>Ga0180435_10002598_pt1 | contig 18354 bp, 12 predicted proteins | sample SS_ome_3_FD_132467 | JGI IMG/M metagenome (GOLD analysis project Ga0180435, IMG submission 132467) | Hypersaline lake sediment archaeal communities from the Salton Sea, California, USA - SS_3_S_1 metaG | ecosystem: Environmental > Aquatic > Non-marine Saline and Alkaline > Hypersaline >...
ATCGTACAGGTAAATATCGGCGTCGGTACTGACCGCGTATTCGTCCCGGCTCATCTTCTTGCAGGAATAGGCAATCTTGCTGCCGTCAGCATTCCACGTGATCTCCGCATTGTCGAACCACGGCGAAAGCGGCGCCTCGAAGGGTTCCCCCTCCATGATGTCCACATGGCTGACCAGCCGGTTGTCTTCCAGCTCCGCCATGAAAACATGCGATACATATTCATCTTCCCAGTGGTCCCAGTGCCGGTACATCAGCTCCTCGGTGATCATTACATTTGATTCCGGCAGGTCCGGATAGAGCTCTGAGGGGGTCTCCCTGAATTTCACCTCCTTCAGGTACAGCACCCGGCTGCCATCCGGGGAATATTCAAATCCGCTGATCCCGCCTTCCACTTCCGAGATCTGGGTTTTCAAGGCACCGTTGACATCCATCTCCCAGAGCTGCACCTCCCCGGAGGCATCAGAAAGGTAACCGATCTCACTGCTTCCCGGTTTCCACCTGGGATTGAAATGTGCACCATCACTTCCGGTCAGTTTCAGCAGGTCGGTGCCTTCTGAAGTGACCGTAAAAATATCCGTAACACGCTCCTGTGTAACAGCATCGTAGCGGGTCACCGTATACACCACCACCCTGCCATCAGGGGAGAGCTTGTGTTCCCCCACCCTGCCGAATTTCCAGAGAATCTCAGGCGTCATCACCCCGCCGTCAATCTCTTCCTGCGTCAGGCTCCCGCTGAAGTCAGGCTCCGCTTCCTGCGATACCTCGCTGTTACATGAATAAAACACAGGCAACGTGCTGAACAGCATCACGATGATCCGAAATCCAATATTTTTCATAAGTAATCGTTTAATAATTATTGATAAGCCAAAAAACCAGGTTTCTGTTCGCAAAGATTCGCTTCGATTCTGCTGGTTAAAATATATGAAACAAAGCTGCCCCGTCGATGCGCTTATTGAAACAAATAAAATTAATACTTTTTTTCACACCGCCAATGTCACACGGGGCAGGGTGCCTTCCCGACAATATCAACTTATTTCACTACTTTTGTCATACACCGAAAATCCTATGCGTAAAACAACATTCATATTAACAATCCTGGTCCTCGCAATGGGCCTCCAGGCACAATATTCACCTTATGCGAACAAGATCCGGCTCGACTGGGAACTGGAATACAAGCTCCCGGGAAAATCCCGCACCCAGGTAACGGAAGCCACGGTGCCCGGGGCAGTGCAGCTCGATATTGCCCGGGAAGAAAAATACGGACCGTATTATTACGACGACAACTGGAAGGATTACCTCTGGATGGAAGACCAGTATTTCACCTACAGGACTGAATTTGAGAGGCCTTCCACCGGCAGTGATGCACGCATCTTTTTTGTCTCCGGCGGCATCGATTACGAATTCGACATCCTCCTGAATGGCAAAAAACTGCTGCACCAGGAGGGAATGTTCACCCCGGTCAGCCTGGAACTCACCGGCGATCTTTCAGAAAACAATGTGCTGGAGGTCCGGATCTACCCGGTACCCAAAATGCACCAGGCGCCTGCCGACCGTTCGCAGGCGGCACAGAGCATGAAACCTGCGGTCAGCTATTCGTGGGACTGGCACCCGCGGCTGATCCCATCCGGCATCTGGCAGGAATCTTTCCTGGAGATCAGGCAGGAATCCTACATCATGGAAGCGCTGATCCATTACACACTTGACAAGGACCGGTCGGCTGCGCTGATCGACCTCGACATCACGGGGGTACAATTGCAGGGACAGGAGGTGATCTGGAAGATCCGGGATGCCAACGACCAGGTGGTGGCCAGCAAGATCATCAAACCCGACAGCGACCAGCTGCGCATCAGTACCAGGCTGGAACAGCTGAAGCTCTGGTGGCCGCACGACCACGGAACACCCCACCTCTACAACTCGGCGCTGGAGGTGCGGAATGCAGACAATGAACTGCTGCAGATCAAGGAAGAATATATCGGTTTCCGCGAAGTAAAACTGGTAATGAACGAAGGCGCCTGGAACGAACCGCAGGGATTTCCCAAAACGCGCAGCGTACCCCCGGCACAGGTGGAAATCAACGGGCGCAGGATATTTGCAAAAGGAACCAACTGGGTCAACCCCGAGATTTTCCCGGGGACCATAACAGATGAACGGTACGACGAACTCACCGACCGCGCCGTGGAGGCAAACTTCAACATGCTGCGCGTCTGGGGAGGCGGCATCGTCAACAAGGAAGCATTCTACAGGCTGTGCGACGAAAAAGGACTCATGGTCTGGCAGGAGTTCCCGCTGGCATGCAACAATTACCGCTCCACGCCGGAATTCATGGAAGTACTGGAGCAGGAGGCCGTTTCCATTATCAAGGCCCTGCGCAACCACCCCTGCATCACCATCTGGTCGGGGGGGAACGAACTGTTCAATTCCTGGAGTGGCATGACCGACCAGTCGCTGGCACTGCGGAAACTGAACAGCCTCTGCCTGGAACTGGATCCCAACACTCCATACATCAACACCTCTCCGCTGATGGGCATGGGCCATGGTCATTACGTATTCCGCGACATGGACACCGGCGAAGAAGTATACAGCATGATGGAACGTGCAAATTTCACAGCATATACCGAATTTGGAATGCCATCCCCATCATCGATCGAAGTGCTGAAGACCATTATTCCTGCCGGCGAACTGTGGCCCCCGCGTCCCAATTCAGCATGGGAAGACCACCACGCCTTCAATGCCTGGGGAGAAAACACCTGGCTGATGCAGGACATGATCGAGGATTATTTTGGCGAAACACGGTCACTCCGGGACCTGGTCGAAAACGGGCAACTGCTGCAGGCGGAAGGCTACAAGGCCATCTATGAAGAGGCCCGCAGACAGAAACCATATGCCAGCATGGCACTGAACTGGTGCTTCAACGAACCATGGCCCACCGCTGCCAACAACAGCCTCATCAACTGGCCCGACATCCCGAAACCTGCATTCCACGCGGTAAGTGATGCGTGTCGTCCTGTGCTCGCAAGTGCAAGGATAAAAAAGCTGAAATGGCACGAGGGAGAAAGCTTTGAAACCGATCTCTACATGCTGAACGACCGGTACAGCGCAATACCCCCGGGACGCGTACGTGTTAAACTGGTTGCCGGGGAGAATAGCGAACTGGTATTGCTGAACTGGGACCACCGTGACCTCAATCCCAACGAAAACCTGGCCGGACCCACCGCAAGGGGAATCCTGCCAAAATGGAATACCGACAGGTTCAGACTTGTACTGGAAGTGGATGGTCATCCTGAATATAATTCAGAATACACCCTGCTCTACCAGCCGAAACAGCAACCGGTAAGCAACCCGGCCACGCTGAACCAATAGAAAAAAGGCATTTTTATATAGGAAGAAAGTAGTTTTTCCGGAAGATAAGAGCGTATCCGGAAGGAAAAAGCGTATCCGGAAGGAACCATCACGTCACGCGCAAGAATTGCCCCTCCCGGATCATCCCGGACCATCCCGGACCATCCCGGACCATCCCGGATCACTGCAATGACCAACTATTTCCGGAACCGCCGTTTCGTTTCCGACGGACAGGGAACCATGCTGCGGTCATCTCGCTGCGACCTGTTGAACTTCACGGGACATCCAAGCATCAGGTTCATGCCAAACCGCAGATTCACCGTCCGGGTATCCAGGGGCCGGATAAAACCCAGGAAGTTATCTGAAACAGCATAAAACTGCATCCCGCGTCCCGTATACGCCAGTCCTGCACCCACGTTCATGAGGGTGTTGTTCAGCCATGACCAGCTCACGCTTCCCTGGAACCGTTCCCTGAATGCAACATTTACCGATGCCGTGACAGAGGAGGATATTCTCCTGTTAACCAACACATTGCGCATCACACCCCCCAATGTAACATGATTGTTGTAGCGGTAAGCACCTCCCAGGATCAGCTGCGTGGGAAGTACCGATGCATAGGGCCTGGTTGTTACATTATAGATGATATCTCTGGCAATGGAATCCGACAGGTCACGAAAATATGCCGCCGCGGAGAAATCCGTCCCCTCGCTCACCCCTTCGTAGGTAAAATCCACCTCTGCATTGATATTGTACAATTCATCGGTCCACAGGATCGTCCCGACGTCGAGCAGACTGGCACTCAGGGTGATGTCATTCGAGTATTCATGGATCACGCCAAAGTCAGCAGCTATCCCCACATTCCTGGGATTCATCAACAGCGCAAGATACCCGGGGTGCTGCACCTCAATGCTGGTGATGGCCCCGGAACTGTTCTGGGTCAGCAACAGCGGAAAGGAACTGTTGAATGTGACATCCCCGGAAATACTGAGGTCGAATGTTTCCACGTCAGTACCGAGACTGATCCTGGATGTGCCCGTATGCAGGCTCCCCTTCCCGAACAGCAGTTTTGCCCTGGCCCCGACGGTGGTGATGCGGTCCAGTTCCCTGGACCAGCCGGCACTGTATTCCCTGAAATAGGCCCCGTTGATCCTGGTATTGCTGAACCTGGCTGTCTGCCCGATAAACTGTGTGTTTCCGTACAGCAGCATCCCTGCAAATTTCTTCGGGAAACTGTTGAATGTGGTGAACCGGTCCGCCACTGAAAAGGTAAAATAATCGGACCCGTCCCGGTACCCAAGCGATAACAGGTACACTGCCGCCTCTGCCGAGACCATGTTCTTACGATTCAAACGGTTATAGACATCATCCAGTGCCAGCTCTGTACCGTTGGCCAGGTCGTTGTATGTGAACGCACTGTTTGAATAATTCACATGCACCGTACTGAGAACGGGCAGTCCTATGAACCAATTGCATTTCAGCTGCACTGCAGGGTTCAGCTGGTTGGACTGTGGCACGGAATGCATCAGGAACAGGGTATTGGCCTGCTGCGCCTGAACGGCAAACGCAAGGAAGAGCAAAAACAACCCGGTAAAGAGGGTCTTCAACTTCCTGGTTTTCAACTGATCGCCATATGTGTGCATGCCTCGCGTCACTGTTCGGTTCATTTGATACAAGCAGACAGACCTGGAAAGGGTCAGAGATCCGTTACAATCCCCAGTATAGCTCCCAGTTGCACTTTAAAGGTATATTCAGGAAAGTAGGCCACGCTGTTCAATTCACCCCTGAAGGAGATGTTCTTCGCCCGCAGCAGGATATCCAGCCGTTCCTGGTCGAAAATAATTTCTTCCTGGGTATGTGTGGCAATCACGGTACGCCCGCCGGCCTGCAACTCTCCACGCTGCATGACCATCTTCGGGAAGAACAGGGAATCGAGCACTTCTCCGCCGTCGTCCTCCAAATAGGCCTGGATCTGCACCTCAATCGGAAAACCGTTGTAGGTGTTGACCCGCAGGAGTACCATGTTGATCTCATCGCGATTGCCCAGCACCCGCTCAAAATCAAATCCGATGGATCCGGCCAGGGGAACCTTTTCCAGGTTTGCCCACAGGGGAAACCCCGAGACGGTATCCATCTCGAGCAACAACGTATCAAAACCATGTGGTATCTTCAGTCCGAAATCCGCCTCCCCGATAGGAAAAGCAAGCAATGGCTTCCATTCATATTCTGTGGGCAGTTCATCGGGGAGCTCCTTGAGGCAACCCGGGACCACCAGCAAAAGTACGATCATCAACCCCGCACCGCGAACACGCATGTCACGCATCCTTTCTCTCATTATATATGCTTTATCTGAATCTTGTTCACTACAATATATAACGCATATAACAACAGAATCGTTTAATGGTTCCGGAAATGTGGTCCGATAGCAGGCTGGCAGATAAATAAAGCCGGGGTCCGGGGACGGTTGCTATGCCATGCCCCGCTCGCGGAACCACTCGATCGATTCGCGGATTCCTTCTTCGATAGGGGTTTGCGGCATCTTCAGTTCCCGAATCGCTTTCTCAGGGGAGTAGTAACATTCTTCGCAACCAATGCGTGCCATCCTGTAGGATACCGTTGGAGGTCTTCCCGTGATGGAGGCTACCGCAGACTGCAGTGCACCGAAAGAGACAGAAAGGAAGCGCGGCATTTTTATTGCGGGCGCTTTCACATCCAGCGTTTCCGCAATGAGCCTGAATGATTCCCGGTAGGAAAGATTGCGACCCCCGGTAATGTAACACTCCCCTTCCCTCCCGAGGGTGAGTGCATTGGCGGCTGCATGGGCCACATCCCTTACGTGTACGTAGTTTTTTCCTCCGGACTGAACCCCGGGACCTTTCCCTTGAATATATAGAGGATCATCTTGTTGGAGCTGTTGCCATTGTCGTATTTTCCGATCATAAAAGTCGGATTGAGGATGATCACCGGGAAATTGTTCTCCCGGTATTCCTTCAGCAGGTACTCCTGTGCCCTGAACTTGGTATCCTGGTAATCGAGCCTGAATACGTGGTTTGAATAGGGCCGTTGCTCGTTACCGGGATCATGCATGGGACCGTGTCCGAAGGAGGTGGCTGTGCCGATGTGGATAAAACGTATGATCTGATGCGCTTTCGAAAGCTTCACCAGCAGCTGAACTGCACGGTAATTGATGTTCCAGGCAACCGCCGACCGCGCAGGCCACATGGCCGTCACACCGGCCGTATGGATCACGTAATCATTCTTCCTGAACAACGGTTCCAGGTCGCCGGGCTGACAGATGTCACCCCTGACCACCTCCACGGGAAGTTCCCTGAGGGTATGGCCGTCATGACTTTTCTCAATGAAACAGGACACCCGGCAACCCCTTGACACGAGTTCCCTGACGATATTGTTTCCCAGCATACCGTCTGCACCCGTTACAAGCACTTTCTTTTGTGAGATATCTTCCCAGCTCTCCGTATCAAGTTTGAAACTCATGCAGCATTCATCCAGGTAAAGAAGGCGCTAAGATATATATTTTTCCCGGGGGTCTGCCAGCTTTATTTCAGCAGCAGTTCCGGCGCCATTAAAAAAAAGCGCTATATTGGGATCGGAAAATCATTGAAATTATGTTTGAATCCCTATCGGCAATTGACGGTATCCGCCTGAATTTCAGTGACGGAGGACTTCTTTACATGAACGTGACCCTCGCCTGCATCATGTTCGGGGTGGCACTGGAAATAAAAGTTTCAAATTTCAAACGACTGCTGCTCAATCCGAAGTCGGCCCTGCTGGGAATCTTTTCACAGTTCCTGCTGCTGCCGGCCCTGACCTTCGCATTGGTGATACTGCTGAATCCGCCGCCATCGGTGGCCATGGGGATGATCCTCATTTCAGCCTGTCCGGGCGGCAACATCTCCAATTTCATCTCAGCCCTGGCAAAAGCCAACATCGAGCTGTCGGTGAGCCTCACCGCCTTTGCCACCCTGGCCGCTTCCTTCCTTACACCCCTTAATTTTGCATTCTGGGGCGGACGTTATGTCAATTATTACTCCCACGGGGGAGAACTGAATATCCCGATCCAGATCGATTTCCTGGAAATGGCCAGGGTCGTGTTCATCCTCCTCGGGCTGCCACTGGTTCTGGGAATGCTGTTTGCACATTATTTCCCGAAGATCACGAAACGATACCTCAAAGCAGTTAAGATCGTCTCCATCTTTCTCTATATGACCTTCATTGTCGGGGCCCTGTATGCCAACCTGGAATATATCCCCGGAGTGATCCTGCCCATCGGTTTGCTGGTGCTGTTCCTCAACACGCAAACACTGTTCACCGGGTACCTCGTGGGAACGATCGCCAGGACATCCATCCCCGACCGACGAACACTGAGTATCGAGACCGGCATACAGAATTCAGGTCTTGCCCTGGTGCTGATCTTCAATCCGAAACTCTTCAATGCCAACGGCGGCATGGCCTTCATGGCTGCATGGTGGGGCATCTGGCAGATGATCAGCGGAATCGGTATCGCCGCTATTCTTGGCAGAATCAAGTACAAACCTGCCGCAAAAGCATCCTTTCTTCGGATAAAAAAACGCGCCGCCTAACCCCCCCATACCGCTTCGGGGAATATTACCGCACCTTCAAAACAGCAGCCCATGCTGTGTTCCTGCAAAGGTTCAGCGTCTGCCCATACTGCATTCCTGCAAAGGTTCAGCGTCTGTCCCATGCTGTGTTTCTGCAAAGGTTCAGCGTCTGCCCATACTGCATTCCTGCACAGGTGCAGCGTCTGCCCATACTGCATTCCTGCAAAGGTTCAGCGTCTGTCCCATGCTGTGTTTCTGCAAAGGTTCAGCGACTGCCCATACTGCATTCCTGCAAAGGTGCAGCGACTGTCCCATGCTGTGTTTCTGCGCATGATGCATTGCTGATTCCTGCAATTCCACGCGTATGTTTCTGGTCAACACCTCCTCCCGCTCCTGCCCTTGTTTTGTAAAATCATTCTAAATATTCATTTTTTTGGTTATGATTTGTTTTATAACTCAAAATAGTTATATATTTACTTCCTATTTTTTTCGCTAATATTTTTTTATATAATATATTTTTTTTAATCGCCCCGTTTATGTCTGATACAACTTATGCGGTGATCTCCGGTGAGATCGCGGAGAGTAAAAAGATCTCACATGCGCACCTCGGTAGGATCCCCGATATCATCCGGGCAGCAATCAGTGAAGTCAACCGCCACATCGACGCAAACCAGCAGCTCGAATATGAAATCATCAGGATGGATGAATTCCTCTGCCTGTCGAAAAACGCCCCCTCCTCCCTGCACGCCATCCTGATGCTGGCCAGCGAGTTTCGCTTCCGTGCCCATACCGAACTGGACACGCGACTGGAACTGCGACTTTCCATCGGCGTTGGTCCTGTGGAACTTTTCCAGGGACAACTGCGCGAATCCGACGGAACCGCCTTCCGGCTGGCCGATGAAGGACTTCGGACCATGAAGCGCAACCAGCGGCTGATGATCTCCACAGGGAACGAACACCTCGACGGCGAAATGCATGTGGCATGCGGGTTCATGGACATACTGATACACGACTGGTCGGACGAGCAGGCCGAAGCCCTTTTCCTGAGTCTTTCCGGAAAGAACCAGATGGAAATCAGCGAACAGCTGCAGATCTCCCAGCCGGCTGTGAACAGGAGACTGAAGGCTGCGCACCTCGAAGCCATAGAGAAGCTGCTGGAACGCTATGCAACAATCATCCCACAATAATAACACCAGGTAAACGATGAAGCCATTTCACTGGATATTGCTGCTCATACTTGTCGCAGGATCGGCACTGCTGATCACACGACAGGGGGATACAGCCGACCGTGTGGATGAACGCATCGACCTGAACTGGAAATTCATGCAGGGAGATGATCCCGCATACAGTACAGTGCAATTTGACGACGCAGCATGGGAATTTGTCTCCCTGCCGCACGACTGGATGATCACCCGGGAGGTCAGCAGGAACCATCCCTCCGGAACGGCAGGAGGCTTCTACCCGGGAGGAGTGGCCTGGTACCGGAAAGACCTGTACCTTGGCGCATACGACGAAAAGGAAAAGTTCTACCTGGTATTCGACGGCGTATATATGAATGCGGATATATGGGTCAACGGCAACAACCTCGGCGAACACAAATACGGCTATATCGGTTTTCACTTCGACATCACCCCGTTTGTCAGGAAAGATACCATCAACGTGGTCGCCGTCAGGACCGATTGTTCAAACATGCCTGCCGACCGGTGGTATTCAGGAGCAGGCATCTACAGGCACGTAAGACTGCTGGCCACGAATAACCTGCACTTCCCGGTCCACAACACACGCATCACGACAGAAGTACGCGACGGCAATCGATACGTGATCGCGGAAACCGACGTGGTGAACAGCGAAAACCGTTCCATGCGGTACAACATCCGTTCTGACCTGGTCTCCCCCGCCGGCAGCCTGGTCAGCAGCACCATCACCATGGCGACTGCAAAGGAAAACAGCCGGTCGACCCTGCGCACGGAACACCTGGTTTCCGATCCGCAACTGTGGTCCGATAAAGATCCTGCACAATATGAGCTGAACACGTACCTGGTGAACAGGAAAACAGTTACCGACCGCGTTGCCACGAAATTCGGCATCCGCGACATCGCCTTCTCCCCCGATTCGGGATTTATCCTGAATGGTGAAAAAGTCTGGCTCAAAGGGGTCTGCCTGCACCACGATGGCGGTGCGCTTGGCGCAGCGGTTCCGGATGCCACATGGGAATACCGGCTCAAAAAGCTCAAACAACTGGGTGTAAATGCCCTGCGATTGTCCCACAATCCGCATTCCCCCGGATTGCTGGACCTGTGCGACCGCATGGGATTCCTCGTGATCGGGGAAATGTACGACAAGTGGGAGCAGCAACGTGACAAACCTGCCAGTCCGTTCGATTTCAAAAATACCTGGAAGCAGGACCTTGCCTATTTTATCCGCCGCGATTTCAACCATCCTTCGGTCATCGCATGGAGCATGGGAAACGAAACCATTGAACAGCTGGAGGCCCCGGAAGCAGGCGCGGAATGGTACAAAACACTCGCGGACCTGACCCGGTCCATCGACAGCAGCAGGATGATTACCTGTGGATTGCACCCTGCTTCACCTGAGCGCGGACAGGAGCTCCCCTCCAGGTACATCCACGTGGAACCGCTGGTGAGTTACAATTACAGGACAGATTCCTTTGCCTCCTGGCACGAACAATATCCTGACCTGATCTGGATGGCTTCAGAAACAAAGGCATACAGCGAACGCCGCATGCCGGATTACGGAGAGATCAGCTACATGGACAATTCATGGATGAAAATGGACACCTTCGTAGTCGGACAGTTCATCTGGGCAGGCATCGACTACTTCGGTGAATCTGCAGCCTGGCCCAACCGGTCCTTCAACAACGGGCTGCTGAAAACCAACGGGGAAGTGAAACCCTATGCCTGGTATACACAAAGCATTTATTCAGAAACCCCCATGGTGAAGATCGCCGTGGTGGACCGGGAACTGGTGGACTCGCTGAACAACAGTACCAGCTGGCAGATTCCGTGGGCAGGCGCCCCGGTGGTGCGTCACTGGAGCTTCAGCGAACGGGGCAGGGAACTGCAGGTGGTGGTGTACAGCAATTGTCCTGAAGTGGAACTGACCCTCAACGACTCGCTCCTGGACCTGTTTGCGCGGAAAAACTTCGAAGACGGGGTCATCAAAACACGGGTGGCATTCAAACCGGGCGCCATCACGGCCAGGGCCACCTACCGCGACGCAGACGGATCGGTACTGTATGTTATGGATTCACTGGTCACGGCCGGACCTCCGAACATGATCCTGATGGAACCTGACAGGACAGAGATGATGGCCGACGGTCAGGATGTGGTCCACATCGAAACCCGTGTCACCGACGAAGACGGCGTCACCTCCCCTTCCGCGGACAACACCATCAGCTACCAGCTGAGCGGTCCGGGAAAGATCAGGGTGATCGACAACGGGGATCCCAGCGACCATACGCCGCACCATGCTTCAGCAAAAGGAGTGCGCAACGGCAGACACCTCCTGATCATCCAGTCGGCCATGGAGCCCGGCGACCTGATCATCAGGGCAAAATCCGACGGTCTGAAATCTGCCGAGGTAACAGTAAAATCCATATCTCCTGAACAGGAATAAAAAACCATATGCACATGAAAGTCCTCACGGTAAAAACCATCGAAACACTCTCCCCTGAACTGCAGCGTGACATCCATTATACCTTGCGCATGGAACACCACACCGATCATATATTCAGGGACCGGGAGGCGACGCAGTACTCTGCCACCATCAGTATTGATGATCCCGACAGCGTGATCGGCATCATCACGGAAAAATCAGCTGACATTCCCGAATATACGCTGGTGGTGGACCGGCTCGATATGGAGGAGAATACGATCGAACGCAGGACCATCAAGGCAGGCAGGGTGCTGGAGAAAAAAACCGGGAACCTGGAATGGCACGTATAACGGTGCTGTGATGCCCAGGGCAGGTGGGGCAGGTGGGGCGGCGGGTGCATCGGAAGCTCCCTTTCAGGAATGACCGCGGCACCGTGAATTGAATTTTGCTCAGGGCAGGTGGGGCGGCGGATGCATCGGAAGCACGACCCGGAACAGTGCGCCTTTTCCGGCTTCACTTTGAATCTCCAGCGTCCCATGGTTCAGTGCTGTGAGCTCCCGGCACAATTTCAGCCCGATGCCGGTACCCTTTTCCTTCCTGGTGCCCTCCGTGGAATTGATCCCCTGCGCGGACAGGAGCCCCTTTAATTCCCCGGGAGGAATCCCCACCCCGTTGTCCTCGATCTCGATCCATGCCTGGTTGCCCGCCTGGTCAGCAATCGCCCTGACCAGGATCCTGCCACCGGTCCTGGTGAACTTGACCGCGTTGGACAACAGGTTCCGGAGCACCAATTTTGCTTGCTCCTTATCGGCATACAAACTGAGTTCGTCCGGGATCTCCTTCACCAGGGTGATCTGCTTGTCCTTCAAAGGCAGGTCGAACAACTCCATGGTCTCGCTAATGATCCTGTCCAGCGGGAATTGCACGGCCATGCTTTTCAGCTCACCTGACTGTGAGCGCCCCCAGAAAATGAGGTTATCCAGCAGGTTCAGGGTAGCATGTGAACTGTTGGACACGAGTTTCAGCAACTCCTCCTGCTCTGATGCTTCAACATCACCGTTGAGCATCATATCGATCACCTGTTTGACATATCCTACGGGTGCCTTGATATCGTGCCCAAGCACCGTTAAAAACTTATTGCGCAACCCGGTGCCTGATTCCAGGGCTTCCTTGCTTTTCCTGAGATCTTCCCTGCATGACTGAAGCGCTTCCGCGCGTTCCAGGAGTTGCCTTTCTCCTGCTTTCGCCTTGCTTGCCAGGTCCTGTTGGTTGCGCAGGAGCTCCACGGAAAGGAGCTTGTTGCGTTTTGCCTCTTCGTTGTTTTTTTCTGAAAATACAAAGGCATAGATCAACAGGAAAAGAAACATTGTAACATGTGAGATCAGTCCCGTCTCGATGATGTCCGCAATATTCAGCATATCGGTTACCGCCCCGATGGCCGCAATACTGATCCCGGCAACAAATGCCGGGGCATAGGTTCGTCCCCGTAACCAGGCAATGACCAAAACATAGAGGAGCACGCCGGCCGTAATCACAACAAACACCATATAATAATTGAAAATGCCGGAAAACAGGCTTACAGGAGCGACAATTACAAGCACGATCATAAGGGCACACACCCAGACGATGATCCTGAATAACCTGGTGGGGAAATCATTTGGGAAAAGAAAACGAACCATCAACACGAACAGCGGAACCAGGAGGTCAAAGCTCAGGTACTCCAGCCTCAGCCTGCTGATCGCCGAGATCCAGTCACCTGCGTCCAGTGAACTGTCGCTGAGGATCAGGATCCGGAATGACATCACCAGGCTGGTCAGGGAAAAGAAAAGAATATACAGACGCGCACCCATCAGGTACAATCCCATAAAATAAATACCGATGACCAGGAAGGCCCCCAGCAGGAAATAGTCCCTGTATTGCCGGCCGGCACTTGCCGACATGATCTGCATGGGGGTCCCGATCTCCACACCTCCCCGAAGTCCGCCGGAACGGTGCTCGAAATTGGAGACATGCACCACCAGGTCAAGGACCGTATCCCTCACAGCTACCACGTGCATCGTCGGCGCATAGCCAAATACTGCCTGGTATTTATTGGTGCCGGGAAGTCCGTTGAAACCGATGTTCCGCCCGTTGATATAATAGCCCGAACCTGAAAACACTTCGGTAAAGCGGAAAGCCAGGTTCTCCAGTCCGGACGGAACCAGGATCTCCAGGCGATAAGATGCAAATCCTTTGGCGGAGATTCCCGGAACCCTGTCTTCCAGCTGCTTCCATGCTGCAGGTACACGCACCAGGATCCCCGAAGTATCGGAATGGCTGGCGGGATCGATCAGTTCCCCCCAGGAAAACCGCCATTCTCCCTGTACATCCAGGGGCCCCTGCTCCCGCATATCATACCCACGCAAATCAAGCACTCCCTCCCTGGCAACAGGCTGTCCGACAGCCAGGTTCAGCGACATGCACAGGGTGAGTACAAAAAGAAATATGCTTCTTCTATATTCCACAGCGAGGCAACCGTTTTTCAACTGCTAAACTAATCATTTTGAACGTTTCCCGTACCCATTTGCTCCGGCAATTAACTGGTTTCTGCTGATTATGATCAATGCAATGGCAGTGATGGCCATCCCGAGGACCGACAACAGGTCGGGAGATTCCCCGGGCAGAATGGTCCATGCCAGGATGGCACCGGACACGGGGATCAGGAATTTCCACATGTTCAGGTCCGAAACCTTCACATCCGGTTTCTTCAGCAGGATCACCCAGATGGAGATCGCCAGGGCAGACAGTATACTGAGCCACCCCAGCGAGAGGTAATAGGGCAACGGCTTGGGTGACAGGTCCAGTCCTTCCACAGGGATGGAAAAAAGGAAAAGAAGCAGTCCACCGGAGATCATGGATATTGAACTCAATACCAGCGGGGGAATCTTCTTCTTTTCCAGGGCAATAATAACATTGGAGATTCCTGAAATAATGTTGTTCCCCACCAGGATCAGGATCCCCACCAGCCGCACTGCATGATCAATCCCTTCATTCCTGCCGAGACTCACCAGGATGATCCCGGAGAATCCAAACAGGATGATCCCTGCCTTTTTAAGGTTCATCGTATCCCCCGGGACAAAAAAGTGGGCCACAATGGCAATAAACAGCGGTCCCGAGCCAATCACGATGGCCCCAACTGAACCGGGAACTTTATCGATCCCCGTGTAAAAAAGCGCATATTGTAAAAACGTCTGCAGCAAACCGAGGAACAGGATGAACCGGAAATGTTCCCTGAATATCTGCAGGAAACGGGGATTGTAATAAACGGCAACCGGCAATACCAGCAACCCGGAGATAAAAAACCTGATCCCGGCGAACTGCAATGGCGTGGTATAGGGCAGCCCGATCTTGATCCCCACGAATGCCGAGGACCAGAGCAGGCACGCGGCAATGGCCAGCAAGGTGTTTTTCAGTTTCTCAGGATTCATGCTGACACACACATTCTACTTTGCCTTCTCCCAGTAATTCGCGCCTTTCAGTACCGGCCTGATCTGCCAGGCAAACTGCATCGGCCGCGCCGGGATGCTGTACTTTGCATGCGTCTTTGCTCCCCAGGAATTATCGCCGCCCACACCCATCTGCTGCCGGTTGAGGGTGAGGTATACCTCGGGACGTTTTTCAGGATCCGACATGTGCGTGATCCCCGGGGTTCTCCTGGAAAGGTCCGCCGGACGGTAATGCAGGGCAGAGAATTCCAGCATAGGCAACCCCCTGAACATCAGTCCGGTCCCCGATGCGTCGTGCAGTACCAGCCACCTGACATCAGTTTTGTTGCCGTTCTCCTGGGGTGCCGCGTAAGGCACATACTGTGCATCGACGGAACTCCCGTAATAACCCACGTAGGCCGAATGGTTCCTGTCGATGTAATTCTCGTGCGGTCCCCTGCCAAAGTATTTCACGGAATCCAGTGCTTCAGCAAGTACCATCTGCATGCCAAAAGCAGGCATCTCCGGGAACTGTTCATCCGCCGGGTGGATCAGCAAATCCTGCACCACTGTCACATCCCCGTTGCCCGAAAAGACATAGGTGAGAGTGAGTCCAGAACGTGACTCCGGTGCTGTAAATTTCGAACGCACAAAATAGGTAAGGCTGTCGGGCGACCACGACAACTCGGTGAGTTGCAGCTTTTCAAACCAGGTTTCCCAGATACCCAGCCGGTCCTGCATCTTGTTTCCAAAATCGTTGTCGGTCATGGGTCTCCAGAAATCAGGCACCGGTCCCCCGACAATCATCTGCCTGCCCTCCACGCTCACTGAACTGATGAGCCCCGTCAGCTTGTCAACACTATAGACAGCCGGACCGGCTGAAATTTCAATCACATTTGCCTGCTCCACAAATGCAGGCAGTTGCGTACTCTTTTTCATCCAGTTAGCGATGGTATGGTCGAGCGGTGCTCCCTGGTTGACCTGGAACTGGGCTGATGCCACCACATGCCCGGCCGGAACCAGCGGTGCAGCAACATTGGTTACCGCCCGGAAGTTCAGGAAGTATTCCGTATGCACCTTCACAATATCCCTGTCCAGGTTCAGATCGAAATCACCTGTCTGCCCGGGAAACAGTCCGGGTGACCTGATCAGTCCTTCCTGCAGCACCTTCCCTTCGGCAACCAGTTCCCACTGGACATCCACCCCCCGGAGACTGATGAAGTCGTACTTGTTGGTGATCCTGATCCTGTTCTCATAGAAAGGGGTGGGTGCAAAACCGATGTACTGGTAAACTTTTTTCACCTCTTCGATGGCAGGCTGCAGGGACCTGTCGGGAAACACCAGTCCGTTCATACAGAAGTTCGAATCCGAAGGCACATCTTCCGGTCCGAAATCCCCGCCAAAGGCCCAGTAGAATTGCCCGTCCGCTGTTTCCGCAGCCATTCCCTGGTCCACCCAGTCCCAGATAAATCCACCCTGGAGCTGGTCATGGGCCTCGATCACATCCCAGTAATCCTGGAGGTTCCCGGTACTGTTGCCCATGGAATGCGCATATTCGCACTGGATCAGCGGCTTGTCGCGCAACTCCATGGCATATTTCACCATCTCCGGGATCTTCATGTACATGGGACACATTATATCGGTGTTGCGACCGCCTTCTGCACGTTCGTAGTGCACGGGTCGCGTGGGATCCTTCACCTGTACCCAGTCGTGTGTGGCATCGAAACAGACCCCGTCGCCTGCCTCGTTGCCCAGCGACCACATGATCACCGAAGGATGGTTCTTGTCACGTTCCACCATGCGGATCGTCCGGTCGAGGTGTGATTTCATGAATACAGGATCATTCCCCAGGGTCTGGTCGGGCGCATACCCCATGCCGTGACTTTCGATATTTGCTTCATCCACCACGTACAGTCCGTACTGGTCGCACAACTGGTACCACCAGGGATCGTTCGGATAATGCGAAGTCCGCACCGCGTTGATATTGTGCTGCTTCATCAGCTGAACATCCTTCAGCATGGATTCCCGGGAAACAACCTGTCCGGTAACCGGATCGTGCTCGTGCCGGTTGACCCCTTTCAGGAGGATGGCCTTGCCGTTGACCAGCAGCTGTCCGTTCCTGATCTCCACCGTCCTGAATCCGGTCTTTGCTGAAACAGCCTCGATCAGTGCACCATCTGCATCGTACAGTTCCATCACAAGCGTATACAGGTAGGGTGATTCGGCGCTCCAGGGAACCACGCCACCCAGGGTGGCCGAAGTATTCAGGCTTACCGATCCGCCGGCCTGCAGCACCACAGGAAGTTCATCTTCCCAGAAGGGCTGCTGCTGCTGATCGAATATCTTTACCCTGAGGGCTGCCTCGCTGTCTGTGTCTCCTGAATTGACCAGTTTCACATCCAGGTCGAACAACCCTTCGCGATAGTTGAAGACCAGCTGCGAACGGCTGAAAAAATCTGAGATACGTGTCACAGGCCGTGCCTCGAGATACACTTCCCGCTGGATACCGCTCACCCGCCAGAAATCCTGGCACTCCAGCCATGATCCATCCGACCAGCGGTAGACTTCTGCTGCGACCATGTTCTCGCCGGGCTGAATGAAAGGCGTAATGTCAAACTCGGCGGGGGTCTTGCTGCCCTGGCTGTACCCCACCTTCTCGCCGTTGATCCACAGGTAGAATGCCGATTTCACGGAACCGAAATGGATGAATACCTGCTTTCCCTTCCAGTCATCCGGAACAGTGAAAGTCCGCCGGTAGCTCCCCACCGGGTTATGCGCCACGGGTACCTCCGGGGGATTCGGATCGGTGGTCCATTCGTAGGGTATGTTCACATAGATCGGGACACCATGCCCCTGGAATTCCCAGTTTCCGGGCACCTGTATGTCGTCCCAGTCATCCGTTTTGTAACGTGGCCTGAAGAATTTCTCCGGCCGGTCCGCCGGACTTTCAGAATACCTGAACTTCCAGGTCCCGTTGAGTGAGCGGAAATTCGAAGAGGCCTCCTTTTCCCCGGCCAGTGCAAGGTCGCTGCTTTCAAATGAAAACATGGTCGCGCGGGGCATTTCGCGGTTCACCTGGACGATCGCGGGATCCTGCCAGGCAGGCAGCTCCTGTGCTGCGGCGGAAACAACCGGTGTCAGTAACAGGACAAGGAACAGGGAGGAACAAAGTTTCATTGGTGAAATTTTAAATGTTGCGTATCATGGGCATTCAATAAATAATATCCGGATAATTTCCGGCAGCGGTTCATGGATCTGCTAATGCTGCAGTTCGGCCGACAATTCGGTGATGATCTTTTTCATCTCCTCCTGCTGGTCGAGGATGCTGCGCATGAGCGTGAACTGGTTTTCTGTCCTG
>Ga0180435_10002600_pt1 | contig 18331 bp, 17 predicted proteins | sample SS_ome_3_FD_132467 | JGI IMG/M metagenome (GOLD analysis project Ga0180435, IMG submission 132467) | Hypersaline lake sediment archaeal communities from the Salton Sea, California, USA - SS_3_S_1 metaG | ecosystem: Environmental > Aquatic > Non-marine Saline and Alkaline > Hypersaline >...
CGACCGAGTTTTCTGCGAGGCCGTACACCGGAAACATGGCCTCCGGAGCAAAACCATAGGCTGCAAATCGTTCGATGAATGTTTCGATGGTGTCCGGGCTGACCGCTTCGGCGCCGTTCATGGCGATGCGCCAGCGCGAAAGATCCAGGCCCTGCAGTTCGTGATCGTCAATGCGGGCCAGGCACAATTGGTAGGCAAAGTTGGGGGCGGCGGAGAGAGTGCCTCCATAGCGGTGGATTGCCTGCAGCCAACGCACCGGACGTGCCAGGAAGGTCAGCGGCGACATGATCACCAGTTGCGCACCGAAGTACAGGCTACCGAGCCAGGCGCCGATCAACCCCATGTCGTGGTAGAGAGGCAACCAGCTGACGAATACATCCTTGCTGCTGGCCTCGATGGCCTCGCCATCCACACGGATATTCGCCAGCAGGTTGGCGTGGCTGAGGATTACCCCTTTGGGGTTGCCGGTGCTGCCGGAAGTGTATTGCAGAAACGCGGTGTCGTTGGCGCTAAGCGCGGGTTGCACGTAGCTCGTGTTTTCGTTCAGATCGCTGGCGACCAGCACGCCACGCAGGTGTTCGAGCTGAGCGCTGAGAACGCGTGCCAGGTGTCTGGCCTCGGGTACGGTGATAAGGAAACGGCACTGCGCGTTATCCAGGATGCCGGCCTGGCGGCGCATGTGATCGTCAAGCTGGGTCAGACGCGCGGGTGGATAGATGGGGACCGGGACACCGCCGGCGTAGAGTACGCCGAAGAAACTGCGGAAGTACTCCATACCGGTGGGCAGCATCAATGCCACGCTCTGGCCAGCCTGCAGGCCTTGTTGCTGTAAGCTCGTGGCAACTTGCAGAGCAGCTTGGCGCAGTTCCCCGTAACGGATGATTTGATCGTCACCGTCATCAGAATACAGACGGATGTGTTCCCTTTCCGGGTGGCGTTGTACATGCCAGTCGAGCACTTCGGTCAGCGTCTGCGCGTGCTCGGGTGTTTCGCTCGTGTCTTCCCGGGTGGCAAGTGGTATTTGTCGCAGATCGATGGTGTTGGCAGTTTCCGCCCCCAGTACCGCCCGAAGCAGATCCCGTGGCGTTTCCGCCTCGCTGAATACATGTTCCGGCAGCCTGACTGTGAAGTGTTTCTCCAGGCGCGCGATCAGTTCCAGACGGCTGAGACTGTCGAGACCGAGGTCCCGGTCGAGTTGGCTGTCGAGCGATGCGTTTTTCAGGGCAGCAAGACGCGGTTGCAGTTCCATCGCCAGGTCGTGCGCCAGCTCCACCACCTTTGTGGCAATAATTTCCGGATTGGTTTTTTCTACCTCAGTCGACACCGTTCGTACCCCCTATAAAAGTTGTATAGCCTGTATCGCCCGCTAAGACGAATCAGGTTTTCAGGGAGTAAGCGGCCGGGTAGAGAAACTGACGGCTTCAGGAGTATGCGTAATGCTTGGATTCGCGGCGCCCGCTCGGGCTCTGCTTACGTAGCAGGGTGCGTTGCATGATCACGCCTTCGACCTTCCATTGCAGGTCATCCAGCGGAATCTCGGGGTAAATATCGTTGAGTGCGACCAGGCGTTCGCCCTTGTCATCCTTGATGTATTGACGGAACCAACGGGTGTCCTCGACCAGGCACATGATGAACATGCCGCTCATGCACTCCTTTGAAGGCTCGATGCTGACAATACAGCCATCGGGAAACTCTGGTTCCATGCTGTCGCCCAGCACTTGCAGGGCAAAAGGTTCGGATTCGCTGCAGGCGCTGCCGCCGCCAAATTCATCGCTGGCCATCGGAGGGTTTCTCCCGGGAGACTTCTTGCTATGCTGCGGCAGAACGGACCCCAGCAAACTGATTGAAAATAAAGCAGTAATTTTACCATGGTGCATGCAGCCGGGGAGACGCCCCAAGTCCACAAAGATCGCCGGGATTGGTACAACCTGCGCAGCATGCTGCCGTTCCTATGGGAATTTCGTGGACGTGCGCTATTTGCCCTGAGCTGCCTGGTGTTGTCGAAGGTGGCCAACGTGGGCATCCCTGTGGTGCTCAAGGAACTGATCGACCACTTCGAATCTGCAAGTCCCGAACAGTTGGCGCTGGCGATGCCGGTGGCACTGTTGGTCGCCTATGGGTTGCTCAAGCTTGGCGCCAGCCTGTTCAACGAACTGCGCGATGTGGTGTTTGCCAAGGTGCGCTACCGTGCCATGCGGCGGCTTTCAACGCGCGTGCTCAGCCACTTGCACCAGCTGTCACTGCGTTTTCACCTGGAACGTCGTAGCGGCGCGGTCAGCCGTGACCTGGAACGCGGCACCCGCTCGGTCAGCCAGATCCTGAATTACATGGCCTTCAGCATCCTGCCGATCATGGTGGAATTCACCCTGGTAGCGGTGATCATGCTGCAACAGTACGACTGGGTGTTCGCGGCGGCAATGTTCGGCTCGATCGCCGTTTACATGACCTTCACCTTTGCCATTACCGAGTGGCGCATGGATTTTCGTCACCACATGAACAAGCTCGACTCCAAGGGCAACTCGCTGGCATTCGACAGCCTGATCAATTACGAGACGGTCAAGTACTTTGGCAACGAGCGACTCGAACTGGACCGTTACGATGACACCCTGCGCGATTGGGAACATTGGGCGGTCAAGAGCCAGTCATCGATGTCGCTGCTGAACTTCGGCCAGGGTGCGATCATCGCCCTGGGCGTGACCCTGGTGATGGTGTTGGCGGCGCACTCGGTGAGCCAGGGGGAAATGAGTATCGGCGACTTGGTGCTGGTCAATGCCTTCCTGCTGCAATTGTTCATTCCACTGGGCTTTCTCGGCATCGTTTATCGCCAGATCAAGTATTCGCTGGCGGACATGGACCTGATCTTCAAGCTGCTCGATACCGAACCTGAGGTCACCGATGCCAAAGACGCCAAACCCTTGCAGGTCAACGGCGGCGAGATTGGTTTCGACCAGGTGAATTTCGGCTATCAGCCGGAACGTCGCATACTGCACGATCTGAGTCTGCAGGTGCCCGCGGGCAAGAAGATCGCCGTGGTCGGACACAGTGGCGCAGGCAAGTCGACCCTGTCGCGCCTGATCTACCGCTTCTACGATGTGCAGTCCGGCAGTGTTCGTATCGACTGGCAGGACGTGCGCGAGGTCACTCAGGAAAGCCTGCGTGCTGCGGTAGGCATCGTGCCGCAGGACACGGTGCTGTTTAACGAAAGCATCTATTACAACATCGCCTACGGGCGCCCGGATGCCACGCGCGAGGAGATCGAGCGGGCTGCACGCATGGCCCACATTCACGATTTCGTCGCGCAGTTGCCGGATGGTTGGGATACGGTGGTGGGCGAGCGCGGCCTAAAACTCTCCGGTGGCGAGAAGCAGCGTGTGGCGATTGCACGTGCCATCCTGAAGAAACCGCGTATCCTGATTTTCGACGAGGCGACTTCGTCGCTCGACAGCAGGACCGAGCAGGCTATCCAGGAGACCCTGGCCGAGGTGGCGGCGGACCACACCACCCTGGTGATCGCGCATCGCCTGTCCACGGTGGTGGATGCAGACCGCATCCTGGTAATGGACCAGGGGCGTATCATCGAGCAGGGTAGCCACAGCGAGCTGTACGCGGCGCGCGGAGCCTACTATGAGATGTGGGAACTGCAGCGCGAGGAACGCGAGTCAGGTGAGCAGGTGCAGGCCGGAAAACCGGCCTGATGTACCATCACTGGTGACAAGGCGCCTGGTTGCACAGGTGCTTGGTCAGGTCCAGGCGATTCGCGGAGCGGGCCAGGCGGCACGGGATGCACTCCCAGCTGATGTTGACCGCCGATACGGCAGCACCGGTGGCGATGAAGGTCCAGAAGATCACGTCGACCCACGCGTGGGTCATCAGGGCCTCCGGGCCCAGGGTGATAGTCGCGGCAAGCCCGAACAGGGTTGCGGCGATAAGTCCGATCAGTACAGGTAACATTGGCTTATCCTCATATAAAAATAACTAATCTATGCGATTAGATTAGCGGTTTCTAATATAGTTTCTTGAATTTTCGTGCATTTAATGCCTAAAAACGCATAACTCATTCATTTAATTCTGAAAATCAGGCATGCAGGGATTAGAGGGAAAGGTCTACCTGGTCGGCGGAGCGGTTCGTGATGAACTGCTGGGTTTGCCCGTGAGCGAACGCGATTGGGTGGTGGTTGGTAGCAGCATTGAGGACATGCTGGCTGCGGGCTTCCGTCAGACCGACCCTGATTTCCCGGTTTTTCTGCACCCGCAAACCGGGGAGGAATATGCACTGGCCCGCCGGGAGCACAAAACCGCAGCCGGTTACCGCGGATTCGTGGTCGATGCTTCGCCCGATGTCACACTGGAACAGGACCTGCGTCGCCGCGACCTCACGATCAATGCGATGGCCAGGGATCCCGATGGCGGCTTGATCGATCCCTTTGGCGGCCGGGAGGACCTCGAGCAAGGCCGCCTGCGCCACATCACCCCGGCCTTTGCTGAGGATCCGCTGCGATTGCTGCGGGTGGCTCGCTTCGCCGCCAAGCTCGGTGGTCACGATTTTCGCCTGGCCCACGACACGCACCGAATGATGAAGCAGATGGTGGCCGATGGCGCGGTGGGGGAGCTGCTGCCGCAGCGCACCGGGCGAGAAATGCACAAGGCGCTGGTTTGCGAGCAGCCTTGGCGCTTTTTCGAGGTACTCAAGGCCTGCGGTGCCCTGGCCGAATTGGCTCCAGGGTTGGCAATGACCCTTTCTTCAGGGCATGCCAGCGAGCAGCTTGCGAAACCGGTCAAGGCGTTGCAGCGCGCCAGCGTCGCTTCAGCGGAAGGGGCGGTACGTTTCGCGGCCCTGTTTCTGCAGACCGACGATTCACCCGGGCATCTCGAAGGTTGGCTTAACCCGGGTAGCGAGGCGCTTGAGTTGCTCGGGATGGCGCGAGAGGCGTTTGCCGGGCTGCAGGAATCTGTCGCACCTGGCGCGGTGTTCGAGTTGCTGCAGCGGCTGCGGGCCTGGCACCGCGGAGCGCGCTATGAACAGGTACTGGCCGTGATTCGGGCGCAGCCCGGGTGGACGCAGGCCGCGGAACGGTTGGACCGGATGCGCGAGGCGGCGCTGACAGTCACCAGCGAGGGCCTCATGGCGCAGGGTTATCGCGGGGCCGAGCTGGGCAGGGCGATGGCACGCGCACGCGTCCAGGCGATTGCCGAAGCCGCCGCACAGCACACATCGGACTGACTTGTCTTCCGCCGGGGCAGGTCGCACACTGGTCGTTTGTTGGATGAAAGCGGATAGGCACGGCAGTTTTGGCTGAACAACAGACCACTCTGATCGAGACGCCAAAGCGGCGTGACTCTTCGGTGTCCATGCGCATATGGCGCATCCTGTCCAGCGCGCGCCTGATTGCTCCCCTGGCAGTGCTCTTGCTGGGGCTGGGCAGCACCGTTTCGATAGCAGTCCTGATGCCGGCGTCCCTTGTGGAGCCGCCGGTTGCGATGCGCATTCTGCTGGCCAGCGTAGCAGCGATATTGGTCGCTCTGGTGGTGACCGGTCTGCGTCTGCGACGTCATCTTCTGGAACCCTTGGCCCGTCTGGAATCGTCGGTGGCGCAGGTCTGCCAGGGGGAGCCTGGGGCGACGCTTTCGCACGAGGGCACCGGTGTGCTGGCCAATATGGTCGAGGATATCGACAGTATCAACGAGGAACTGACCGACCTGTACGAGGACATGGACAGTCGTGTGGCGCGTCATACCACGCGCCTGGCGCAAAAGACGGCCTCACTGAAAATCCTTTACGACGTGGCCGCCAGTATCAACCAGGCAGACCAACTGGACGAACTGTTGCTACGTTTTTTGCGGGTGCTGAAGGAGATGGTCAATGGTCTGGCCGCCTCGGTGCGCCTAGTACAGCAGGATGGGCGCATGCGTCTGGTCGGTGCAATAGGCCTGAACGACAGCATGCTGACCGAACAACAGATGCTGCCGCTGGATCTTTGCGTATGCGGCACCGCGCTGTCGCCGGGCGATGTGCTGTGCGAACACCCTGAGCGCCACTGTGCCAAGCAGCTGAGTCGCAACATGTTCGGTCCGGATGAGGTCGAAGTGATCCAGGTGCCGCTGGAATATCACGACGAAGTACTCGGCCAGTACACGGTCTACGTACCCAAGCCGGGGGTTTCCGGACGCGAAGATATTATCGAACTGCTCGATACGATTGGTAGCCATCTCGGCATGGCGGTCGCCAAGCAGCGCTCCGATCTCGAGGCTCGTCGCCTGTCAATTGTCGAAGAGCGCACCGCGCTGGCACATGAACTGCACGACTCCCTGGCGCAGACCCTGGCGAGCCTGCGCTTCCAGGTGCGCATGCTGCAGGACGTGCTCAAGAGTGGCGATCGGGATGCTGCGAGCAACGACCTGGCGCGCATCAGCAATGGCTTGGATGAGGCGCACACTGAACTACGCGAGTTGCTGCATGGCTTTCGTGCGCCGGTGGATCAGCGCGGCCTGGTCAGCGCGTTGGAGAAGGTCGTTGAGCGCTTCGAACAGGAAAGCGGCGTGAAAGGCTTCTTTCACCGTGAGGGAAGGGTGCCATTATTGTCTTCAGCCGAAGAGATGCAGGTCCTGCGTATTGCGCAGGAATCACTGGCGAATATTCGCAAGCATGCGCAGGCGCACACGGTGCGGGTATTGTTGTCCACGCGTGGCGATGGCGGCCTGGTGCTGCTGGTCGAGGACGATGGCGTGGGCTTTGAAAATGCCGCCAAGATCGGCCAGCCCGGCGAGCACATTGGCCTGTCGATCATGGAGGAACGTGCCCGTCGCCTCGGCGGTAGCCTGCGCATAGAAAGCGACCCGGGAGAGGGAACCCGGGTCGAACTCAGTTACAAACCGGCCACCCGCAAGAACGATGCGGAGCGGCGTTGGATTATCTGATGAAAGTGTTGTTGATCGACGATCACGCCCTGTTCCGTATGGGCCTGGTGGAATTGCTGGAGCGTCGTGGCATCGAGGTTGCCGCGGCGGTTGGTGACTGTGCCCACGGTATCGAGTTGGTAGGCGAGGCATCTCCCGACGTGGTGCTGCTGGACATGCGGATGCCCGAGATGACGGGAATCCAGGTGCTGCGTACCTTGCGGGACAGCGGGGCCAGTATGCCAATCGTGATGTTGACCACCAGCCGTGACGAAAGCGACGTGGTGCAGTCTTTGCAGGGTGGGGCCAACGGTTACCTGTTAAAGGATATGGAACCGGATGACCTGATCACGGCCCTGGACAACATCGTCAAGGGCAATACCGTAGTGGCTCCGGAGCTGACCATGGTGCTGGCACGCGCGGTGCAGGGCGAGCCGCCGCCGGTCAATGGGCAACAAAAGAACCTTGCTGATCTCACGCCGCGCGAGCGCGAAATACTGTGCCTGCTGGCCGAGGGGCAGAGCAACAAGGTGATCGCGCGCAACCTGGGTATCACCGACGGTACGGTGAAGCTGCATGTGAAGGCCATCCTGCGCAAGCTGGAGGTGCATTCACGCGTGGAGGCCGCTGTCATTGCCGTGGAACAGAATCTTTGTGGCAGGAATGGCGGCTGAAGGCATACAGCCTTAATCAGCTGATACGTCCAGTGAAAGCCAGGTCAGTTATCAGAGCTCTGTGCCGGGTGTGACCGGTGAGGTTGCTCCCTGTTCCGAATGCTCCGGCGCGTTGAACCAGGCGAGCTTTTCCTGCAACTGCACCACCTCACCGACGATGATCAGGGTCGGCGGTTTCGGCTGTTCGCGCTTCGCGATCTCCGGCAGCGTGGCAATGGTGCCGGTAAACACGCGTTGCTTGTGCGTGGTCCCCTGCTGTACCAACGCGGCCGGTGTGCCGGCTGGCATGCCGTGTGCCTGCAATTCGCGGCTGATCACCGGCAGGCCCTTCAGCCCCATGTAGAAGACCACGGTCTGCGCCGGCTGTGCGAGTTGCTGCCAGTTCAGGTTCATGCTGTTGTCTTTCAGATGGCCGGTCACGAAGGTGACAGACTGGGCATAGTCGCGGTGGGTCAGCGGGATGCCCGAGTAGCTGGCACAACCGGCTGCTGCGGTAACGCCAGGCACTACCTGGAAGGGCACACCCTGCTCGGCCAGGGTGTCGATTTCCTCACCCCCGCGGCCGAAGATGAAGGGGTCGCCGCCTTTCAGGCGCAGTACACGATGACCTTCTTTCGCAAGGTCCGCCAGGGTCTGGTTGATTTCTTCCTGGCGCATGGCGTGATTGTCGCGCTCCTTGCCGACATAGATGCGGCGCGCGTCGCGACGCGTCATCTCCAGGATTGGCTTGGCGACCAGCCTGTCGTAGACCACCACGTCGGCCTGCTGCATCAGGCGCAGGGCGCGGAAGGTCAGCAGGTCTGGGTCGCCCGGACCTGCGCCGACCAGGTAGACCTCGCCCATGCCGGAGAGGGAACTGGTCCTTTGCAGTTCCTTTTCCATGATCAGCTCGGCTTCCTGCATGTGGCCGGAGAAAACACGCTCGGCCACGCTGCCCTGCAGGATGCAGTCCCAGAAGCGGCGGCGGTCGGCCGGTTCGGTAAACGCCTTTTTGACCTTGCCGCGGAACTTGTCGGCCAACTCGGCCAAACGCCCGTAGCCGGCCGGGATCAGTGATTCGAGGCGGGTACGGATCAGGCGGGCCAGCACCGGGGAGGCACCACCCGTGGAAACCGCGGCGACCACCGGGCTACGATCGATGATCGAGGGCATGATGAAGTTGCCATCGGTAGCGTTGTCGACCACGTTGACCGGAATCTTGCGTGCGCGGGCTGCAGTAGCAATCTGTCGGTTCACGTCCAGGTCATCGGTTGCACCGATCACCAGTACGGCATCCTCCAGGTCGCGCTCGTCATAGGTTTTGGCGACATGTTCGATTTTGCCGTTGTCCTTCAGCGTCGCGAGGCTCTGGCACAATTCCGGTGAAACTACGCGAACCTTGCCCTGTGCACGCAGCAGCAGGGTGACCTTTCGGGTGGCGATTTCACCACCGCCAATGACGACACAAGGTTGTTGTTTTATATCGAAAAAGATAGGCAGATGTTGCATGTCTGTACGGCCCGGCTGGAGTCCTGAAACCGTTACATTCTGGCGCAAAGCAAACCGGATACAAGCTTCGGACTCAAAGGATCATTTGATTATATGAGGAGATAATAATATACTATTCCGATTGGTTTTTCCGCCAGAACTGTTTTCTGAGAGGGTAACGAATGTTGGTTAAAGAGATCGAAGCGACGGAATTGCAGTCGCGTATGACCGCAGGCGAAGACGTCATTCTGCTGGATATCCGCAGCGACGCAGAGGTTGCTCAGGGTATTTTGCCCGGTGCCGAGCACATGGCGATGCACATGATCCCGCTACGTCTGCAGGATCTGCCCAAGGACAAGGACATCGTTCTTTACTGCCGCAGTGGCGCACGTTCTTACCACGCGTGCAATTTCCTGAACCAACAGGGCGTTACCAATGTACTGAACCTGCGTGGCGGCATCATCTCCTGGGCACGCCAGGGGTACGAAATTGCTGCGCCGCAGCAAGCTCGCGCCAACGCATTCTGAGTCGATTCTTATCTGCCAGCGTATCTTGCATTTTTTAGACGCTTGGAATATAAGAATTCACCGATTTAATTCATCCCAACAAACAGTAAGCTTCCTGGAGGTTGCAAATGGCTGATTTTGACGAAGAACTGGACGCATCTGGCCTGAACTGCCCGCTGCCCATTCTGCGCGCTAAGAAAACCCTGGCTGGCATGGAGTCCGGCAAAGTACTGCGAATCATTGCAACCGATCCGGGTTCCGTTAAGGACTTCGAAGCGTTCGCCAAGCAGACCGGCAACGAACTGATGGAGTCTGGCGAAGAAGGCGGCAAGTTCACCTTCCTGATCAAGAAGGCCTGATCAGTTTTACTGATCGGACCTTTGAATTTCACCTCCTGACATAGAGGGCGCAAAGATGGAAGAAAAGAAACTTGCCATTATCGCGACCAAGGGCACCCTGGACTGGGCTTACCCTCCGTTCATCCTGGCATCCACAGCTTCGGCATTGGGCTACGAGACTGAAATCTTCTTCACTTTCTACGGCCTGCAACTGCTTAAGAAAGACCTCGACCTGAAGGTTTCCCCACTGGGTAACCCGGGCATGCCGATGCCGATGGGCATGGACAAGTGGTTCCCGACCCTGCTGACCGCTCTGCCGGGCATGGAAGCCATGATGACTTCCATGATGAAAAAGAAGATGGCCAGCAAGGGTGTTGCCAGCCTGGAAGAGCTACGTGAACTGTGCCAGGAGGCCGAAGTTCGCCTGATTGCCTGCCAGATGACCGTAGACTTGTTTGAACTGGACACCGCAACCTTTATCGACGGTGTTGAGTACGCAGGTGCGGCGCGCTTCTTCGAGTTCGCCGGAGAATCTGACATCTGCTTGTACATCTAACATCCCGGACGTACACGTCAGACAAAAAAACACCGCCCAAAAGGCGGTGTTTTTTTATGCGTTGAAAAAGCCTGCCGGTTTACAGGTCGAAAGACTTGCTCACGCCAAGGCCAAACAGATGCACGGTGGTCTCGTATTTGCCGTTGTAGAACAAGGATCCGTTGGGCTCGCCTGCTTCTGTAAAACCGGAGGCGCTGAGCGTCGTGTCTTCGAACTTGACCAGCATGTAGCCGGCTTCCACTGCCCAGCCATCGGACAGTTTTTTCTCGGCACCGATACTGAACAGGTGTCGATCGGCATCCGCGGTGCGGGCACTGAAGTACTCGATGGGCTGACCGGTTTTGTCGTAGGTATAACCGAATCGCAATTGCAGGCTATCGTCGATCTGGTACGTGCCCCCAAGGCGGTAGGCATTGGTATTTTTCCAGTTGTTTTTGCTGGTAACAATTCCCGCCGGCGTTGTGTTTATGGCTAACTCATCAAAACTGCTCCAGCCGGTACGGCTGACATCGAACTCCAGTGCCAGCTGATCGTTGAATTCGTAACGGGCACCGATCTGGGCACGCCAGGGTATGGTCAGTTCGGCCGTGGTCCCGGGAAAAGTCAGACCGGCAGCGACCACGGTGGTCGTGCCTTTGATTTCAACGTCGGACTTCGAGTGATAGCTGGCGCCGATGGTCAGGGGGCCGCTCTTGTGCGACGCACTCACGTTCCAACCCCAGTCTAGTCCGTCACCTTCGTTTTCTAGGCCAGTGGTATGAAAGTTGACGGTCTTGACCCAGTAGACGTCTGCACCGAAAGCCACGGCCGTGCTGTCGTTGAGTTTGTAAGTGGCGGTAGGGGCAATGTCGACCACTTCCACCGCACTTTTGGTTGGGCTGCTTCCTGGGCTTAACGCTTCCATGAAGGTGTAGGAAGATTCAAAGTGATTGGTACTCAGACCGAACGGAGCCGTGGTGCTCAAGCCCAGGGTCCATCGGTCATTGACCTGGTGCGTTGCAGCGAGCATTGGGATCGGTACAAAGTCCTTGCCTTGAAAGTCCGAGCTTGCAACGGCATTGGGGGAGGCGGTCGTGACGGTGGAATTGGCGGCGACAACCATAAGACCACCACTGACGTGGGTGCCTGGATGGAAAGCTGCCAGAGAAGGGTTGTAGGGGATCGCGCCAAGCAACTCCGGGTTTGCCACCAGCGCATTGGAGGTTGCCAACCCTGCGATGGAAACTTCGGGTAAGCTGAATCCAGCTGCAAGAGCGTTGGTGGTGCTCAGTGCCAGTACAATCGCAGCGGCAAGTGGTCGCGCGGTGGGAGTGATACGAGTCACGGGTTTCCTCCTCAGTTCTAGTTATGAGAATTGTTCGCCGCCAAGGCTATGTCAGATTTCATTAGAATGCCAGCGACGGCAACGGATTAGCAGCTGATCGCATGAAACCAAAGCTATTGTCTAGCGCGGCGTTTTGCCTCGTTCTCTATTTTTCCCTGTTGGGTGCGCCGGCTGCGGAAGGGCTTCGTCCTTATGTCCTGGCGTGGCAGGGTGAAGCCGCGTTGGAAACCGTGGTGGAAAACTCGAAGCGTTCGATGAAGGCGTTGGGATTCGAGTTGATGGGTCATTACCAGCCAATGCGGGATACGCACATCCTGGTGGTGACAGCCCCCCTGTTGCGCAAGATGGCCGTGGCAGAGAAAAACGCGATATTTCTCGCGACCCAGAGCGTGGCGATTCGTCGCGTTGCAGGCGAGGTGCGTGTTTCCTACCAGAATCCCGATTACTACCGGCGGGCCTACCGGGTCGAAGCCGATATGGCTCCGTTGCGGCAGGCATTTCAGGCAAGTCTTGGTCGGGTACGGGAGTATGGTTCCGAAAACGGCCTTTCCCTGAAACGACTGCAACACTTTCAGTATGGCTATGGCATGGAATCTTTCGAAGACCAACTGCAACTCGCCAGTTTTGCCGATCAGGAAACGGCCGTGCAGGCGATCGAGGCGGGGTTCGGGCGACATGCCGGTTTTCTCGAGCGGATTTATCGTCTGGACTTGCCCGAGGCCGGAGCCAATGTGTTCGGCGTATCGATGCTGGTCGGAAAAGGGGCTGATGCGGAACTGCACGAGGTGTTTGGTGGGGGCGATTTCAGCCATGCATCACAATTGCCCTACAAGTTGGTGGTAAGTATGGGGAGCGTTTGGGCGCTGCACCCACGTTTCCAACTTGCGTTGAATTTTCCAGATACAAGAATGGTCGGCGCTCACCGTTCGGCGGTGTGGCGCCAGGTGCCGGAAGAAATTCATCTAATGCTGAAGCGGCTTGCGAGCGAATAGCGATCATCCCGCTTCTACGAATAGGTTAACGAATTGATCTCCCCATCAGTTTATTATGTCGCTATAATATAAAGCTGTTTTATCCACGCAATTATAAAAATCGAGGCGGCCGGGCAACATGGCTGATCGCCGACTTCAGGTATTTCATACCGTTGCGCGCCTGCTTAGCTTTACCAAGGCGGCAGAGACTCTGCACATGACCCAACCGGCAGTAACCTTTCAGGTTCGCCAGTTGGAAGAGTATTTCAACACCCGGTTGTTCGACCGTACGCATAACCGAATCAGCCTGACCGAGGCCGGCGAGCGTGTTTATAAGTACGCCGATCGGATATTCGAGCTGTATTCTGAAATGGAGAACGCGGTACGTGAAATGACTGGCGAGATCAGCGGTTCGCTGACGATTGGCGCCAGCACCACGATTGCCGAGTACATGTTGCCGGCGCTACTTGGTGATTTCCGAAACCAGTACCCGGATGTGAGCATCCACCTCAAGGTCTCCAATACCGATGGCATCGTGTCGATGGTTGAAAACAACACCATTGATCTTGGCGTGGTCGAGGCACCGGTCAGTAACAAGAACCTGGTAGTCGATAAGTGTCGTGAAGATCGCCTGGTCGCTATCGTTCCTCCAGGCCATGAGTTGGCCTCCCGCTCTGTCATTACTATGGAGGAGTTGCTGCAACACCCGTTTATCTGCCGCGAAGAGGGCTCGGGTACCCGCGAAGTCATAAGTGAATACATCTGCAAGACGGATGAGTGTCGCCAGACCATGCAGATCGCGATGGAACTGGGCAGCCCCGAAGCGGTTAAAGGTGCAGTCGAAGCGGGCATGGGTATCTCGGTGGTGTCCAACGCGACTATCCAAAAGGAACTGCGTTTGGGGACGCTGATAGCTTTGCAGATCGACCCGCCTTTGGAGCGTCCTTTCTCGTTCGTGCATCAGAAACAGAAGTTCCGTGTCCGCGTGATGGAGGAATTGCTGGACTTCGCGCGTGGCTATTGCCAGGAACATCGCGAGGATTAAAAGGCGGGTCAAGCGGCGATGTTACCGCCTAAAAAAACACCACCCGATCAGCGCGAGCTGCAGCGTGTGTTTGCCCGCCTGAGCGTGGCGGACCGCCAGTCTGTTCTGGCCTTTGCCCAGTTCCTGGCGCAGCGTGACGAGGCTCAGGTCCCTGCTACTGGTGAAGAGGTATCCCGCCAGCCGATCTCGATTGAACGTCCCGAGGAAGAATCGGTAGTCGCCGCGATACGGCGTCTTGCTCAAACCTATCCCATGCTCAACAAGGACGAGTTGTTGCACGAATCCTCCAGCCTGATGACCGGCCACGTTATGCAGGGACACGCGGCCCCCGAAGTCATCGACAAACTCGAGGCGTTGTTTGCACAGGCTTATGAACGTTATGCTGCCGACAACGCCAACCAAGAAGCCGATTGAGGGCCCAGGATTCCTTTTATGCGACTGATCACCGACTGGTTCAAGCGCAACTTTTCCGATCCGCAGATTGTTTTCCTGACCCTGGTCTTATTACTCGGATTCGCCATCGTGTTGACCATGGGCAACATGCTGGCACCGGTTCTGGCCAGTGCCGTGATTGCCTATTTGCTCGAAGGGTTGGTGGTGATCCTGGAAGACCGGGGGGTGCCGCGGTTGCTTGCTTCAACCCTGGTTTTTATTGCTTTCGTGCTGTTCCTGTCGGCCGTGTTGTTCGGCCTGTTGCCGATGCTGTCGCGCCAGGTCACGCAGCTTGCTCAGAACCTGCCCAACATGATTGCGGAAGGCCAACGGGCCCTGATGACATTGCCCGAGCGTTACCCGGAAGTGTTTTCTCCCCAGCAGGCGCAGGAGATCCTGGACAGTGTTCACCGGGAGATCGCGAATTTTGGTCAGGACGTGGTGTCGATCTCGGTTTCATCCGTGGTCGGCGTGCTGACCCTGATCGTGTACCTGGTGCTCATGCCCATGCTGGTGTTCTTCTTCCTCAAAGACAAGGAGATGATTCTCGGCTGGCTCAGCCACTTCATGCCGGGTGAACGGGGGCTGGCCAATCGCGTGTGGTTTGAGGTGGACAAGCAGATTGCCAATTACGTGCGTGGCAAGTTCTGGGAGATCGTGATTGTCTGGGCGGCGAGTTTCCTTACCTTTTCCTTCTTTGGCCTGCAATATGCGATGTTGCTGGCCGTTCTGGTGGGTCTTTCCGTTGTCATTCCCTACGTGGGGGCGACAGTGGTCACCATTCCGGTGGTGATAGTGGCCTGGTTCCAGTGGGGCTGGGGCCCTGACTTTGTCTGGGTGACGGTAGCTTATCTTGTTATCCAGGCGCTGGACGGCAACCTGTTGGTGCCGCTGCTGTTCGGTGAGGTTGTCAGCTTGCACCCGGTGGCCATCATCGTTGCGATTCTGGTTTTCGGGGGGCTATGGGGATTCTGGGGCGTGTTTTTTGCCATCCCGCTGGCCACTTTGGTCAACGCCATTCTGCGCGCTTGGCCCAAGCACAAACACCCGGCAAACGAATATGCTCGCTGAGCGTTCGGCAACCAGGGCCAAGAGGGCCCTGGCCCACAGGATTTTCTTGCTCAGTCTTTTTTCGAAGTACTGAAACCGAGAAGGGCGTAAGGAGGGCACCAGCCTACGGCTGCAGTGAACAGCAATACGCCGCCGATAACGGCGATCCACCATGCCTGACCGGTTGCCAGGGCCCAACCCAGCAGACCAACACCGGCTACTCCACGGATGATGCGATCCGCTCCGCCAACGTTTTGTTTCATGAGATATCTCCTGTTTGTTCGTGTGGGGGCACTTTAGATCAGGAGCGGCCACCGGTCGGTGACTTAGTCACACTCGTCGAGAATGGTTTGTAGTTTGCGTACATCCAGGTCGACTCTGCCTCGCGACAGGGTCAGGGCGCCCCGATGCTCAAGGTCCTTGAGAATCCGACTGACAACCTCGCGTGAGGTTCCGATGTCGTCGGCGATGGCCTGGTGGGTCATTGCCAGTGCTGGCGCTCTTTGTTCCTCGGCTTTCTGCAGTAGGTAGCTGCTGATCCGTTGGTCGACCCGCCGAAAAGTCACTTCCTCGAGCAGGCACAAGACGTTGGAGAGCCGGTCGGCCATCAGTGTCCACACGAATTGCCGCCAGTCAGGATAGGCCCCCATCCATTCGTCCAACTTGTGAGCTGGAATCAAAACGCCTTCCGTGGGTGCTTCGCAAACGGCGATTGCCGGAAAGTTCTGCCGGCTCATGATGCAGGATGCGGTGAGAATGCACGCCTCACCCGGACCGACCCGGTAAAGGGTGATTTCGCGGCCGGACTCCGCCAGTTGATAGATCCGGGCGCTACCCCTGAAGACCAGGGCGAGGTGCGTGCATTCCTGTCCCAGGTGACAGATCGTTGCGCCTTGCGGCAGTTGTGCCGGCAACGCGGACTGCTGAATCTCGTTCAGTAGCGAGGCCGAGCACAGGCCTGGAAAGAGTTCCCTCAGAAGCCCGATGTCCACAGCCATCTTGCCGGTAGAATCAGATCACTACCTGCGAGAAGTCGTAGTCCATATTGTCCAGCGGGCGTTGAATGAAATTGCCCTGGAGGAAATCTGCGCCGGAAGACCAATGCAGGTCGATGGCTCGTGGGTCGTCGATATGCCCGACAATCACTTTCGCGTTTGCTTTGTGCGACTGGCGAATCACATCCGAAATGATATCCCGTTCGGCTTTGAGCAGGCGCGGCGCCACGCTGATGTAATGTGCGCCCACAAACCGCAGGACCTTGAACGCGGCACTCTTTTCCGGGAACCGGGACAGCGAGACCTCGACGTCGAAATCACGCAGTGCCGCGATCGTTTTCTGCGCGGCCTTGATGTCGCTCGACAGGTCGGAAAGGCGGAAATCCAGAACCAGGCCGGTACCGACCATGTGCCTCGCTCGCAGGCGTCCCAGTAACCAGGCCGGGTGATTGGGATCGAGCAATGAACTGGCTGATTGGCGCACAAAGATGCGGGTGTGGCGGCCGGATTCGCGACGCTGCTTAAGGATGCCCATGGCGCGCTCCAGCAACCAACGGTCTATCTCGCCAGCGAGATTGGCTTTGGCGGCGGGTTCCCGGATATCGCGCTCGTTCATCAGGTCGCCGGAAGGTGCCGGCATGCGCAGAATGATCTCGTAGGTCTCGCTGCCACGTGTCTGCAGGTCCAACATCGGTTGATAACGCACCACGAAACCATCTTCAGACAGGCACTTGCGAATGGTTGCGGTGATGTCGTCTTCGCTGCTGAGCTGGCTGTTGTTGGCCTCGTCTTCGTCGGTATGGACGTGGGTTTGGTTGGCACCTTCCCGATGCGCGCTTTTCAGCGCGGCCTTGGCGCGGGCAATCAGGCCGGAGGCATTGTCGATATGCTCGTCAAACAGGCAGACACCAATGCCTACACTGATGTTCTGGGCACCGTCCTCACTGTTGAAGTTGTGTTCGGCAATGTGTTCGTGCAGGCGCAGGGCAACTTCGTACAGCTGGTTGTTATTGTTACGCTTGATCAGCAGCCCAATGATGTTGTCGTCGAGCTTGGCCGCTGAATCCGTGTCCTCCAGGGGCTCGCGGATCACGGTTCCGAGTTCCGACATCAGGTGATCTAGGCCACCGATACCCAGACGGGTGCGCAGCTTATCTAGGTCATCCGGCTCGATCGCAAGAACCCCGGCCGGTTGCGTATGCATAGGATCAGATTCGAGGGCATGTGAAATCTGATCGGTAAAGCGGGAGCGGGTAAGTAGTCCGGTGACGCGGTCGTGGGCTTGTGCGCTGCCGCAGGCGTGCATCATAGAGCGTGCACGTCGCACCCGGTTTTCGACCACGGCCAGCAGGTGCTTGGGGCGAATCGGCTTGGCGATGAAGTCGTCGCCGCCGACGCTCAGGGCGTCAATCTGCTTGTCGGCATTCTGCTCACCGGATAGGAACACAATCGGAATGGCGATGTATTCATTGTACTCGCGGATTACCGTGGTCAACTCGATACCATTGACTTCCGGCATGTAGATATCCATGAGGATCAGGTCCGGCGTGAACTCTTGCAGGGTATCGAGTGCCCGCAAGGGGTCGGTTACCGTGACGACTTCCATGTCCGCCTTGCGCAGAATGGAGGCGGCAAAATCCGCCTGCGTGGGATCATCTTCCACCACCATGACCTTGTAGGGCGCCTCGGGTTCGGCGCCTCCAAGTTTCACGATCTGTTCAGCTACCTCGTGGGCCTCGAAAGGCCGTACATAATAGGCGTCGCACCCCGCGCGGATTGCATCCACGCGCAACTGGATAGTGCTGGAGGAACTGACAAAGACCAGTGGTATCTCGATGGATAGCTGCGCACGGAGGCGCTCGAGCTCGTCGGTCAACGGTTTCAGGTGAGGCAGGCTGACGGTATCGGCGACGATCACCGCGGGAAGTTCCTGCGTCATGGCGTTGATCAGGGTGTCCAGGTCTTCGAATTCACGGCTGTTGGTGCCGATAGCGCTGAAGGCATTTGGCAGACCGTCGCCGCTCTCTTCCTCGTCTTTCAACAGGTAGACCGTCTGACCTTTCTCGTCAGAGCCGGTGA
>Ga0180435_10002601_pt1 | contig 18331 bp, 14 predicted proteins | sample SS_ome_3_FD_132467 | JGI IMG/M metagenome (GOLD analysis project Ga0180435, IMG submission 132467) | Hypersaline lake sediment archaeal communities from the Salton Sea, California, USA - SS_3_S_1 metaG | ecosystem: Environmental > Aquatic > Non-marine Saline and Alkaline > Hypersaline >...
CGTGACGCAGGTTCGGGCCCGTGGCCTCTCGCCCGAAGCGGCACAACGCGTCCGCGAGATCATCGAGGCCGACGGGGTGAGCGAGGTCGAGATCGGCAACCCCAACACCACCCTCGAGGACTTGTTCCTGGAGATCGTGCGGGACACCGAGGCCAGGCCCGGCCGGCGGGCCGGCGTCGCCCGGGGTGCGGAGGACGGGCCGGCGACACAGGACGGCCCGACCAGCCATGGTGCTTGAAGAGGCAATTCCGGCGTTTGCCGACTGGATCGGCCCGGCGGTGCTGTGGTTTCTTTTGAGCGTCGCCCTGCTCGCGGTGGCCTCGGCGGCGGTCGCCTGGCTCGTGCAGTCGGTGCTCTACGGACCGCTGGCCGCAGGCGACCGCGTCTATCGGGGCATCCTCGCGGGTCTCGCCGATCTGGGTGGCATCTCGCCCCGACGGATCTGGGCCCTGGCACGCCTGGCGGCCCAGGAGGCGATCCGCCGCAACGTGGCGATCGTGCTGGTGCTCTTCGCGGGCATCGTGCTGTTTGCCGGATGGTTCCTCGACCCGGCCAGCGTCAACCCCGGCAAGCTCTACCTCGGCTTCATCCTCGGGGCGACCAACCTGCTTGTCTGCCTGGTGGTGCTGGTGCTCTCGGTCTTCAGCCTGCCGGCGGACATCAAGGCCCGCTCGATCCAGACGGTGACCACCAAGCCGGTGCGGTCGGCGGAGATCGTGGCCGGGCGGATGCTCGGCTTCGCCGGCGTGGGCACGGTGCTGTTGGCGGTGATGGCCGTCGCGGGCTGGGGCTTCGTGGTGCGGAGCGTCGACCATGCCCACACCGCGAGCCTCGAGGAACTGATCGAAGTTCGGGCCGAGGACGGCAGCCTGACCGGCTACGAGGGCCGCACGAGCCTCGAGCAGGGTCATCGACACCGGCTCGAACTCGATGCCGACGGCTTCGGCCGCACCGAAATGGAGCACGGTCACCGTCACTCGATCCGACCCGAGGGCGAGGGCGACGCCCGCCGCTTGGTGGTCGGGCCGCCGGAGGAGATTCTCGAGGCACGGCGTCCGCTGCGGGGCAGGCTGCGGTTTCTCGACCGCCAGGGCAAGCCCTCGGCCAAGGGCATCAGCGTCGGGGCGGAGTGGGCCTACCGCCAGTACATCGAGGGGGGCACGCTCGCCGCGGCGATCTGGACCTTCGAGGGCGTGAATGAGGCCGAATTTCCCGAGGGGCTGCCGCTGGAGATGATCGTGCGGGTCTTTCGCACCTACATGGGCGAGATCGAGAAGGGGATCGCCGGCAGCGTGCGGGTTCGCAATCCGGCCAACGGGCTGCAGAGCGACCCCTTCTACTTCACCGCCAAGGAGTTCAGCATCGACTCCCTGCTGATTCCCAGGGTTCTCAACACGACCACCACCGACGGGGGCACGCGGCAGGTCGATCTCTTCGAGCAGATCGTGGCCGATGGCCGGGTGGAGGTGGTTTTGCAGTGTCTCGAGCCAGCCCAGTATTACGGCGTGGCGCAGGCCGATTTCTATCTCCGCGCCGGCAGCGGCTCCTTTGCCCTCAACTACGCCAAGAGCTGCCTGGGAATCTGGTTTTCGATGCTCGTGGTGACGGCCCTGGGCGTCAGCTTCAGCACCTTCCTGACAGGGCCGATCGCGTTGTTGGCCTCGCTGATGGTGATTCTGGTGGGCCAGTTCCGGGAGTTCATCGAGCGGCTCTTCGAGAGCCAAATCACCGGTAATTCCAAGATCGCCCCCGGCGGCGGACCGATCGAGTCGCTCTACCGGATCGCCACTCAAATGAGCATCACGCTGGAGATGGAACAGACTCCGGCGGTGGTGGCGATGAAGACGATCGACACCCTGCTTCTGGCGCCGATGCGGCTTGCGGCGGGGCTCTTTCCTTCGCTTTCGTCGCTGGGCACCAGCGACTTCGTGGCCGACGGCTTTGACATCCCGCTCGACCTCGTGGCCGAACATGGCGTGGAGACCATGGCCTACGTGCTGGTGTTGTTCGTGGCTGGAACCTTTTTCCTCAAGTCCAGGGAGGTGGCAGCATGACTCCGCCTGATGGATCACCGGATCGAATGCTTGCGGCGGGCCGGGGAGAGCAGCGGTGGCTCGGCCTGCGACCGACCACGCTGGGGCTGCTCGTGGCGATTGCGGTGCTCTTGATCCCGCTTTCGTCGCTCAGCCAGCCGGCCGATTCCGAGCACGACGGCGGGATCCTCGCCCGGGAGCGGATTCGCCACAAACTCTCCCAGGCGAATCTCGGAGAGATCGATCCGACCAGCGAGACGATGCGGCTGGCCACCCTGGGCCTGAAGAACATCGCGGTCACGCTCCTCTGGGACCGTGCCAACCACTACAAGAAGGTCGAGGACTGGACCAACCTTTCGGCCACGCTCGAACAGATGACGAAACTGCAGCCAAACTTCTACTCGGTCTGGGACTTCCAGGCCCACAATCTCTCCTACAACATCTCGGTCGAGTTCGACGACTACCACGACCGCTATGGCTGGGTGATCAAGGGAATCGAGTTTCTCCGCGACGGCATCGCCCTGAATGCCAACGAGCCCCGGCTGCTCGGCCGCATGGGATGGTTTATCGGCCACAAGATCGGCAAGTCGGACGAGAAGAAGCAGTACCGTCGGCTGTTCAAGGCCGACGACGATTTCCACGAGCGGGACCGCCCCGGCCGCACCTTGCCCGAGCGTGACAACTGGCTCGTCTCCCGCGAGAAATACCTCGCCGGGCAGACGCTCGCCGACTCAGGCGCCGACCTGAACACCACGCCGCTGATCTTCCACAGTGAGCCGATGATGTCGGCGATCAACTACGCCCGGGCGGTCGAGGCCGACGGCACCTTCGGTGAGAAAGCCCGCGATGCCTGGAGCCTTGCCGGTGAGGAGATGCGGCGGTTTTCGGTCCGCGAGATTCCCACCAGCTGGGACGTGCCGATCCGGCTGGGCCTGCGGGAGGCGGAACTGGCCAGGGCCCAACGGCTCGCCGAGCGGCTCGAGACGCTCATGCCGGGAGCCTTCGCGGCCCTCGAGGCCCGCAAGCGGAAGGCCCTCACCACACAGCAGCAGGCGGCCCTCGAGACCCCACCGATGGAACGCGACGAGCAGGAGCAGCAACTCGCCATGGAGGCCGAGGATGCGATTCGGGTCAGCTGGCCGATGGTGGCCAGCGAGGCCGCGGCGGAAATCCGTGAGGAGGCACGCCGTCTGGCAGGGGAGTATGTCGAGGCGAGCGAGACCGCGGAGATCATCGACCGCTATCGCGACATCGTGAACTACGACTTCTGGCGGGCCAGCTGCGAGGCGGAGGTCACCCAGGACGCCCTGACCGCCCGCGAGGCGATCTGGCGGGCCGATCGCGACTATGATGCCGCCCGTCTGCAGCCGGCGAGGGATGCCTACGAGCAGGCTTTCGCCGCCTGGCGACGGGTGCTCGACAATTCGCCGGTGCTTCGCGAGGACGACCTTACCGCCGAGGACATCGCCGAGGTGGTGCAGCGGTATCGGCGGGTGCTCGAACAGCTCGACGAGCCCTTCCCGAGCCCCTTCATCCTGCAAGACGTGCTCGACCGGGCGGGCCCGCTGGAGGATTCGTAGGCCGGGCTCGCTGCCCGGCCGCACACCGCTGCCGGCGGCACCGGGTCCGCTACGGTGCCGGCGGCTCGCCGCGGCGGACGAGCAGACGGTCGATGCGGCGGCCGTCCATGTCGACCACCTCGATCTCGAAGCCACGCCAGGCCAGCCGGTCGCCCACCGAGGGAATCCGCTCGAGCACCGCAAGCACCAGCCCCGAGACGGTCGAGTAGTCATGGGCATCGGAATCGAAGCCAACCCCCAGCCGTTCACTGAAATCCTCGATGTCCATCCCGCCATCGATGAGCCAGGAGCCGTCGTCCCGCTCGATGAACTCCTGCGGCTCCTCCTCGCCGTGCTCGTCGTGGATCTTGCCCACGAGTTCCTCGAGCACATCCTCGAGCGTGACGAGCCCCTCGGTGCCGCCGTATTCGTCGAGCACGATCGCCAGCTGGTGCCGCTCCCGCTGAAACGCCTCGAGCAGCCGGTCGAGAGGCATCGACTCCGGCACGAAGAGCGGACGATGCAGCAGCTTCCGTAGATCCATCGCCCAGCCGAGCCAGTTCTGGCGGAGCACGTCCTTGATCGAGACATAGCCGAGGATCTGGTCGAGCGACCCGTCGTAGACCGGGATCCGCGAGTAGCCGGCCATGGCGATCGCCCCGGCGATCTCTTCGGCGGGCGTTGCGATGTCGAGGGCGTCGATGTCGATCCTCGGACGCATGATGTCGTGCACCGTCCGCTCCCCGAGCCGCAGGGCCTCGCTGGCGACCGCCTGTTCGACCGGCTCGAGCACGCCCTCCGCCCGTCCCGCCTCGAGGAGATGCTCGATGTCGTCAACCGACACCGTCGGGCCCTCCCCCTTCCGCACGCCGAGCAGAAAGAGCACCGCCGAGGTCGAGGCACCCATCAGCCAGACAAGGGGCTTGGCAATGTTGGCAATCGTGATCATTGCCGGTGCCACCCGGCGGGCGACCGGTTCGGCGCTCCGCAGGGCCAGCCGCTTGGGGACCAGTTCGCCGAGTACCAGCGTGAAAAAGGAGAGGCACGCCACGAACAAAGTCAGGGCGATCGTGTTGGCTGCCGGGGCGATCCGTGGCGGGGCAACCTCGCCGATCCAGCCGGCCAGGTCGCTCACGATCCGGTCGCCACCGTAGGCGGCGGCCAGCGTGCCCACCAACGTGATCCCGATCTGCACCGTCGGCAGGAAACGATCGGGAGTCATCGCCAATTCGAGCGCCTTGGCCGCCGCGGTGTCGCCATCGTCGGCGAGTTGGCGGAGCCGCCCCCGCCGGCTGGCCACGATCGCCATCTCCGCCCCGGAGAAAAAGCCGTTGGCCAGGATCAACGCCAGGATGATCAGGAGTTCCTGCAGCATGTGTCCTGCCCGGGCGATGGTGTTTGGGGGCACGGCGTTGACTGCTGGAGCACCGAGAGGTTGTCGCGATGGACGACCTCGTCATAGGGACAGGTGCCCAGGGCCCCGGCGATGGAGCCGGTCTTCAGCCCGGCAATCCGGCGGACCTCCTCGGCGGTGTAGTTGACCAGTCCGCGGGCGAAAATCCTGCGGCTGGGATCCTCGACGCTGACCAGCCCCACCAGGTCTCCGTTGGTGAAGGATCCCTCGACCGAGCAGACCCCGGCGGCGAGCAGGCTCGAGCCGCGGCCGACCACCGCCGCGCGAGCCCCGCGATCGACCGCCAAGAGCCCCCGGCACTGGGCGGTCCAGCCGAGCCAGCGTTTGCGGGCCGGGACAGCCTGCGAAGCCGACGGGAAGAGCGTGCCGACCTCCTCGCCCCGGAGGATCGCCTCGAGAACGCCGGGCTCGCGTCCGGCCGCGATCACGCAGTCGGTACCGACGGCGGTCACCGCCCGGGCCGCGGCGAGCTTGCTGGCCATGCCGCCCTTCGAGCGGCCCCCGGCGGAGTCGTGGACGAACGCTTCCGCCTCACCGTCGATCCGGTCGAGCTGAGGCACGAGCCGGGCGGCGGGGTCATCGGGAGCCCGGTCGTAGAGCCCAGCCACGTCGGAGAGCAGCACGAGCAGTTCGGCCGGCAGCAGCATCGCCACCTGGGCTGCAAGGTGGTCGTTGTCACCGAATGAGGTGCGGAGCTCCTCCACGCTCACCGTGTCGTTCTCGTTGACGATCGGCACGGCGGCGAAGTCGAGCAGGCTTCGCAGCGTGTTGCGGATGTTGAGATACCGCCTGCGGTCATGGAGATCCTCGGCCACCAGCAGCACCTGCGCCGCGTGCCGCCGGCAGTCGCGGAGCACCCGCTCGTACGACTCGATCAGGCAGCTCTGCCCGACGGCGGCCACGGCCTGGAGATGGGCCAGTTCCTCCGGCCGCCGGTCGAGACCGAGCCGGCCCATGCCGGCCGAGACCGCCCCGGACGAGACGAGCACCACCTGCCTGCCGGTGGCGAGCACGGCGTCGACCTGCCTGGCCACCGCCTCGACGCGATGCACATCCAGCAGCCCCTGCTCGTCAGTGAGCACCCGACTGCCAACCTTGACAACCACAATTTTCGCACGCGCTGCGGTGCGGTGGCGGGCGGAGGCGGTCATCGTGGGGTGGGGGGTGTGGGCGGAAGCAATCCTGCAGACCGAAGAGTCTACCTTCGGACGACCGGCTGGGACCATACGGTCGCGGCTGCCGGCCCGGGCCGGCCGTTGCGGCGGTGGCGGCGGTGGCGGCGGGGCGGGTGGCTTGAATTTCTGGTGGGCCTGCCCGCCGACGTGTAGACTTCATGTTCTCGAGGGCTTCGCAGGCCGCCTGCACGACGCGGCGGCATTGCGGCGGCCTTGCCACGAGGCCTCCACGGGCAAGCGATGAGTGATCTGCTTCACGAGTGCGGCATCGTGGCGGTCTATCACCTCCACGGCGATGCTGGCGATCCGCCTGCCGCCGCGGAGGGCGGGCCCGCAGCGGGGGTGAGCCCGCTGTGCCCGCCGCAGGGCCCCGACGAGGTCTCGCGGCTGATCCCCAGGATGCTGCTGGACATCCAGAATCGCGGGCAGCTCTCGGCCGGAATGACCGCCTGGAACCCGGGCCGCAGCCAGCTCCTGTCGACCTACAAAGAGGTCGGCAGTGTGAGCGAGGTGTTTCGCATGAGCCACCGCGGCAAGTTCGAGAGCATCATGGAACAGTGCAGCGGCCGGGCAGCGATCGGCCATGTCCGCTACGCGACCTGCGGTGCCGAGGACCGCGGCTATGCCCAGCCACTCGAGCGGCCCCACATCCAGAAACGGAAGTGGTTCGCCTTCGGATTCAACGGCCAGTTGGCCAATTACCCACAGCTGCGGGCCGAGATCCTCGCCACCAGCGACAACCACCTCGCCCGTGACAACGACACCGAAGTGCTGATGCACCTGCTGGGCATGGAGCTCTCCGGCGACGCCGACCCGCGGCTGATCGACGTGCTCGGCTCGATCGCCCGGCGGCTCGACGGGGCCTGGAATCTGGTGCTCCTGGATGCCTGCGGGAGGATGGCGGTGGCCCGGGATCCCCTGGGAATCCGGCCCCTGGAATACGCTCGCCTCGGGCCGCTGGTGGCGGCCGCGAGCGAGAGCGTGCCGCTTTTGAACCTCGGCTTCCCTCCGGAATCGATCAGGTCGCTCGAGCCGGGTACGGCGCTTGTCATCGACGGACACGAGGCGACGATCGAGCGGTTTGCCGAGAGTCCGCGGCGGGCGCATTGCTTTTTCGAGTGGGTCTACTTCGCCAACGTGGCCAGCACGATGGACGACCGCAGTGTCTATCTCTCGCGGAAGCGACTCGGCGAGGAACTGGCCCGGCTCGAGACGATCCCGATCGATGCCGACACCGTGGTCGTGCCCGTTCCCGACACGAGCAAGGCCGCCGCCGATGCGATGGCCTACCGGCTCTCGATCCCGTCGGTCGAGGGTCTGATCCGCAACCGCTACGCCGGCCGCACCTTCATCGACGGGGCCTCGAGCCGCCGGCAGAAGGCCGAGACGAAATACACGCCTCTGCGGGAGGTCCTCGAGGGCAAGCGGGTGATACTCGTCGAAGACTCGATCGTTCGAAGTACCACGATGAAGGTGCTCCTCGGGCGGATGCGATCCCTCGGCCGCGCCCGGGAGATCCACGTTCGCATCGCCTGCCCGCCGATCGTGGCCCCCTGTTTCTACGGAATCGACATGTCGACGATCCAGGAGCTCTTCGCTCCCCGATTTCTCGAAGATGGACGGCTCACCGAGGCCTCGCAGCGACGAATGGCCGAGGTGCTCGGTGCCGACACGCTGCGGTATCTGCCGATCGAGTCGGTGGCCCGGTCGATCGATCGGCCGGAGGCCGACCTCTGCGAGGCCTGCATCAGCGGCCGCTACCCGACCCCCGCCGGTGAACGGCTCTACGAGATCGCCCTGGACAACGCGAGGGCCGATCTGCCGGGTTCGGAAGTCGGCCGGCGGGTTGCCGAGGGCCGAACCTACGAGCCCGCGCCGTCGCAGCGGGGCGAGGTGCTGCGGGCGGGTCGCTGAGCCGCAGCCGCGGCCCGTCTCAGCCGGCCGGCATCCGGGGGTTCGCGGCCGATCGCGGTCCCGTCGTTGCGGATCAGCAGCGAACGCCAGACCGTCCCGCCGGCAAGCTGCGTGCGTCGCTCAAAATGGGTCCGGTATCCGGGGCCGGTGCCGGCCGGTGGCGGTTCATCGATCGGGCTCGAGAAGAACCCGGTAGCCGCCGCCGCCTCGAGCCCTTCGCGGTGGTAGGCCTCGACATCGGTCCAGAAGTGGAGCCGGCCGCCGGCGGCCAGCACGCGGGCGACGGCCCTCAGCAACGGCGGACGCATGATCCGTCGCTTGTGGTGACGGGCCTTCCACCATGGGTCTGGAAAGTAGATGTGCACCGCGGCAAGGGACGCATCGGCCAGCACGCTGCGGACCAAAAGTGTCGCATCTCCGGCGATGACTCGGGCGTTGTCGAGTCCCGCCTTGGCCACCCTCGCGGCGGTCAGGCGGGCATAGCCGTAGGCCAGTTCGACACCGAGAAAGCCGGTCTCGCGCTGCCCCGCCGCGGCCGAGGCGAGAAACAGCCCCTTGCCGCTGCCGATTTCGAGTTCGACCGTCGTTCGGCCGGGAAAGAGTGTTTGCGGATCGAGCGGGACCAGTGAACCGGGCGAATCGAGAGGCTCGCCCCGGGCTGCGGATTCGAATGCCGCCGGCCAGCCGTCGAGGGCCTCGAGCAGGGTTCCGAGCCGCAGCAGGTGACCGGAGAGGTCGAGCGAGGGATCGGGCTTCTTCGGAACTCGACGGGGCATCGATGGCTCAGGAGGGGTCGCCCGGCGAGCCGAGGTTTCCCGCCGCCTCGACCAGCGGGTCCATCGGCAGGGGCACACCCTTGATCACCCCATCGACGACGATCGACTCCCGCACCACTCCCTGAAAACGACAGACGATCATCGCCTTGGGCCGCACCCGCACCCGTTCCACCGCGATCACAAGACGGTCGCCCGGCACCACCGGCTCGCGGAATCGAACATCCTCCATGCCGCCAAAGCCGATCACCTTCGCCTGGAGCAGGTTGTGCTTCTGGGTGTAGTAGCTGGAGAGTTGGGCGGCCGCTTCGCACATCAGCACCCCGGGCATCAGCGGCATCACCGGAAAATGCCCGCGGACCCAGAACTCGTCTCTGGCGACGTCCTTGTAGCCGACACAGAGTCCGCGGGCCTGGTCCTCGTGGACGATCGCCGTGAGCTGCTCCATCTCGAACCGCTGCATGTTCCAGCGGCGGATCTCATGGATGTCGGCGATCACGTTGGAGAGGTCGTATTCGCTCGGATGGATGATGAAGTCGCGAGGAGGCACGGACGAATTTCCCCCGGTACGGCTGATACGGTCGCGGCCGGCTCAGGTCTTCACGTGCCGCCGCTTTTTCTTGCGGGCCTTGCTGTTGGCAGGCCGGGCGCCGTGGTTTGCTTTCTTCAGGGTGCGGTGGGGCTTGGCCATTGACGGGACACTCCGGCGGTCAGCGATTCAAGATCCGTACGCTACCATCTCCCGGAGGGTCGGGGAAGCGACCCGCGGCTCCGCCGGACGGCAGCCTATCGCCCGAGGCCGCGGTCTCCGCGAGCGACCGCGGCCTGCTCGTGGGCGATCGCCTCGCGGAAGGTGGTTCGCAGGATTTCCACGAGGCTCGCGACAAGGAAGCCGCCGATCCCACCGATGACGGCCGAGGAGAGGCTGCCGAGCACGGCCCCCGCGGTCGAACTCCCCACGAAGACGGCCAGGCTGACCCCTCCCGCGATGCCGCCGCAGACGCCGCCGATACAGACCGACACGGGCACCAGCCGCCCGAGGCTGCCCCCCCGCTCGAGAAAGGCGGGAGGCTTGGGCAAAGGGACTGCCTGTGGCGGTCGCGGCCGCGAGGCCAGTTCGCGGTCGGTCTCGTCACGAAGCCCGGTGCCGATCGCGTTGCCGGCGACGTGGGCCGCCACGCAGAGGGCCGCCACCAGCAGTCCCAGCCAGCCGGCCAGCCCGAACCAGCCGATTGACGCCACCGCGACGGCCACCACCACGACCAGCCAGGAGAAGGTCTTGAGCGTCACCATGTTCTCCGGAGGCGTGCAGGCGGGCCGGGGAAGGGAGCAGGTCCACGCGGTGCGGACGGATGCTGCCACACACCAAGTCTACGTCCTCGGGAGCTTCAGAACACCCTCGGCGGCAGGGCTGCAACCGTCCGGTCCCGCCGAAACCGGCGAGGCAAGAACGCCCTTGTCTCGGCTACCAGCCGGAGTCAACCGCCTGTTCGCCGAAGATCGGCAGCAGACGGTAGTAGACCTCGAGCGTCAGCACCGCCAGGGCGGTGTGGGCCAGCCGTCCGCCGGTGGCGGTTTCGGCGTCGGCGAGAAACCAGCTGCCCCGTTCGTGGCCGGCGGTGGACTGAAGGCGAACCAGGCCGTCGCGGACGCGGGCGTTCCACCGTTTCCAGGAGGGATGGTTCGACTGCAGGAGCAGCTGGGAGAGGTAGAAATTCTCATAGAGAGCGTGGGGGTCGGGCGTGCGGCCGGCCAGTTCACTCGCCCCGCGGCGAATCGCCTCGTGGCGTGGCTCCCAGCCGGTGTAGAGCCGGCAGAGCAGGCCGACCGCGGAGGTTGACCGCTTCGCCGCCGGGGTCCGGTAGCCGTAGGCGGCCCCACCACGCGACTGCACCGCGTCGAGAAACCGCTTCACGCCCTCGACCGTCTGCGAAGAGACCTCCAGGCCGGCGATCGCTCCGCTCTTCAACGCGGCGACCTGCCAGGTGGTGACGGTGATGTCACCGGGCTGAGCGGGAAGGTACCGCCAGCCCCCGCCTGAGAGATCCTGGCTCGACTCGATGAACCGCAACGTCTGGATCAGCACCGGCTCGAGCATGGGATCGCGGGTCATGCCGTAGGCTTCGGCAAGGACGAGCGTCGCGATGCCGTGGGCATACATCGAGCCCTCGCAGAGGTCGCCGCCGCGGGGTGAGGGCCGCACGCTGCCGATGAGGTGGTAGAGGCCGCGGGAGACCGTCTCCTGGTAGGGTCCCTCGAGGTGCGTGCTGCCGGCGGCGAGAAAGGGCAGCAGGGCGATGCCCGTGGCGGCCACCGACCCGGTGACGGTGCCGGGATTGCGGCAGCCGCCGCGGCAACGGGCATTGGCCAGGTCGCACCGCCAGGATCCGTCGGGCCCCTGGTGGCCTGCAAGCCAGGCGAGTCCGCGGGCCACCGCAGCCTCGCTTGCCTCGTTGCCGCCGTGGCGGCGGACCGCCTCGGCACGTCCCTCGCCGCGGCGTGCCGAATAGAGGCTCGCGGCAGGGGCGCGGCCAGCCAGAGTCGCCCTCCCGGCCGGCCGGCTCGAGACCACCGAAAAAAGTTCGCGAGTGGACGTCTGCTGCGGGGGGCTGGTCGCGGTGGCGGCAGCCGCGGCCCGCGGATGTGGAATCTCCACCAGATCGATGGACACCTCGGCGGATGGTGGCATCACGGCTACCGCTTCGGAACGCTCGATCCGCACCGCGGGCTGTTCGCGGGCCATCACCGCCAATTCACCCGTCTCCCCGGCCGGGGCGTCAGCCAGGCCGATCTCGAGCGTGGCCCGCTGCCGGGGTGGTTCGCCGAAAAAAAACACCGCCGCCAGAATCCCCACCACGACGTGGAGCATCAGGCTGAGGTAGGCAGCCTGGGCCCTGCGGTCGGCGAGCAGCCGATCGGCGGACAGCCACGCGGGGCTGTCGAGCCCTGGCGGTTCGCCGGTATCGGCGGTGTCGCTCTGCCGCATTGTGCCACCCCTGCCCGCAACGCCCCGAACCCATCGGACCCGCGTGGCAACGCCAGCCCCCGGCAGAGATTCATCGGACGGCGACGGCTGCCGCTGGACTGCTCCGGCCGACCCGAACACCTGGCGCGGTTGTGCGGCCGCCGGGGCGGGGAGTTCACTCCTTGAACTCTTCCTCGACGCTCGATTTGCCGTAGATCGGCAGATGGCGGTAGTAGACCTCGAGGATCATCGTGGCCAGGGAGGTGCAATAGAGCCGGCCGGCAAGATGGGCCCCGTGGCCCCCGTCGTAGCCGTCATACCAGCTACCCGCCTCGTGGCCGACCTTGTGCTGGGCCTTCACCAATCCGTCCCGCATCTTCGTGTTCCAGGCGATCCATCGCTCCCCCTCGACGTGGTGCATGACCTGGGTGGCGTAGTAGTCGTAGTAGAGATCACTGGAAGGTCCCTTTTTGGCGATCCGGTCGACGCCACGCTGCAGGGCCGGGTTGTCTTTTTTCCAGCCGAGATACATTCGGCACAACAGACCCACCGCCGAGGTGCCGTAGCCGCTACCCGGCCCGGCGTAGCCATACTGGGCTCCGTCGTCGGCCTGGACGGTATTGAGAAACTCAATGGCCTTCTTGACCGTCACGGGGTTGACGTTGAGGTAGGCCATGTGGCCGCTCTTGAGGGCCATCAGCTGCCAGCCGACCGCCGAGGTGTCGCCCGGCTGCCGCGGCGAGTACCGCCAGCCGCCACCGACCGGGTCTTGGGCCGACATGATGAAGTTCAGCGCGAGCTGGGCCGGCGGGCCGAGCCGCTGGTCCTGGGTCATCGCGTAGGCCTCGGAGAGCACGATCCCTGCCAGCCCCTGGGAATACATGTTGCCACCGGGGAGATAGGCCTTGCCGTTCTGCTTGGTGGTGATGCTCGCGAGGAAGCCGAGGCCCGCCTCGATCTGCTTTTTGTACGGTCCTTCGCGGTGGGTGTAGCCCCGACCGAGAAAGGGCAAGAGGGCCATCGAGGTGGCGGCGCTTCTTTCGGCCCGGCCGTCGCCGCCGCCATGGCTGCACTGGCCGCCGCAGCTGGGCACGTTCTTCAGGTCGAAGTCCCAGCCGCCGTCGGGCATCTGGTGCAACGCGATCCATTTGAGTGCCGCTTCCACCGCCTGCTCACTCTGCTTGTTGCCACCTCCAGCCTGCACGAGCTTGGCCCGCTGCGAGCCGGATCGGCCGCCCAGACCGCCCGCTTTGCCGCCGATCGCGCCGACCTGCTGCAAAAGATCGCTCGAGGGCGCGGTCTCGGTGCTGAAATCGGTGAGTTCCACGGACACCGCCGCGGCATCGACGTCATCGGCGAGGCTTTCCACGACCACATCCTCGACGGCGGTCACCGCCTCGGGCATGACCACAGCCTCGGTGACGTCGGCAACCTCGACCTCCTCAAACTCCTCCGGCGGCTCTTCAAACTCCTCGGCAAACTCCTCCTCGATCTCGGGAGCCGAGGAGGTGATCAGCCGCGGCGGCTCGAGCTTGGGAGGGGCGTTCACAATCAACGCCAGCGTCAGCAGGGCGACGATGTGCACGAGCATGCTCACGGCGAACGACGGCAACTGCGTGCCACCGGCGGCGGCCACGACCGGCGTCGCCTCATCCCCCTCCTGCGACCCCGCCTCGGCTGAGCCGTTCTTGCCCGGCGGCGTGGAGGCCACCTTGGCAGGCTGTGTCTTTGCAGGACGCGGCCGGGTTTCCGTTCGCGAACCCGACCGGGTGGAAACTTCCGCCTGCGGCGGCTTGGCGACCGGCCGCCCAGCCTTCCGCGGTGGCCGGGAGGCACCAGCTGCATCCGAAGTGTCCGAAGAAATGCTGCTTGCCATGAATCACGCTCCCATTGCCGCTCTTGGGCGGCACACCGCCTGCGGCCACCCGGGGCCCGCAGCCTGCATGCAGCCGACGCTTCCTCGAATCGTCACCCGGAATACGCCGCTCGCATTCAAGTCTACCGCAGCCTGCGGCGCGGGCAAAATCGATTCGCGCGGGCACAATCGACTGCAAAAGGCACGACCGCCACGATTGAATCCGTCCGGGGTCCGCCAATTATTCCCGGATGCCCGCCGGAGACCGTTTTTGGCGGATTGGGCCCGCTGGGCGAAACAGGCCTGCCTGGAACCCCACGGGTGCATGCCGCTGGCGTCGCCGGGGGTGGCGGGGTAGTCTCGTGGCGTCGTGGACGGGCGGTCGAAGCCGCCGGCACGCTCCGCGATTCGACACGACCCGGGCAGCGTACCGCGAGCAGGCGATGGCAAAGGGCAAGAAGAAACTCGAGGTGGTGCACCTCGTGTGCGAGGAGACGGGCGACTACAACTACACGCTGCGGCGAAAGACCGGCGGCGAGAAGTTGAAACTCAAAAAGTACAGCCCGCGGCTGCGTCGACACACGCTGCACGCCGAGAAGAAGAAGTAGCGGCCGCTGCGGCCGCGGTTCTCACAGGCGGTCATCGATTTTGGCAAGCACCGCCGTGGCCGACGACGGCGTCGACTGCTCCGTGGTGAATCCCTCAATCACCACGTCGGCCCCGCGGCAGGCCCGGTGATCTCTCTGCCCGCCAGCCGCGACGAGCACCCGGCACTCAGCCCGCAGGGCTCCCGAAGCCCAGCGTGGCGGTGGGCCGAGCGGCGTGAGCAGCTGCAGTTCGGCCTCGGCCGGATCGGCGGTTGCCGCGGCTTCCTCGGCCACGAGCCGCGCCGCGAGTTGGCGGCCCAGCGGCGATTCGCCAAGTGCTCCGCCGAGCCGCCAGCGAAGCCCCGCCAGCGGGATGTCTTCAAGCCCGCGGCGGCAGCGGGTCAGCCTGCCGCGTCGCTCGAAGTAGGCCACGTTGGGGCCGTCTCGCCAACGCCTGGTCGCGGTGGTGTCGGGTGGATGCCAGAGGTGCAGTGAATAGGTCCTGCCGAGGATCGAATCGAGCCGCACCCCGGCGGCGCGGAGTCGCAGGCCGAGATCGTCGTCTTCCTGGCCCCAGCCGACGAACCGCTCGTCGAAACCGTTGACCCGCCAAAAGTCGTCGCGATCCACACTCACGTTGCCACCGGTGAGCCGCGGCTTGGACGGATGGCGGATCCACTGGTGCCACCGCCATCGTCGGAGGCGTCGTCGCAGGGCCCTTCGCTCCGAAGCCGGCACGATCCTGGCGATGCTCTCCGGCTCGAGCGTGGCTGGGTCGAGCCGCTCGCTCGCTCGTTCGTCGAGCCTCGCGCAGTAGCCCACCGCCGCCACCCCGCGACGGCAGCAGGCGATGTGGGCCGCGACGTGGTCCCGCGGGAGCACGCAGTCGCCGTCGAGGAAAAGAAGCCGCCGGCCGGTCGCCAGTCGCGCCCCGGCGTTGCGGACCGCCGCCAGCCGAAAGCCCGCGTGGGGGCGGCTCACGAACGCCACGCCGAAGTCCACCGAGCGGGCAAAGTCCTCCACGATGCTCCGCGTGGCGTCGGTGGAGCCGTCATCCGAAACGATCAATTCAAAGCGGCCCGCGACCCGCTGATGACGGATCGACTCCAGCACCCTCGCAAGGTGCCCGGGCTTCATGAAGGTATTGACGATCAGCGAGATCTCCGGATGCCCGCAGCCGTCACGGGAGTCGTCGAAGAGGGTCTCGGGGGCGGTCATGGCAGGTCGGTAGCGAGCAGGTGCGAGGCGAGTCGGCGGGGATCGCACTCGTTGGAGAGCCGGGCGGCTTGGCGGGCGGCCGTGCTGCGGTAGTGTGGCTCGTGTCGGGCGATGTCGGCGAGAGCGGCCGGGGCGTCGGCCGGGGCGGCGATCACAATTCCCCCGGCGGCTGCCGGGGGGATCGCGGCAAGCTTGACTGAGTCGATGTCGATTTCGATTTCGCACTCTCCGGCTGCGGCAGCATCAGCGGCGAGCAGGAGTCGAGAGGGCCCGCGGCCGGTCGGCTGTGGCGGGACCGGGAAGACCGTGGCCGCCGAACTGCCGTCGGGCCCCGCCGCCACCCGCACCGACATCCCCGAGGGCCGGCCATTCTGCTCGAGGGTGAGGTCGACGGCCGGCTCGGCGTGCCAATCGCAGGGGGTGGTCGGCCATCGCAGCCGCACGATTACCGCCGCGGCATCCGATGCCCCGCGAAGCTCGGGAAGGTCGATTGCACGACCGCCGCGGTCGAGTCTGCCGATGACCTTCCTCCGCGAGAAATTCTGCCCCGCGGCCCGGACCGCGGCGGCATGCTCCTCGAGGCCGGGTGTGAGCATGCGGGCCATCCAGCCACCGCCGGTGACGACCGGCACGATGCCGACGGTGATCGCCTCGAGCAGCACCCCGGAACAGCGGCAGCGATACCTCGCCTGGTCGTAGGGCAGCAGGGCGACGTCGGCGGCGGCGAGTTCGGCCGCGTAGGCCTCCGCGGCGAGCGGTCCGCTGACGAGGCGGACGCTCGGCATCTCCCCAAGACGGGCGAGCGATTCGCGAACGCGGCGGTGGGGAGCTTTCCGTGATGCCGCAGGAAAGCCGAGATTGGCCTGCACGGCAAAGCACGCCCGATCCGACAGGGTCGGCTCGGCGGCGACCCGCTCCACAATGTCGGCGAGTTCGCCCGAGCCCTTCTCCGGACGAGCGTCGCCCAGCGTGGCGATCCGCAGGCTCCCGTTCGGCCCCGGATTCCGCGGGCCGGGCGGGTGAACCGGATAGGGCAGCACATCGATCGGGCCCACGCCCAGCCGCTGGTATTCCGCGGCGAGTTCCTCGGTGGTGACATGCAGGGCGATTCGCTGGCTCCCGGCATCCTCGAGGGCCCGGCGAAGCAGGCGGCGAACCCGGTCAAGACGCCGCTCTTGGCGGGGAAGGTCGGCTCGATGGCCGCGGTAGAGCGGTGTGTGGAGCTGGGCATGCCAGGCGATGCCCCGGGGCGGTTGGCCCCCGCGGATGGCCCGGGCCAGGCCGGCCACGTCGAGCTCGTTGGCCGTGGCAATGAAGACCACGTCGCCGGGCCGTGCCGCGGCGACCACACCGGCATATCCCCGTGCCGCCGCGGCGATCCTCGCCTCGCGTCGTCCCCGGGCATGCCAGGCCGACCAGGGAGCGGCAAACCGCGGCCGCCCCCGGGCATCGAGTCGGTCGAGTTCGCCAAAGGCGGTGTACTTGGAGTAGCCGGGGAACTCGAGGGTCGCCTGCACGCGGACGCCTTCAATGGCCCCGGCACACCTGGCAAAGGCGGCGTTGGCCACCACGACCCCCTCCCAGCCCCGCTCGGCCGCCGCCGCAAGCAGCAGCCGTGCATAATGGTAGGGATGGGAGGAGTAGTGGGTCAGGCAGGGGTCGATCAAATGGAGCCGCGGCATGGCCGGATGGATCGGAACTGGGGGTGCAGGGGCAGGCCGCAGAGCAGCTTGTCGATGGCCTCGCGGCCCTCGAGAAATTCGATCGCGATCTCGATCGCGACCAGCGGCACGCCGGCGAGGGTGTCGCGACGAAGTTTGACGAGATCCTTGAGCGTGGTCACGACCAGTTCGGCCCCGACGGCGGCGGCCCGCCGGCCGATCGACTCGGCGTCGGACTCGTCGTAGCGATGGTGGTCGGGAAACGGACACTCCATCGCCACGCGGCCGCCGAGGGCTTCCACGGTGGTGCGAAAGGCGGCCGGATTGCCGATCCCTGCGACGATGGCCACAGGCATGCCGGCGAGCAGTTCCAGCGGATGGAACTCGCCGCCGGCTGTTCGCAGACGGCGTGGGGCGTGGGTCGTGGTGGCCCAGGGAATATCGCGACCGGCGTGTCGGCATACCGCCGCATGGATCGCCTCGGTGGTGGACCGGTCGATCCGGCTTGCCCGCGTGAGCACCGCGGCATCGGCCCGCGCGAGCCCGTCAAGCGGCTCCCGCAGCAGGCCGCGGGGAAAGACCCGCCCGCAGCCGAACGGATCGGTCGCGTCGATCGCCACGAGGTCGAGATCGCGGGCGAGGCGGCGGTGCTGGAAGCCGTCGTCGAGAAGCACCACGTCGGCTCCCTGGCTTGCCGCCTCGGCAGCAGCCGCGAGGCGGTCGGGGTTGGCGACATGCGGCACCTCCGGCAGCAGCACCGCAAGTTCGGCGGCCTCGTCGCTGACCTCGCCGGCAACGGCGGCATAGCCTCGGCTGACCACCGCCGGCTGATGGCCAGCCTCGAGCAGACTCGCGGCAAGCCAGGCCACCAGCGGCGTCTTGCCGGTGCCGCCGAGGGTCAGGTTGCCCACCGAGACGACCGGCACCGCAGCCCGCCGGATCGCCCGCAGGCCGTGGTCGTAGCAACGGTTTCGGGCGATGACGGCGAGCCGGTAGGGAGGCTCGAGCAGCGAGAGTCCCAGGCGAGCCGCGGCCGCGGCCGGCCCGCGGGCCGTGCCATCGACAATGCGGTGAAAGGACTCGGCATCGGGCAGGATCGCCATTGCTCGGCAGGGCCCCGGGGGAGGTCGCCCGCGAATCCGAACCGAGGGATCGCCGACGTGGCGGGTCGCAAGAA
>Ga0180435_10002602_pt1 | contig 18328 bp, 14 predicted proteins | sample SS_ome_3_FD_132467 | JGI IMG/M metagenome (GOLD analysis project Ga0180435, IMG submission 132467) | Hypersaline lake sediment archaeal communities from the Salton Sea, California, USA - SS_3_S_1 metaG | ecosystem: Environmental > Aquatic > Non-marine Saline and Alkaline > Hypersaline >...
CCAGTATCAGCAACAGCATCTTTAACTGTTCCAAAGAATAAACTACCTGCTGCAACAGTCCCCGCAAGGCTGGCCCCCAACCGGGGCACTTTCCGCCCCATCAGAGAAAGAGGACTTAATAACCTTTCAGTTCCGTCCGCTATAACATCAATTAAAGTTTTAAAGACTTTATACAGGAAAGAGTTAGGAATAAGAGGCCTCTTGAAACTGGATCCGGAAATCGGGTCCTGAAATGATTGTGATCGGAAAAAGTTTAGCTTCAGAAAAATTTCCGAAATCCGGGGCCCGGTTCGGATCCGAAATACGGGGCCTTGAGAGGGCGATTGTCCTTCCCCTCTGGGGGAGGGAGCAAGGGAGGGGGGCGAGTAGAGAAAGGCTTTTTTAAGAAAAAATAGGGGACGGAGAAAATTTATCAACTGATTTATTCTCTTCATGATTCACTCCTTTGATTTTTATCTGACCGGTTAAGGCTATAACGATCTTCAATTCCCAAGATCGGAGGGACTAATTATCAAAACCAATATTTTCCGCTCTGCCCCGAAACGCCCGGTGGCGGAGAAATCTTATAAGATATTATCCACTCCGGAATATGGTTCACCGGCCAGGCGGGAGATTAAATCCTTATATACCGTTCTTGCTGCTGTATCGATATCATACTTCAAGCCGGAATGAAGAAGCGGAGTAATATCGGCTCGAAAAACCGGATCAGAAATTTTTTCGGATAGATTCTTCTCAAATCGCGCATGGGAAATTTTCGGTTGCGGGTGAGCGGTGTACGAATTGAAACAGTCAATTACCCGATACGGATCGATTAATTTGCTCTCTATCGCCATCCAGAGATCAAAGAGATCCCTTCCCTTTTTCCGCTGAAAGAGCGCTCTCAGCTTGGTGGCGATCAGTTCATCAAATTCATAGGTAGATATATCTGCGTTGCCTTTGAACCAGGGGTTATCCACCAGGTATTCTTTCATCACCGGATTGAAAACAGGGTTAATTTCCGAGTAGTTTATCTCGATCTTAATCGGACTTGGTCTGTGGGGCGGAAATTCAGTGGTAAAACGATATCTTAGTGCCGCGCCCTTTTCCTTTCTCCGCCGGGTTGGAGGTTGCTCAAAGATCGGATCAAGTCTGCTCCTGACGGCATCGAATATCTCTCCGATCGGTCCTTTTTGAATCATCACAAAATCCAGGTCTTCCGAATAACGGATCGGTTCTTTGAAATACAGCTTATATAAGGCCGTGCCTCCCCGAAAGATAAGATTTTGGCTGAGCAATGGATCCGAATATATCTCAACTAAGGCCCGACTGATCACCAGGTCCTGCTCTACCTGCGCGTAATCGTTCCAGGGGGCTTTCTGCTGCCAGGCAATAATATAATTTTCCGGGATCATGCCGGTTCTTCCGGAAGGATATCAGGTGATATCTCATGATTAATCAGAACCTGCCATCTCCGGTTATGAAGAACGTTATTCCTCCGACCCGAAGCCAGAAGAGGGATGGGGGTGATTTCCCGCCGAGACAGCCAATCTGCCAGATAGGATGCCGATCGGGAATATCCGAGCCGATCCAGAAGATAGCCCAATCGTTGGGCGGTCGCGCGATCGTGCATCTCGACCGCGGCCCGCAATAGTTTATCCGGATCAAAGCCTGCCCCTTCTTCAAGTTCAATCAATATATTGCAAACATTGTCTATTCCGCCCGATTGTTTGGCATAATATACTATATCCACCGCAGTTGCTTCGGGCGTGGATGCCCGCACGTAACCAGCCGGGATTTTCAGGCTGATGATGGGAATCCGGTGGACATCAGGATTAAAAAAGAACTGAATAGGCGTGCGTCCTCTCCGGATCGTGCGCAGCCGGGCGTTGGTTACCACCTGCAAAACCTGGGGAGCTTGATGGCCCGCTCCCTGCATGGCCGCCGCGGAGATAAGACCGATATAGTACTTGAGATCCAGATATTCCATCAATTGATGGATATAATTTGTCGGAGGCGGTCCACCGGCGGCTTTATCTTCCAATCGGATAATTACATAAAATCCCTGCCGGGGACAAAACAGCCGTCCGGCTTTTTTTAAACGGGAAACGGAGTTATAAAAAGCCGCACTGGTTATCCCGGTGGCACCGAGAGCTTCGGCACGCGTAAACGTTACCGTGCCCCTGGATTGTAGAGCATCTATATAATTTGACAGTTTCATCTTGTAATGCCTGCCTTTTAGTTGTTTTTAGCACAATCTATCAATTTATGATAGTATATGCAATTAATAACTAATATAAGTCCTCCAAAAAAAGATTTTATTTCTTCGGGACCAGGACCAGGTCGTATTCTTCGGATTTCTCAACATTGAAATCCTTCGGTTCTCTGATCAGTTCGGTCAGATCCCGGGATGAGATCCGCATAGTGTTCATATTGACCGATTTTAAGATTCAGTGATCTTTATGGTGGAGTATTGCCGGTTTAGCTGTTGAACTTCCGCTCCGGTGGGATAAGTGCTTGCATCCCGATGTATATCGGGGCCCACCGGGGGCGTTTTTTATTTTTGCTTCCAGAATTAGCTATTGAACTTCCGCTCCCCGGAGGTAAATCCCGGGGGGGCGGGTTTTGGGGTGGATCAAAACCCCATGACTTTTTTCCGTTCACCGAGCTTCGTCAAGATCTAGAGAATGCGAGGAAGAACTCTCTTTTATTCCCGATTACGATTACGATTACGACAACGAAAAAGACAATGACAACCTATATCAGGACGGGACAGATATTCTCTATTCCCCACTCTCCACTCCCCACTCCCCATCCCGTTCTTCGATCAGCTCTTTCTCGTCTTTAAATTCATTCCAGAGGTCCAGATTACTGTAGGTAAGCGTGGTATCGTCAAATCCATAACGAAGTTCCATCTCCGTGTTGGCGCGGGTCCAGATATACATATTTGCTGCCGGCATTTCCTCGCGGGGGGACTGATATTTCTTCATGATTAGGCTCTTGACCCGGGACCCGTAATCAGAGGGTTTCCAGGTTACAATAGCGGAATAAAATTTTTGGCCGGTAGGGGTGAAGAAGAATAATACGGAGCATTCCTTTCCATAGAGGTGGGTTTTATATCCCAGATGAGGCTTAAGGCCGGAGATCTCCTTTTGGGCCAGAGTATAATTTTTCCCGGCCGCACGGATTTCAACTTCGAGCAGAGTCATCCCCCAGTCGAAGTCTTCCAGGCGGATGGGCTTCGCGTAAGCGGATAAATTTAAAAAAAATAAGATAGAGATGGAGAAGAGTATTTTCATTATGAAGATATGTTGGTAATATTTTCCTGGCTGTATTTATTTTGTCTCATGAGTTGCTGAACAGAACTCAGCTTAATTAATGCTACCATAAGCTATTAACTCACAAACAATATTTTTCCGGAGGAAAAATAAAATAATGAAATATTCTCATTCAAAAATCTCAACTTTCGAGACCTGTCCGCTCCAGTATAAGTATAAATATATCGATCGGCTGCCTGTCACTCTGGGAGCGGGGATTGAAGCCTTCATGGGTATCAGGGTGCATGAAGTACTGGAGAAATTATACCGGGATTTAAGAATGACCCGCCTCCCGGAACTTGATGAGCTCCTGGTAGCGTACCAATCCGGATGGGATAAGAACTGGGATGATAATATCCGGGTGGTCAGGAAAGAGTATACTCCTAATGACTATCGGGAGAAGGGGGTAAGATGTATCGAGGATTATTACCGGAGATATTATCCCTTCGACCAGGGGCGGACCATCGGGATAGAGGAACGGATCCGGGTCAAACTCGATCCCGATCGTTTTTTGACCGGCTTTATAGACCGTCTGGACGTGACAGGGGATGGGGTATACGAGATCCATGATTACAAGACATCCAATAGCCTTCCGACTCAGCAACAGGCCGATCATGATCGGCAGTTAGCCCTCTATCAGATGGATATTCAGCATCGATGGGATGATGTAAAGGAGGTGATCCTGGTCTGGCATTATCTGGTCTTTGACCGGGAGATTCGCTCAATTCGCTCTCCCTTTGAGCAGGAGAAGCTTTTGGCCGCGGTAAATAAGATAATTGATCGTATTGAATCGACCACTGATTTCGAACCCAAACAGAGTGCTATCTGCAACTGGTGTGATTACCAGAATATCTGCCCGCTCTGGAAACATAAGTTTCATCTGGAAGAGCTTCCCCCCCGGGAGTTCAAGGAAGATGACGGGATTAAGCTCACGGATCAGTATGGAGCTTTACTTGATGAGGAGGCTTTACTGAAAGAGGAAAAAGAACGGGTCAAGGCGCTTATTGTCGAGTATTGCCAAACATTAGGTTATGAGGTGGTTTACGGCCATGACCGCAAGGTACGGATCAGGCAGGTTCGGGATTATATTTTTCCACCTGCCAAGGATTCCCGACGTAAGGAATTAGAGCGTTTGATCGAGGAGTCAGGATGCTGGCATGAATTCTCTTCACTCAATCTCGCAAAACTGAAGAAAGCTATCCAGACCGGCATAGTCCCCGAACCCCTGGCCGGACAGTTAGAACCATTTTATACCGAGGAGGAATCATCTCGTCTTTCAGTAACCAGACTGAAACAGGAGGAGTAAGAGCAGGATATCAGAATGTCCAATACCCAACTCCCAATATCCAATGTCCAAATTCGCGCAGATTCGAGCGATTCGCGGTTTAAATCAGGGGCCGAGGTAGGGGGAGTCAATCAGTGAAATCCGTGTACCCGCAAAATGACCTGTGGTCATCGCGGGTTAAAAATCCGTGGACTCAAAAAGGGGGCGAGGCGAGGGACAATTAGTGAAGATTCGTGAGATTCGTGGTTTAAAAAAGGGGCCGAGGTAGGGGGAAGTGGAATGTCCAATAACCAATACCAAACTCCTAATATCCAATGAACCTTCGCGCAGATCCGCGGTTAAAAATAAGGGGGAGAGGTAGGGGAAAAATTAGTTCAACCCGCAAAATGCCTGCAGCATCGCGGGTTAAAATTCGTGTAGATTAGTGGACTGAAAAGGGGCCGAGGCGGGGGAATTCTCGCAAATTTTGCGGTTTTCTTGACCGCCATAGCTCAAAGAGCGAAGGCTGGTTTGCGGCTAATAAATGGTCCGCGGCCGTTGTTTGGCCTCCAGAACTATGAGCCGATTGTTCTCAAAGAGAATCGGCCGATCCAGGCCGCGGAGCGCTCTTACTACATTCCGTACAATTCTGTCTTTTCGCACTGCCAGGTAAGTCACGCCGAGTTCTTCCACATAATTCAACTGCTCCTGATTCGGTTCATACCAGCGTCTTCCCAGGCTCATTACCTTATCCCATTCCGGAGTGGAATGACCGGAGTATCCATTGAGTAAGACAATCCCGGGAAATCCGCAGTAATAGAGCATATCCCCCGTGCTCTGCTGGAAGGGGAGACCGGGAAAGGCTGCTACTATACCCTTCTGTTCTGACCACCACTCCTTCTCATCCGGTTTGGGGAAGACCTTCGCCGGGTCATAACGGCGAAGCGGCACAACCTCCATCCATCCATCCGCTGCCTGAAAAATGACTATCAATACGGTGGCCGTCAAGGCGGACCTTCTCAACCATTTTTTGGAAGAGGCCAATGCCCGGAGCAGACCTACCAGCAGTATTCCGAACAGCAATCCCTGGCCTATTACCGCCAGTCGCCCTATTGCGCGCATATGAGCAAGGGGGGGGAGTATCGTCGAGCAGATACCCCAGATCGAAGGATTGATCGGCTGATTGAAAAAATGACTCCGGGGTCCAGCCGCGATTCCATAAGTAATAATGAGGCATAGGATAAGATAACTTAGCGGAAAGGATAATATCCTGGTATGTGACCTCACCACCGCCCCGCACAGGAATAATATCAGTAATAATATCCAGAAGCCAACTCCTGCCCAGCCGTTGATCTCTTTCCATCCGGGCGGACCCAGCTTCCAGAAGAGGAGCAGGGCAATTGTCAGCCAGAACCAGGGGGCTTTAAGAGCTTTCTTCAGCCACCGGAGCAAAGAAGGGATCTGCCACATGACCAGCCCGAGAATTCCCAGGATCAGTCCCGCTCCCAGGTAAGCAGGTGATTCGTGGTGGATGGCCGGCAGCCGGTGGAATAGAGACTGGTAAAGAATACGCACCAGTCCGCGTGCCGGAAGATAGAGGTGAAGGGGTTTTGTAGCGATCTGATGGATATGTTCGAGTGAATACCCCGGGAATTCCACGGCCGCGTATCCCAGCACCACCGGTACTGCCGCTGCCGCGCCTCCGAGTTCATACCAGAGATTACTCCTCAGGGTACGGAAAAGATCCCGGGGGCTCCGTGCGCCTTCCATTACCAGCCACGCCAGAAAAAATATGGCCCCGGTTATAGCGAAATAGGCGGATGAGAGCACCAGGATCAGCAGTGAGAAGAGAGAAATAAGATAGTATCCCTTTTTTCTATACCGGGAGTAAGCGATTAGTCCGGCTACCAGAGTAATTACCCAGAGAGAACTCAAGTTTTGGAAATGAATGAAATATACCAGCCGGCTGGAAGAAAAAGAGGCCAGATAGGCGAATAAGATAACCAGGATTTGTGACCATCCGGGAAGCCCCGGATGTTCCTCCCGGATAAACTTGAATAATATTCCGAAGAGCCAGATGAAGGCCAGGTATCCGAGCGTGCTGAGGAGAATCGCGGTTGCGCGGTAGGCGATAAAGATGTCCCCTATGACTAAGCGGAGAAAAGAATATCCGGCGGCCGGTATGATCAGGTTATCGGACCAGAAATAGGTGTTTTCATTGTGGGGCCAGTAGATCCGCCCGTCGGCGAGATCCCAGTCTCCATTTATAATGGAAGTACGGAGATGCTCCATTACCCAGAGATTGAAGAATCCGTCACCGTCGTCACCGTAGATATAATCAGGCTTATCATAAGCCTCAATCCCCAGGTGAAGGAATGTTCCCCCGATGAAGATTCCGGCGGCCAGAATTATTAAAATTATCCTGTTTGAAATTACCTGCGGGTATGTTTTCAATATCCAACGCTTCCGGGTTGTTATTTCTCCGCCTCCCTACCACCGGTAATAAGGAGATACCCCCATAAATAGCATTTTTTTCTATAGGGGTTTGATTGATAATGAGCATATTCTCCTCTCGTTTTCCGGAGAGCTGCCTATACCCTTTGAATATGTAAGCGAACTGGGGACTATTTCTAACCGTTCTGGTATAGGGAGGATAGCGGTCGTGCGATTGATATGGAGCGGCAATAATCTCTTCTCCGGTAATGAATGTTATTGGATAAGCAAGCCAATAATTTACAAAAGCCCTGGTAATCCGTTCTTCCTTCAATGATTGGATAATATCCGTAACCAATGGTTCCGGCGTGGTAGTTTGAGGGAGAGGAAGATTGGCAGTCAGTCGGGCCGCGTGTCCTCCGATAATAAGAAATGCCAGTATAATGCCGCCCGCTTTATTTTTCCTCCAGATAAAGATACAGCATGATGCCAGGAAGAACGGGATCCAGCTTATTACCGGGATCAGATAACGGTAAGCGGTCGAGTCCTTAATCTGGGAACTGAAGGATAGGGCTGCCAGGCATCCGATTAGTGAGATTATAAAGAATATGTTAAGCCGATTACTTCGGAGGAACTTAACAAGATTCCTCTGCCGATTATAATTAACAATCAGCAGGAAGACTACAAAGACAATAGCCCCCGCGGCGGTCCAACCGTTGAGAGTGCCGGAATACCTGGTAAGCCAGGATCTTCCCAGGTCCAGCTTGAAAGAAGAGTAGCTGACACCGATTACTTTTGGGAGCAGCAGGGTAAAGAGCTGGGAGATATTATTACCCACCCCATTTAATCCTTCCGCCGGCCCGAGAGGCTGGTAGTGGCCGTAACTATAATCAGGGAGTTGCTGAAAGTAGAGATTGATTCCTGCCGTAATCAGGAGCAACGCAACGATTACCCCGGCAGCGGTGATAATAACCGGGTAACGGAGATTCAACTGCCGGAGAATAGTAATCGGACGATTGAATCCTGATCTCTCCCATGCCAGTATCGCCACCAGCGGGAGCAGTATGGATAGGCCGCGAATTATATCTCGCCCCCCATGGTGAGAGCGGATATCAAGCCCGAAGACGGAGAAGTTAATTTCTCCATTAATGGCCGTTATCAGGCCGAAGAGCAGATAAATCCCGACCAATGGTATAATGAATCTTCCTCCCTGCCGCATCGCGACGCGCCATCCTGCGGACCTTTGGTTATTGATCGACGTAGTGCTGGAGGGAACTCTTCGGTTGTCCTTTATCTCCTTGATTCCGAAGATGATGAGGTATAGAGCTATGGGGAGGTAGTAATATGCTACCATCGAGCAGTTCCAGAATCCGATCCCGATTGTAAATCCCAGAATCAATATTTCCCGCCAACCTTTCCCATCCCCCCGGAAATATCCATCCATAAGGCGAAAGAAGAGAGTGTAAGACAGCGTTCCCCAGAAGAGGGTTTCTGTAAATCCTCCCCGGGCTTTCGTGGACCAGAGGATCATGGTCTCAGAAAATACCACTGTAATCGCCAGGGTGATCAGAGCTATCCCGACTCCTCCGAAATTACGTATCAGCCGATACTGGAGAATCAGAAATAATATATAGAAGGTAAGCGGGGCAAGCTTAAGGGTGAAAACTGAGGAGCCGAAGGCAACGAAGTACCCGGCGGCAATAATCGCCTCTAAGCTTCCCATATATCCCTGTCCATAAAAATAGGCGGGGAGATGACCATTCCGTACATGCCGGGCCATCAGGCCGACTATCGCTTCATCCGCGTCAAAGTGTTCTGCCGGATAGATAAGATAGGTATAACTGAGTACTGCCGCCAGAAGGATGATAAAACAGACAATCAGTAACTCAAACTGCTGGATTCTTGCGGCAATCATAATGTAAGTGTTACAATGTGTTGTAGATAGAAGATAAAAAGTATATCTTATCTTCGTGAATTATGCTGAAAAAGAAAAACAATGTTATCCGCGCTATGTTGATATCCTAATCAAGGTGCGGGTGTAATCCTTAATTTTACCTCACGCGCCTTGGCTTGTAATTCAACCGGCAAACAGTTTAAAAGGCTCGATATATGACTGAGCAACCCAGTAAGAATAACATACCCGGCTTCAGCCGCGCAAAAAGAAGATTATTTTTCTTAGTGGCGATTTTTTTATCTTTAGTGGTCATCGAGCTTGGAAGCGCGATAATCTTCAAGGTCTTAATCCCCGACGCTGCAAAGGCTAACATTAGGGCCTTGATAGGGATAGGTGACTTCCCGGTCCAGAATCTGTCAAACAGCTTCTGGCATCATGAATTCAACCCGGCCCATCCGAACTATAAAAATAATTTAAATTCAAAGGGGACTCTTGGTCCGGAGTTTCCGATAGAAAAATTAAAAGATGAACTCCGTATTTTATGCATCGGCGACAGCACGGTTGAAGGATTCGGTGTTGAACCTGACAAGACGTTTCCCATTTATCTGGAGAAAATACTGCGGGAGAACATTCAGCACTTCCCCGATTACCGGACGGTGACGGTCATAAATGGGGGAGTAGGGTCACACAATTCCGCGTTTAGCCTGGCCTATCTGGCATTCAGACTATTACACTTCAATCCGGATGCGGTTATTATCAAGAGTTCTTATAATGACTATCTCCCCTATATTATTCCCGGTATGACGTATGATTATACCCACGCTTTCCCTAATCCTTATTATCAGATTAAGTCAACTTCTCCCTACTGGTATCTAGCGCGTTATAGCAAATTCTTCCAGCTGGTCGGCATAGTCCTCTTTCGTGATGAAGTCGCGGTCCCCTTCAGGAATTTTTCTGGCCATTTGACGAAGGATCTGTTTCAGGGCATGGATATCTCCAGTAACGAAAATAAGTTTTTTGTATATGCAGAGAATATCAGATCAATGATTTTGCTATGCGAGGGAAGAGGTATGGATGTGTTTATTGTAGACCTGCCCACTTCCCCTAATCCGGAACACTTCGGGAGAGATAGAACATTTGGAATACGGTATAAAGATTTGATTAAGCGGTTTGAGGGTGAAGAGAGAAGAGTCGCCCGGGAGGAAAAGGTTACATTTATCGAGACGGGATCTTTTGATCAAAATGATTTCTGGGATCATGTTCATACCACCGCTTCCGGAAACAGAAAGATAGCTGAAAGCGTAGCCTCCGTCTTGCTGGAGACTCTGGGCGAAAATAATAGTAATTCAGATCAAGCGGACTGAGGCCGAAGCAAATGACTATGAAAAGCCGGACAATAATGAAAGCGTTTTTAACTCTTTTCATCATTGTTATTCTGGCAGTGGTAGTTTTCGCGTTTGAAAAATATCTTGCCTCTGACAGCGGTGTTAACCCGGATATCGTCCGGCATATCAGGTTGAGAGAGCAGTCGCCCGGCTCCCTCAATTTCTACATGCCGGACGATTATTATATGAGCAGGACGGATAGTTTAATCCAGAAGAAATACAGGTTAGAAATTGACGAGAATGGTTTTATTATGCCGTCGATAGTTCACGAAGTCGCCGACCTGACCGTTGTATTTTTGGGCGGTTCCACGACTGAATGCATTTTTGTGGACGAGGCGAACCGGTTTCCCTATCTGGCCGGCCGTTTCCTTGAAAACGAAGAGAGAAAGGTCAACTCCATTAATTCCGGGGTATGCAGCAGTAATTCAATGCATTCAATAGATATTCTTCTTAATAAAATACTTCCGTTCCAGCCGGATATCGCCGTTATGATGCATAATGTCAACGACCTGAATATCCTGCTCTATGAAGGTTCTTACTGGAACGATAACCCGACCCGGAGCCTGATCGTCAGTGAGAACAACAGCAGCGTCAAGAGTGTCCAGCGGATCATAAAAAATACACTGCCCAATCTGTACCGGAGGAGCAGGATATTGTTGAAACACCTTATGGAAACGGAGAAAAATGACGAGTTCGCACATCTGAGGGGGAAAAGGCTTAAGATAGACCGATTGTTTCTGACCGGAAGTTTTTCAAAAAACCTGGAACTGTTCATCTACATCTGCCGGATCCACGGAATAATCCCGGTATTGATGACTCAGGCCAACCGGTGTAAGGCTGATCCGGATCGATTGATATTAAATACCTGGAATCTTAATGCGGATTTCGGACTCTCCTACAGCCAATATAAGAATATCTACGATCTATTCAATGATACGATTCGGGAGGTTGGAAAGAAGAACGAAGTTCTGGTAATCGATCTGGCCGTCGAGATCCCGCCGGAAAAGGAATATATCTATGATTTTACCCACTTTAACGATCGAGGATCCCGGCAAGCCGCCCGTGTGATTGCCGATTGCCTGAAGGCTAATGTCCTGATGGGTAATTATTCGGGGCGGGGCGATTAAACCTGAAAAAACCCTTGCTTCCTCAGAACCCTTCTCTTATATTGGCACGCTTTATACAGGTTATATATGATAATGAAACTGGTTGATCTACAAAAAGTCAGCTATCCCGAGACGGTCGCGGATGCGATTGACATCCTCTCCGATAAAAAAAGTAAGGCTGCCGCCGTTGCCGGCGGCATTACCTTTACGTTTAATCCTCCAAATAATGTGGAAGAGTTGGTATGCCTTCGCCGGTTGCCGCTTAACTATATAAAGAAAAAAGACGGCTCCATTCATATCGGGGCCACCACTCCGATCGCCGATCTGGTCTCATCCGGGCTAATTAAATCCTATGCCGCCGGCATCATTCTGGCGACCGCTCTCCGTATAGGTTCCACCCTGAACCGCAACTTGATTACTGTCGGCGGGAACCTGGTTCAGCCATTCATCTGGTCGGATCTCTCCACAGTCGCGGTGGCACTGGGAGCCAGGATAATCATCCAGGAGAAAAATAAGCGCCTGGAACTTTCCGCGGAGGAGTTTTTCGCCCGGCTCCCCTCAAAGTTCTTAAACTCCGGCAGCCTGGTTACGGAGATTATATTTCCCCCCTTCGCGAAGAATGCCCGTGCGGCCTATGAAAAATTCACCCTGACCGAGTACGACTTTTCATTCTTAAAAGTAGCTATTGTTCTAACCCGGACCGGAAAAGTCTGCCGGGATATATCGATTGTGGTAGGTGGGGCGACAGTCTTGCCCCAGAGAGTTCACGAAGCGGAAGACATATTGAAGGGGAAGACCGGGTCTCAGATATTGGTAAATGAAGCCTCCGAGCTGGCTTCGGAAGAGCTCAAACTGGCTCGGGATATCCGCTGCTCGGAGAAGTATAAAAGGGATCTCTGCCGGGCGCAGGTCCGTGGAATTCTGGAGAAAATTCTCCTTGATCAAAAGGTGCCGGAATGGAAATTGTTTTAACTATTAACGAAAAAGAGGTCCGGACAGAGGTAGCCGGAGCGGAAACTCTCCTCGACCTTCTTCGGCGACTGGGCTACAAGAGCGTTAAGTTCGGGTGCGGAGAAGGCGCTTGTGGAGTCTGTACCGTGTTAATGGATGGGCGCCCGGTTAACTCCTGTTTAATTCTGGCTGTTACCGCGGATGGAAGAAAGATTATCACTGTAGATGATCTGGGGACCGTCCAGAAGCCGCATATCCTGCAGACTGCTTTTGTAGAGACCGGTGCTGTTCAGTGCGGTTTCTGCACTCCGGGGATGATTCTTGCGGCCAAGGCACTCCTGGATCGTAATCCTTCTCCTTCGGAAGATGATATCAAGGAAGCCCTGGACGGAAATCTATGTCGTTGCACCGGGTACGTCCAGATCATTGAGGCGGTTCAACTCGCCGCCCGTCGATTGAGGGCCAAGAAGAAGACCGGAGCAAAGAAAACGAAGAAGAAAGTCTCAAAAACAGCGAAGACTAAAAAGACAAAAAAAGCTTAGCCTTACTCCATTCTGGCAACTGGCGGCAATTCAGACAGGATAACCGGATTTACAGGATTTGGCTCCTATTGGCGTGGAGCTGAATCCTGTAAATCCTGTTATCCTGTCCAACAAGCTTTTTAAAGTTTCAAAAAAACCCTTTAAAAAATGAAATCACCGAAATTCAATGAAGTAAATAAGCCCGTCCTCAAGACAGACGCGCTGGGTCTGGCGCTCGGGCAGGCGAAATTCACCGATGATTTCGAAAAACCGGGGATGATTTATGCCAAATTACTCCGCAGTCCCCACGCTCACGCCCGGATTAAATCTATCAATACCGCCCGGGCCAGGCATTATCCCGGCGTACTGGCGGTTCTCACTCATAAGGATGTCCCCCGGGTTCCGATTACAACCGCGGGGCAGGGGTATCCGGAGCCGTCTCCCTATGATGAATTTATACTTGATATTAAAGTCAGATATGTGGGGGATAAGGTCGCCCTGGTGGCGGCGGAGACGGACGCGATCGCCGAGGAAGCGCTTAAACTGATTGAGGTAGAGTATGAAGTTCTTCCGGCTGTGCTGGATCCGAGAAAGGCGATGAGAGCCAGCGCTCCCCTTATCCACGATGAGAAAGATTGCTATATTCCCATTCCCGTCCCCTATGAGCCGGAAAAGAACCGGGTGGCACGGATAGATGCTTCGGTTGGGGATATTAAAAAGGGAGTCAAGAACGCGGAGATGGCGGTTGAAGATGAGTTCGAAAATCAGACTGCTACTCATTCCGCGCTTGAACCTCACTGCTCTCTCGGCTGGCTGGATGATAAGGGGAGGCTAATAATAATATCCACCACCCAGGTTCCATTTCATGCCCGCCGGATTGTCAGTCGGGCCCTCAAGATCCCGCAGCGGCGGATCAGAATCATTAAGCCGCGACTTGGCGGAGGTTTCGGAGGGAAACAGGAGATTATACTGGAGCCGTATGTTGGACTGCTTGCCCTTAAGCTCAATCGTCCGGTCAAGATGCGTTTGACCCGGAAGGAAGTGTTTGTCAGCGCCCGGGTCAGGCATAATATGATTACCAAGGTTCAGGTGGCGGCTAAAAAAGACGGCGAGTTGACAGCTATCGATCTCTACGCGCTCTCCAATACCGGTCCCTACGGGACTCACGGTTTGACTGTTGCCTCAAATGTTGGAACCCGGACGCTGCCTATGTTCAAATGCCCCAATCTCCGATTCAGCAGTGATGTGGTCTATACCAATCTCAGTGTTGCCGGGGCCTACCGCGGATATGGAGGAACCCAGGGAATATTGGCTACGGCTATTGTCATGGACGATCTGGCAGAGCGTCTGGGGATCGATCCGGTCGACTTCTATCTGAAGAATGTAATTGTCGGGGGCACGGAGGTGCCGATTCTTAAGGAGTTAGGCGAAGGACCGGTCATAGGGCAGCCCCATATCAGTTCCTGTGAGCTGACCGCGTGTATTAAAGCCGGTGCCGAAGCTATTGACTGGAAGAAGAAAAGAGGCCGGCCGGGTGGGGGGCGTTACCGCCGGGGTATGGGGATGTCGATAATGATGCAGGGGTCTTCTATCCCCTACATTGATATGGCATCGTCCACCATCAAGTTGAACGACGATGGGTCATTTAATCTCCTGATGGGAGCTACCGATATTGGCCAGGGGTCGGACACTGTCCTGGCGCAGATCGCGGCCGAGGTCTTAACTGTCTCAACCGACGAGATAATCGTCTATTCTTCGGATACCGATCTCACTCCTTTTGATGTAGGGGCCTATGCATCATCTACTACCTATCTCTCCGGGATGGCGGTGAAGGATACTGCCGAGAAGGTGAAAAAGCAGATGATCGCGGTTGGCGCCCGGATGCTCAATACCAACCCGGACCGGGTTAAGGTCTCCGGGGGACGGGTTATAGGCCCGAAGAAAAAATATGTGACTTTCAAGGAGATCGGACTTCGTTCACTTTATGAAGAAGATCAGTTCCAGATCGCGGCGACAGCTTCACGGATCTCTCACGAGTCCCCCCCGCCTTTTGCCGCTCATTTTGTTGAGGTGGAGGTAGATCGGGCTACTGGTAAGGTCCGAGTAGTCGAGTATGTGCAGGTGGTTGACTGCGGCACCCCGATCAATCCTACCCTCGCGCGAGGGCAGGCGATCGGGGCGTTGATGAACGGACTCAGTTACGCGCTTACCGAACGCTATATCTATAACTCAAAGGGAGTAATGCTGAACCCTAACTATGGGTATTATAAGCTCTTCTATACTAAAGATATTCCCAAGATTAAGACCATATTTGTCCCATCCTTTGAGCCGACCGGTCCGTTCGGCGCCAAAAGTGTAGGAGAGATCTGTATCAGCGGGCCGCTCCCGGCGATCTCCAACGCTATCTATGACGCCGTGGATGTCCGCCTTCACCGTACGCCATTTACTCCCGATAAGGTCCTGGAAGCCATCCAGGCCCGGGAAAGAGGTTAGAGAAAAGTTTAAAGTTGGAAGTGCCTTAAGTTTGAAGTTGTTTTCCCTGTGCCTCCCCCCCCTTTATTAGCCGCAAAAAGGCGCAAAATTCACAAGAACTCCCTCTACCTCGGCCCCATTTGAAACCACTAATCTCGCGAATCTGCGCGAATTAGTCCCGCTTGTCGTTTGACGATCGATGTCTATTTTTTACCACGGTTAAATGTTCCAATCGTTCCAACAGTTCCAACCGTTCCAACCGTTCCAACTGTCTGCCTCATATCTACTTCATGCCGGGCGCTGCGACAACTTTCAACTTTAGGCACTTCTTTCCATTCCCCATTCTCCATTCCCTATTCCCCATCTGTCCCCATCTGTCATTATTCTTGCGTCTGCCCGGGCATTATGGTCTAATATTTTCCGAATTTTTCCTGAAAAATTTTAAAAAGAGGTGCCCTATGCCTTCCGACCTGAGAATGATTAAAGCTAAAGAGTGTGTCGGCTGCCGTATCTGTGAGTTGGTCTGCTCACTCAAACATTACGGAGTTATCAATCCTCAAAGATCCCGAATCAGAGTCTATCGGCTGGAAGACCGGGATAAGATCGAAACCTGCCGGTTTTGCGATAAGCCAAAGTGTGTAGATGCGTGCCCGACCGGGGCGATGCATATTGAAGAGGGGCGTGCGGCTCATGACCGGGAGAAATGCATTCTCTGCGGAGCCTGTATTGAGGCCTGCCCTTTCGCGGGAGCTCTGAGAATATTCGAAGATGAGCTTCTGAAATGTGATCTTTGCGGGGGTGATCCCGAGTGCGTGAAGTACTGTCCCACCGATGCCCTCACCCTGCGAGAATAAATAGCGGCGAAACTATTGAGAAACCACGAAGTGCACGAAGATCACGAAGGAGTTTTAAAAGAAGTATTTTTGAATTTTTTCGTGTTCTTCGTGGTTAAATTAGTACTAATTATATTGTTATAGAGAGGTCGGAAAATGACAGAAGAACAGACTGAATACCTTGGTTATATGGGCCAGATTTTAAGGGTCAATCTCACCACCGGCGAGATATTTAAAGAACCGCTCCCCCGTGAGTTGATGGAAAATTATATCGGCGGCCGTGGCTTCGGCATTAAGCTCCTATCCGATCTTCTCCCCGACCCGGCTAATGTTGACCCCCTGGGGCCTGAGAATGTACTTATCTTCTCTACCGGTCCGCTCAATGGAACGATGTCTCCTTCGTCGGGACGGTATACGGTAACTACCAAATCCCCGCTTACCGGCCTTTTCGGAGACGCCAATAGCGGGGGCGCTTTTGGGGCCGAGATAAAGTTCGCCGGATATGATGTAATCATAGTTGAAGGCCGGGCTTCCGGATTGGTTTATCTTAATATCCGGGATGACAAAGTGGAGATACTCCCTGCCTCCGATCTGGCCGGTAAAGGGGTGATGGATACTACCGATCTGCTGGTAGATAAGCAGGGGCGGGATACCAAGGTCGCCTGCATCGGACCAGCCGGAGAGAATATGGTATTCTGCGCGGCTATCGCCAACGATAAGTTCCACTACCTCGCCCGGTGCGCGGTGGGAGCGGTTATGGGTTCGAAGAAATTGAAGGCGATCTCGATCAACGGTACCAGGGACCTTAAACTGGCGGATCCGGATGCGTTTTTAAAGAAGACCGCGGAATGCTACCGGAAGATAACCGAGGATAAGACCTATCCGGATTTCGCCTACTACGGGACCGCGGTGATAACCGATATCGCCGCCGAGAGCGGGGGGCTTTCCACCCGTAATGGCCAGACCGGGGTCTTTGATCATATCGATAATTACAGCAGCCATCATTACCGGGAAAATTTTGTAACCCGGTCGGAGAGCTGTTTCTCCTGCATTATCCACTGTTCCAATTACGCGGTGGTGGAGGAGAAAAAATACAAGTGCGCTGGCAAAGGACCGGAATTTGAGACTTTTGTCGCGCTAGGGACCAGGCCTGATCTGCCGGACCTCGGGCCGGTGATCTATGCTAACTATCTCTGTAATGATTACGGGATGGACACTATCTCGGTCGGAGGAATTATCGGTTTTCTCTTTGAATGCAGTGAAAAGGGGATGATCCCCGAGAAGTATGAATGGGGTGACGCCGATGCCGTGGTGGAGCTTGTGAGGAAGATGGCTTTTCGGGAAGGCATCGGAGATGAGATGGCTAAGGGGATGAAATATCTGGCTGAGAAGATAGGGCAGGGGAGCATGGACTTCGCGCTCCAGACCAAGGGAATGGAGCTTCCCGCCTATGATCCCCGGACCGGAAAAGGATTTGGGTTGGGGCTGGCTGTTGCCTCCAGGGGAGGGGACCACCTCCGGGCGTTGCCTAATTTTGAGCTGCTCAGCTATACTCCAGAGGAAGGTGTTAAATGGTTTGGCGATCCCCATACTGTTGATCCTTACGCCTGGCAGGGCAAAGCTGATATGGTTCTCTGGCATGAGGACTTTGCCGCTGTGGTGGATTCCGCGGAGATGTGCAAGTACTGTATGTTCGCTACCTATGCCATACTACCCGGGGACATGGCGGACCTGATCAGATACGCTACCGGAATTGAATGGGATGACAAGAATATAATGAAGGCCGGGGAGCGGATTTTGAATCTGGAACGCTTATTTAATGTTGCCTGTGGACTCACACCGGCCGATGATTCTCTCCCGAAGAGATTTCTTGAAGAGGGACTTCCGGAAGGCCCGGCGAAAGGTCAGACTGTGGAACTGGATAAGATGCTCCCCCGGTATTATGAGGTGAGAGGATGGCAGGCCGACGGCCGACCGACGGAAGAGAAATTAAAGGAGTTAGGCATAGTATAGGGTGATTATCTGCCAGAATGGAATGATGGAGTGTTGGAATGGTGGAGTAATGGATTAATGGAGTGCTGGAAAACGGAACACCCCATCACTCCACCACTCCACCACTCCATCATTCCATAGTAACTATCCATCTCAACATCAGGTTTTTTCATGAAAATAACCG
>Ga0180435_10002603_pt1 | contig 18325 bp, 17 predicted proteins | sample SS_ome_3_FD_132467 | JGI IMG/M metagenome (GOLD analysis project Ga0180435, IMG submission 132467) | Hypersaline lake sediment archaeal communities from the Salton Sea, California, USA - SS_3_S_1 metaG | ecosystem: Environmental > Aquatic > Non-marine Saline and Alkaline > Hypersaline >...
CGAGTGTGAAGCAATCGCAGTACCCGGCAAGCATAGGTACTTGCTGCCACTCGACAACGATATGCGAAAGAAACTGGCACCATTGCGCAAGCAGTATCCGAAGCGCGAACGAAGTGCTGACAGCGGCACGCTCGACGTCCAGTCGAGAGGGGGCAGTGCAAGTCTGACCCGTTCGCTTTCTTCAGCGGACGAATAGCAAATGGAGATCATCGAACCGGGCCACACTCGTCGCAACCTGCGGAAGCTGGAACAGCAGATCAATCAATTCGAGGTTCCAGAGTCGCTGCTGGTGAATCTGCCAAAGCTGATGGGACAGATCGCAGCGACTGGAACGAAGCGCGAGAAGATCGCAGCGACTCGCTGTGTCATTGCCATGATTCGAGCCAACAACCCGCAGCCAGTGCAGCACCAGCATCTGCACCAGCACGGGACAGACGGCAACCGACACGATGCGACGGAGGGCATCAGCTTTGAACAGCGTCGCCAACAACTCAGAGACAGAAATCGACGAGCTGCTGGGTCTGGCGGAAACTGACGCAGATCTTGACTACATCGCGGAGCTGATTGCCGCGCGAGATCAAGCAGACACGACGACAGCAGCGCAGAAGATCACGCTGGAGCAGCTGACGCAGCAATCGGCGGCGCATCTGCTGGGCGTCACGACTCGACATCTGCGAGATCATCAACCAGCACGCAACAACGACGGCACCTATCACGGACCGGACATCGTTCAATGGGCAATCGATCGAGCAGTCGCAGACGCTCGCGACAAGTGGGAGCGACGCACCGACGTCAGTCTGGCGGCGAAAGACCGGCAAGCACTCGCGCGAGCGATCAAGCTGGAAGAAGAAGCCAAAGGCGTGCAAGGCACCTACGTCAAGAACGCAGACGTCAAGCTCGAATTCATGGCGATGGCCGCATCTGTTCGCACCGAGCTGGAAGCGCTGCCGAAAGCGATGTCGAACGACTTTCCCGAAGATCGTCGCGAGTTTCTGACCGGCGAGCTACGCGGGCAAGTGCGACAGATTCTGCGTCGCCTCGCGAACCGTGGCAAGCGACTGCTGAGCAGGAGCAACTGACGTGATTCAGCCGAGCGACTACTGCCACGCATTCGAGCCAGCGCCCGACGTCGGTCTGGCCGAACACTCGATTCGCTGCATCGTCAACGAAGAAGGCCGACCGTTCGACTTTCTCGCGTTTCCGCATCTGGTCGCCCCGGGCGGGCCGTGCGACGCGTTCGATGCTGACTGGATTCGCGAGATCGTTCTGCAGATGGCAAGCCGTCTCGGGAAGACGTTCGTCGTGCTGTGCGGTTCGCTTTACATGGCCGAACTAGCGCCGTGCAATCAGGTGCTCGCTGGTCACGTTCAAGACTTGGCACTGCAGCAAGCCGAGCGAATTCGCACGATGGGCGAGCACAACCCCGCATTCGACGACTCAGGCCTGCAGACATCGCAAAAGAAGCGCCTGGAGTTCAACGGCAACCGAATATACGCGGCATGGGCCAGAAGCCCCGGCACGCTGTCGAACATCAACGCACTGTACGGCGGGGCGTCGGAACTCGACTTGTGGGAGCGCGTCAGCACGTCACGACATCCAGATCCTGAACAGATGTTCGGCGACAGATTCAAGGACAACGACCCGATCCGCAAGGAAATATACGAAAGCATTCCAACGCTGCAGGGAACATACATCGACGAGAACGAGCAAGAGCGACCACGCAGCCGCATCGAAGCGCGACGGCTGAAAGGCACGAACTGCGCATTCTGGGTCGGCTGTCCGTTCTGCGGTGGTCGACAGGTGCTGACCGTCGAACGCGTCAGTCGAGACGGCTACAAGTGCGAGCACTGCGAAAAGCAGATTGCAGACGAATACAGGAAAGCGTTCATCCGTTCGGGTGTCTGGGCTCCAGCTGGCTGCGGCGTCGATCCAGATCGAGCGACAGCAGCAGCGACAGATCGCCTGGCGATTCTGGCCCGCACGTCTGAACTCGAGGTATCAGACCCAGAACTCGACGAGCTACGGGAGCGACTTCGCTGGCAGCAGTGGTCTGGCTGCGACTACCTGACTGGAACGCCGACACGAACAGGCTCCGTCGAGTCGTTTCAGCTGTCGAGTCTGTACGCACTTTCAGTGTCTTGGGAGCGAATCGCAGACGAGCACGCAGCAAACGGCAAGACGCAGAACTTCGTCAATCAGTGGCTCGGTCAGACGTTCGAAGTCGTCGAAGCAGCGAAGATCGATCTGGACGTTGAGGGCAAACTGCTGGCAGACGCGATTCGCAGCGAAATCGGACAGGGCGAGCTGCCGGAATGGGTGCGCTACACGCTGCTGACGATCGACAGGCAGAAACGCGTATTTCCGTGGATGCTGACGGGCTGGAATGCTGACCTCGACGCCGTACACGTCGCCTCAGCGGGTTCGGTGCTGTCATTCGACGAACTTGACGCACTCGCAGAGAAGATCGCGCCAGACGGCATTCTGATGGACTGCGGCTACTTGCAGAAAGACACGCTCGATTGGTGCGTTCAGATGCAGGCGAAAGGGTTCAACGCGAATCCGTGCAAAGGGGGCAAGGCAGCGAACGTGCGGCACCACTTCAAAGCGTATCGTATCGAAGACGAATATGGATTCGCCGCAGAGTATGCCGCAATCCGTCGACTGGACGTCAACACGCAGTCGACGCAGGAGTGGGTCAGCGAGCTGCTGGAGCAGCGCCAGACGATTCGCATCTGGCACAGCGACGGGCTGGATCTGTGCAAAGAGCTGCTGAACGATCAAGAGACAGTGAAGCAGCTGCGCAGCACTTGGGATCGAATCGACCGCCGACATTCGAACGATCAGCGTGACAATCTTCGATATGCCTTCGTCGGTGCCCAGTATCTGCAGCAGCAAGCGTCGCAAGTCGGATTCACAATGCCAACTGGAAGGCGTCGCAGTGAGTAAACCAAACGGATTCACACTGCCTGGCGGCGGGCTGAAGTGCGGAAACTGCGGGGAACTGCTGCCGCGAGTGTATCGAACGACGACGACGCCGGGATTCGTGACACGCGAGCGCAAATGCGAGTGCTGCGGCGACATCAACGTCACGCAGGAACGCATCATCGGCACGCATACACCTCGGCGAACTTTCAACCAGCGAGGCGACTGAATCTGCTCGACGTCGAGCACTTCTGATCGCTCGAAACTCCCGCGAACTTCCGAGAACTCCACAATCTGCCGCAATCTTTCCGCACTGCGCTATATGTAGCAGACTGATCTAGGCAGTGCTTACGAGATCGCAAAACTGCTGGGCATGGCAGATATTGACGATCAAATACTAGCCGACGCAGCGAAGCCGCTCAGCGTCACGAACGGCGACGTCAGCACGACGCGACGCAGCTTGCGCGAGCAGATCGAGGCTGACAAGTATCTGGAGCAGAAGGCTGCTGCCGGATCACCGTTTGACATTTTCAAAGCCAACACGCGCAAGATCGTCCCACCGGGGGCGTGCGAATGACAACGCTGCGACAACGCATCGGGAACCTCATTGCAGGCAAGACAGTCGACGCCAAGTTCGACGTCGCGCAGACGACCGGAAGCAATCGCAAGCACTGGGCGAACGCTGACAGCCTGGCCGCTCGGGCTGCAGTGTCGCCAGTCGTGCGGCATGTCGTGCGGATTCGCAGCCGCTACGAGGCAGACAATAACCCGTGGTATGCGGGCATTCTACGAACTGCCGTGAATCATATCGTCGGCAAGGGACCGCGACTGCAGGTGATGACGGGCGACCGTGCGCTGGATCTGCGAATCGAGACAGCCTGGCGACGATGGGCAGCGAAGGCGAAATTCAATCGGATGCTGCGCAGTGCTGTCGAAACGTACTGGAAAGACGGCGAGGTTTTCGTGCGTCGCATCCATCACGAGCACGGCAACACACTCAACCTCGGCGTTCTGCTGATCGAAGCAGACCAGATCGCTTCACCGCTGACATCTGCAGCAGACCCGCTGACAGATGATGGAATCAGACTCGACGCCAACACGCACGCGCTCAGCTATCACGTTCTGCACGATCATCCCGGAGCTGCGAACGTCACGCACTCGCAGTCGGGCGAATGGGTCGACGCGAATCACATCGTGCATCTGTTCAGAGCATCGCGCCCCGGTCAGACGCGAGGAATACCGCGAGCGACTTCCGGCCTGCAGATGCTGCCAATCATGCGACGGCAAGAACTCGCGACGCTGTATTCTGCGGAAACTGCAGCCAACTTCGCAATGGTGCTGAAGACGAACAGCCCCACGATTCAGGCCGCAGTCAACAACGGCGACGCGTTCGAAGAAGTCGAGCTGGCAGCAAACATGCTGACGAGTCTGCCTGCTGGCTGGGAAGTCGACACAGTAGGCAGCAACCTCCCAGGCCCAGACTACGAATCATTCCAGCGACAGACGCTGCAGGCGTTCTCACGCTGTACGAACATGCCGCAAGCACTCGCGGCAGGATCTGCCCGCGATTCGAACTTCAGTTCATACAAGGGCGACGTCAAGAACGTCTGGCAACCGGAAGTCGAAGTGGAGCAGTGCGAGATCGAGACGACGATTGCTGATCCTGTGTTCGAATGGTTCATGGAAGCTGCCGTCTTCGAGCCGGGACTGCTCGACAGAGCGCCACCGACAGCCGAAATCGACCACCGCTGGGTCTGGCCACCGCTGCCGCAGCTCGACGCGATCACGGCTGCGAAAGCGTCAGCCTTGCGACTGTCGACCGGACAAGCGATGCCGTCAAGTGAAGCGAACAGCGCGGGCAGCGATTTCGAGACAGAGCTGCAGCGGGGTGCAGAGGATTATGGCGTCAGCGTCGACGAGCTGCGGTCAGCGATATTCCGCAAGACGTTCGACCTGCAAGCAGAGATGGCACCGCGCACAGCAACGACAGAACAAACAGATCTGGACAAACGGCCGGCGTCAGCTGAAGCAGCTGCAGGGCGAATGGTTCAAGCAGCAGACGCACCAGCAGACGTCGTCGAGATGACAGCGGACTTCACGGTTCAGGCAGGCGCGAAAACGGGGCAGCGACGCTTCGAGATTCTCGCCTACTCGGGCGGATATCTGCCAGTGGCCGCATATCCGGTGCCAGTGATCATTGATCTGCGTGGACTCGAAGCGTCAGCCGGTGTCCCGATTCTGATCGATCACCAGAAGTCAGTCGAAGCGACTCTGGGACTGACAGACGAAATCGCGAACAGCGGGCGCGACTTGCGTCTGCGTGGACTTGTCACGGCGACGAGCGATCTGGCGAAACAAGTGCTGAAGCAAGACGCAGTCGGCCACACATGGCAAGCGTCGATCGGCGTGCAAGTGCTCGAAGCAGAAGAACTCAAGGCGGGGCAATCGATCACCGTCAACGGGCAGACACTCAAGGGGCCCGCAATCGTCGGGCGTCGTTCAGTGCTGCGAGAAACGTCTGTTCTGCCAATGGGCGCGGACAGATCAACAAGCGTAAACCTTGCGGCTGCTGCCGCGCACTTAATTGAAGGAACGGCAGAAATGACTTTCGAAGAATGGTTGGCCGAATTGGGCCTAAAGCTCGACGACTTGTCAGCAGAACGACAAGCAGCACTGGAGCTGGCCTACGGGGCGGAATATCCAGACGAAGCCGACAAAGCTGCTCCGGTAGCGGCAGAAGCGAAAACGGCACCCGTGCCGGTAGCAGCGTCGGCTGCAGTGACAGCAGCTGCACCGCTCGACGTTGCTGCGTCACTGCGTGAACTCAACCGACAAGCGGCGCTGCAGTTCACTCGTCACGCCGACATTGGTCGCATCGCTCGCAACCACCCGAAGATCGCTGCAAAAGCGATCGAAGCGGGCTGGAGCAACGACAAAGTGGAATTGGAAGTGATGAAGGCCGACAGCTCGAAGACTCGCCCGACATCATTCGGCACAGCTCAGAACAAGCCGGAGAACGAACCGCAGATTCTGGAAGCTGCGCTTTGCATGACTCGCGGCATCAAGGACGTCGACAAGCAGTATCCAGATCAGGTGCTGCAAGCCGCCCACGATCGATTCAAGCGTGGAATCGGCCTCCAGCAGCTGCTGATCACTGCAGCTGCTGCGAACGGAATGCCTTCGCACATCGGCATGGTTGTCAACGACAGCAACATGGCCGAAGTCTGTCGATTCGCTCGCGGGCAAGGCGTGCAAGCGTCTTTCAGTGCGATCAGTCTGCCGGGAATTCTCAGCAACGTCGCGAACAAGGAAGCGCTCGAAGCGTACATGGAAGAGGACGACACGTGGCGTCGACTCGCTGCGATCAAGACCGTCAGCGACTTCAAGCAGACGACCAGCTACAGAATGCTGGCCGATGCGAAGTACGAGAAAGTGGGCCCGGGCGGAAAGATCAAGCACGGGACACTCGGAGAAGAAAGCTACACCCGCCAGGCTGACACCTACGCCCGCATGTTCGGCATCACACGGCAGGACATCATCAACGATGACATGCAGATGTTCGACGACATCCGAGCGATCCTCGGCGTCGGTGCGGCAACGTCTATTCGCGAGCTGTTCTGGGCTACGTTCCTGGACAACTCGACTTTCTACACGGCAGATCGCACGAACTACATCAGCGGAAGCACCACGAATCTCGGTGCTGACGGTGTTGGGCTTGGTCTGGGCGTCAAAGCGTGGCGAACTCGCACGACTCCTGCAGCAGACGGCGCGAAGCGAGTCGGTGGTGCTGCTCCGAACTATCTGCTGGTGCCGCCAGAACTGGAAACGATCGCAGATCAGCTGTACGTCGCGCACAACTCCAACGCGGTCAAAGCGTCGGAAGTCAACACGCATCACAACAAGTACGAACCAATCGTGGTTCCCGAGCTGTCAGATGCAGCCTACACGGGCTACTCAGCGACGGCGTGGTATCTCGGTCGATATGGTGCATTGAACGCACCCGTGGCCGTGTCGTTCCTGAACGGTCAGCAGACTCCGACGATCGAAGCTGCCGACAGTTCATTCGACACGCTCGGATTCGAATTCCGCGGCTTTCACGATGTCGGCTGCAACAAGGCTGAGTATCTCGGAACGATCAAGAGCAAGGGCGCTGCCTAAGCAATCGCAGTGACAGACTGAACACCCCCCTGCGGCGTCTGTCGCCGGGTTTTCACCAGCAACGAATCAACAGACTCAACTGGAGCAACTCCAATGACACAAGTGGCAGCAAAAACGCACAGCAGCGAAGGGGCGATCGACTACACCCCCGGAAGCGCTGTATCAGGCGGCGACGTCGTCGTGCTCAACGGCATAATCGGTATCGCGATCACAGACATCGCAGCAGCAGCTCTCGGATCACTGGCAACGCGTGGGCTGTTCAAGCTGCCCAAGACGACAGCGGCATGGGTTCGCGGGCTTCCCGTCCATTGGGATCCTGTCGGCGATCCAGACAACGGCGATGCTGGATCTGGTGCAGCCAATCAGCTTGGCGTCGGAACCTACGCAGGCATCTGCACAGAAGCGGCAGCAAGTGGTGCCGATTACGGAATCGTCGCTCTCAACGAGCAGAGCAATCTTCTGGCAGTCTCTGCAGTAGCAGCAGCAGGCAGCACGCAGTCGGACGCAGCCGCACTCAGCCAAGGTCTCAACGTCGTCACCGGCGCAGATGGGACCAAGGGCGTAGTCTTGCCGACTGCCGTACCGGGCATGCAGGTCATAGTCAAAGGCGACACAGCGGGAGTTCTCAAGGTTTATCCAGCCGATTCTGCTGCGATCAATGCGCTTTCGGCTGACGCGGCAATGTCGCTCGCGTCGGGCAAGATTCCTGCCATCTTCGTCGCATCCAGTGCCACGCAGTGGTACACGCTGCCACTACTGCCGAGCTAAGCAATGAGTGATCTGGCACAGATGCTGGCCGATTCGTTCGCCGACGCACTGGCGGTGCAGGGTGAAAACATCACCTTGCACGCCAGTGGTGGCGACCAAGTCGTGTCAGCGATGTTCAGTATCGACCCGTTCAGTATTGGCATTGAAGATTCGGGACCGGTCGGGCAGACAGCCACGCTCAAAATTTCGACGGCAGACGTCGAACATCTGGATCTTTACGGAACACCGACCTTGACGGTTACAGCACGCGGCAAGGTCTGGCACATTGTCACTGCCGAAACTGATCGCATTGCTTATGTGCAGTGCGGCCTCAGGATGAAGCAAGACGAACTGACGCACACAAACATAATGGACCTGAACGACGAACAGGCACAGTGGGCAACATGACGCCCGAACAATACACGCAGTGGCTCGAAGGTCAGCTTATTAACGCAGTCCAGACAGCCGCAGCAGAAACAGCACAGGCGACAGCGAGAAGCATTCAGCAAACGCTGCCGTCAAAACGACAGAAGACACGAAAAGCCGTGCGGCATCAAGTCGCACAGAAAGGCGACCGTATTCAGATGCGAATCCGGTTGCAGTTCGCCAAGCAATATCCAATCGAGAACACAACGACCGCCAGACTGTTCCGACGAGCATGGCAGCGGACGCGCCCGAACGTACTACCATCATTCGCAAAGACGCTCACAAGCCACCTGAAAAGGATCTGACGCCATGCCTTACGAAGCACAGTCAACACTCGGATCGAAAGTACAGATCGCAATCACGGCGGTTGATACCGACATTCCGGGAACCCAGAACATCACAATTACCGGCGAAGACAACGTATCGTTCGAAACGGGCGACATTGCGGACGACGTCAACTCAAAGAAGGCGTCAGGCGTTGCCGAACCCGGCACGTTGTCTTTCTCGATGTTGTTCGATCCGTCAGACACTGTCCACAAGCACCTGCAAAGTGTTCACAACACAGGCGGCAGCGGCGTCGCAGTCGACATGACGGTTTTCATCAGTGCCACCGGCGGCACGCGAGCCGCGACGTGCAACTTCAAGAAATTCGACCTCAAGGCAGAAAAGAAAGGCGGCTGGATGGCAGACGTCGAAATGGAATGCCTTGATCGCTGGACGATCGTTGACCCGTCGTAATGTCGACCGGCTGACTGTCCACACGTCCTGCAAGATTGAGCGACACGATGAAAGCACAACTGACGACTGAAAAGACCGGATTGAATCCAGCCTACCGTGGCAAGGAAGCCCGGCGTGCGAAACTGGCGGGCGAGCCTTACGACATCGCGCCGAAGCTGACGTATCCGGTTGGCACCATCATCGAAGGAACCGCCGCGTTCGTGCTCTGCACTCTGCCGGAACCGGAAGCGGTGCCAGCAGACGAAGAATGTCATGCGGCAGTAGTCGCGTTTTTCGATCGTCCGAGTCTGCGGGAACGGTTCGCCATGTTGCGGCAGATGAAAACGCCAGCCGTTTTCGAACAACTGCCCAAAGAGATGAAGCAATATGTCACAGTCGTGACGAGCAAGTGGGAAGGCTCAACGGCTGAAAAGATCGTCAACAAGGAACAGACCGTGCAAGCACCAACGGCTGGCACTGTCAAACAACCGAAAGCATCAGGGAGCACCAATGAGTCTACAGATTGAGGCGTTCGAAAAGGACGGCGAAACGTACCGCATCAAGCAGGCGTCAGCGTTCCGCACGTTCCAGTATCAGAAGGCCATGAAAGACGCTGACGGCGACGACGTCAAAGCCTACGAACACACGGCGGAATTTCTGCGGTTATCCGTGGTCGACGATTCAGACGGCACTCGCTGGACAAAAGAGCAGTTTGACGCCGAGGTTTCGATCAGCCTGTTCCAGTGGTTACAGGCGAAGGTTATGGAATACAACGAACTGCAGAAAACGCTCGACGAGGTCACAGAGGAAGCGGCAAAAAACTAGACAGCGACGGGCTGCTCAGTTTCGTCTACGAATTATGCTGGCAACTCGGAGGAGACAAATGCCTGCACCCGGACGAGTTCATGCAGCACGTCACGCTCAGGCAGATCATGGGCTGGATGGCCTGGCATCAGGAGGAACCACGAGGCGACCGCCGAGAAGACATTCGACTGGCACTGCTGCGAGCTGATGTTCGGGGGCCGCACGTCGAGCGTCCGGAATCGCCGGAAGATCTGCTGCCACGTTTCAGAGAGAACCGGCCACTGTCACCGGAAGTCGACCAGCTGTTGACAGACTTCTTCAATCTACCAGGGTGAAACAATGACACAGGAAGGCGTTGACATACCAATCGGCGTCGACCTGTCCGGCATCAAGTCGGCAATGGTCGCGCTGCGGGGTTCGCTCACCGGCATCAATACGCAGTTCAGCGGCATCGCAACGGGCGTCGACAGCCTGAAACAAACAGTCGCGGCCACGACAACGCTGGACGGATCGCGAGCGATCGCGTCACTCGAAGGCATTCAGGTATCACTCGGCAACGTATCGTCGATGGCGTCCGAAGCGAACTGGAACGCACAACGACTTGCGAACGCATTCACTGTCGTCGGCGTGGCAGCAAAGCCGCTGGCACTGGTACCGGGGCAGCTCGGCGTCATCGGCAGCACGGCCGGACTGGCTGCGACGGGCGCAATGGCAGTTGCCGGAGCGTTCGGGACGATATCGACGCTGGCAGTCTACGCCGGCGCGGGAATCAGTGTACTGATCGCGCCACTGCGCGGGCTGGTGGTTATTCCGAAGCTGATCGCGGCATCGTTTTCGATGATGTTCGCCGTCGTCCTTGCGCCGTTCCGTGCGCTGGCGGCAGTCGTCAAAGTGACCGCCAGTGCACTCTGGATGGTCTTGAAACCGATCGTGATGCTATCGGCGGCAATCTTCAAGATGAAGATGTTCATCGCGTCGTTGCAGATTCAATTCAAAATCCTGGCGACCGTGTTCGGGATGATGTCGCCGAAAGTCAAACTGCTCGTCGGGAGCTTAATAGCACTGGGAGCCGCCAGCCGCGTCAGTGCAACAGCAACAAACCTGCTGGCCAGAGGACTCGGGCTGGCGGTCTTTGCAGCAATGGCGGTCAAGAATCCGATTCAGGCCGCTGGGTATGCGGCAGTCAAGTCGGCACTGGCAATTCGACGAATGGCCCGCGCAATCGGTCGCAGCACGATCGCGCTCGTCAAGTTCACGGCCGCCAAAGCGGTCGCCGGTATGAAACGGCTGGCGTCGGCTTCGAGGAACGTCGCCAGCGCGATCGGCGGCAAGCTGATGTCGATACTGAAGACGGGAGCACTGGCCATTGGGACGCTGGCGGCTGCTGGGGCCGGCTGGGGTATCAAGCTCGCAGCGGACGCCGAGCAGGCCGAAATCGCGTTTACCACGATGCTAAAGTCAGGCGACGCGGCAAAGGCAGTCCTGACGGAACTGGAGACGTTCGCGGCATCCACACCGTTTCAGCTCGACAGTCTGCGAGACGGAGCGAAACAACTGCTTAACGCCGGCGTTCCGGCCGATCAACTCACCGCGAAGCTAACGCAGCTCGGCGACATCGCAGCCGGCACGGGCAAGCCGATCGGCGACTTCGTGCGGATCTTTGCGAAGGTCAAAGCAACCGGCAAGGTGTCGCTCGAAAGTCTGAACCAACTGGCTGAACGTGGGGTTCCGATCTACTCAGCACTGCAGACGCAGCTCGGCGGCTCGCGTCAGGAAATGCTGGACATGATCAGCAAGGGCAAAGTTGGGTTCACCGACCTGAATGCTGCGCTTGCATCGACAGCGACCGGAGCCGGTGTCTTTGCCGGAGGTATGGCCGCACAATCGCAGTCGATTAGCGGGCTGTTCTCGACGCTGAAGGACAACGTCGGATTTGCAATGCGGGAACTCGGCGGCGAGATCATCAGCGCGTTCGACTTCAAGGGACTAATGGCGACCAGCATCAGTCTGTTTCAGTCGCTCAAAGCTGGCATCGCTTCAGCACGTCCTGCGTTCGTCGCTACGGCAGCAGTCGTCAAGACGGCATTCGGTGCCGTCTGGGAAGTCGTCACAGTCGTATTCGACAGCATTACGTCGGCACTTGGGATGACTGGCGGGAACTTCATGGCGTCGTTTATGGAGTGGGCCGCGATCGCAGTCTGGGCAATGAAAGAATGGCCGACGATTGCTGAACTCGGATTCACGAAACTGCAGTTGTGGCTGGTGCAGGCGGGGGCGAATTTTGCGCACTTGTTCACCGGCGTGCTGCCAGCGTTGTTCTCGTGGTTCACTGAGAATTGGTCGAGCATCTTTCTGGATGCTGCCGCGTTCGTAGGCGTGGTGTTCGCGAACATCGGCAAGAACATCATGAACGCCATGACAGTGATCTGGGACTTCATCGCCAGCGGCGGCACCAGTTCGCTGGAGTTCGCGTTTACGCCGATTCTGGACGGGTTCGGCACTGCGATAAGCAAGCTGCCAGACATTCCGGAGCGAGCAGTCGGCGCACTTGAGAAAAGCCTGTCGTCGCATTCCGACACACTGGCAAACGCACTCGGCGGCAGCCTCGCGGCAGAGATCGACGCCAATATGCAAATGCTGGACGACTTTCAAAGTCAAGTCGTCGAGACGCCGACCATACCAGCGATCACAGCCGAAGGCGACCAGACGCAGGACGAAGGCGACACCAGCTCAGGCCGCAGCGACTTCACGGTCGACAGTCTGGACCGAGGCAGCGAAGCGGCATTGAAAGCGATCTTCGCTGCGGGCAGTGGCGACACGGTCGCAGACAAAACGCTCAACGTCACGAAGTCGATCGACAAAGGCATTCAGGCACTTGTCAAAAAGAAGACGCCGCAGGTTGCAGAAGCGGGAGCAGAGTAAATGGCGGTTATCCCGAACGGTGCGTCGTTTGCCGACGCGATCGAGATCGTCAATACGCAGGCAAACGCCGATAAAGGCGTATTCAAAGCGACCGTTACGTTCCGGATGTCAGTGCTACCGTCTGGCAACCTGATCGATTCGCTCAGCGAGACCGTGGCCAATGCCTTCAGCGCGTTCCTGCCAATCGAGGGCAGCGTGTATCCGGGTCGTCCGTTCGTCACCTGTCGCAAGGTGTCGTGCAGCATGGTCGAGAAGGGATCATATGAGTACGTGGCCGAGTACAGCGACGAGAATTCGACCGAGGACAAAGGCACCGACGAGAACCCGCTGCTTGATCGACCGATCATCAAGCCGTCGGCGGGCATCAAGACGCGAGCAATTCACGAAGACCGCGAGGGCGAGGGCATCCTGAACAAAGCCGGCGACCCGATCGTGCAGAACATCGAAGACAATACAGTCGGATTCAAAGTCAGTGCCAACGTGGCGTCTCTGCCGTTCGCAGTCTTTGGCCTGCGCAACACATGCAACAGCGCACCGATCACACTGACGAACGGCGTAACGATCGACACCAACGCGGCCCGCTTCATTCTGCCCGACGACTATCTGAGCGATGCAAAAGTCAGAAACGAGGTCGTCTACTATGTGTTCAGCTACATCGTCGACATTGACGAGCGAGACTATCACTACGGCAAACCGCTAAACGCCGGATTTCGCGAACTGGTCGACGGGAAGCTGAAAAAGATTGTCGACGCCAGCGGCAGCGAAGTCTCGCAACCGGCACCGCTCGATGACGCCGGCAAGAAGATCGCAGCACCGACTCCGGAGAACGTCAAGTTTCTGACGATCAAGAAGTACGCAGAAGCTGACTACGCATGGTTGCCGGGGGTCGTGTGATGGGCAGAACGCTATCGCCGGAATTCGAAGAACAGATTCGCGCACTGATCCGCAAGGACCGGGCGGAAGCTCGCAATCTGGGCGACGTGGAACCCGATCCAAGCAGAGCGTCGGCTCCAAATTCGTATCGACCGTGGGCGGTGATCCTAAACGAGTCACTAGGTGCCGGCACGATCCTGAACCCGACCAGTGCGATGGCAACACGCTGCGAAATCGACGCCGACACCGGCACCTACGAACAAACAGAGGACGAGATCAAAGTCTGGAACCACTCCAGCCGATCACATGACGCCGACACGCCCGGCGCAGCGATGCCGGTCGACGCAGACCACTATTGGTTTTTCGGTGACTGTCAGGCATGGGCTGACCGGCCCGCGCCGCCAGGGGGTGCATGATGCACCTTTGCGGTTGCTGCGAAGTGGATTGTGCCGGCGGATACTCGGCGAAGAACAACGCGGGCTGGTGGGTCGACTTCTCCGGCGGCTTTTCGTATCTGTCGCCGGAATACCAGAGGAGGTTCTGTGACCAGTTTGAAGGGTTCCAGTTCGGGAACCCGTCACAGTACATAGGCGTCGATACGCTCCAGTTTCTTCCGTCACTCGAACCGCTCAGAGACTCCATTCTGGTGCAGGGGCCGGGCGCAGTGAACTGGACGACCTGCGGCTGGCAGAACTACGTCGGACACGTTGACAGATGGCAGACATTTTCTGGCAGCGCGGCGGCGAATGCATTTGTCGGGACGTTCTACAACTGCATGCCGGAAAATAAGCTCATCAGCCGCACGCCGATTGATTACCGCAGCTGGCAGCTGGCAAACGCTGAGCAATCACTGACGTCAGTCTTAAACGGCGACTCGAACGGACGCGGCACGTGGTACGGAGAAGAGCCGCCAGACCCGACAACGCTGGAACACTACTGCCAGAACGATCACCCGGAAGGCATCGGAGAGAACAACCTGAACTGGAAGTTTACCGATCGACTGCTGGGGTGGCATGTCAGCGTTTCGCACACAGGAGGGACCGGAGAATACGAAGGCAAGCAGCGGCTCGAAGTGCAGCTCCGTATGATCCCGTACACGATCAACAACGAATGGTGGCACAGTCGCTGGCCCCACGACCAATCGCCAGATGAATACCCATTTATTTCGCCCACCAGTGGATTCTATCCCGAATACTACGACGCTCGATCGAACTGGCACGAGCAGGAAGTCGGCGACGGCTCCCGCATCTGGATTGATGTTTCCAGTTTCCGCGAGACGTTCTTCGAGCCGCAGGTTGTTGGCCGTTACAACCAGCTGTTCCTCAGTGAGGACGTTATCATTCGGCAATGCCAGGAGCAAACGCTGCTGAACGGTCGGGCCGGCAGCTACGCATTCATCGGCACGTCAAACACGGTCGACGATCACTACCGCATCTGGCGTTCGGACTGGCTCGACGGCGAGCAGATCGACGGAGTCACGCCACACATTCTGCACTTTGTCGAACCCGGCACGCCCGAACTCGACTGGTGGTACTGGCTCGGGCTGGTCAACCTGCCAGAGACACTCACGCTCACGCCAATCGGCGTCGACGAACTCATCGACATCACCGGCGAAGAACCGCAAGAGGTGCCGGCATGAGGCAGTGTGCGCATCACGTCGCCTACGAAGGCAGCAACGTCGATTGCAAACTCTACGGCGTCGGGCCGATCGCCCGTTGTCAGGGCTGCATCGACTTCGATCGCGTCAAGCGGAAGTCGCGAGGCCTCGGCGACACGATATCGAACGCACTGGCAACGGTCGGTGTCACTCCGGCCAGTGTCAGCGCAGCCACCGGCCAGCCGTGCAACTGCCCGAAGTACATCGCGGCACTGAACGAACTGGTTTCATACAAGCAGCAGGAGGAAAACGCATGAGTCTGTACGACCGATACAGAGGAATTGACGACGCGGGCAACCTGGTCGAAAAGCTGGGAATCTGGCCGACTATCACGGACTTTGGGCGCATGCTTGACGGCGAGATTACGGCAACCGATATCAGTCAGGCGTATGGATTGAGCGCCGCCGAACAACAGGAATTTGACGCGGTCAACGCTCATGCCACAAGTACGATCACCGCCTATGTGGTCGGACTGATGGGTGTTGGCATTTCGCAGGCGACGGCGACGAGCATCGCACGCGGCATCGTGCGGAATCAATACACGCAGGCGCTGTTGAAAGCGGAAGGCAATCTGGGGACGAAGGCCGAATTCGACGCAGCGATGGGCATCTCATGAGTTTGATTGCTGAAGCTGGCACGTTTTCCAGTCCGGGTTCAACCGGCAACGACACCGTTGCGCTGTCGAACTTTACGGGCGTCACGCCGAAGGTACTGATCGTCTGGGCCTCTCACGCCGACTCGACCGATGGCAATGGTCCGCTGACCACGGCAGCGCTATCATTCGGCGTGGCGGCTTCGAGCACTGAACGCGCGGTCGTTGCAATTCGCTCTGAGAATGGCCAGGCGACAAGTGATTCCTGGCGATATCAGGACAATACCAAAGTTGCCACGATTCTTGATTCAGGCGGCACGCGAAAAGAGGAAGCCGATTTTGTTTCGTTCGGGACGAACGAGTTCACGCTTAACTGGACGACCGTCGATTCGGTGCACTGGCGGTACAATTATTTGGCGCTGGGCGGCGATGACCTGACAGACGTCTACCTGGACGCGTTTTTGTCGCCAACATCGAACGGTTCACAGGCCCGCACCGGAGTCGGCTTTGAGCCCACGAGCCTGATCACATTTTCGACCATGTCGGCAACAGCGGGGCCGCTGCTCAACACGTGGGGTATTCTCGGTCTCGGCATACACGACGGCACCAACAGTACAGCGCTGGCAGTGACCAGTCGCGAGGCCGTTGGGACGTCCGATACTGTCCGGGCGATGGACTCAAGCTTCGTGCACCTGGCAAATGCAGACGGCACGACATGGGAGAAAGCTTCGGTTACGTCCCTTGACTCTGACGGATACACGCTGGATTGGACTACGACGCGAACTACTGCAGCGATCCACTACGTGCTGTGCCTGCGAGGTCCGCAGATGCAGCGCATGGTTGTGAATCAGCCGGCAACTAACACGACAGCGACTCGATCTGTAGGGTTTGCGCCGAAAGCGGCTTTGTCGTTTTCGGCGATGGCACCAAGTTCGGCGAGCATCAACGACGACGGGCGTGCTGCTGTCGGTGGATGGGACAGCAGCAACAAACAGGCGTCAGCCGGCTGGATGGACGCAAACGGTCAGGCGACGACAGACGCAGACTGTTATCAGAACAACGCGACATTTCTTAGTCATTACGACCACACGCAGACGCTCAAGGGCAGCATGACGGCGGCCGCCAGTGGCACCGATCTGATTGAAACATGGACCAGCGTTGACGGCACACAGCGCGAGCATGCAATGTTGGTCTTCGGCGATGCTTTTGTACTGCCACCACCAGCCGACGGAATACCGTACGACGAAGCGTTGCCAGTCAAGCCTTATTACGCGTTCGACTGGATGGCGTTCTATCCCGGTCTCTGGAAACTACCGGACGCCGGCATCACAGTCACCGGCACGTCAACAATTGTCGGTGCGGTGAACGATGGAGGCATCGCAGCCAACGTCAACGAGGCGGCGTATATCCACCTGCCCGACAACGACTGCGAGTTGTGGTTTAATCTCGCGGACCTGAACCCGGACTACTGGCAGACGCATCACTTCGACTTCCGGATTCACGCACGACGCACCGACGCAGCACAGGGCAACACGTCGCACGCTCAGCTCTACATGCAGATCTTCGAAGCCGACGGAACGACAGCAATATCCGAAGAAGCAGAGATGAACGCCGGGGGACTGAATGAGACATGGGAAAACAAGTTCATTCAGGACGCTGAACGCACGGGCCGATCAAAGTGGGGCGTTCTCGTCAACGCGAAGGTGCGACTGCGGCAAAAGTACAACGGCGGCGACGCAAACGAACTGGCGCAGATTGCAGCCTACACGACCTACGTGCCGATCGAGGTGAAAGAGTACACGGCGAAGCCGATCGGAGACGGTACGAACAACGGATACGGATCGACGGAAGCGACACGCTGGGAGGCGATTGACGCGGGAGTCGATACGCCGGACGACGCGAAGAACATCACGTTGACCAGTACGGACGGCGATGCGTTCTTTGTCATGGGACCGGCACCGCCCGCCGATTTCTATCAAGCGCTGCACATGCAGACCGAAGTGCGATGGAAGGTGTCAACAGTCGCTGGCAATCGGCACACGTTGTCAATCGGTCACTTCACTGAAGACGAGACGACAGCATTCGCCGGCGGCACCAGCGGCATGGCACCGAATCCAAACACAGCAGAAACGTGGCTCGAACAAAGCTCGCCCGACGTCGACGACACGAACGCAGTCGGTTCTTTCTACGACTGGAACGAACAGGCGCAGATCAACACCTTCGCGCCGGCAGCCGCGACCTATGACGACGGAGCAATCACTGCACTGACGAACTGGCGACTCAACCTCGGCAGCACAAACGACAACGGCGTGCAAACGATTTCAGAAGCGGAAACCGAGATCAAGTATTCGGCATTGTCATCCGTCAGCTACGTGGGATTCGAACGGCTGTTTCCTGCAGCAGATGCGACAATAGACGGGCCAATCACGTCAACCGAAAGCACGCTCTGGGAAGCGATCAACACGCGCGTGCAACTCAGCGACAACACGAAGTACGTCACGCTTCCC
>Ga0180435_10002605_pt1 | contig 18318 bp, 21 predicted proteins | sample SS_ome_3_FD_132467 | JGI IMG/M metagenome (GOLD analysis project Ga0180435, IMG submission 132467) | Hypersaline lake sediment archaeal communities from the Salton Sea, California, USA - SS_3_S_1 metaG | ecosystem: Environmental > Aquatic > Non-marine Saline and Alkaline > Hypersaline >...
TCCACCGTCATGGCATCCACGGCGCCTGTGACCAGAACGGCCTCTGTGGACATAAAATTACCGGCATGAGGAATACCATGTCGAACCAGCACTTCTGCACCCGAACAACACATGCCCACCAGATTGATCCCCTTGGCGCCGGCTTCGCTTGCGGCCTCCAAAAGGGAGGGTTCGTTTACGGAGGCAATCATCGATTCGAACAAATTCGGCTCATGACCGTGAACGATAATGTTGACCTGGTCTTCCTTTAAAACACCCATGTTGACCTCGATACTAATGGGTGACGGGGTGCCAAAAAGAATATCCGAGATCTCTGTGGCAACCATGGAGCCGCCCCAACCATCCGCGAGGGCCGTTCGGCTGCACTGCCGGGTAATGTTTTCATAATGCTGATCAACCCCCATATGGGTTCGATGCATCAGCTCCATGATCTCCCGCATGGCACCCCGCGGAACAATGCCGTGTTTGCGCCAGGTCTCGAGTGTTTTTTCCGGAACCCTCTGGGCAAAAGGTATTTCACCCTCCACCTGTGTGTAGGTGCGCTCAAGCTCTTTGTAGAGCTCCAGAGCAATGTCTTTAACGGTTTTCCCTTGGGTTTCTATGCCGATGGATTCGGCAACAGCTTCCAGCTTGGCGGTGTCTTTTATGGTATAGTCGGAAATCCTTCCTTCGACCACCTCACGAAACAGATCCAGCATACTCATGCCATGATCGGTGTGGGCAGCAGCGCCGGATGCCACCATTCGTGCAAAATTTCTTGCCATGATGGTGTCGATGGTTGCGCCACAAACACCAACCTTACCGTATGGGTCCTTGGCATTCAGCCGGCATGGTCCCATGGAGCAGTGTTTACAGCAAGCAGAATCGGCACCGATGGGACAGGCCTTCATGTTCAACGCCCGGTCAAACGCGGTTTCAACACCGTCACGCTTGGCTTTTTTAAGCATCTGGGCGGTGGCGTCGCAGGTCGTTACTTCACTGATATTGATCTCTTTTTTCTTGGCGGTCACTTTCTTTTTCTCCATTTTTCCTCCTTCGTGGAAAGATTGTATGGTGGTTGAAATCGTCCTTTACATCTTATTAGGAATGATTACTAATACTATTAAAGGAAAATAAAATCCTTGTCAAGCCATAATAAAATCGTGTAACGAATTGGGGCGATGGCCTACGGTCGGCTCAATTCGTTACACGATTTTATCAACTCCTATGTGGGAAAGGAACCGCACATGACCGACAAACCAGTCAAAATCTATTCGCTAAGTACTTGCAGTCATTGCAAATCAACAAAAAAATTTTTAAACGAATGCACCATTCAATATGATTTTGTCGACGTGGATTTGCTGGAGGGCGACGAACGAAAAGCCATCATTGAAGACATCAAGAAATTGAATCCCAGATGTTCATTTCCGACCATCATCATTGGCGAGGAGGTGATTGTGGGGTTCAAGGAACAGAAAATAAAGGAGGCGCTGGGGCTCTGATGGATGCCGAACAACTATATGACCAACTCAAAAAGATACAGGAACCCAAAGGCTATTATTTCAACAAAGACAAAGCATATGTGTTGGAATTGCTGTCGGCCCTCAATGTGAACAAAGATCGCTACGGTTACATGGCATGCCCTTGCCGCCTGGCTTCCGGAGACCGAGAGGCGGACCGGGATATCTGCTGCCCCTGCGTTTACCGCGAGCCCGATGTCGCAGAATACGGCAGTTGCTACTGCGGTCTCTACGTTTCCAGAGAATGGAACGAAGGCAAGCTTGAAAAGGTGTATGTGCCTGAGCGCAGGCCGCCGGAAAAGATGACGGTTTTGTAAAAAGCCCAACTTCGGCGTTGTGCTGCATCCCGCAATCATTCAACGTACAATAAGTACGCCTCATGATTGCAAAATTTGCACGCCTTGAATTTGAACTTTTTACAAAACCGTATTTCTGTGACGGTTTACAATTTCGTCAAAAGATGGGGTTTCAAAAAAGCACTTCTAGGAAAATTTGTCGAAAGCGATCATCTCCGGGTCCACCCCCATATCATCCAGCATTTTCTCGATGGCGTCGATCATCATCGGCGGGCCGCATAGATAGTACTCGATTTCAGTGGGGTCATCGTGGTCCAGGAGGTAGCGATCCCTTAAATTCTGGTGGATATAGCCGGTCATGCCCTGCCAATCATCCTCTGGCTGTGGGTCAGACAAGGCCACATAAAATTTAAAATTGCTGTGCGCCTGCTCGAGGGCCTGGAACTCCTCATGAAAAAAAAGCTCCTGCTTGGATCTCGCGCCATACCAAAAGGTCATGGTCCTCCTGGTTTGAGCGGCCTCTAAATGGTACAGAATCTGACTTCTGAGCGGTGCCATACCTGCTCCACCGCCCACGAAACACATTTCTCGATCCGTCTCCCTGACAAAAAAATCACCATACGGTCCACTGAGCGTTATTTTGTCCCCGGGGTTCAAATTGAAAATATAGGAGGACCCTTTACCGGGCGGCGCCTCCTGAGCACCCGGCGGCGGCGTGGCGATCCGGATGGTGAAGCGCAGCCGTTTTTTTTCTGAAGGCGGGTTGGCCAGGGAGTAGGCACGAAAAATAGCCTCCTCTGACTTGGATCGTAGACCCCACAGATCAAAACGGTCCCAGGCGGGCTGGAATTTCTTCCCTACCCGTTTACGAAACTCGGAAAAAGAGAGTTCATATTCCGGAATATCGAGCTGAACATATGCCCCGGCATTGAAATCCAGGAACTCGTCTTGGTCCAGCTCCAAGACAAGATCCTTTATAAACGTGGCCACATTGTCATTGGACACGACCGTTGCATGATATTTTTTTACGTCCAGGATGTTCTCAGGAATTCGTATTTTCAGATCTTCCTTGACTTTGAGCTGGCAGGCCAGGTGAATATTGGCCTGCTTTTCCTTGCGATTGATATGGGCAAGCTCTGTGGGAAGATAGGTCTCGACGCCCTCTTCGATGCGGCACTTGCACATGCCGCAGGACCCGCCCCCCCCACAGGCAGATGGGATAAATATCTGGTTGTTGGCCAAGGCCTTCAGCAGGCTGGTGCCGGTTTCGATCTTTAGCGCGTTCTCGGCATCCGCGTTGATGATCACAGACCGGTCTCCTTTCAAAACCACCTTGGCCTCGACCAGCAACAAGAGACTGACCAGCAGCATGATGACCGATGAAAAAACGAGCGTGCCCACAAAATAGATCATTAAAGCGTAATCCCCGAAAACAGCATGAATCCCATGGCCATCAGTCCCGTGACGATCATGGTGATACCGAATCCTTGGAGTCCCTCCGGGACGTCGGCATACCGAAGCTTGATTCTGATGGCCGCCATGGAAACAATGGCCAGAAGCCATCCGGTACCGGACCCAATCCCAAAAACAACCGACTCCATGAAGGTATAATTGCGCTCCACCATAAAAAGAGATGTCCCCAGAATCGCGCAGTTGACCGTTATCAGCGGCAGAAAAACCCCCAATGCATTGTAAAGCGCCGGTGAGAACCTGTCGATGACCATCTCTACCGCCTGCACCATGGCGGCGATAACGGCGATGAAGGTGATGAATTTCAAATAGCTCAGGTCCACGTCCGGTAGACCCGCCCACGCCAGCGCCCCGGGCGACAACAGGTAGCTGTAGATCAGCCAATTCATGGGCGTGGTGATGGAAAGGACAAAAACAACCGCAAAACCCAGCCCTATGGATGTCTCCATATTCTTGGATATGGCCACAAACGAGCACATACCCAGGAAATACGCCAGCAGGATATTACCGACAAAAACGGAATTTAGGAAAATGCTGATAAAATTTTCCATGTTCACCTGTCCCGCGTGAGCCAGTTCTGGAGCCAGACCAGAAGCCCGATAATGATAAACGCTGCCGGAGCAAGCAGCATGAAGCCCATATCCTGATAGCCCCAATCATATATCCGGGATGGGATGACCTGATAACCCAGGAGCTTGCCGGAACCGAGCAGCTCTCTGATAAAGGCCACCGATATCAGGACCGATCCGTACCCAGCGCCGTTCCCCAGGCCATCCATGAATGAGAGACCCGGTGGATTTCCCAAGGCATAGGTTTCAGCCCTTCCCATCACGATGCAGTTGGTAATGATCAGGCCCACGAAGACCGACAGCTGCTTGCTGATATCGTAAACAAAGGCCCGCAGCACCTCATCGGCGATGATCACCAGGGACGCGATGACGCTCAGCTCCACGATCATGCGAATGTTGCGAGGGATGATGTGACGCATCAGGGAGATGGTCAGGTTCGAAAACGACAATACAAATGTCAGGGAAAGTCCCATGACGATGGCGGTTTTCAGCTGAACGGTTACCGCCAGGGCCGAGCAGATGCCCAGCATCTGTCTGGATATGGGGTTTTCTTGCAGCAATGGTACTGAAAACGCCCTGAAATGCTTTGTCTTCGTCAGTTTCATTCTTCCTTGATCTCTATGGTCATCCGGGATCTGAATTTAATGGATATGGGCTCGTAATCCAGCAGCACACGCTTCAAACCGGCTGTGAGAAATCTGCCAGTCAATGTGGCACCACTGATACCGTCAACATAATGGGGCAGCTGCTCCTCGGGAAACGATGCCGGTATCGATCCCTTGGCGATCGATATGGACACCAGATTGCCCGATCTATCCAGTATTTTCTTGCCTTTGAAGTTGCTTTGGAACCAACGCTTTTCAATTTCACCCCCCAGGCCAGGTGTTTCCGAGTGCTTATAGACCGTGAACCCGGAAACGGTCGATCCGTCGCTCTCGAGGGCGAGATAGCCGAATATCTTACCCCACAACCCCCGGGTATTGACCGGTAGAATGTAAGCGGCGACGTTTCCGTCCCTGACGTAAAGATAGACCGGCAGGGATGTTTCGGCCGGCGTATCTGTGTCGAGGATCTCGCCTTCCGGAGTTACCCAAAGACCTCTGATTTTGTTGCTGTAGATGTCCTGGATGGCCTCTTTAGCGAGCCTGTCGGCGCTTTCCAGCAGCCCGACGGCCTTCAGAATATTCTTTTTCTTGTCGACCTCGATGTTTTCCAGTTGAAACCCCTTCAAACCTGCGGACGCCGCTGTCAGCAGAAAACTGCACACCACGGCTGTCACCAAAGCGAAAAGAAAGGATTTAACCGTGCTAGACATTGAGAATCCTTTTTTTAAGTCTAACCCTGATCACAAAATAGTCGATCAGTGCGGAAAACAGATTCATGAATAGAATGGCCAGCATCACGCCTTCCGGGAAAGCCGGGTTGAAGACACGAATCAAAATGGTCAGAGCGCCAATCGCAAACCCATATATCCATCGGGAAGCCTGCATGCCCGGGGCAGATACCGGATCTGTGGCCATGTAGGCAATGCCAAATGCAGACCCTCCCATCACCAGGTGATACATGGGATTTAAAGAGAACCACGCTGAGGTCGATTCTCCAGCCAATAGGTTTAAAAACAAGGCCGTCACCAAGATCCCGGCCACACCGCCGACGACAATTCTATAGCTGGCCACTCCCACTAAAATCAAGAAAACAGCACCGATGAGGCACAACAGGGCAGACGTGGCGCCAATACTACCGGGATACATCCCCAGCAACATTTTCATGAAGGAATAGTTGGATTGCGACAGGAGGGCTTCAATGGCGTCTCCGGGCGCCGCCAGTTTCGACAGGGCCAAGGGGGTTGCCATACTGACGGCATCGACGGCTGTTTCCTTGATTTGACGAACCGCCACCCAAACAGGGTCTCCGGACATGCTGCCAGGATAGGCGAAGAATAAAAACGCCCTCCCTGTTAGGGCCGGGTTTAGAATGTTTCGCCCGGTACCGCCGAAGATTTCCTTTCCAATGACAACACCGAAAGAAATACCCACAGCGACTTGCCAGAGGGGAGTGGTCGGCGGCAATGTCAGCGGAAACAACAGTCCGGTAACGAGAAATCCTTCGCTAATGGGGTGCTTTCGTATGCTAGCAAAAGTGGTTTCCCAAAAAAAACCCACGGCGTATGATACCAGGACGATCGGCAGAACCAGACCCAGCCCACGTAAAAAAACAGAGATAACATCCAGCTGTCGCCCGGAAAACAGATTGGATTGATAGCCTGCATTGTAGATGCCGAACACCAGAGGCGGAAGCAAGGCCACGAGCACAAAACTCATGTAACGTTTCACATCCAAACTGTCCCGTACATGCGCGTCTTCTTGCGTCACGTGCCCTGGAATGAAGAAAAAGGTCTCCGTCGCATCGAAAAAAGGGAATAAAAAGGAAAAGCGGCCACCTTCCTCAAAATGCCTGCGGCTGTTATCAAATAGTTTTTGGATAAATTTCATGCCAGGTATACCGTCATGCTATTTCCTTATAATAGTCCTCTCTGGCCATTTTCAAATGGGCGCAAATATCGATCTTGGAAGGACACACATAGGTGCAAAGACCACAGGAAACGCAGTCCAAAAGTCCGTGCGCCAAAGCCTCCTCCACTTCTCCGGCCAGGATACTTTTGAGCGTAAACTGTGGCAGAATATCGACGGCACAGACATCTGCACAGTAGCCGCAGTTGATGCAGGCACGTAATTCCCCGTGCATGCCACAATCCATGGATAGCGGAGAAGGATTCAATGCAGATAAAAATGCTCTGGAATGACTCGGCTTTTGAAATCCTGGCCGCGCGAATCCGAACATTTCTTTTTCGTCCCCTTCCGCTAAAATAAGCAAAGCGGTCTCAAAAAAGCCTAAATAATCATCCTGCTGGGATCGATATCCACTGAAAATACCGCCATTGACAAATCGAGATCCACCTGATTTACGGACACCGTCACCGAGGAGATGACCCAAAGGCACGCCCATGCGGGTTCTCAGATGTTGACGAATGGGTGCGTGCATACCCGCAACAACAATGGTTCGATCAATCGGATAGCGACCGTTTTTCAGCAAGTCCGCCAATAACAGCAGATTCTGTCCGCTGATGGTCCAAGCCCGGTTTTCATCGGGCTGCCGCTTGATATGGTAGAGGAGGACACCCGCCTCACCAGCAGGATAGGGCCCCGTCATCACATGGGTCAAAAGGCCATTCAGGGACCCTGTTAAGGCCTGTCCGTCAGAAACGGTAAGATGTACGGTATGGGTCAGTTTTTTCAGGACCTGGATGCCGAATTGAAGCAGATCCATTCGCTTATCCAAATATATATCGGGGCGGGGGTGAAAGGGCTCCCGGGAATCGAGGGTGACGATGATGGAAGGCGGGATGGTTCCCGGATCCGGATAATCGTTAAAAGGCAGGGCCCGGAACAGTGCCCAGCAGCCGCCTTTCAATAGGGTGTTCACAAGATCCTGGCGCTGGACACGTTCGAGATCGTCATCACTGAAATCCGCGAGGCCCTCCCACTTTTCTTCATCGTGAAGATCGATCACGATCTGTTCGATGACCCGCCGTTTCCCAAAATGAATTTTCTCAATGGTACCGCCGCCCGGGGAAAGAAATTTCACGTCTGGATTTCGTTTGTCTTCGAAAAGAACCGATCCGATATTGACGGACGCACCCTCCTTCACAAGGAGGCGTGGTTTGACAAATGGAATTCGTTTTGGCAGAGATGCCACCCGGTCAGGTCTTTTAGCCTGTGCCAAATCTACCGTCGGCGCTCCCGCTATTGGCAGGTCGTAGCCCTTTTTGATTCGGATGGATTTCATCTGTTCATAAAACAGCTGCTCGCGTAAACATCGGCGATTCTCTTTATCGGACAAGCCAGATATACCATGACGGAGAATGGGATCCAAAGATTCTCACTGACGTCATACCCTTTTAAGGGTTTTCTGTCGATCTTTATTTTCAATGAAGAATAATTTTGCTAACATGTATACCGCACAACATCGATTTACGATCTTAGTGATCCAGGCCTGAAGAACGTCACCTGGGGTTTAGAAAGGAGAGAAAGATGAACCAAACCACCAAAACGATCAAACAAGTCTGTGAATGCAAGAATTGCGGGAATGAAGCAGAGATGGAAGTCACCTGCACCTTGGCCGATGTGGAATCAGCCGAGGAAACATCTGCTTCTGGTTCCTCGGACAAGCCACAACCCCATCGGGTGAAAGGATCAGCGACGTGCAGCCACTGCGGGAATGAAGCCGATATGTGGGTGGATATTGAATGAAAAGCACCGGGAACGTCATCAAAAAAAGGATCACCTCTTGACAGACAATCTGCTTTGGCTTAGGGATTGGGAAGATGCGACCACAAAAAGAAGACATATCTTATCGGAAACCAAAGCGTTTACGAACCACACCGCAACGCACCATCATCCTGGAGGAGTTGAGAGCCAGAAATGACCATCCCAGTGCAGACGAACTCTACAGCAGGGTGAAAAAAAGACTCCCGCGGATCAGTCTGGGTACGGTGTATCGTAATCTCGAAATTCTCTGTCAGCTGGGCGAGATACAGGAGCTCAGGCTCAGCGGTTCATTGAAGCGTTATGACTGGAATCCGAACAAGCATTATCACATTCGATGTCTGGAATGTGATCGGGTGGATGATGCGCCCATCGCGCCGCTGAATCAGATCGAAGACGACCTGTACAAAGCCACTGTTTTCGAAATTATCGGTCACAACCTAGAGTTCACCGGGCTTTGCCCCGACTGCACCCAAAAAATCCGGGGAAGTCAATTACCCCTCCGCGCTGCTCACCCGACATCCAATATCGAACCATAAACTCTCCTCCAGACGTTTATGGGCGATATATGACACGCTTAACTTGGGTAGGCGCTATCTCAACAACAACCGATTCGATTAAAACCACACGAGGTGTGCCATGGAAGAAAAAAAGGATATCCTGAACACAGGATTGAGAGGGATTACCATCGCCAGTACCAAAATCAGTGATGTCGATGGTGCGGCAGGGAAGCTTGTCTACCGGGGATATCTTGCCAAGGATCTTGCAGGCAAGGTGTCATTCGAAGAGGTAACCTATCTGCTCCTCTATGAAGAACTTCCGGATGAAGAAGAGTTGAAGCAGTTTGCCGCGGCCCTGGCCCAGGAGAGAGACATCCCGAAACAAATACGATCCCTGATGGCAAACAGCCCCAAAGATGCCTTGCCGATGGATGTTCTGCAGTCTGCGGTGGCTATTTTGGCCCAATACGACCCTGACATTCGAAACAATACCCGCGAAGCTGCCGACAGAATGGCCATACGTTTGGTCGCCAAGTTGGCGACCGTTGTGGCATATTGGGACCGTATCCGAAACGGTAAGGCCGTGATCCCGCCCAATCCAGATTTGAATCATGCTGCAAACTTTCTATACATGCTGAACGGCCAGATTCCCGACCCGGAAATGACGAATTATTTTGATGTCTGCCTGGTCCTGCACGCCGAGCATTCTTTCAACGCATCTACGTTTGCCGCCAGAGAAGTTGCCTCGACCCGTGCCCACATGTATGCCGCGGTTGCAGCGGGTGTCGGATCTCTGTCCGGATCGCTGCATGGGGGTGCCAATACCCGGGTGATGCAGATGCTTCTGGAAATTGGCACTGTTGATAAGGTCGAAGACTACGTTCGCAACATTCTTGAAAGCGGCCGTGTCATCATGGGTTTGGGGCATGCCGTGTATCAAACCGACGACCCCCGGGCCCATATTCTGGCACCCATGTCCAAAGCCTTAGGGGAGCGGCTTGGGGAGCCGAAGTGGTATCAGATGTCCGAGGTGCTGGAGCAAAAAGGCAAAGAAGCCTTCAAAGCAAAAAAGGGACGTGACATCTATGTCAATGTCGATTTCTACAGCGCCTCGCTGTATTACTACATGGGCATCCCTGTCGACCTCTTTACGCCGGTATTTGCGATATCCCGTGTCGCGGGCTGGACCGCCCATGTTCTGGAAGAGCAGTTCGCCGGCGCAGCGCCAAAACCGGCCCTGTATCGGCCGGAATCCGACTATGTTGGCGAGTACTGCGGTCCGGACGAGTGCGCATTTATCCCCATAGACGAACGTTAACCTCAATATGGAAGTTTATCATTTTGATTCGCTCGCTATAGCGATCCAATCAGCGCCGAACCTCTCACACGCAGGATAGACGGTCGCACTCGCTTTGGGTGAAATTTACACTTGCCAACCCGCAATACTGGCTTATTTTATTAGGCGAATAAAGCTCAGGAGGTGCGACGCAAATGTCCAATGAACAAGATGCTCAGATCGAACAGGCCCAAAAAGAAATCGAAAAGCTATTTCAAAATATCGAAAATGAAATTCCCATATTTTTATTTGCGCAACCCGGGATCAACGACGTTTTCAGCGACGCCGCCCGTCAGGGATTGCGCTTCTTTCGTCAGCTGACCGACAAAATATCGCTCAAGGAATTTAACCTGAACCATGACCTCGCTCAAAAATGGCAGATACACAGTTCTCCCACAATGGTTCTGGCGCCGGACACCTACAACATTCAATGGCTCGGCGCGCCCTTGGGGGAGGAAGGTCGCATCTTCCTCGAAGCGCTTTTGCTGATCGGGATCGGCAAAAGTCAACTATCGGAGCAGTCCCTCCAGGTCATGCAGCGCCTGGATTCACCACGACAGGTCAAGGTTTTTGTCAGCGCATCGTGTCCCTACTGCCCCCAGCAGGCCCAGAACGCTCTCAAGGCCGCCATCGAGCGACCGGACCTGGTCTCCCTGGAAATCATCGACATCCAGGCCAATCCTGAAATCGCTGAAACCTATGCCGCGCAATCGGTGCCCCAGACCTATGCCAACGATCTGCTCATTGCCCAGGGTGCCCAATCTGAGGAACTCTTCGTTTCTTCCCTGGATAAAATGGAACAGCAAACCGTATTCATTCCCGACAGCGAAGAAAAGGAAGTCGACACCGATCTCGTGATTATCGGCGGCGGTCCGGCAGGTTTGAGTGCAGGCATTTACGCTGCCAGAAGCGGGCTCAAAACAGTGGTCGTCGAAAAGGGTGTTCTGGGTGGACAGGTCGCCCTCACGCCGGTGGTCGAAAATTACCCGGGGTTGAAACAGGTCGGGGGTAAGACCCTGGTCGATATCATGGTGACGCATGCCCTTGAATACGTGCAGATTTTCCCCGGGGAGGAAGTCATCGACATTCAGCCTGGAGAACCCATCGTGGTCCAGACCAGCCGTCGCAAATTCAATACCCGTACCGTTCTGATGGCAACCGGTGCATCCCATCGACATCTTGGCGTCCCGGGTGAGCAACGATTGAGCGGCCATGGTGTCAGCTATTGCGCCACATGCGACGGAGCCCTCTTCAAGGATCGCAAGGTCATTATCGTGGGTGGCGGTAACAGCGCGGCAACAGAAGCGCTATATCTAAAAAATGTGGGTGTGGATGTCACCATCGTGCATCGGCGCGACACGCTCAAGGCCCAGGACGTTCTCGTTCAAAACCTCATCCAAAACAACATACCCATCCTGTTCAACACAGAAGTGCGTGAGATCCAGGGCAAGCACTTTGTCGAACAGGTTGCGCTTTACAACAACGCCAAGGATGAGACCACCGAGTTGGCGGTTGACGGGGTTTTCTTGGCCATTGGATACGATCCGACCAACGAGCTGGCCCAGAAGTTCAGCCTCGAACTGACCGAGGAAGGATTTATTCGGCATGATAATTACCGTACCAGCATTCCGGGCATTTATACAGCCGGTGACGTGGCCGGTGGATACAAGCAAATCGTCACCGCAGCCGGTCACGGTGCCGAAGCAGCCATCGTGATTTTCGAGGATTTAATTAACCCTTACTGGAAATAAACCAATGGACGCGGCTTCGCCGTTCCAAAAACGGTTTCAAACCCATTGATTCATGGACCCAAAGACCGTCAGCAACAGCAGTGTGATCATGCGTCACATGGTGCAGCCGCAGGATGCCAATCTTGCCGGAATCACCCATGGTGGCGTGGTCATGAAACACATTGACGACGCCGCCGGTGTCGTGGCCATCAAGCACACGGGCTGCGCTGTGGTTACAGCCTCCATCGATCGGCTTGATTTTCACAACCCCGTATACATTGGGAATCTGCTTACCATCAAGGCCAGCATCAACCTGGTGGGGAAAACTTCCATGGAAATCGGTGTGCGCGTGGAGGCCGAGGACATTGTCAGCGGTCATGTGCGGCATACCGCATCCGCCTACCTCACCTTCGTGGCCCTGGACAAAAACAACAAGCCCACCCCAATTCCACCCTTGAAACTCGTCAGTAAAGAGGAGAAGCGACGCAACAGGGAAGCCGAAGACAGAAGAAAGGTTCGGCTCGAAGAAAAGAGTAAGGAAAAGAAATGCCGCAAAGACCCGACACAATGCAGTTATGCCGGGCATCCGTCTCGGTAAATTTTCTTGCGCACGTGGTTAGAAGCTATTTCAGGAAAGAAACCTTCTAAGATGCCTTCGAGGGGCTGCTTTTCTCAGAATCCGGTTGGATATGGATCGAAATGTTTTCCTCGATTACCTTTGTGTGTCCGGGTTGGGACACCTGGCTCTCTTTCACCAGCTCGATGTGCTTGATACTGTAATTCCGGCGAAGATATTGGGACAATGATTTTATGATATTTTGTTGAACCTCAGGTGTGTTGACGTAGCCGATTTCCTTCTTGCTGGTGACATGCTCCGTGGTTACACATATATCCGGACTGTTTTTAGCGGAAGCGTCTGTTTCAGGTATGGACATGCTCCCACTGGCGCCATCAAGGGGATGCCAGGGATAGTACCCGCCCACCACATCCTTCACGCCCTCTGGAGAAGACCCACTGTGGGCATTTGTCTCACTTTTCTGTGATATATAAATATCCGCGATGTCCTCGAGTCCCCTGCCTAAACTCTTTTTTTCCATTGAACATGTCCTTTTCAGCCGATTTTTAAAACCGAATTTTTATCGCCATAGGCGTTGCTGACATAATTGGAATTGGCGTGATCTTCGATCCACTCACCATCGACGATAAACCTGTATTCGTAGGTTCCCGGCTTAAGCGAGATATGCTTTGTCCACGTGCCAGAATCATCCCGTTCCATGCGAAATTCATCCGTGGGATTCCAGTTATTGAAATTGCCGCCGATTTTTACAGAATTTGCTTCGGGCGCATAAAATGTAAATTGGTTTTGCAACTTCGATGTGACATTGCCTTCAGCAAGGTGCTGATGGCGTGTCTTTTCATCGGACAGAACCTCTTTTGCAAGCATCCCGTAGTCCTTGAAGCCGTTTGCTGTTTTGGAATAATCCAAAATCGCCTTTCCGAACCCGGCAGCCTCCTTTAAAGTGACATTGGAACGAATGAGCGTTTCAAACATGGCCTCCCTGAAATGCTCACGAATATTCTCCAGAACCTCCCGGGCGATCCTCGTTCGCATATCCACCATCGTTCCCAACGCTTTTACATGGATTTCATGCCCTGTCTTGTTCTTGATGGAGGCGATGATATCCACGAGCTTGCTGATACCATGCAAAGAAAACAGACTCATCTCAATGGGCACCAGAACTTCAGTTGAGGCAATGAGTGCGTTGAAGGTCAACAGACCGAGGCTTGGTGGGCAATCGATGATAATCATGTCATACAGCGAATGAATCCGCATAATCGCCTGCTTTAAACGGGACTCTCTTCCCTCAACCATTGAAAGGTGCTGATCCAAGGTGGAGAGAGATATGTCCGAGGGTACGACATGAAAGTTTTCCGAAACCTTTTCAGAGATGCCGGTAAGTGAGAGCTTGTCCCCGTCGGTAAGATTCAAAATGTCAAAGACCGTATGCGCTCTGTCGCTGGTGCTGATATTCAACCCCAACGCAACATGACCCTGGGGGTCCATATCGATGAGAAGCACCCTTTTTCCCTGGTGGGCAAGACAGGCAGACAGATTGATAGCAGTGGTCGTCTTGCCGCAACCGCCTTTTTGATTGGCAATCGAAATCGTTCTCATTTGCTCCAATCCTCCTGTTCAAATGATAGATTCAGATCCTTTGGATGAAAAAAACCTCCTGAGAGATCAGGAATCTCTCAGGAGGTTTCCATTAGATATTTTAAAACCTCATTGATCATGACAGTATCACGATTGAAGCGTGCCCCGCAGCCCCGACAGCCCGGGATCTTTGACAAGCGTCAGGGAATGCGCTCGCTTTTGCCGGTTCAGGTTTGGGCGTGAAAAGAACGATTTTAAAGAGCATATCACACTATATATTGTGTGTCAAGTATGAATGGCACACCAGATAGGTGGATCGTCAGGTAGATATGTGGCCTGATCGCAATACAATGGCATCTTCGGGGCAGACCTCATGACAACAGAAGCACCGGATACATTTTGAATACGCCACCGCTGCCATCTGGCCATTTACCGTGATAGCGTCTTTTGGACAAATGCTTTCACAATCTCCACAAGCGATGCATTTCTCTGTGATAACGGGGTGTTTGTTCGGCAGTTTGTTACCGGTTAGCAGGTGATTGGCGGTATTTGGCAGCTTGAATCCTTTATAGGAAACGTCCTCGGGCCGTTGGTTGGGATAGTCCATCTTTTCTGGCCACAAACCACGAATTTTAGCTCTTTTCAGTACAGGAATACCCACCGGCTCGATGTCCAAAATTTTGCATACGGCAATATCCATGGCCACACAATCTGTTGATGCCAGCACAACGTTCGTGTTTACGGGATCTCCACTGCCGGGCCCTTGGCCCTGCATGCCAAGGATACCATCCAGGATATATAGCTGCGGCCTTATGGCTCTCAGAAGATCCAGCAGTATGTCGGCAAAATGGAGCTTTCGCGGGAATTGTGCATGGTATTTAGCCTTGATGAGGCCGGGAATGACGCCGTACATGATCTTGCAAGCCAAGGTCAGAAACTGGTAGGCGTGCGTTTTAAGCTTGGGCAGTGCAATAATCTTATCGGCGCTCAAAGCATAGTCACAAATCGGGACCCGCTGCAATCGCTGACCGCCGGGGATGTCCATTTTTTGAACACCCGTATGATAGTTCAAAGACATCTGTTCCTGCTCTGCCAGATTTTCGAATCCAGACCGCTTATAGGCTTTTTTAAGACCTCTCCTGGAAAAGGTGCCTGCAGGGGAATCCCCAATATAGGGTCGGCCGCCTGCCTTTTTTACCGCCTCGGCCACAACCCTGACCAATGCAGGATGCGTGGTCACAGCCTTCCCCGGATCCTTGGCCGACAACAAGTTGACCTTGAGCAGGACGGTCTCGTTTTTGAGAACAAACCGCCCCATACCTCCCAACGGCCCAAGCAGGGATTCAATATCGATGTTCGAATAGTCTGCCTCAAGAATACTGACCGTTGCCATTTCCTTATTCCTTGTCAAAAAGGCCATGTTGCCTGAAATGGTAAACCCGCCTTCCTTTCGAGCGCAATCAGGCGTGCCTTCACATCGAGGCCGCCGCCAAAACCGGTGAGGGTTCCATTGCTTCCGATCACCCTGTGGCAGGGTAAAACAATAGGCAGCGGGTTCCTGGCGTTTGCCCCTCCGACAGCGCGGACCGCTTTGGGGTGCCCGATCCTTTTGGCAATGGCGCCGTATGTGGTCAACTCTCCATAAGGAATTTCCGCCAGACATTTCCAAACCTTCAACTGAAACGGCGTCCCCGACGGCGCCAGCTTGACATCGAATGTTTTCAGCTCTCCAGCAAAGTATGAATTGAGCTGATTGATGACCGGTCTGAAAAATATTTTTTCATGCCGCCATTCATCGCTGATGGCCAATGGGCGCTTGCCTCTTTGGAAATTGATGAAACGCAGACCCTTTTCATCTCCCACCAGGGCCAGGTTCCCGGCCAGGGTGTCTTTCATAACATCGTAGTACATCCACACCTCCTTTAACGAACGCGGGGCTGGCGAAGCATCATGACGTCTGCATTATCCTGATACATTGCCCAAAATCATCACGGCCTTTAAGGTGATTGAATCGTACACGTCTCGACATTGGGTCAATAGGGTGTATCGATTCATTTTTATTCCAGTAGAGCCGTCGCTTGTCAAGTCCTGCCGGTCGATTAAGCCGAATGCCAATCCTATCCGCGGGAATTGCAGATACAGGTTCAGGCGTTTATTGAAATCTCCATCTCTGTATTCCACTATGCTTCCTTCAGCATGTTCATGCATGGATCGGGTATTCATGTTGTTTCCCCTTGCAACCGCTTTTGCCGGGTATTATGCTATTTTTCTCATCTATCAGAATGCCACAAGGGGTGGTTGAATGAAAATAGCTATTCCCGCGGCAGCACCGAATCTGGATGCCCGTGTTGAGCCCAGATTAGGGACAGCGCCGTATCTGATTGTCATTGATTCGGAGACCCGGGCATTCCAGTCCGTAAAGGGGCCGCCTGCGTCGCACGGCCCGGGATCCGGTGTTCAGGCCATTTCCCTTATCCTGGGTATGGGCGCAAAAACCATTTTAACCGGATACATATCGCCAAATATCGCCCGCACGCTTCGGCAAAACGGTGTAGACGTCGTCACCTCGGTAAGCGGCACGGTAAGAGATGCCATTGATGACTACCATCGCGGAAAATTCAGACCGAAGGACCATATCAGCCCCGGTTCCATCGTGGACAACGCTGGCATAGAAAAACCCAATTGGCATGAAGCACTCCGAAAAGCCGTCAAACAGTTTGCCGGCTTGCTGCCGGTTCTCCTGGGCGTTATCCTGCTGGTGGGTCTGATACACGGCTTTTTACCGAAGGGTCTGCTGTTGGCAGCATTCCGCGGCAATGTGCTTCAGGATACAGTGCTGGGGGTTTTGATTGGCAGCACCCTGGCCGGGAATCCAATAAACAGTTATGTGATGGGAGATACGCTGCTTAAAATGGGCCTAAGTCCTTATGGTGTGACAGCACTCATGCTGTCCTGGGTCAGTGTTTGGGTCATCCAGCTTCCGGCCGAGAAAGCCGCACTGGGCCTGCGCTTTGCCATTATCCGGGCATTGGCGGCTTTTATCCTATCGATACCGGCAAGCATCATTATCGTATTTCTGTCCGGGAGTTTCAAATGAACGGCCCTGCCGAACCATCAACAGTCAAGCACCGCTCAGGCCTCAATCCCTGGCTTTTTCCTCTCGGTATTGCCGTTGCCTACCTGATGCTCGCCATCCTTTCATGGGACCGAACCCTGATTTCTCTGATTGCCAGCAGCCGCATTCTTGGGCAGGCAGCATTACCGTTGTTGCTGGCATTTGGCTTCATGTTCTTGTTGAATCTTTACATATCTCCGGCGCATGTGTCTAAGTATCTGGGCCATGGCACCGGGCTGAAAGGCCTTCTGATCTCCGCTGGCTGCGGCATTATGTCCATGGGGCCCATTTTTGCATGGTACCCGTTATTAAAACTGCTCAAAGAAAAGGGTGCTTCTGATTTTCATGTTGCGAATTTTTTGGCCAATCGTTCGGTGAAACCGGTATTGCTCCCTTTGATGGTCGCTTATTTCGGATGGCGGTTTTCGCTGATCTTCACCGCCGGCTGCTTAACATGTGCCTTGCTGACAGCCAGCGCTGTGGGTTTGTTTGGGCGCAAACGCTGATTCGAGCCTGGCCTTCACAGGCGGCAAATTTACCTATTTACCCAAGAAGTTTTTCAGCACCTTCCACGAGCAGGGCTTTGAAGCGATCCAGTGTCACCGGATATGCCTGCATGGGAATACCCATCCAATCGCAGTACTCAAGGAATCCCTCGGGGTTGTCTGCCATATATTGGTCGAGATAACCGATACCGTCCAGCACAACAGCGCCACCCGAATGCCGGGGAAAATTTTCATTGGCCAACCCCTTGTCCCATCCCTTGAAAACCTGTTTGCGAAACTTGACCCACCCGGGTGTCATCCACCAAACCAGATCACCCCCTGCAATTTCTCGGGCAATCCTTTCTCGCTCCTCCTCGCTTGCGATCATATCCATACAGTGGGTTGCCTGTATCCGTACAACGCCGTCGCCCTGCTCCTGGACGATGTTTTGCATTAACCGGGTGGGGTCATCGACATTGACATAACAAAACTTACCGCCATAAACGACCAGCACCCTGATCGATGATTCTTTGACTTTTGCGATCTGACGAATCAACTGCCGTTCCAACTCCGGGATGTCCTGGTGCAAACCCGGTGTGGTGTATACGATATGTTGGCTGTCTAAAAATCCTTCTTTTTGTAGGTAATTCAGTTCCAGACTCAATGTTCCACAGGCGACGATGCCAATATCTGCGAATGAGATTTGACTCATATTGATCCTCCTGTTCCTTCCAACGATGATATCACCCGCTTCTCTATTTTCACAGCGCTGACCTTAAATTCGGGAATTTTGGCCAAAGGGTCGAAGGCCTCCGCGTCGGTCAGTATGTTGGTCGGA
>Ga0180435_10002606_pt1 | contig 18309 bp, 15 predicted proteins | sample SS_ome_3_FD_132467 | JGI IMG/M metagenome (GOLD analysis project Ga0180435, IMG submission 132467) | Hypersaline lake sediment archaeal communities from the Salton Sea, California, USA - SS_3_S_1 metaG | ecosystem: Environmental > Aquatic > Non-marine Saline and Alkaline > Hypersaline >...
AATCCCGCCAAGGGCCTGCCGACCATCTACGGCACCCTGCTCCTCTGCGATCCGACCACGGGGAAGACGGTCGCCATCATGGACGCCGGCTACCTGACCGCCGTGCGCACGGGCGCCGCCAGCGGCGTGGCGACGAAATACCTGGCCCGCGAGGACAGCCGGGTCTGCACGATCTTCGGCGCCGGGGGACAGGCCCGCAAGCAGCTCGAGGCCGTGCACCTGGTGCGGCCCCTGGAGAAGGTCTACGTCCTGGACAAGGTGGTCGGGACGCGCGACGCCTTCGTCGCCGACATGGGGGAGTTGCTGGGCGTGCCGGTCGAGGCCAGCGAGGATCCCGAGGCCGCGGTCAAGGCGGCCGACATCGTCGTCACCGCCAGCAGCTCCCCCGAGCCCGTCTTCGACGGCGACTGGCTGCGCCCGGGCACCCACGTCAACAACATCGGTTCCCACTCGCCGGGCGCCCGCGAACTGGACACGCGGACCGTCGTGCGCTCGAAGTTCGTGGCCGACCTCAAGGAGGCCAACCTCGCCGAGGCCGGCGACATCCTCATTCCCATCTCCGAGGGCGCCGTCACCGAGGGCCACATCCACGCCAGCCTGGGGGAGATCGTGGTGGGGACCAAGGCGGGGCGCGAGACCGACGAGGAGATCACCGTCTTCAAGTCCTGCGGCCTGGCGATCCAGGACGTGTCCTCGGCGCGGGTCGTCTACGAGGCGGCGGTGGCGGCGGGCGTGGGGCAGGACGTGGAGCTCTGAGCGCGGGCTTCCTCCCGATTCCTCAACGGATGTCGGCGTCGAGCACGCGCTGGTACAGCAGCGCGTGCCCGTCGTCCTTCACGTGGACGCCGTCGCCCGCGTCGTAGGCCGGCTCGATCATGCCCCCGGGATCGGCGAGACCGTTCCAGAAATCCAGCGCATGGTCGCCGTACACCGAGAGCGTGGTGTCGGTCATGGCGGAGAGCAGGTCGCGCCGGTCCTGGGTCGCGAAGTTGCGGGGCTGGGCCGTGGTGAACCAGACCGGAACGTCGTGGGCCGCGGCCAGCGCGTCGATGGTCTCGTAGTTGGTCATCTGCTCTAAGGTGCTGTAGCCGTAGGCCACGTCGTTGCTGGGCAGGTTGACGACGATCGCCCGGGGCTCGTAGGCCAGCGCCGCTGTGATGTTCCTGTCCGGGTCGGGCCCGGGACGGCCCGGCGGCGGGACTTCGCCGGTGGGCAGGAGCCTGTAGGTCGTGTAGCCGCCTTCGGCCAGGTTGACCACGATCGTGCCGGGGTCCGTCCCCCGGAGATGGGTGTCGTAGAGCCCCGCCCAGGCCACGTCCTCGCTCGTCGCGCCCGCGCCGTCGGCCGTGGACGAGCCCAGGACGACGACCGGGGGGGCGTCGCTCGCGCTGACGCGGATAACGGCCCCGGTGAAGACCTGCCCCGGCTCGTCCGCGGCGAAGTCCCACTGGATCGACTTGCCGGTGCCCGGCGCGATATCGGCGCCGACGTCGCCGGACGTGCTCGCGGTCGACAGGTTCCAGGTCGCGCCGCCGTCCGACGAGGCCTGGACGGTGACGGTCAGGGACGGGCTGTCGGGATCGGCCAGGTCGTAGGCGATGTCCACGATGCCCGAGCCGTCGGTCCGCTGGGCGAAGGTCACGTTCGAGATCACCGGGGGCTGGGGCGCGGCGACCAGGCCGCCGAGGACCAGCGAATAGGCCTGCGGGCCGTCCGTCAGCGTCCCCTTGTGCGAGACGATCACCCGATACAGGCCGCTCTCCGGCGCGTCCATCTCGATCTTCTCCACGTTGTCGCGGAAGTTGTCGCCGGTCGTTGCGGCGGCGGAGATGTGGGTGGGATCGAGGATCCAGGGCTCGTACGCGAGGGCGTCGCTCACCCGCTCGACGCGCAGGTCCAGGTCGTTGACGAGCATGAGGTCGGTCGGGTCGAGGGACCACGCGGGCGGCGTGCCGGCCGGGTCGTTCCAGCAGAGCGTCGCGACCACGGGCTCGGCGCCGTCGCTCCACAGGGTGATCGTGTCGCGTTCGCCCTGGGCCAGGGCGTCCTCGCCGATGCGCTGGGCGAAGTCGACGTCCGCGTCGATGATCTCGGCCGCGGCCAGGGCGTCGAGCAGCCCCCAACCGTGGCGGTAATCCGGCCCGTCGTCGTCGCCGGCCTCGCTGGCGGTGTGGATCGCCACGGCCTTGAGGGTGGACGAGAGGGCGGTCTGGCCGCCGTGCGTGGCCCGGTAGTGCTGGGCCAGCAGGTGGATGGCGCCGGCGGCGTTGGGCCCGGACATGGACGTGCCGCTGAAGCTGGCGTAGCTGCTGTCCGACTCGACGTAGGTGCTGTACAGGTTCAACCCGTTGGCCACGATATCCGGCTTGATGCGGCCGTCGTCGGTGGGCCCCCGGCTGCTGAAGGCGCTCAGATCCACGTCGGAGGCCTGCGTCCAACCACCCGGGATGTCGTTCACGGAACCGACGCACAGGAGGTTCTTGGCGTTGCCGCGATAGGGGATCGTGTCGAACCCGCTGGTGGCCTCCCCGTCGGCATCGCGCAGGTCGGTGCTCCACTCCCAGTCCTCGATCTCCGCGTTCCAATAGTAGTGGCCGGGTTCCTCGGGCAAGGGTCCGTAGTCGTTGCGGTCGTTCCCCGCGCTCTTGACGATCAGGTAGTAGGGGGCGGCGTGGGCGATCTCGTCCCATTCCTGGGAACCGCTCGTGTAGTTGCCGAAGCCCGCGTCTTCGGTCGGGCTGACGTCGACGTCGCCGAACCAGTACCAGTTGCCTTCCGAGCTGTTCCAGTGCCAGCCGGCCACCCAGGCGTAGCTGTGGTTGGAGACCAGCAGGCCGGCGGCGCCCGCGGCGGCCATCTCCAGCTCGTCGTCGCTCCAGTCGTAGCTGTCCAGGTAGGCGGCGAAGCTCATTCCCCTGGCGTTCGGATCGATGCCCGCCGCGACGAGGATGCCGGCCACGTGATGGGCGTGGTAGTGCACGTCCGGCGAGGCGTCGGCGACGGTGACGCGGCCCTGGAACTCGCGGTGCGAGGTCATGACCGCGCCGGCGTCCCAGACCGCCAGCTCGCCCGCGAGGTTGGCGCCGTCGCGGTCGAAGCCGCTGGAGCCGCCGGGCCACACGTGGTCCAGGCTCACGGTCTGGGCGGCGATCAGGTTGGTGGTGGCCACGAAGAGGGGACGGCCGTCGGCATCGACGCCGACGAGTTGCAGGGCGGGATCCCGGTTCAGGGCGCCCTGGGGGCCGTCGACCTGCGCCCGCAGCGCCTCGAAGAGGGGCGTCCGCCGGGCCTCGGCGCGGGCCGCGTAGACGGCGGCCCGGTCCTGCAGGGCCGCGACGTCGGTGCCGGGCACGGCCCGGGCGCGGTCCCCGGCGGCGTGGGCGAAGGGCGCGGCCAGCACGACCAGGAAGATCGCGACGAGCCGGGCGGGCGAGGCCGTGAGGCCGTCGCGGCGGAATTTCGTGCGCATGACGGACCTCCTCATCGGACCAGGGTCAGGCGGGTGACCATGCCGGCGGGGCGCGAGGGCCCGCCGTCGCGGATGTTCAGGCGCGCCAGGTAGGCGCCGCTGGCGATCGGAGCGCCGTCGCCGTCGCGTCCGTCCCAGGCGGCGTCGTGGCGGCCGGCCGGCCAGGACCCTTCCGCCAGGCGCGCGATCTCGCGGCCGCGCATGTCGTAGACGGCCAGCACGATGTCCGCCGCGGCCGCGAGGCTGAAGGCGATCGTGGTGCTGGGGTTGAAGGGGTTGGGCGCGGCCGGGCCCAGTGCGTCGGCGAGGGGCGAGGGCGGCGAGTCGGTGCCGCCGTCGCGGATCTCGAAGACGGCGCTGGTATCGGCGCCGGCCCAGCCGTAGCGGTCGACGGCCGCGACGACCAGGCGGGCCTGGTCCGTGACGGTGTCCGAGACCGTCCAGGGCAGCGCGTATTCGCCGACGGGGGCGGGAGAGAGCGTCAGCTCGTCGAGCAGCGTGGCGTCGTCGTACACGCGGACGGTGACGGGCTCCGCCGCGCCCTCCCAGTTCTGCTCGTCGATGGTCCAGCGCAGCGTCTCGGTCTCGGCCGTGTGGAAGACCTCGCCGCCGGCGGGCCTCGCGATGGCGACCGCGGGCGCGCGGCTGTCGAGTGTGCCGGCGCTCGAGACGGCCGACGCGGTCAGGGCGCCGGCCGGCGCCGCGAAGACCGCCGCGGCCGCCGCCAGCAGCGCCGTGGTCCCGCAAGTCCGCCCGCGGGCGAGCGTATGGCATGCCTGGCTCATGTAAATCTCCTGTTTTGCAACGTGCCGGACGCGGCCGGGCGCGTGGCCCGACGCCGCTCTTTCCGGGGCCCTACGCGGAAGGATCCCCCTTCCACGGTCAATCTAAGGCAATCTCCTCCCGAAGTCACACCGGCGCGAGGCAAGGGACGTGCCCGATCTGGACGGGTCCGCGGCGCGAATCCGTGCTAGAGTTTCGCGGCACGAATCGACGCGTCTCCGGAAGAATGGAGTATACCATGAGCATCGACGGGAAACGGCATCTCGGTGCGGTCCTGGCAGTCTTGTCGATCCTGGCCTGTGCCCTGTGGATCGCGGGCTGCAAGGATACGCAGCGGGAAGGGGAGAACACGGAAGAGAGCGCTGCCGCGGCGATCGACACGCCGCCGGCCCCGGCCGACAGCCCCGACCTGCGCCACTACCCCATGCCCGACGTCCTGCCGGGACAGGACCTCCTGGTGGGCGAGGCGGAGATCATGCCCGAGATCGAGACGCCCGCCACGGGGGGCGTCTGCCCCGTGACGGTGACGGTGGACGGCGACACGACCGAGGTCACGATCCTTTCCATGAGGATCAACTGCTGCACCGAGCGGGTGCGGCCGTCCGTGGCGGTGGCCGACGGCGTGGCCGAGCTGCGCATATGGGAGTACATGACCGACGTCTGCGAGTGCTTCTTCCAGCGTTCGGTGCGCTTCCGCCTGGCGCCCTTCGATCCCGACGGCCTGAGCTACCGCGTCTACGCCAACGACCGCAAGACGCCCTGCGGCGAGGGGGACGCCCTCGTGGGCAGCGGCGTGCACTGAGCTCCAGACGAACGGGGAGGGCGGCCCGTGCGGGGCCGCCCTCCCGTCTCCTCCCGAGGCCGTCGCTACTTCGTCTCGCCGGACTTCTTGTACGGGACGTTGCCCGCGAAGTCGTTCACGTCGACGATCACGCCCGTCGTGGCGTGGATGTCGAAGACGTGCCAGCCCCAGACGTCCTCCGCGCCGAAGGTGTGGTAGTAGGTCTTGACCGGCGTGGGATTCCCGCCGACGAAGACCTTCACCGTGGCCGCCTCGTTGGTGGTGACCTCCGAGAAGTTGTCGACCCAGTACTCGTAGTACACGCCCGGACCGGGATGGAGCTGTCCGATGCGGATGTTCTCCGGCCCGTAGCTGGTGACGTCGTCCAGGTCGAGGGAGGTGTCCGGGATGGGCGAATTCCCGTCGCCGGAGTAGGGCCAGTACAGATGGGCATGGGGCTCCTGGGCGTCGTAGAGCTGCGCGTCCAGGTCGGTGGGCACCGCGCCCCACGTCAGCTCGATGCGGTAGGCCACGCCGTAGAGGGCGGCCAGGAACTCGGACCAGCGCGTCTCGGTTGCGAAGTCGAAGCCGCTGTATTCCACGGCGTAGTTGTTGAACTCGGTGGCCGTCGGCGGCAGCCAGATGGCGACGCCGTACAGCCCCTCCGCGCCGCCGTTGTTGCCCATGGCCTCGTCCACCAGGAAGATGGCGGTGGTCTCGACGGTGCCGGCTGCGTCGCGCACCTCCTCGGGGATGTTGCTCTCGATGGCTTCGGAGACCAGTTCGAAGAAGTGCTGCAGGTCGCCGTTCTGCTCGTAGGGCGCGAGCGAGCCGACCGTGCCCGGGGGCGCCACGCGGCGGACGTCGTCGAGCAGGTCCTCGAGGTCGCCCCGGAAAAGCTCCCAGTCGTCGTGGTTGAGAGCCGTGTTCACGAAGGTGCGAATGGCGGTCTCGACGTCGTCGTACTCGGAGAGGTCGTAGCTGGCGCAGTAGGAGCTGTTGGGCGACGTCTGGACGGTCACGGCCTTCTCCGCGGCCGTCTGCGCGGTGGGATCCGAATTCATCTCGGCGATGAGGTTGGGGAACTTGTTGGCGTTCTCGCTGCCGTAGCGGACCGTCTCGTGGGAGACCATGTAGGCGAAGTAGTCCTTGGAGACCGACGCCACCTCGATGGCACCCATCAGGCAGCCCTGGTACCAGACCACGTCGAGCTTGCCGCCGACCAGGGTCTTGATGTCGCGGAACACCGCTTCGAGCTCGTACATGTTCAGGCCGTCGCCGCCGTCGTAGCAGATGGCCTTGTCGCCCTCGTACCACAGCTCGTTGGGCACGGCGTGGCTCTCGCCGTACCAGCTGCCGCCGTGGTTCGACAGCACGACCATGTAGCGGTCGGCGGGGAACTTGGCGATGCCCCAGGTCAGGAAGTCGTGCAGGGTCAGGGGGTGGCCCATGTTCAGCTCGCCGTAGTCGGCGTCCATGGTGACGGTGCCCGGCGTACAGATGTAGCGTTTGCAGTCGGTGTAGCCCGCGCCGTCGTCGCCGTCGAAGAGCACGCCGGCGTAGGTGTCGGCGTCCATGGCGTTGGCGATCTCGGTGGCGTACTGCGACCGCGTGCCCGAGAGGCCGCCCTCGCCGTCGGCGTAGACCAGGATGGCCCAGCCCTTGGTCTCGGGCTCGGCCTGGACGGTGAAGCCGACCCAGTCGCCCGGTCCGCTGTAGCCGTCGAGGATGTCCTGGCCCTTGTCGTAGAGATCGTCCTTGTCGATATCGATGACGATGTCGTACTGGCCGGGCGTCAGGGGTTCGTTCCAGAGCTTGCGGCGACCGATGTTCGTGCAGCCCTCCTGGACGGTATCGCCCAGCGGCGTGACCACGGGATTCAGGGGGTCCTGGTCGTTCCAGGTGGCCTGGTGGGGGACGATGAACCACTTCACGGAGCGGTCGGCGCCCAGGTTGCGCATCTTGGCCACGGGATTGATGTACACGTAGACGTCCTCGTCCGCGTCGAAGAGGTCGCGGTAGACGTAGTGGACGTCCGAGGAGAGGCGCTCGACGACGTGGCCGTCGATGAGGGTCTTGGCCGGGAGGACCTCCTGCACGACGAAGCCCACGCCGGCGCGGCCGTCCAGGTAGTCGCCCGCGTCGTAGATGCTGTTGCGGTTGACGTCGATCACCACGTCGAAGGCCGCGGTCTCGTCGGCCTGCGCAGCGGACTGCCAGATGGCCGTGTTGGGCAGGTTGCCGCTGCCGTCGAAGGTCAGCTCCTCCACGGACTCGGTGTAGTCGTAGAGGTACATGCCGTATTCCCAGTCGTAGCGGTTCGGCACCACGTAGACATGTACGGCGGCGCCCGCAGTGCCGTTGCCGGCCCGTAGGTACACGACGTCGCCGACCGTGTAGTTGTTGACGTGGTCGCCGGCGTCGTCCGTGCAGAGGTAGTAGACGTTCTCGGGCGCGGAGATGCGCAGGCCGAACTCGATGTCCGTGCCCAGCACCCTGACCGTGTACACGCCCGGCGTGGGGTCGTAGATGATCGACGCCGTGTCGAGCTGGCCCTGGTCGTCGGTCCAGAGATCGTAGCGCCCGAGCAGGGTGCCCTGGGGATCATCGACTTCCACCGTGTACTGGGTGTTCGGGTCCAGATCCTCGATGCCCAGCGACACCTGCTCGTAGGAATCGAAGCCGTCGGTCGGCTGTCCGTCGTCGCCGATCAGGGTCGTACCCGCCGGCGGCGGATCGAAGTCGTCGTCGGGCGGCGCGGCCGGGTCGTCGCTGCTGCAGCCCAGGGCCAGCGCGACGGCCAGGGCCATCAGGAGAAGCAGGAGCTTGGCGGTGATCTTCATGGTTTCCTCCCGGGTGGAAGACGTGACACAATGTGGATCGAGGCGTGTCGGTCCGAGCGTTCTTGGGCGACGTCACTTGGCAAGTATAGGTCCCGTCTTCATCAGGTTGCCAGGGAATTGTCAATCTTTCATCAGGTTGCGTAATGCATTATATGTCAACGTATTATGGGGGCTCTTCACCTGGGCGGCCCGGGCTGAAGAGAGGACGGATTTTCTACTGGATAAGATGTATGATCATGTCATCGGCCATTTTCGTTGCAGAATCGGCAGACGCCTCACCTACCGGAGAGTCCGAGACGACCCTCGACGGACGGTCCGGAGCGGGGCAGGGGGAGGTCGCGGCGGAAGCGCCCGAGATCCGGGATCCCTTCTTCGAGTTCGTGGTGGGAATCGTCGAGGACGACACGCTGGGCTCCTGGAGCCGCGACGACCTGCTGGCCTATGTCCGCACCTCGGGCCGGGACACGAAGCTTCCCATCGAGGAGGTCGTGTCCCTGTCGCGGACGGACGGACCGGACGGGGGAGGCCGCGTGCTGCGGCTGGAACTCCTGTCCGATCTCGCGCTGCCGTTGCCCTACAGCATCCTCGGCTATCACCCCGGCACCCTGCACGTGTCGCGCCTGCTCGAGGTCGAGGAACTGGACCTCGGCGGCGCGATGCTGCGGCTGCCCGACGACGACGGGGAGCCGGTGCGCATCTGGGCCGCCGGCGTGAAGACGCTCGTCATCGAAGCGGGACACGTGGTGCTGGACGTGGACGGCCTCATCGACCGTCTGCTGGGCAAGAAGCTCGACGACACCTGGATCGAGGGCTTCGTCCTGGCCCGGGTCCACGGTGCCGCGGAACCAGACGACGACGGACTCAACGGCCTGGCCCTGGGCCGCTCGCGCAAGGGCCGCCCCCTGAGCGGCGCCTTCGACTTCCGGCGGGACAAGGTCCTGCCCAACGGCCGTCCCGTCGCGCGGATCCTGGCCCTCTACTGCCGCCGCGCCTTCTCGCCGGCCGCCCATCCCCCGTCCCCCCATGTCTGGAGCTGGAAACCCTAATCCATTCGGTTATGCCAACGAAATTGTGTTTTACTCGGCCAGGAGCATCTTCATGCTGATTTCATTTCAGTTACGCGTCTCAATACGAGGTCTGCAGCGCTGATTACGGCCGAAACACAATTTCGATGGCAGAACTAACCCATTCAAATCACATCATGTTGGGTGGCTACACCCAGGTCGGGAGGGCGTATGGTCGTGGGTACGGCGGGGTGTAGCGATCAAGCGAGCCGGAATCCGGTGAGCGTCCCCGCCGCGCCCATGACCACACGCTCTCCCGGCCCCAGGTGACAGCCCCCCTGCATGATGCTAGTTTGACCCCATGGAAGAAAGGGTTACCCAGGACAGCCTCCACGCCATCGCCACCGGCCGCGTGCAGGGCGTCGGCTTCCGCTGGTTCGTGAAGGAAGCGGCGCGGCGGCGCGGACTGTCCGGGACCGTGCGCAACCTGCGGGACGGCAGCGTCGAGGTGTGGGCGGAAGGCGACCAGGAGTCCCTCGTCGATTTCGTGGGGGAGATCGCCCGCGGGCCGACCCACGGTCGCGTGGACCGCCTGCACCTGAGCTGGGGCGCGGCCTCGGGGCGCTGGGACCGCTTCGTCATCATCACCTGATTTCCGGAGGCGCCTTGGAAGACGGCAAGCTGCTGGTGGCGGTCGACGTGGATGGCACGCTACTGGACACGGAGTTCGAGGACGACGTGAGCCCGCGGGTCCGCGGCGCGATCACGGCGGTCCGCGAGGCCGGGCATCTGCTCGCCCTCTGCACCGGCCGCAACCGGCGGTCGGTCGATCACGTGATCGCCTCCGCCTCCGGCGCCCTGGACGGCGTGCCGTGCATCCTGCTCAACGGCGCCCTGGTCCTCGACGGCGCCGACCGCGTCCTGCGCGCGTCCGGCCTGCCGCGCGCGGTCCTGGGGCGTCTCGTGGAGCTGTTCCGCGCCCACCATGTCATGCCGCTGCTCTTCACGGAGGACGAGGCCGGTGGCGGCGTCACCATAGAGACCCAGCCGCCCAACAGCGTGCTCGGCGCCTACCTGCGGCGGCGGGCTGGGAATGTGGGCCCGGTGCGGGAGGTCGACGACCTGCTCGCCCACCTGCCGTCCTCGGCCCTGGAACTGGGCACCATCGACCTCGTCGAGGTCGTGCTGCCCCTCGATGCGGAGATCCGGCGGGAACTCGGCGACCACGTGCAGACCGTCCTGACGGAGACCCTCCTGGCCCGGAACGAATACCTTTGGCTGGAGGTATACCAGTCCGACTGCAACAAGGGCAGCGGCCTGACGCTGCTGGCGGAGTCGCGGGGCGTGCCGCGCGCGCGGACCGTGGCCATTGGCGACAACTACAACGACCTTGATATGTTCGCGGCGGCGGGGCATCGTGTGGCCATGGGCAACGCGCCCGAGGACGTGCGCTCGGCGGCCGATCGCGTCGCCCGCCCCGTGTCCGAGCACGGCGCGGCGCTGGTGCTCGAGGAGATCGCCGCGGGCCTGTGGCCGAACGCGGCGAACGACAACATCGGAGGATAGGCATGCGTCCCATCTTGATCACGACCGCCTTCCTGATCGCGGCGGTCGCCGCCCTGGCCCAGGGCATGCGCGACTCGTCCGCCGTCGTCTTCGTGACGGCGCCGGCCGAGGTCTTCGCGAACGTCGGCGGCACGGTCAGCATTCCCGTCGACATCGAGATCGACAAGGGCTGGCACCTCTACGCCCACGGCGACACGACCTACTACGGCATCTCCGTCGCCGGCCTGGATACGCTGCCCCTGGCCGCCGTGGCGGTGGACTATCCCGCCGGGCACGAGGGCAAGTTCCTGGGCGAGACGGTGATCCTGCTGGAGGGTGCGGAGCGTCTGACCATCACGGGCATCCTCATGACGGAACTGGACGAGCCGCTGTGCTTCGAGCTGGAGTGCCAGGCCTGCGACGACAAGTCCTGTCTGGCGCCCGCCTGGATTCCCTTCGAGGTGGCGGTGAAACCCGAGGAGTGAACGGACCATGACACGCTTCGCGCTGACGACGATCGCCCTGTTGACGCTGCTCGCCGCGGCCGCCTCGGCCCAGGACTGGGACAGTTACGAGATCTCGCCGACGGAGATCCGCGACGGCATCTGGTGGATGCGCGGCGTGGGCGGCAACGTGGTCATGAGCGCCGGCGACGACGGCGCGCTGCTCGTGGACGGCGAGTACGAGCAGATGGGGGAGAAGCTGGCCGCCGCCGTGCGCGAGACGACCGGCGACGGGCCCGCCTACGTGATCTCGACCCACTGGCACTACGACCACGTGGGCGGCAACGCGGCCCTGGCCGCCGCCGGTGCGACGATCGTGGCCCACGAGAACGTGCGCCGTCGCATGGCGGTCGAGCAGACCATCGAGCTCCTGGAGCACGTGCAGCCAGCCTCGCCGCCCGCGGCCCTGCCCGCGATCACCTTCACCGACTCCCTGACGCTGCGCTTCAACGGCGAGGAGATCGTCGTCTTCCATCCGGCCCCGGCCCACACCGACGGCGACGCGATCGTCCACTTCCTCGGCGCCAACGTGATCCACGCCGGCGACGTCTACTTCAACTGCGGCTACCCCTTCATCGACACGTCCTGCGGCGGCCGCATCGACGGCGTGATCGACGCCGTCGACGCGATCCTCGCCCTCTGCGACGACGAGACCGTGATCGTGCCGGGCCACGGCCCCCTGGCCGACCGCGCCGACCTGAAGACCTACCGCGGCGTGCTCGCGGGCTTCCGCGACGCGATCGCGCCCCTCAAGGCGGCCGGGATGTCTCTGGAGGAGGCACAGGCGGCGGGCGCCACCGCGGAGATCGACGCGCTCTGGGGCGACAAGATGTTCCCCCCGGACCTGTTCACGTCGATGGTCTACCTGACCCTGGATCCCTGACGGCCGTAGAAGGCCTTGACCCGCCCCAGGCTCAGGTCCTCGTTGGCCACGCCGTCGTCGACGAGGGCCAGCGTGAAGGCGCAGCCCGCGCCCTCGTACCCGTCCACCACGAAGTAGAAGTCGCCCGACATGGGACTGGTGGTCGTGATCGTGTCGGAGACCACCTGCAGGCAGCCCACGACCTCGTCGCAGGCGTCCAGCACCGCCAGGTCCAGGTCGCATTCGCTCGCCAGGCTGACCGTGAAGTCGTGCGGCCGCTCCAGGTGGAGATGATGGACGACCTCGCCGCCGGACTCGTCCCAATCGCTGCAGGCATACATGGAAACGTTGTCGGGCAGGCCGGTGTTGTCGCCGTCGTAGGCCTGGCCCAGCTCGACCTCGACCGCGGCGCTGCAGTCGAGGGCGCCCGCGGCGGCGGGGGGGGCGGCGAGGGTCAAGGCTGCCGCCATCACCATGCAACTTGTCACCTTCCGCATGGCTGCCAACCTCCGGACGAGGCCAAATAACAACGGATATATGGTTGAATTATAGCATACTTATCAATCGCAGGTGCGCGCCCCGACGATGATCACTCCTCTTGATCCATGTATATGACCTTGATCACGCTCCAGGAATTCGACTCGTTCCCTTGGGTTGTGCCAACGAAATTGTGTTTTTACTCTGCCAGGAACATCTTCATGCTGATTTCATTTCAGTTACGCGCCTCAATACGAGGTCCGCAGCGCTGATTACGGCCGAAACACAATTTCGATGGCAGAACTTTTCCCTTGTACGCGCTGCGGATCTCGCGGTGCCCGACCAGTTGGTACCTCAGGTCCTCCTCGGCCGGCTCGTCGTCAATGTCAATCTCGCGGGCGTAGAGGACGTAGTAAACGCTCATGGTGTTCTCGCCGCCGTTCAGCGTGAAGACCAGCCGGGTGTCGAACAGGGCCCATAGGGCATCGGTGAAGAGCGGCTCCCCGGGCGGTAGGGGGGGCCACTCGGTCTGACGGATCATGGTGTTGACGGCGATGCTCTGAATCCCTTCGCGGAATTCACCGCTACCTGGAGTCTGGCCAGGGGCGCCGCTGAACATGTTCGCGGCGATGATCTGGACTCCTGTGACCGGTGAACGTCTATCGGTAGAGGGATTTCACGCTGCCCCACGTCGCGTCCTCGTTTCCCTTCGGGGCGGATGATTCGAGATCCCGCTGCCCAACGAGGAAATAGCGCGTGCGCATGGTGCCGTCGCCTTCATCGACCTCCTCGCTCGTCACGTAGAACTGCTGGTCGGAATCCACGGTGATCGTGTTCTCGCCGCCGTTGAGCGTGAACACGATCTGCACCTGGAAGAGGGCCTCCTCGGAATCGGGAAAATCCGGGTCGTCTCCCGGCACGGCCTCCCACGGGGTCTGCCGGATCAGCGTGTGGACGGCTATACTCTGGACGCCCTGCCTGAAGTTGCCCAGCTCGTCCTCGCCGGGATTGCCGGCGAACATGTTCGTGGTCGATGTGATGTCGTCCAGACGGTTCCAGATGTCCAGGTTGGCGATGAAGATGAACTCGAAGTCGTCGTGCAGGATCTTCTCGTATTCGGTGATGTGCATTTCACCGTAGGCGCGTTCGAAGTTCTCCATGAGCTTGTTGGCGGTGTCGGGCCACTGGTATTCGACGACGGGGTCGCCGGGGTCGGTGGGGTCGTCCGACGAGCAGCCGGCCGCGAGGATGAGTGCGAGGGCGCAGAGGGCGAGTCGGGCGTATGTCTTTACGGTCGGCATGAGTCCTCGTTTCGATACGGGTGGTCTTGTGGTCGTAACGTCTATTCTTGGTCAGGCAGGAACATCCGCTTGATATCTCCCCAGTACAGGTTCTCGTTGCCCTTGAAGAGGCGCATGTCGCGCTGGCCGCAGAGGCGGTAGCCGAGGGTCTGGGCGCCGTCGGCCCGGCCGGTTTCCTCGCTCTGGAGGTAGAAGACCTGGCCCGAGGCGACGGTCAGGCTGTTCACGCCGGCGTCCACGTGGAAGACGATCCCGATCTGGTAGAGCGCGCTTTCGGCGCCGGGAAAATCCGGGTCGTCCGGGCCCGTGGACTCCCAGGGCGTGAGGCGGATGAATTCGCCGATGTGGATGCTGTCGACGCCGGCGCAGGTGATCAGGCCGTCGAGGAGTTCGCCCGGGGCGCCGTTGAACATGTTCTCGGTCGATGCCATGTCCAGTTCGCGGCTCCATGCGGCGTCTCGTCCGGTCTTGCGAACGGGATCGAGGAACTTGAAGTCGTATTGCGGCCGCACGAGCGCGTCGTAGGCCGGCAGGTCCATGTCCGTGTAGGCCCGGGCGAAGGCGAGCATGAAGGCGTCCGGCGTCGCGGGCAGCACGGGGCCGAAGTCGGGATCGGGATTCGCGACGTCGTCGCCGGAGCATCCCCCGCAGGCCAGGACGGCCAGGAGCGCGCAGACGGCGATCGGCGGGAATCGGTGCCGAGGCGTCATGTCGGGACCTCCGGATACGAGGTGAGGTCTGGTATCTCGTACATCTGAGTATGCTTCATCGGGGGCCGAAAATCAACCGGGCGCCCCTCGGCCGTGACCGGCCTCGGGGCGCCCAAGGGGCAGCGCCGGCGGGATTCCGCTAGAGGTCGCGCTGTCCCAGGAGCTGCCAGCGCCAGTACAGCGCGCCGTCCCAGTCCTCGGTCCGGACGGGCACCGCGTAGACCACCTGGCGGCCGGAGGGGCTGAGCACGTGGCCGTTCTTCAGCCGCAGCACGAAGCGGTAGGCGATCAGGGCGCGCATGACGCCGGATTCGTCCGACCAGTCGATCTCGCCGGGGGCGACGCGCTCCCAACCCTCGAGGATCTCGAGCCGCTCGAAGACGATGCTCCCGACGGCGGGGGCGTCCCCGCCGGCGCTGTTCTTCTGGTCTATCCCGGAGAACATGCGGCCGGTCGACGCCAGGTCGTCGTCGCGGTCGAAGGGGGCCTTGCCCCGCCCGGCGAAGATGAAGCGGTAGTCAGGGTGCAGGAGGTTGGCGTAGGCCTCGATGGACATGGACTCGTAGGCGTCGCGCAGGGCGTCGAGCACGTTGTTGGCCGCGGCCGGGGCGACGACGTCGTCGGGTGCGAAGGGCTGGTCGTGGGCGCAGCCGCTCACGAGCGCGAGGCCCGCGGCCGCGACCAGGAGCGCGGCGAGGGAACGGGTGAAATAACGTTTTTCCATGACTGACCTCCCGGACGGCGTGGGGTATAGAAAAGCGCCCGGGAGGGTCCCTGGCGGGAGGGGCCGTCCCGGGCGCGATCTGCATGTCCTGTGCATGAACGTAGGGAAGGGGACCGGCGTGCGCCAGCCCCCTTCCGCGTTCCGCCCCTCGGCGGGCTAGAGCTGCGAGAAGATCTCGTCGAAGGCCGCGCGCATGCCGGCCTGCAGCTTGGCCACGTCCTCGGCCGACCACTTGTCCTCGTCCTCGCGGATGAAGGTGGTCAGGTCGACGCGGTTGTCGAAGCGTCCCAGCGGCAGGTGGTAGGTCTTTCCGTGGGCCTTGATCGTCACCGTGTTGGGCACCTCCGAGGTCGCCAGCAGATGCTCGACGTCGTCGCAGCCGTAGTCGTTCATCATGACCTCGATGGGCACGCCGTGGTGCAGGATCGAGCCGGGGTCGTTGGGGTCGGCGCGCGCGTCGTTCTTGCGACGCGACTCCTCGGGCGTGACCCAGATGTAGAGGATGCTCGACTTGGCCAGCATCTCCGGGCAGAGCATGCGCAGGGAGTACTGGTAGCCCCAGGGATCGGGCAGCGGCATGTCCGAGCCGTCGCGTCCGCCGCGGGCGAACTCCACCACCACGGTCTTGCCCTCGAGGCTGTCGGGCACCTCGGCCACCTTGTCGTCCAGGAGCTTCTTGGACTCGGGCCCGAGGGTCTCGATCAGCTTGGCCCGCGAGTCGCCGTCCAGGTCACGCCAGAAGGCCTTGGCGCCGACCTTCTCGCGGCAGGCGTCGTAGCGCTCCATCAGCCAGGTGACGGCGCAGGCGGGGGCGGGACGGTTCTTCGCCACGAGATCGTGGTAGTCCTCGTTCAACAGCTCCATCAGGGTGCCCCAGTCCAGGGGATCCTTCATGGGCAGGTTGTCGGAATCGAAGAACACGGGGTCGTGCCCGAGGGCGCGCAGCTCCTCGCTGGTGCGGCGCATCATGTGCACGTAGGGGTAGTCGTCGAGCTGCACCGTGTGTCCGATGCCGAACTGCTCGTGGCACTCTTCGGGCGAGAGGCTCGACAGGTAGCGGCGCGCCTCGGATTTTCCGGAGGCGGGCAGGGCGTTGAGCAGGAGGATGTCGATATGCTTGGCCATGGTCATCTTCTCCTTGGAAAACGATCAGGGTCCGGGTCGTTCCGGGAGGAGGAGACTATACCGACGCGCCGTCCGGATCAAGGGGGGAAGGCGTCTCGGCGGCCGCGGTCTCCGGCATCCGGCCGCGCAGGCGCGCCCAGCCGATGACGATCCACCAGCCCAGGTGCGTGAACACCCAGTAGAGGACCGGCATGGAGCTCACGATGAGGATCGTGCTCGAGGCCAGGCCGCCGATGCTGGACAGGGCCAGGTTCTCCCAGATGTCCTTGCCCTCGGCATCGGTCAGGCGGATGAGCAGGGGCAGCAGGCCGGCGATGGTCGTGCCGCTGGTCAGCAGGATCGACCGCAGCTGGATGCGCGTGCCCTCGCAGATGGCGCGGTGCAGCATGGCGCGGCGGTCCGCGGACGGCAGGCGCCACAGGTTGATGCCGCCGAGGCGGGGATTGTCGGGGACGAGGTGGTCCCAGCGCCGGTCGTCCTCGAGCATCTCGCGCAGCTGCAGCCTGAAGCGGTTGACCAGCAGGATGGCGTTGTTGACCACGATGCCGAAGAGCAGCACCAGGCCGATGCGGGCCGAGGAGTCGAACTGGGAGCCGGTCTGCCAGAAGATGGCCATCACGCCGCTCAGGGCCATGGGCAGCGACAGCAGCACCAGCAGCGGCAGCGTCACGCTCTCGAAGAGGGCGGCCAGGGTCATGAAGATGAAGACGGCGGTGAGCCACAGCATGCTGTTGAGCTCCTCCTCCTCCTCCTCGCTGAGCTGCTCCCCGGAGACGTCCTCGGCCGTGTAGCCGTAGGGCAGTTCGATGCCCGCGAGGATCTCCTTGATGTAGCGCTGCCGCATCTTGTCGGTGCCGATGTACTCCCAGTTGATCTGCATGGAGTACTGCTGGTCGCGGCGGTTGATCGAGGTGATCACCGGGCGCTGCACGAGCTCCACGAGGTCGGCGAGGCGCACGCGCTGGCCGTCGCGCGTGGTCATCGTCTTGTTGACGATCTGGTCGTACTGGATCTCGTCGGCGTCGGCGAAGGACAGCTGCAGGCGCTGGTCCTCGCCCTCGACCAGCATGTGCCAGGGGAACTCGATGCCCAGCAGCCGCCGCAGGTAGCCGACCACCTCCATCACCGTCAGCTGCCGGTTGGCCAGGGCCTGGCGGTCGATGAGGATCAGGGTCTCGTCCGTGTCGGAGCGGTCGAAGCGGTCGCCGCCGGTCAGGCGCACGTTGCGCACGCGCCGGTTGCGCGAGAGGCGGTCCATGGTGCCCTCGCAGAGCGCGTCCAGCTCCTTGCTGTTGTAGCCCGAGATGCGGATCAGGGAGTTGCTCATGCCGCCGCCGCGGCCGCCCTTCATGTAGGGGTCGCCGAAGCCGTTGATCCAGATGAACATGCCGCCCAGCTCCTCGGCGAGCATGATCAGGCGGTTGCGGTACAGCTCGGGATACTCGGTGCGCAGCATCTCGTCCTCGAACTCGATGCGCATGAAGGCGCGGTTGTCCCAGGAGGTCGTCTTCATGGTGACGCCCTCGGGGATCGGATCGATCTCGCGCTCGAAGTTCTTCATGGTCTCGCTGGCGAGGATCACGTCCGTGCCGACCGGGCGCTCGAGGTAGACCACGAGGGTCTCGCGATCCTGCTGCCGCCAGAAACCGCCCATGTTCACCTCGTTGCGGTAGAGGTGGATGCCGCCCCAGATGGCGCCGACGAGCAGCAGCACCGGGTACCACCAGAAGCGCAGGTGCAGGGCGGTGAAGCGCTCCACGAAGCTGGCGAAGGCGCCGACCAGGATCATCAGGCCCAGCGCGCCCGCGAACCACGGCCAGATGTCGAGGGCCTCGTTCCAGTCCTTGACCATGGCGAAGGCCGCAAACGCGATGCCGCCGAGCACCACCGACACGAGCGCCCAGCGCCAGAGCAGGGCCATGCCGCTCCGCTCCTCGATGTCGCCGTTCTCACGCGACATCTCCTCCTCGGTCAGGCGCCGCAGGGCGACCGGGATCCAGCCGAAGGCCACGAAGACCGAGGCCAGCATGGCGATGCCCACGGCGATGGCCAGGGGCGCGTAGTAGATGGCCAGCCGGTCGCTGAGGTAGATGAAGGACAAGAACGCGATCACGGTCGTCAGCGTGGTGGCCGTGATGGGGAAGGCCACCTCCTTGGTGCCGTTGATCAGCGCCCGCTTGGG
>Ga0180435_10002607_pt1 | contig 18305 bp, 17 predicted proteins | sample SS_ome_3_FD_132467 | JGI IMG/M metagenome (GOLD analysis project Ga0180435, IMG submission 132467) | Hypersaline lake sediment archaeal communities from the Salton Sea, California, USA - SS_3_S_1 metaG | ecosystem: Environmental > Aquatic > Non-marine Saline and Alkaline > Hypersaline >...
AGGGCGCCCGGCGGGCCGACGCCTCGCACGTCTGGTGGGTCGACCCGATCGACGGCACCAAGGCCTTCGTGCGTGGCGTGCCGCTGTACGCCGTGCTCATCGGGCTCGAGGTCGACGGCCGCGTCGAGGTCGGCGTGGCGCACTTCCCGGCGCTGGGGGAGACCGTGTACGCGGCCAGCGGCCGGGGCACCCGGCTGAACGGGCGGCCGGTGCGGGTGCGCGACACGGCGAGGCTCGCCGACGCGTACGTCGCCTTCACCGACGCCGGCTCGTTCGAGCGCCACGGCCGCGCCGGCGCCTGGGCGCGCCTGCGGGCGGCGACCGCCTACCAGGCCGGCTGGAGCGACGCGTACGGCCACGCGCTCGTCGCCAGCGGGCGCCTCGAGTTGATGCTCGACCCGGTGATGAACGCCTGGGACGCCGGTCCCTTCCCGGTGCTGCTGCGCGAGGCCGGCGGGCGCTTCGGGGACTGGACCGGGCGCGAGACGATCCATGGCGGCGAGGCGCTGTCGACCAGCGAGCGCCTGTGGCCGCAGGTGGCGGCGCTCGTCGGCGAGCGCGAGGCGTCGCCCGGCGGCTGACGGGTCGAGCGCCGGGGGGGCGCCGCCCGCGCGCGCCGCGGCGAGCGCGACGGTGGCCGGGGCCACGCTGGCGCCGGCGAGGGCGCATACACTGGGGCCCATGGACGCCCCCCGCCGCCGCGCCACCGTCACCGTCCCCATCGGGCCCGTCCTGCTGGGTGGCGACCACCCGGTGGTCGTGCAGTCGATGACCAACACCGACACCGCCGACGTCGGGGCCACCGTCGAGCAGATCGCCACGCTCGCGCGCGCCGGCTCCGAGATCGTGCGCCTCACCGTGAACAACCGGGCGGCCGCGGCGGCGGTCCCGGAAATCCGCGATCGCCTTGCCGACCAGGGGCTCGAGGTCCCGCTGGTGGGCGACTTCCACTTCAACGGCCACCAGCTGTTGCGGGCGTACCCGCGGACGGCCGAGGCGCTCGCGAAGTACCGCATCAACCCCGGAAACGTCGGCGTGGGCGAGCGCCACGACGCCAACTTCGCGACCATGGTCGAGGTCGCCAAGGACTTCGACCGGCCGGTGCGCATCGGCGTCAACTGGGGGTCGCTCGACCAGGCGCTGCTGACGGAGCTGATGGACGCGAACGCGCGCCTGAGCGAGCCGCGGTCGGCGCACGCCGTCATGATCGAGGCGATGCTGCAGTCGGCCCTGCGCTCGGCGGAACTGGCCGAGTCGGTGGGCCTGGGGCACGACCGCATCGTGCTGTCGGTCAAGGTCAGCCAGGTGCCCGACATGTGGGACGTGTACCGGCAGCTCGCCGCCCGCTGCGACTACCCGCTGCACCTCGGCCTGACGGAGGCCGGCATGGGGATCAAGGGCGCGGTCGCCTCGGCGGCCGGCCTGGTCCCGCTGCTGGCCGACGGCATCGGCGACACCATCCGCGTGTCGCTCACCCCCGACCCGGGCGCGCCCCGCGAGCGCGAGGTGGAGATCGCGCAGGAGGTCCTGCAGGCGGTCGGCCTGCGCCGCTTCGCGCCCAGCGTCACCGCCTGCCCGGGCTGCGGTCGCACGACCAGCACGCTGTTCCAGGAGATGGCGCGCGACATCCAGGCCTACCTCAAGGCGCGCATGCCCGAGTGGCGGGAGACCTACCCGGGCGTCGAGGGGCTGCGGGTGGCGGTCATGGGCTGCGTCGTCAACGGCCCGGGGGAGAGCAAGCACGCCGACATCGGCATCTCGCTGCCCGGCACCGGCGAGTCGCCGCGGGCGCCGGTGTACCGCGACGGGGTGTTCGTGGGGACGCTGCAGGGGGCCGACATCGTCCCCGAGTTCAACCGCATGCTCGACGCGTACGTCGTCGAGCGCTACGGCGGCGGCCGCCGGCCGGCCGACGAGCGCATCGAGCTGCCCACCGGCGACTGAGGGCGGCGCATGCGGAATGGGCGTACGGTCCCCACGTCGGGCGGGAGCCTCGTGCTAGCGTCACGGCCAACGGGGGGTCGATCCGGGAGGGCCATGACCGTCGCCGAGGCCATCGCCATTTGCACCGAGGAGACGCGCGCCCACTCGAGCACCTTCTACCTGGGCTCGCGCCTCTTCCGCGGCGAGCGGCGCTCCGCCGTCACGGTCATCTACGCCGTGTGTCGCGCCGGCGACGACGCCGTGGACCAGGCGTCCGGCGTGGCCGAGGCGAGGGAGCGGCTCGCCGACTGGTGGGATGGCGTGCAGCGGGCGTACGCCGGCACGCCCGACCCCGACGCGGCGGTGGAGATCGGCCTGGCCTGGGTGCTCGAGCGCCACGACGTCCCGCTGCACGCGTTCGAGGAGCTGTACCTGGGGTTGGCGTCGGACCTGGAGCCCACCGACGTCGCCGATCTCGACGAACTGCTGTTGTACTGCCGGCGCGTGGCCGGCGTCGTCGGGTGGCTGGTGGCGCCCGTCGCGGGGTACCGCGGCGGCCCCGAGACCCTGGACATGGCGATGTCATTGGGCCTGGCGATGCAGCTGACCAACGTGCTCCGGGACGTGGGCGAGGACCTGCGTCTGGGACGCTGCTACCTGCCGGCCGACCTGCGAGCCAAGTACGGTGTTACCATCGAAGATCTACGTTCTGGAGTGATCACACCGCAGTACGTGGCGCTCCTCGAGGAGCTCGCGGCGCTCACCCGCCGCCTCTACCGCGAGGGCTGGCGCGGCATCCCCCGACTGCACGGCGTGGCCGCCCTCGGCGTCGCCGTCGCCGCCCTCAACTACGAGGCCATCCTGCGCAAGCTCCGCCAGAACGGCTACGACAACCTCAACCGGCGCGCCTACCTGCGCCCCGTCGAACGCATCGCGCTGATCCCGCGGGCCATGCTGCAGCTCGCCGGCGGCCCGGCCCGCGGGGCCCGGGGGGCGCGGCCGTGAGCGCCACGCCGGCCGTCGCCCGCCGCACGGCGAAGCAAGGAGGGGCCGCGTGCCCGATTACGACGTCCTGACCATCGGCGCGGGCCACAACGCCCTCGTCGCCAGCGCCTACCTCGCTCAGGCCGGCCTGTCCGTCGGCGTGTTCGAGCGCCGACCGATCGTGGGCGGCGCCGTGTCGACGGTCGAGCACGTCCCCGGCTACCGCTTCGACCTCGGGGGCTCCGCCCACATCCTCATCCGCAACACGCCGATCGTCGAGGAGCTCGCCCTGGAGCGCTTCGGCCTCGAGTACATCGACGTCGATCCGCTCTTCTTCGCGCCCTTCGAGGACGGCGACCACCTGCTGTTCCATCGCTCGGAGGCCCGCACGAGCGAGGCCATCGAGGCCCGGTTCCCGGGGGAGGGCGAGGCCTACGGGCGCTTCCTCGACGAGTGGCGGCCCTTCGCGCGCGCGGTGCGCGACATGTTCCTCGCGACCCCCGATCCGCTGGCCCTGGGCGCGACGGCGATGTCCGGCAAGGCGGTGCCGGGCGACTGGCGCAAGGCCCTGCCGCGCATCCTCAAGCCCTACGGGGAGCTCGTCGACGATTACTTCCGCGAGGAGAAGGTCAAGGCGCCGCTGGTGTGGATGGCCGCCCAATCCGGTCCGCCGCCGAGCGAGCCGCTGACGTCCCCCTTCCTCCTGTGGCACCCGCTCTACCACGAGGGCGGCATGGCCCGCCCCCGCGGCGGCTCGGGCATGCTGACCCAGGCGTTGGCGCGGCACGTCGAGGCGCACGGGGGCGCGGTCCACGTCGGCGCGCCGGTGGACGAGATCCTGGTCGAGGGCGGCCGCGCGACCGGCGTGCGCGTCGGCGAGGAGGTCTACACCGCGCGCGTCGTGCTGGCGGGCGCCCACGCGCTCGAGACCTTCGGGCGCCTGCTCCCGGTCCCGTTCCGGCCCCCGAACGCGTCCGGCATGCGCGTCGGCAACGGCTTCGGCGCGATCTTGCGGCTGGCCTTGTCGGCGCCCATCCGCTACCCCGCCCACCCGCACGACGAGGCGCGGCGGGCCCTGCAGCTCATCTGCCGCGACCGCGCGCAGGTCGCCGCGGCCTACGGCGACTACCTCGCCGGCCGCCCCGCGGCCGACCCGCCGATCGTCGCCATGAGCTTCTCGGCCGTCGACGACACGCTCGCCCCGCCCGGCGGCGAGGTGCTGTGGCTGTGGGCCCAGTACTACCCCTACGAGCTCTCCGGCGGGCGCACCTGGGACGACATCGCGCCCGAGGTCGAGGCCTCCCTCCTCGAGGCATACGAGGTTTTCGCGCCCGGCACCAAGGCGAAGGTCGTCGGCTCGCTCTTCCAGCACCCCGCCTGGCTCGAGCGGGAACTGGGGCTCTTCCGCGGCAACGTCATGCACCTGGAGATGAGCCTCGACCAGATGTTCGCGCTGCGCCCCTTCCTCGGCGGCCACGCGTACCGCGCACCGGGCGTGCGCGGGCTCTACCTCACGGGAGCCAGTACCCACCCCGGCGGCGGCATCATGGGCGCCTCCGGACGCAACGCCGCCCGTGAGGTGCTCAAGGACCTCCGCCGGCCGAGCGTCGCGTTGGGGCGGGGCGTGCGGCGGGCGCTGGGTCGCGACGGGCACAGCGGCCCGCGCTCGTGAACGACGGGCCCCCGGGCGCCGCATCGCCCGAGTCCCGCGCGCAGGCGGCGGGGAGCGAGCGCCGCTGGCGGCGCGGCGGCGTCCTGCCCCTCGTCGCGGCCGCCGTCCTGGCCGCGCGCTTCGGGCCGGAGATGACCTACCTGCAGTTCCACGTCGCCTTCACGCTGCCGTGGCTCGCCTGGCTGGCGGTGGGCGCCGCCCTCGCCGCGCGAGAGGGGCGGCCCGTGGCCGGCGGCCTCGGCGGCGACCGCGCGGCCTGGATCGGCCTCGGGGCGCTCTCGTGCGTGGCGCTCGCGTACACCTGGCCCTGGGACCGGGCGCTCATCGCGCAGGGCGTGTGGGGGTACCCGGACGGCCGCGTGCTCGTCACCCTGGGCGGCGTGCCGCTCGAGGAGATCGCCTTCTTCCTGCTGCAGACCTGGCTCGCGGGGCTGACGCTGTTCGCGGTGGGACGCGCCTTCGGCGACCCGTCGCCCGGTGTCGCCCGGCCCGCGGGCGCCGCGCGGGCCGCGTCCGTGTTCCGCTGGGCGGGCGCGCTGCTCGCGCTCGCCGGCGCCGGCGCCGGGCTGCTGCTGTGGCCGACCGAAGCCGGGCGCTACCTCGGGCTCATCCTCGTGTGGTGCATGCCGGTGCTCGCGGTCCAGTGGGCCTTCGGCGGCGACCTGCTGTGGGCGCGCCGGTGGGCGCTCGGCCTGGGCATCGGCCTGCCCACCGCCTGGTTGTGGATCGCCGATCGGCTCGCCATCGGCTGGTCGATCTGGTGGATCTCCGAGGACCTGACGCTCGGCCTGCGTCCGCTGGGGCTCCCGCTCGAGGAGGCCGCGTTCTTCCTGCTCGCGACCACGATGGTCGTCGGCGGTCTGCTGCTCGCCCTGCACCCGGCCACGCCCGCGCGGCTGGCGCGGTTGCGGGCGGAGCTGATCCGGCGCCCCTGGCGCGCCCTGTTGGGCGTCTGGGCGCTCACGATGATCCCCACGCCGCTCTTCCCGCAGGCGTTCGCGCCGCTGGCCTACACCAGCACGACGGCGTTGGCGCTGGCCGTGCTGGCGTACGCCCTGCGGCGCTACGGCGCGCGCGCCTGGGCGCTCTTCGCCGCCGCCTTCGCCTTCGGCGTGGCGGTCGAGGTCCTGGGCGAGAGGACCGGCTTCCCCTTCGGCGCCTACACCTACCTCGCGCCCGGCCCCGCCGTCCTCGGGGTGCCCCTGCTGGTCCCCCTGGGGTGGTTCGCCTTCACGCTGATCGCCCTGGCGGTGGCGCCGCGCGGCCGCGCCCGCTGGCTCGCCCCGCTGGCGCTCGTCGCCTGGGACCTGGGGCTCGACCCGCTCATGGTCCGCGAGGGCTTCTGGGCCTTCGAGCAGGGACCCTACTTCGGCGTGCCGTGGTCGAACTTCGCCGGTTGGTACCTGGCGGGCTGGGCGCTCGTGGCGCTCCTCCTGTGGATCGAACCCCGCCTGGCCGACGAGGAGGGCGGCGACCTGCGCGCCACCTTCTTCGCGCAAGCGTTCCTCATCGGTGTCGGCCTGGCCTTCTTCGGGCTGCCGTGGGCCGGGGCGATCGCGGCGGCCGCGATGCTGGCGGTCGCGGCGCCGGGCCTGCGGACCTCGCGTGCGCGGCCCGCGGGCCCGCGGACGGCAGGCCGGTCGCGCCGCGAGGGCCCTTGGGCGTGACCCCGGCCCGCCCGCGCGCCCCCTGGGCCGCGCTGCTGGAGCCGGCGATCGGGGCGGCCCTACCGGCGATCATGCGCCGCGCGCTGCGGCGCGGTCTCGCCGGCATCTGGTCGCGCACCGAGGGCCCCCTCCCCGACGGCGGCGCGGTCGTCGTCGCCAACCACCACAGCTGGTGGGACGCCTACCTGGCGTGGGCCGTCGCCGACCGTCACGGCCGGCCCTCGGGGGCGATCATGGACGCGGCCCAACTGGCGCGCTTCCCCTTCTTCCGGCGCCTCGGCGCCGTCTCCGAGCGCGAGCCGCGGGCCGCGGCCCGCCGCGCCGCCGCCGGAGCCTGGCTGGTCGTCTACGTCGAGGGCGAGCTGCGCCCGCCGGGCCCGTTGGGGCCCGCCCGCCCGGGGGCGGCGGCGATCGCCCGCTGGGCCGCCGTCCCCGTGCTGCCGCTCGCGATCCGCTGCGTCATGCGCGGGGGCGAGCGCCCGGAGGTCTACCTGCGCTTCGGTCGTCCGCTCGCCGCCGGCGTCGACCACGAGACGCTGGCCGGCGCCCTGGCGGGCCTGCTCGCGCGACTCGACGACGACCTGGCCGCGGCGACCGACGCGGAGTCGCCGCTGCCCGGCTACCACGCGTGGTGGCGCGTGGCCGACCGCAGCCACGAGCGTGCCGCGCGCTGGCGGGCCTGGTGGGGGGCGCCGTGAGCGACGCCGGAAGCGCGCTCCTCGCGGCCGGCTTCTGGTTGGTCGCGGCCTTCCTCGCCGGGCAGGGTGCCGTGTTGCTGCTCAACCTCGTCGCCTTCCCGGTCCTCGGCACGGGCGCGCCGAGGGCCGGCGCGCGCGCGACGAGGGCCGGCGCGCCCGCGGGCGCCGGCGGCGCGGCGTCGGCACGGCGGCCGCGGGTGTCCTTGCTGGTGCCGGCACGCAACGAGGCCGAGACGCTACCGACGACGCTGCCGACGTTCCTCGCGCAGGGCGCCGACGAGGTCCTCGTGCTCGACGACGGCTCGACCGACGCGACGTCCGCCATCCTGGCCGCCGCCGATGGCGCGCGGGTGTTGTCGGGGGCGGCGCTGCCGCCGGGTTGGTCGGGCAAGAACTGGGCCTGTCACCAGCTGGCGCGCGCGGCGACCGGCGACGTGCTGGTCTTCACCGACGCCGACGTCGCCTGGCGTCCCGGTGCCCTCGAACGGGTGGTGGCGGAGCTTGAGGCGACCGGCGCCGGCCTGCTCACGGCCTGGCCGCGGCAGCGCTGCGTCACCCTGGGCGAGCGCCTGGTCGTGCCGTTGGTCGACCTGCTGCTGCTGGCCAACCTGCCGCACCCGCTGGTGCGCGCCCTGCCGTTCCCCAGCCTCGCGGGCGCCAACGGCCAGCTCATGGCGTGGCGCCGGGAGGCGTACGACCTCGTCGGCGGCCACGCCGCGCTGCCGGGCGAGGTGCTGGAGGACGTCCGCCTGGCGCACCGCGCCAAGCGGCTTGGCGTGCCGCTGACGCTGCGCCTCGGCGGTCCGTGGCTGGAGACGCGCATGTACCGCGGCTGGGGAGAGGTCGTGGCCGGCTTCGGCAAGAACGTGCTGGCCGCGGCCGGCGGTTCGCGGACGGCGCTGCTGGCGGTGTGGCTGCTCAACCTCGCGGCCTACACGCTGCCGTGGCTGCTGGCATGGTGGGACGCCCGCTGGTGGGCGCTCGCCGCTTCGGGCGTGGTCCTGCGCCTGGCGTCCAACCGCAAGGCCGGTCGCGCGGCCTGGGAGGCGGCGCTGCAACCGCTCGGGCCGGTCGCGCTGACGGCCATCGTGGCGCGGGCGCTGTCGCGCCGCGGCGGATACGCGTGGAAGGGGAGGACCTACCCGTGAACGCGCCGCGGCGGCGCGGGCGCGGCCGGCCGCGGGTCGCCGTCGTGGGCGCCGGCTTCGCCGGCTTGGCGGCCGCCATCGACCTCGCGCGCGGCGGGGCCGCGGTCACCCTGCTCGAGCGCGCGCCGGAGCTCGGCGGCAAGGCGGGGGAGTGGCGCGCCGACGGCTTCCGCTTCGACGTCGGGCCGTCGGTGTTCACGCTGCCGGACGTGGTGACGTCGATCTTCCGCGACGCCGGCCGCGAGCTGCCCATCGACCTCGTGCCCCTGAGCCCCATCTGCCGCTACGTCTTCTCGTCGGGTCGCGTGTGGGACGTCTACCGCGACCTCGAGCCGACGCTGGCGGGGCTCACGCCGGACGAGCAACGCGCCTACCGGCGCGCGCTGGACGCCGCCCGCCGCCTCTACCAAGACGCCGCCCCCACCTTCGTCCGCGGGCCGGCGCCGGGCCTGGCGCGGCTCGCCGCCTACGGCCTGCGCGCCGGCTGGCGGGCGCACCCGGGCCGCCGGCTCCCCGACCTGCTGGCCGCCCTCGGCGTGCGCGGCGACCTGCTGCCGTTCTTCCTGCGCTTCGCGACCTACTTCGGCGGCGACCCCTACCGCGCGCCCGCCGTGCTTCACAACATCGCCTGGGTGGAGCTCGGCCTCGGCGTCACGCTGCCCGTCGGCGGCGTCCACGGCGTGGTCAGGGCCCTGCGCGACCTGGCCCAGGACCTGGGGGTGGAGGTCCGCACCGGCGTCGAGGTCGAGCGCCTGACCGAGCGCGGCGGGCGCCTCGCGGGCGTGGTCACGGCCGACGGCGAGCTGGCGGTCGACGCCGTCGTGGCCGCCGTCGATCGCCAATGGGCCCTGCGGCTCCTCGACCGCCCGGCGCCGGCGCGGCGCTTCCCCAGCCTGTCGGGCACCGTCGCGCTGCTCGGCGTTCGCGGCGAGACCCCGGAGCTGGCCGCCCACAACGTGTTCTTCCCGCCCGACTACGCGCGCGAGTTCGACGACCTGCGAGCCGGCCGTCACCCCAGCGACCCGACGCTCTACCTCCACGCCTCCTCCAAGGGCGACCCCGACGACGCGCCTCCGGGCCACGAGAACTGGTTCGTCATGGCCAACGCGCCGGCCCTGCCGCCGGCCGACACCCGCGGCGCGCCGGGGGGGGCCTCCGATCGGGTCGACGAGGCGCGGGCGGCGGCCGACGCAGCCGCGGCGCGGCGCCTGAGGTCGACGCTCGCGGCGCGCGGGTTCGACCCCGCCGGCCGGACGCGGGTCGAGCGCGACCTCGGCCCGAGCGACCTGGCGCGCATGGGGGACCGGGGCGCGATCTACGGACCCATGCCCCGCGGGCTGCTCTCGACGCTGCGCCCGGGCCCGACGGTCCGGGGGGTCGCGAACCTGTGGCTGGCCGGCGGCACGGTGCACCCGGGCGGGGGCATCCCGCTGGCGCTGCTGTCGGGGCGCTACGCCGCGGCCGACCTCCTGCGTCGCGTCGGACGCTGACGCGGGCGGCCGGAGGTCCGCGGGACGTTCGTCACGGGTGCGCCGCCGCGGTCGCAGGCTGCCGGCCGCACGACCCAGGCGACCCCGTCGAAGGCCTGGCGCGGTCGGAAGGCGTCCGCGGGCAGCGGGTGGGCGGCCGTGCGCCGCAGGCCGCGCGGCAGCTCCGGCGGGGCGTGGGCCGCGACGGCGACGACGGCCACCCGCGGCGGTCGCTCGGCGACGGCCGCGAGCACCGCCGGGAGGAGCGCGTGCGGCAACGACACCACGAGCGCGTCGGGCGGGGGGAGGCGGCGCCAGGCGCGCCGCCAATCCTCGGCCAGGACGCGCGTCCCGGGGAAGCGCGCGCGCAGGCGGTCGGCGAGCCGGGGATCGAGCTCGACCAGCGTGAGATCCGACGGCGCGACCGCTCGCGCCAGCGCCCGCGCGATCGTGCCGGCGCCCGCGCCCAACTCGACGACGCGCTCGCCGGGTCGGGGGTCGAGCTGCGCCACGACCCATGCGAGCGCGTCGGGGTCCGTCAGGAAGTGCTGCTCGAGGTCGCCCACGGGAGCGAGCCTACCGCCGCCACCCGCGGCCCGGCCGCCGGGTCGGGGTCCCCGGCCGCGGTGCGCCCCGGGCCACGGGCTATGCTCGTCGGATGAAGCTCTACACGCGCACGGGTGACGACGGCACCACCGCCCTCTTCGGCGGTCGCCGGGTTCGCAAGGACGCGCTGCGGGTCGAGGCCTACGGCGCGGTGGACGAGGCCAACGCCGCGCTCGGGATGGCGCGTTCCCAGGGGCTCGACAGCGAGCTCGACCGGGTCGTGGCGGACCTGCAGCACGACCTGTTCGACGTCGGGGCCGACCTGGCGACGCCGCACGATGCCCCGGCCAGGTCGTCGTTGCGGACGATCCAGGAGGACGACGTCGCCGCCCTCGAGCGCCGCATCGACCGCTTCGACGAGGAGCTCGACCCGCTGCGTCAGTTCATCGTGCCGGGCGGTCACGCCTCGAGTGCGGCGGTCCAGTTCGCGCGGGCGGTGTGCCGGCGGGCGGAGCGCGCGGCCGTCGCGCTGGCGGCCGAGGAGGAGGTCAACCCGGCGGCGCTGCGCTACCTCAATCGGCTCTCCGACCTGCTCTTCGCCCTGGGGCGGGTCATCAACGCACGCCACGGGGTGAGCGAGGCGCGCTTCTACGTGCCACGCCGCCTGGCGCCGAAGGACCGGGCGGGCTGAGGCGGGCCTCAGGCGGCGTCGCGCCGGCGCAGGTAGTCGTCCAGCGTGGCGTGCCCGGTCCCGTCGAGCCAGCGCCTGAGGCCCGCGGCCAGCTTGCGCGGCATCATCGGCCCCTCGTAGATCCAGCCGGTGTAGACCTGCAGCAGGCTCGCGCCGGCCTCCAGACGCGCGATCGCGTCGGCGGCCGAGAAGATGCCGCCGACCGCGACCAGCGGCAGCCGCGTGCGCTCGCGCAGCTGGCGCAGGACCTCCAGCGCGAGGGGACCCAGCGGTGCGCCCGACAGGCCCCCGGCCTCGTGCGGGTCGCTCGGCAGCACGTCGCGGCGAACCGTCGTGTTGGTGGCCACCAGGCCGTCGAGCCCGTGGCGTTCCGTCTGCGCCACGACGTCGTCGAGGTCGGCCGCGTCGAGGTCGGGCGACACCTTGAGCAGCAGCGGCCTCGGCCCCAGTTCGTCACGCAGCGCGGCCGCCAGCCCGAGCAGCTCGGACAGCGGACCCGACCGCTGGAGGGTGCGCAGGCCGGGCGTGTTCGGCGAGCTGACGTTGAGCACGATCAGGTCGGCGACCGGCCACACGGCCCGCAGCGACGCCTCGTAGTCCGCCGCCGCGTCCTCGAGCGGGGTCGCGCGGCTCTTGCCGACGTTGATGGCGACGGGCGCCGTGGGCCACCAGGGGCGCGCGCGTTCGCGCCGCAGCCGCGCGGCCAGGGCCTCGGCCCCGGCGTTGTTGAAGCCCATGCGGTTGATCGCGGCCTTCGACGCCGGCAGGCGGAACATCCTGGGCGGCGGGTTGCCCGGCTGCGCGAGCGCGGTGACGGTGCCGAGTTCGGCATGGCCGAAGCCGAGCGCCGGCCACACGGCGGCGGCCAGGCCGTCCTTGTCGAACCCCGCGCCCAGCCCGAAGGGGTTGGCGAAGTCGTGGCCGAAGACGCGCACGCGCAGGCGCGGGTCGTCGACCCCGGTCGTCCAGTGGAGCAGGCGCAGGGCGCCGGGGTGCGCGGCGGCGAAGGCGAGCAGCGCGAACACCCGGTCGTGGATCACCTCGGGATCGAGGCGGAACATCAGGCCGCGCAGCAGCGGGTAGAGGTCCATCAACCGCCTCCCGGCGGTCGCCGGCGGGCGGGCCGCAACTCGATGCGCGAGGGAAGCGCCCGGCCCGGGTTGCGCAGCACGAACGCCACCGCCTCGGCGACGTCCTCCGCCTGCAGCTTCCAGCCGTCGTCGCCCCCGCCGCGCGAGAAGCCGGTGGCGACCGACCCGGGCATGACGGTGGCGACCCGCACGCCCAGCTCGCGCAGGTCCTGCATGATCGCCTCGCCGAAGCCGAGCAGGCCGAACTTGCTGGCGTTGTAGGCCGCGCCGCCCGCGAACGCGTGGGCGCCGGCCAGGGAGCCGATCGTCACGATCGTCCCGCCGCTGGCGACCAAGGCGTCGAGCGCCGCGCGCACGCTGTGGTACGCGCCGGTCAGGTTGGTGTCGATCACCTCGCGCCAGTCGTCCTCGCTCAGGTCCTGGATCGGCGCCATGCGGCCGACGCCGGCGTTGGCGATCAGGGCGTCGAGCCGGCCGAAGCGGCCGGTGGCGGCCGCCACCGCGGCCCGCAGCGACGCCGGGTCGCGCACGTCGGCGGCCAGCCCGATGGCGTCGCCGACGGGCTGCGCCGCCGTCAGCGCGGCGGCGGCCTCGGCGGCGGTCACGGCGTCGCGTCCCGTCAGCAGCACCCGCGCCCCGGCGGCCACCAGCGCGCGGGCGACCGCCAGGCCGATCCCGCGGGTGCCCCCGGTGATCCACACGACGCGTCCGCGGAGCTCGTCCACGCCGCGAGGCTACCGCACCGATCCGGCGGCGACGGGTGGCTCGCGTCCCGCGCCGACGCGGGCGTCGCGCAGGCGCGCGGGCGGGCCCGGCCGGCCGGCGGCGTGGTACCTTGGCCCCGCCGATGCGTCGCCTCACGCTGATCCGCCACGGTCTCACCGAGTGGAACGTCAGCGGTCGCTTCCAGGGCCACAGCAACGTCCCCCTGTCGCCCGCCGGGCGCGCCCAGGCCGTCCTGCTCGCCGGCTACCTCGCCACCTTCCCGGCCATCGACGTGGTCGTGTCCAGTCCGCTGGAGCGCGCCGTCGAGACGGCGCGCATCGCCATGCCCGACCGCGAGCTGCGGCTCGATCCGCGCCTGCGGGAGCTCGACTTCGGGGCGTTCGAGGGGTTGACCCGCGACGCGGTCGAGCGCGACCCCCGCTGGGCCCTGTGGATCGAGGACCCGTTCCTGCGCGCGGCGCCCGAGGGCGAGTCCTACCAGCAGCTGCGCGAGCGGATGGTCGCCTGGCTCGACGAGGCCCGACGCCGCTTCCCCGAGGCCCACGTGGCCGCGGTCACCCACTCGGGGTCCATCCAGACGCTGCTGTCGGCGCTGCTCGGGGTCGAGCGGCCGCGCTGGCGCAAGCGCATCTACCTGCGACACACGAGCGTGAGCCACGTGCTCTTCCGGGGCGAGGAGGCGGTGGTCGAGCGGGTGAACGACACGCGCCACCTGGTGGCCAACGGCGAGGACCCGTTCGCCGAGTGAACCCGCCCCCGCCCCGCGGGCTCGAGGGCCCGATTCGCCTGAGGCTGCCGCCGGCCGGCCCCCAGGCCGCGGGCGCCGCGGCGCCCGCGGCCGCCGACCCCGACTTCGAGGGCACCCTGGGCGAGCTGGCGCACGCGCTTCGGACGCGCCGCCTGGCGCCCGCCCAGGTGGACCTCGTGTTCGTCGTGCGCGAGGTCCTGGCGCGCTTCGAGGCGCTCGCCTCGCGCGACCTCGACCTCGCCACCGAGGCGCTGCCGGCGGCGGCCACCGTCGTCGAGCTCAAGGCCCGCCTGCTGCTGCCGCGCCCGCCCCGCGAGGCCGACGGCGACGACGAGGAGCTCGCCCGCGCCGACGCCTTGGCGGCGGTCGCCGCGCTCGAGGCGCTGGAGCAGGCGATCGTCGAACTGCGCGAACGCCGCGAGCGGCGCCGGCACCTGCTGCCGGCCCGCGCCTCGGCGCCGAGCTACCCGCGCCGACCCCGACCGCTCGGCGTCCCCCTGGCGCGGCTGACCGAGCTCGCGGCGCGCCTGCGGCCCGGACCCTACTTCGAGCTCGTGCGCGACCGCCTCACGGTCACCGCCGCGATCGGGCGCATCCTGGCGTCGCTGCGGCCCGGCCAACGGCGGCGGTTCGAGGAGCTCCTCGACGACGCCGACTGGTCGACGCGCACCGTCTACTTCGCGGGGGCGCTGGAGCTCGTCCGCGACGGGCGCTGCGAACTGCACCAGGAGCGGGCCTTCGGGCCCCTGGAGGTCGAGGGGCGGACGCCGCCCTAGGCAGGCGTCGTGGGTGACCGCCTAGGCGGCCTCGCTGGCGCGCTTCGCCTCGCGCTTGCGCAGGTGCGGATCGAGATGGCGCTTGCGCAGCCGCAGGTGCTTGGGGGTCACCTCCAGCAGCTCGTCGTCCGCGATGTACTCCAGGGCCTCCTCCAGCGTCAGCCGCTTCGGCGGCACGAGCACGATGTTGTCGTCGCTGCCGGCGGCCCGCACGTTGGTCAGCTTCTTGTTCTTGCACACGTTGACGTCGAGGTCGCCGGCCCGGCTGTTGGCCCCGACGATCATGCCGACGTACACCTCGGTGCCGGGGTCGATGAAGAAGGTCCCCCGGTCCTGCAGCTTCCAGAGGCTGTAGGCGAAGGCCTCGCCGGGCTCCATGACCACCAGCGAGCCGGTCTGGCGCGTCCGCAGCTCGCCCACGTGCGGCTCGTAGCCGTCGAACACGTGCCCCAGCAGGCCCTCGCCGGCGGTCAGCGACAGGAAGCCGCTGCGGTAGCCGAAGAGGCCGCGCGAGGGGATCGAGAACGTCAGGCGCGCGCGCGTCTCGCCCTGCTCCATGTCGATGAGCTGGCCGCGCCGGGTGGCCAGCGACTCCATCACCGCGCCCATGGCGTCGACCGGCACGTCGGCGACCACCTTCTCGAAGGGCTCGCCGACCACGCCGTCGATCGTCTTGAGGATGACCTCCGGGCGCGACACCGAGAACTCGTAGCCCTCGCGCCGCATCTCCTCCATGAGGATCGACAGGTGCAGCTCGCCGCGGCCCGACACGCGGTAGGACTCGCCGCCGAGCTCCTCGACGCGCAGCGCCACGTTCGTCAGCAGCTCGCGCCGCAGCCGGTCGGCGATGTGGCGACTGGTGACGTACTTGCCGTCGCGACCGGCGAAGGGGCTGGTGTTCGGGGAGAAGGTCACCGACACGGTCGGCTCGTCGACGCCCCTGAAGGGCAGCGCCTCGACGCGCGCCGGGTCGCACAGCGTGTCGCCGATCTGCACCTCCTCGAGCCCGCTCACCGCCACGATGTCGCCGGCGACGACCTCGTCCGTCTCGACGCGGCGCAGCCCCAGGTGGGTGTAGACCTTCGTCAGGCGGCCGCGCACCTCGCGGCCCTCGCGCCCGACGCGCACGATCGCGTCGCCCGCCCGCGCCCGCCCGCGCCGCACGCGGCCCAACGCGACGCGGCCCAGGTAGTCGGAGTAGTCGAGGTTGGCCACCTGCATCTGGAAGGGGGCGGCGCGGTCGCCGTCCGCGACCGGCGCGTGGCTGAGGATCGTCTCGAACAGGGCCGTGAGGTCGGTCCCCTCGCGCTCGCCCTCGCGCCAGGCGCGGCCCTCGCGGGCCACCGCCAGGAGGATGGGGAAGTCGAGCTGCTCGTCGCTGGCCCCCAACTCGACCATGAGGTCGAAGGTGAGGCCGGTGACGACGCCCGGGCGCGCGTCCCGGCGGTCGACCTTGTTGATGACCACGATGGGTCGCAGGCCCAGCGCGAGCGCCTTGCGCAGCACGAAGCGCGTCTGCGGCATGGGTCCCTCGGCGGCATCGACGAGCAGCAGGCACGAGTCGACCATGCCCAGCGCGCGCTCGACCTCGCCGCCGAAGTCGGCATGGCCCGGGGTGTCGACGATGTTGATCCGCTCGCCGTGCCACTCCACGGCCGTGTTCTTCGCCAGGATGGTGATGCCGCGTTCGCGCTCGAGGGCACGGCTGTCCATGACCCGCTCCTCGACGACCTGGTGGGCGCCGAAGGTGTTGGACTGCCGGAGCAGGCCGTCGACCAGCGTGGTCTTGCCGTGGTCGACGTGGGCGATGATCGCCAGGTTGCGGTAGGTCATGCGGGGTTCCTCGTCGATCCGCCGCGTGGCCACCGGGCTCGCCGCGGCGGCGGCGGGCGCGATCGGTCGGCGTGGAGCGCGGCTCGGGTGCCGCGGCGTCGCCGCGGCCGCCGGCCATCGTAGCAGGCCGGCCGCGCGCGCGGGCCCGCGTTCGATGCACGACGGCCGAACCCGCGCCGGCCCGGTAGCCTCCACCCCGTGGACGACGCGCTCATCCTGTACACGACGACCTGGTGCAGCGACTGCCGCGCCGCCAAGCACGCCCTCGAGGCCCGCGGGATCGCCTTCGTCGAGGTCGACCTCGACCGGGACCCGGTGGCGGCGGCCACGGTCGAGTCGCTCAACGGCGGCCGTCGCAGCGTGCCCACGCTGGTCCGCGGCGGGGCCGCCGCCAGCCTCTCGCGCTTCTCGCCGGCGAAGCTCGACGCCTTCCTCGCGACGGCCGGCCTGCGCTGAACGCGGGCGCCCGCCCGGGATCGGCGGCGGACCGCGACCGGGCGCTGGGCCACGGCCGCCGCTCGGGTGGCGTGGTAGCGTCCCGTCGCATGCCCGACGCCCCCGCGACCACCCCCCGTCAGCTGCCCCCGATCGGCGAGGGCGACCCGGCCAAGGGCGCCCAGGTGCGCGCCATGTTCGACGGCATCGCGCCGCGGTACGACGCGCTCAATGCCCTCCTCAGCCTGGGCGTCGATCGCGGGTGGCGGCGTGAGGCCGTCGCGTGGGCGGTCGCGGACGACCCCGGCGACGTGCTCGACGTCGCGACCGGCACGGCCGACCTGGCGATCGCGCTGCGGCGGGCGGCGCCCTCCGCGCGGGTCGTCGGCGTCGACTTCTCCGAACCCATGCTGGCGGTCGGTCGGGCCAAGGCCGCGCGCCGCGGCGTGGACGTCCGCCTCGAGGTGGGCGACGGCACGGCCCTGCCGTACCCGGACGCGTCGTTCGACGCGCTGACCATCGCCTACGGTCTGCGCAACTTCGCGGACGTCGACGCCGGGCTGCGCGAGTTCCGCCGGGTGCTCCGCCGGGGTGGGGTGGCCGTGGTGCTCGAGTTCCCGCCGCCGCCCGTCGGGGTCTTCGGCCGCGTCTTCCGCTTCTACTTCACGCGCGTCGTGCCGTGGCTCGGCGGCGTGGTGTCCGGGCGTCCGGGCGCCTACGCGTACCTGCCCGCGTCGGTCATGGCCTTCCCGGACCCCGAGGCGCTCGCCGAGCGCATGCGGGCGGCCGGCTTCGCCGACGTGCGCTACCGGCTGCAGACCGGCGGCGTGTCGGCCCTGCACCGGGGGGTGGCCGCATGAGCGCGCGCGAGCCGTTCGGCCTGGGGGTGGTCGTCAACACCGACGCCGCCCTGGTCGATCCCGACTGGGACGTCTTCGCGGCCGAGCACGAGCGTCGCTTCGGGCTCGCCATCTCGCACCTCAAGAGCCTCGTCCGCGGCGCCAGCTACGACAACGAGGTGATGAAGGTGCGCGTCGGCGCGGGCGGCTTCTACGTCCAGTCGCGGCGCTTCCCGGCGGCCTTCTACGGCGACACCGGCCGACCGAGCGTACGCCACGTGGGGCGCGAGGAGGCCGAGGTCATCGCCTGGGACGCCGCGGCCCACTACCGCGCGGGCGAGGCGCGCTCGCTCACCTGCATCTACGGCGACGACGATCCGCCCGACGTGTTCTTCGGCTACCGCACGGGCGGCCAGCGGCGCTACGAGCTCGGCGTGCTGCGCCACCGGCTGCCGCTGCACGCGCGCATCCTGGTGGAAGGCGCCGCCAGCAGCGAGCTGGTGCCCGGCGGCTCGGGCGTCCTGGTGCTGCAGCGCCTCGCCGACGATCGCTTCGTGGTGCTGACCGCCCTGGGCCGGCGCGCGCCGTTCTCCGGGACCTTCGAGCCCGAGGGCTGAGCCGAGGTGCGCTCCGTGTTGGTCGTGGGCGGCGGCGCCGCCGGCTGCGAGCTCGCCTGGGGCCTGGCGCGGCGCGGCGTCGCGACGACGCTGCTGACCACGAGCCTCGACACCCTGTACGCGCTCCCCGCCGACGCCTGGCCGGCTCGACCGCCGGCGACGACGCTGTGGGCCGAGATCGCGGGCGAGGCGCGGGACGCGGCCGGCGCGCAGCGCGCCGGACCCCTGCGGCGTGCCGCCAAGCGGGAGCTCGAACGGCTGGCGGACCTGCGCGTGGTGCAGTCGAACGCCACCGCCCTGGCGCGCGGCGATGCCGGTGAGGTGATCGGCGTGCGGACGTGGGAGGGGCCGACGGTGCGGGCCGACGTGACGGTCCTCGCCGTCGGCAGCTTCCTGGGCGCGCGCCTCACCCTGGGCCCGGTGGTGGAACTCGCCGGCCGCC
>Ga0180435_10002608_pt1 | contig 18305 bp, 17 predicted proteins | sample SS_ome_3_FD_132467 | JGI IMG/M metagenome (GOLD analysis project Ga0180435, IMG submission 132467) | Hypersaline lake sediment archaeal communities from the Salton Sea, California, USA - SS_3_S_1 metaG | ecosystem: Environmental > Aquatic > Non-marine Saline and Alkaline > Hypersaline >...
AACACCCACATCCAGAGTTGTGATTGAACCGGATCGAGATGTATCAGGCTCTGGTTTGTCAAACGCTCTCGTTCTCAGAGTAACGATCTGGGGAGTTGTGCCACAGGTAAGTTTAGCCAGGAGTTTTCCGGCATAGATCGGTCGGGTGGCAGTAATTTCACCTCCTGTCCAATCTAGGGCAATCACATCTACCATCACGCCTGTATCAAGGTCCACAGCAGCCATACCAGCAAGGGTCCTGCCCCGTGATGTGGTTGGGAAAATGATAAGGTCCGGTTGATATTCTTTGGCCGCCATGGCAACCATATCTGCCAGGGGTTCGGGTCGGAAATCTTTCAGGATCGGGCTGTCAGCCAGGAGCACTTGATCCGCGCCGTAATGAAACGCTGTCTCAGCCAGTCCATTTACTCCTTCTCCCAGAACCAGGGCGGATATTTCTCCACCCAAATCATTAGTGATTGCACCTGCTAGTCCAAGGCATTCCCACGAAGAAGGCTGGGCTTTTCCGTGAAAATGATCTATGTAGGCAAGTATTTTTTTTGTCATTAGAGCACCTTCTCGGCGATAAGTTTTTCTACGAGGGATTTTGCTTTCTCTTCCGGTGTATCACCCTCAATGATCTCGGTCAAAATTTCTTTCTGAACAGGTTCAGTTACTTCCGGCCAGCCTATCGAGGAAGGAGGTGTTTCAATTTCCAGATCAGCCAATGACCAGATGGGGAATTCAGCTTTGGAGGCTTTCCGGATACCCATAAACGATGGGTAGCGCGGTTCACCATAATCTTTGGTAACGCTAACAACAGCAGGGAGGGCACTGTCCACAACCTGAACAGCTTCTTCCATTGAGCGCAGGACCTGGATTTTGCTATCGCCAGGATTTACGGATTCAAATTTCGATACCAGGGTGAGGGAGGGCCATTTAAGCAATCTGGCTGTTTGGACGGGGAGTAGGCCAGTATCTGTATCAACCGATTGCTGTCCGAATAGAACCAGATCTGCATCACCGATCTTTTGGATCGCGGCTGCTAGAACTTTCGATGCAGCCACATTATCGGCTCCTTTCAACGCCGGATCAGAAACCATCACAGCGCTATCTGCGCCCATAGCCAGGGCATGTTTGATGGCTTCGGTTTCCCCTTCCTTGCCGAGACAGAGAGCGACGACTTCTCCTCCCTGGTCTGCTGCCAGGTTCAGGGCGGCTTCCACAGCGAACTCATCCCATGGGTTGATAATGAGCGGCGCATCTCCCCAACTGATGGCCCCGTTATCAACAGTCATGGTGGCTGCTGTATCTGGGACCTGCTTAACGCAGACAATAATTTTCACACTGTTACCCTCCTTATGATTAAAAAGTGGATCATTTTATTATCCTGGATCAAAGGTCCAGGTTTGGTGATCATAGGGCGGCAGCTCGCGGCGGATTTTTTTATCCCTGCGTTTACCCAGGGCATAATCCGCTTGAATTAGGGATTGGATCTCATTGCTTCCTTCATAGATCATAGCGCCTTTGGCATTGCGCATAAAACGCTCGACAGGATATTCATCGCTGAAGCCGTACGCTCCGTGGATCTGAACCGCTTCGGATGCAGCTCGAAAGGACGCATCCGTGGCATACCACTTGGCAGCTGATGTTTCACGGGTGTTACGGGTACCCTGGTTCTTTAACCATCCGGCGTTAAGATATAACAGGCGGGCAGCCTGATAATCCAGAGCCATCCTGGCGATTTTGGCTTGAATGAGCTGGAAATCGCTGATCTTTCCGCCAAAGGCATTTCTTTCCTCCGCATAGGATTTGCTGGCTTCCAGGGCTGCTCGAATCAATCCGGTGGCACCGGCTGCCACTGTATAACGCCCACTGTCAAAGGCGGACATCGTTACCTTGAATCCTTCACCTTCTTCTCCCAGCATGTTCTCAGTGGGAACGCGGACATCCTGGAAGTTTATCCAGCCGGTGGATCCTGCGCGGACGCCGAGTTTACCGTGAATATCCCCCCGAGTGATCCCCGGAGACTCCAGGTCCACGAGGAAGGTTGATAATCCCCGGTACCCTGGATCAATTTTTTGATCTGTTCTTACGGTGACAATAGCATAATCGGCAACCGAAGCCAGGGATATCCACATCTTCTCTCCGTTGAGGATGTAGTCCTGACCATCTTTTTTACCAGTGGATTGGATATGGGCGAAATCAGTCCCTGCGCCTGGCTCAGTAAAGGCGCCGCAGCCAACCTTCTTTCCCTGTGCCAGGGGTACCAGGTATTGCTCTTTTTGATCTTCGTTCCCCCATTGGAGAAGAGTTAAGCAAGTCAAACCGTTATGGACAGAGATCACAACCCGTAGAGAGGTGTCAATAAACTCAAGTTCTTCACTAACTAAACCAAGGGAGATGTAGTCCATCCCTTGCCCGCCATATTTTACCGGGATGGTGATTCCCAAGATACCCAACTCGGCCATCCTTGGAATGATAAATGGCGCCATACCACCAATTCGGTCCTGTTCTTGAATAGTTGGAAGGACTTCCTTGGCCGCAAAATCCCGGACCATCCGCTGCACCATTTGATGCTCTTCTGACAATCCAAAATCCAATTTGGCTCCTTATCTGGTTCAGAATATTGGGAGTAAACTGATTATACCTTTTTCCCCGACTCCTGGTCCTGCGGTTTCATTTCAGTAGTAAATACAATATAATCTCAGGTATGAATGATCGCCTGAAAATTGCCCTTCGGTTTGTTGTGTTGATCCTGATTGGTTCTCTAATCGGTTTTTCACCATCTGCTATTAGTGTAACCGAAAATACGCGGAAATTGAGGCTTGCCTTCGCCGCAGAGGACTATTCAACCGGGGCTGAAATTTTGGTTGACCTGGCTGAAGAAAACCCTTGGTGGACCTCACTCCTGGAAAGCGCTGGTAATGCCGCTTTTATTGGAAATGACTACCCAATGGCAAAAATCGCTTATGAAAAGGCACTCCTGAAAAAAGATCTATCAATAGAAGGACAGATTAAATTAGGTCAGACGTACCTGCAGCTTGGGGAAGAGGAAATGGCAGCTGAGACCTGGCAAAGCCTTGAAGAATCCTCTGAGGCGCTGGAAGAATTGGCTTTCCTTTATGAAAGAAATGGTGATATTTCCCGGGCAATTGAGGTCTGGCATACATACCTGACTAAATCAGAGGATGGAAGTACACCTGAGCTGATCTACCATTTTGGACTATTAATTGCAGCGGATACTCCTCCAAAATCACTGCCGTACCTGGATCAGGTACGAGAGGAATACCCGGAAGTTGAGGGTATTGCCTCAGCAATCAGGGGCGCATTATCTGAGGAACCGGCTTATCAATATGTCACCGCCGGGCAGGCCTTGGCAGCAATCAATCAATGGAACCTGGCAGCCTTTTCATTTGATAGAGCGACTTCCCTGCGCCCGGATTATCAGGAAGCCTGGTTGTATCTCGGCGAAGCTCTTCAACATCTGGAAGAGCCTGATGAAGACATTCTGGATGCTCTCGAGACCGGTTTGGCATTGAATGAGGACTCTCCTCTGGCAAATCTCTTCTTGGGATTGTATTGGCAGCGTCGTGGTTCTCATAAAACAGCCCTCGACTATTTTAGTGTTGTGGAGGATCTCTGGCCCACTAATGCTGATGTCCGCGTAGAAACAGGTAAATCACTGGCCGCTCTTGGTGAGTTGAGTGCAGCTCTTGAGAAATATCAGGAAGCAGTTGAACTTGATCCTCTGGATGGCAAGTATTACAATCAATTGGCTGAATTCTGTGTAAACTATGACTATCAAATAAAAGAAATTGGTTTGCCAGCAAGCCGGATTGCTGTGCAGTTCAATCCTTCCGATGAAAGTGGACTCGATATCATGGGGCAGGTACTTTTAGCGCTGGATGATAATCTAAATGCGGTGAAGTTCTTCCAAATGGCCCTGGAATCAAACCCGGCCTATGCGCCAGCCCATTATCACTTAGGTATATATTATTCGGCTTTCGATGATATCGAACGTGCTGTTTACCATTTGCAGCAGGTGCTAATATATTCGGACAATCCAGCCCTGTCCGATCGAGCCGAGCGTTTGTTATCTAATTATCAGTAGATAAAGTTGGGAGACTCTATGAAAAAAAGGTTCAGGCTGTTATTTGCTTTCACCTTAACGGCGTTGATATCCCTGGCTTGCAATATTTCCCAGGTTTCTAAGATATTTGGTGAATACCCCCTTAACTCTGGGGATTTACTGTTTCAAGATGGTTTTTCAGACCCTTCCAGTGGATGGGATAAGGTCAGAACCCAAGAAGGGGTTACTGATTATGAAAATGACAGATACCGGATCCTGGTAAATTCCACAAATGCAGATTATTGGTCCAACCCTGGTCTTTACTTTATGAATGTCCGGATCGAAGTAGATGCTGGAAAGAATACTGGCCCGGATGACAATGATTACGGAGTATTATGTCGCTACCAGAATACAGAAAACTTCTATTTCCTGATCATCAGCAGTGATGGTTACTACGGAATAGGGATCGTAGAAGGTGGAGAACAAAAACTGCTGAATCCTCCCCAGATGTATCAGTCGGATTTTATTCACACTGGAATGAGCGCTAATCATATTCAGGTGATCTGCGATGGTCCTCGGCTGGTATTGATTGTCAATGGTGAGTTGATCGCTGAAGCATATGACAGCACGTTTATTGATGGAGATATCGGCCTGATCGTAGGTTCCTTCGATATACCTGGTGTTGATATTTGGTTTGATAATTTAATGGTGACAAATCCTTGAGAAATATTTAAGGTGTCTCGTGGTTTCCAAATATGAAAATATATCTTGATATGATCGGTTGTCGCTTGAATCAAAGTGAGATCGAGATTCTTGCCAGACAGTTTAAAGCCGCTGGGCACAACCTCGTTGGAGATCCGGCTAACGCGGATCTGGCAGTGGTCAACACCTGCACAGTGACATCTGCCGCCGCGGCGGACTCGCGTAAAGTAATCCGTCGTATAGCCCGCAGTGGAGTGAAGGATATTATCTCAACCGGCTGTTGGAGTGAGCTCTATCCTGAACAAGCTCTGGATCTGCCAGGTGTAACCAGGATCGTTTCCAATGCGGAGAAAGGCCGCTTGGTTTCTGATCTGCTCAGTTTGGATCCTGTAGAAATTGACCAGGAACCTCTCCAGCGTGTAAATATCCCCGGAAGTCGCCTCCGGACTCGGGCTTTCATTAAGGCCCAAGATGGCTGCCGTCATCACTGTACTTTTTGTATAACTACTGTGGCCCGGGGTGATTCAAAGAGTGAGTCGCCTGAAATTGTATTAAAGGAAATTAATGCCGCTGTTCAAGCCGGGTTTAAGGAAGTTGTTCTGACGGGAGTTCAACTAGGTTCGTGGGGAAAAGACTTCAACTCTGTTCAGGGCCTTCATGACTTGGTCCAGCTTATATTGAAAGAAACTGATGTTCCCCGGTTGCGATTGTCTTCCATCGAGCCCTGGGATGTTGACTCCTCGTTGATCGAACTTTTGAAGAATGAGAGAGTCGCCCGCCATTTGCACCTCCCTCTCCAGTCCGGCTCAGCTGTTACATTAAGGCGAATGGCGAGGGCGATCAATCCAGCTCGATATGCGGTATTGGTGGAAAATATTCGCTCCACCGTGCCTGAAATCGCACTGACAACGGATATCCTTGTGGGCTTTCCAGGTGAAACTGAGGATGAATTCAAAGAAAGTTATGATTTCGTCCGCCAGATCGGTTTTGCCTCCGGGCATGTATTTAGTTATTCTGCCCGAGAAGATACCCCAGCAGCTGATTACCCAGATCAGATCCCACATCCAATCAGGAAGAAACGGAGTGCTGAGTTCAGGGGACTTCTTAATAACTCTGGGGAAATCTATCGTCGGAAATTCTTGGGATCGGAGCTGGAAGTACTTTGGGAACAAGTAGATGAAAAAACACAGAAAGCCATCGGTTTAACAGATAATTATCTTCGTGTTGAAGCCATTGCCCCCCAGGAGGTATGGAATACCTTCTCCAGGATTAAAATCACTGAAGTTGTCAAAGATGGAGTCCTGGGGGAAATCCTGGATCTAAAATAGGAGGTTTTCATGACTGATTGTTTGTTCTGCAAGATCGTCAAGAAGGAAATTCCGAGTGAGATCGTTTTTCAGGATGAGGTGATCACAGTGTTTAAGGATATAAACCCCTCAGCCCCGGTGCATTTATTAGTAATTCCGAATAAACACATCCCATCTGTCCGCGAGATGGTCGATATCGACGAAATCATCCTGGGAAAGTTGTTTTCCGGCGCAAAAGCTGCCGCTGAAGAAGCAGGTATTGCTGAGACCGGTTACCGTCTGATCATCAATAATGGTCCGGACGCTCACCAGGAAATTCCCCATATCCACATGCACGTGCTTGGTGGAGCAAAAATGAAGCATCCCATGGGCTAAAGGATTGAAAAGGGTATAATTAATATATGAGTATAAAAAAACAATTACGAGATGCATTGACGGAGGCATTAAAATCAGGTGAAGTCCAGCGGAAAACTACGCTGCGGATGACCCTGGCCTCGATTAAGAACGCTGAAGTAGAAGCCCGGGAAGATCTGGCTGAAGATTTGGTCTTGAACTTGGTTCAAAAGGAAGTGAAAGCTCGCCAGGAAACCATCGAGAGTGCCAAACAGGCAAATCGACCGGATTTGATTGATAAGGCTGAGCAAGAGATAAATATCCTCAGTGAATTCCTTCCTCAGCAATTAAGCGCTGAAGAATTGAAGGCTCTGGTTCAGGAAGCCATTCAGGAATCTGGTGCCAGTTCAATGGCTGATATCGGAAAAGTAATGGGTGCTTTAATGCCAAAAATTCGCGGTAAAGCAGATGGGAAACAAGCCAATCAATTCGTCCGGGAATTACTGGGTGATGAGTAAAACCAAACTCCTGGGAACAAGTCTGTTATTCGCAGATAAAAAGCACAAATTTCTCTCCTAATTTATGAATGATAAAACACTAAAACCATCCCTGATCAGAGTTGCAATATTAACACTAGTTTTAATACTGTGTATGGGCGGTATCTGGTGGCTGATCAACTGGTCACTAACTGGCGCCCTTTCCACTGTGCTTGTATCCGAAGGTAGCGTCGCCTCCCAGGACGTGATGTCACCGTATGCGGTGACTTATCAGAGCCAGGTGTTAACAGAAGAATTGCAGCAGGAAGTGGCTCAGGGGGTAGCCCCTATCTATACTCGGCAGAATTCTGCCATTGCCCGCGAACAACTGAATCACCTTAAAGACGCCTTGGCATTCATTGATGTGGTCAGAAATGACCAATTCGCCAGCCTGGAACAGAAATTCACAGATCTGGCTGCCTTGGATGGTATATATATCTCCCAGGATACTGCCGAACAGATCCTGGAGCTCAGTGATGTACGTTGGCAAACGGTGAGACAGGAATCTGTGGTCATCCTGGAGCAGGTAATGCGCACTCCCATAAGGGAAGTAGATCTGGAAGAATCCCGACAGCAGCTGCCATCCTTGGTCAGTTTGTCCCTTTCAGAAGACCAGGTAAAGCTGGTTGTAGAATTAGCTTCTGCCTTTGTAGCGCCGAATAGTGTTTACAGTGAAGAAGGAACAGAAGCTGCCCGACAAGAAGCGATTCAGAATATCGCACCGATTACCAGAACCATCGTAGCCGGAGAAACGATTATCCGCCGGGGAGAGATCGTTCAGGCGGAAGATATTGAGGCTTTGCAAGAGGTCGGACTGTTAACTACATTCTCCGGATGGCAGAATCAGGCAGGTACCCTGGCAGTGGTTGTCTTGTGTGCTGTCTTGATCATTCTGTATTTCCTTTCGCATTCTTATATATTGAGAAATACGAAAAAATTAATCGTCCTGATGGTCCTGTTCCTGATCTTCCTTGGTCTATCTCGATATGTATCCCCGGGTCATTTGGTGATCCCTTATTTATTCCCGATGGCAGCTTATTCACTGCTTGTTGCAGCCTTGATTGACCGGCGGACAGCCCTTTTCACTACCATTCCTTTGGCTATTCTGGCTGCTTATGGGATGCCGCACTCCTTGGATCTGACCCTCTACTATAGCATGGGTGGATTGATGGGACTGTTGATCTTAAGGCGTCCTCAACGATTATCCGCTTATGCCTCAGTTGCGGGTATTATCGCTGTAACTGGTTCTGTGATTCTGGTTGCATACCGGATCATCGACCCTGCGACAGATATTACAGGTCTGGCAACTTTAATTGGTGCTTCTGTGTTTTACGGCGTTGCCTCAGCCATTTTGACTGTCTTGTTGGAATATGCTCTGGCTCCATTATTAGATCTCACAACTACATTACAGTTGGTAGAGTTATCGCGCCCGGATCATCCCCTGCTGCAGCGTTTGCTTCGGGAAATTCCTGGTACCTATCAACATACTCTTCAGGTGGCAAATCTCGCTGAGCAGGCGGCAGAACGCATTCAGGCAAACAGCATGTTGGCCAGAGTTGGCGCCTTATATCATGATATTGGCAAGATGAAGAGCCCCCTGTTTTTTATTGAAAACCAGGGTTCCAATCAATTAAATACCCATGATGATATGGCTCCTGAAGATAGCGCCGAGATGATTATTGATCATGTCCATTATGGACTTGAATTGGCGAAAAAATATCGCCTTCCCACACGCATTCGGGGATTTATTCCAGAACACCATGGCACATTGATTACACGCTACCAATATGGCAAAGCGCTGGAAATTGCAAATGGCGATGAAAGCCAGATCGACAAATCCAAATTCCGATATCCCGGGCCCCGACCCCAATCAGTGGAAACTGCGCTGGTAATGTTAGCAGATGGATGTGAGGCTTATGTGCGGTCTCAGAATCCGGAGACAGATGAAGCGCTGCGGACTTTGATCAAGGACATGGTTGATAGAAGGGTGGCTTTGGGGCAATTAAATAACACAGAATTGACCTTGAGGGATCTAAAGGTAATCATTGATTCCTTTACTACTACTTTGAAGGGAACCTATCATACCCGGGTGGATTATCCTGATGGCGAGAAGCCAGCGGCGAGCGAGAACCGAACCTCGTCAGACGATGCCACGCTGGTTGAATTGCGGGAGTGAAAATAAAGCTCGGTGATCCTAATAATTGTCCATGACGATTTCAGAGAACTAGTTGCCGATCATTTACTGACCTCGGCGGCAGAAGCAGTGCTCCTTGAAAGTGAAGTGCTGGACTCTCCTTCCTTGTTGGTCAGGATCACTGATGATGAAGAGTTAAAATCCCTCAATCTACAGTATCGCGGAATCAATAAAACTACGGATGTGCTTTCTTTCCCGGCGGATTTTACGGATCCAGACCTTGAGAGCAGATATCTGGGTGATATTGTGATCTCACATACCAGAGCGGAGGAACAGGCTCAAAAAAGAGGCCATGATATTGAGGCTGAATTGCAGTTGTTGGTTGTCCATGGTGTGCTCCATTTATTAGGATATGACCACGCGGATTTGAAAGAGAAAGAAGAGATGTGGTCGATCCAATCCCGGATCTTGGACAAGCTAGGTTTGGATATTGATGTTGAGGAAAAATAAGACTATTGAGTAAAAAAAATATATCCCAAACCAGATATCAAGCTATCAAAGTTGCCCTGGAAGGCATCAAGTATGTAGTTACCACCCAACCGAACGCCAGGATCCATGCAGGATTTACCCTGGCGGTTTTTTTAGCAGCGTTATTATTGAAACTACCCCGACTGGAATGGGTCATTCTACTGCTCACGGTTGGACTGGTTTGGACTGCTGAGATTTTCAATACAGCAATTGAGATTTCAGTGGATCTTATTAGTCCGAATTATGATCCTAAAGCAAAATTAATCAAGGATATTAGCGCAGGAGCTGTATTGATCAGCGTCCTCGTATCAATTCTGGTGGGTTTGTTTATTTTTGGCCCCCACCTCTGGAATTGGATCAAAACGTTTTTCTAATTATAAGTAGAGCATGTGAGGATTTAATGGTTGAGAGTTCTTTTCGTTTTGGCACAGTGGGGACACCCAAAAATAAGCCTAAAAAACCGGGTGGTAGTGTCGGAGGTATCTATCATCTGAATGATCTTGGACTTCAAGCCCTCGAATTGGGCTGGGTACGATCGGTCCGTGTTTCAGAGAGTACTGCTCAAAGTATCAAAGAAGCAGGACGCGAGCGGGATATTGCCTTAAGCGTTCATGCCCCTTACTACATTAACTTGAATGCTAATGATGAGGAATGGCCTAAATCACGCAAGCGATTGATGGACGCTGCTCGGGCAGGGCACCTGGCTGGAGCGACAGATATTGTTTTTCATCCGGGGTCCTATTTCGGAAAACCTGCGGCTGAAGTCTTGCAGGTCGCGCTGCCACGTCTGGAAGATTGTGTGAAAGAATTACATGCAGAAGATAATCCAGTTATCTTGCGGCCCGAGACCATGGGGAAAGGCGCGATGCTTGGTTCCCTGGAAGATACTCTCGAAATGAGTCAGCTGGATGGAGTTGAGCCCTGCTTGGATTTTGCTCATCTGCACGCCAGGCCGGGTGACGGCTCTGTGAATACCTACGAAGAGTGGACGGAAATCCTGGATTCGTATAAGGACGCATTGGGTGAAGAGAGTTTGGAACGGCTGCACTGCCACCTATCTGGGATCGAATATTCAGAAAAAGGTGAACAAAACCACCTGGTGATCAGCGAATCGGATTTTGATCTGGGCGCATTATTCCAGGCTCTGTTCGATCAGAAAGCAGGTGGGCGAATATTATGCGAAAGTCCAACTCTGGAAGAAGATGCTCTTTTCATCCAGAAATCATGGCAAGATCAAATCACATAAATTGACCAATCAAATTTGAATATATGAAAGATAATTCCGAAAAATTACTGAGGTTACACAAATCAATGAAAAAATGCCGCGCCTGTCTGGATGAGGGCTATGAAATCTATCCACCGGCAGTGATTTCCGGTATGGGTTCCGCTAAACTTATGACAATTGGCCAGGCACCCGGGATCACAGAACAAGAAGCGCAACGTCCATTTAATGCTGGAAGCGGGAAACGTCTATTTGATTGGCTGGGTCGAGCTGGGATTGAAGAAGACTGGTTCAGATCGACTCAGTACATGACCTCAGTGACCAAATGTTATCCCGGCAGACAGCCTTCTGGCAGCGGAGATCGTGTTCCAGGCCGCCGGGAACAGGAATTATGCCGGCCTTTTCTGGATCAGGAGATCGAATTGGTCAATCCTGGGGTGATCATTCCGATCGGCCGTTTAGCTATAAACCTGTTTTACCCCAAAAAGCTGAAGCTCCAGGATATTATTGGCACCCAGCTGGAAATCTCCGGCCGGTGGGTGATCCCCTTACCCCATTCCTCAGGAGCCAGCCGCTGGCATCAGATCGAGGAGAATCGTCGTTTGATCGACCAGGCAATCACCTTGATCCGGGAAAAGCGAGAAGAAATTTTCCCGCACTAAGCTTTTGAAGCAAACTTATCCAGTTTATTAAATCAAAAAGGGCGACCCAGCAGGTCGCCCTTTGTTGTTTACTCGTATTTAGTTTTCTTTAGTTATCCGCCTGCACAAAATTGATGCGAACCAAATTTGAATCACAGCTATCAAAGGTCTGGAAATAGATCTTCTCTGTGAGCGGCAAATTTGCCTGGTCTAAAACCTGGATCCAGATAGCATCTTCTGAAGCTATCGGTGTATTGTGGAGGGTGATTTCATAACCTCCCTCACCGTAATTTGGTGCCATGCCAGATAAAGTCAATCCAGTAACATCTATTTCTCCCAGTGAACCTCCTGCTTCTATCAGAATACCGGGTACAGGGGCGCCATCTTTATCAAACACCTGCCCACCGACTCCCAGCCATTCGCAACCCGCATCTGCATGATAAGAGTTGACCTCGTAACTGGGTGAACCATCCTGGAGGATGAATGTTGTCCCACTTTCAATGTCCGCAGTTGGGACGGGGGTATCTGATGGGATAGGCGTATCTGTAGGAGTGGGAGTATCTGTTGGTTCTGGCGTAGGTGAACTCGTGGGAGTCCAGGTTGGTGGCAGTACACCTTTTGGTGTGGGTGTGGGGGTATTGGTTAGAACCAGGGCCGGCAAAGTGGTTGGCGGCAGGGGGTTAATCACCGCCTGGGGGTTGATGTAAATGATGGCAAAAACCAGGCCTACAACTATGGTCGCAGTCACCAGGATGCCAGAGAGCAAATTTAACAGGCACCCACCGGTATTTTTTTTCTTCCGGGGAGATTTACGTGCTGGCTCTTTTACCGGTTCAGGATCATCCAGCAAGTCTTCAAAGGAATCTTCAAAAGGATCGGACATAAATATACTCCTGGGAGCATCTTATGATGGAAGGGTTATCTCTATTGTACTAAGTTTCCATCGGCGTTCAAGCCAATCTTCCAGAGCGCCTTCTTTCAACAGTTGGCGAATGGCAGGATCGAGGGTGCGGTTTGGGTCTTTGTCAAGAACTTTGATGATATGATAACCGATTTCTGTTTCAATAATATCACTAGTTTCCCCAACTTCGAGGTCGAACAGGATAGGATCCAGAATGGGGATGACTATAAATCCCTCGGGGAACCACCCTAAATCTCCTCTGGTTTGGGGATCATGAGTGCTGGCAAGTTGGGAAAAATCTTTGCCTTCATTAAGAGATTCTAAAGTAACTTCTGCTGCCGGTAAGTCGTAAAAGAGCATTTGCTGGGCATGGATTTGTTCCATTTGCAGGGGCACATCGTTTATGATCTCATCTCGCATCCAGGCGGCTTCCAGGGATCGCTTTAAATAAACCCTGAAGCTCTCCTCGGTAAAACCGTTGGCTGCCAGCCAATCTGTCAGGGGCGTATTGTCAGTATCGAGTCCAGCGATACGATCATCGAGCTCAATTTCTGAAATCTGAAATCCTTCCGATTTGGCCGCTTGAGCTAGGAGCATATTATTGATCAGATCGTTAATCACAATCGTGTGATCTTCTTGAGTCAATTCACGGTTTACGGCCGCTTTGTACCGAGCTAACTCCTCCTGGAATTCTGACATGGTGATTAAATCACCATTCACAATCGCAGCTGTTGGAATAGGTGTTGGCGAAGGAGGAAATGGCGTTCGGGTTGGCAAAACGGGGGTAGCGGATGGGGCGGAGGATCCGCCTTTACCGCAACCGCTGATCAGAATGATGATTATTAACGCAAGGACAATGATTTTATTGAGTTTTTGGTCAGCTTTCATATGTGTAGATTATAACGCTTCCACACGACCATCTGAAGCAAATCTCAATTTTGATGAAATCGCATTATAATGAGGAAAAGTTAAAATTCCTGCAATTGTCCACATCGGCAGGCGAGAACTGCAGAAGGAGTTTTTCCAATGGTGGATCCTCAGTTATTAAGATCCCTTAAAGACGAGAATATCAGTCTAAAACATGAAAATGAAGACCTGAAAGATCAGAACAGCCGGCTCTGGAAGGTTATCAAATCCCTGAACGAACTCCAAAGCAACCCGCAAGTGAAAACATCCCCGTCTGATCTGCTTGAGATGGTGAAGAATATCCTCACTATTGCTTTGCATGCAGCAGAATCGAAAGATGGATCAATCCTGCTGCTGGATGAAGAAAGTGATGAGCTGGTTTTTGTGGCGGTGGTGGGTGATCGGGCAGAAGAACTGATGGACTACAGAATTCCGGCGGGATCAGGTGTGGCGGGTTGGGTCAATCTGCATAAAAAAGCTGCCCTGGTTCCGGACGTGCGGAAAGATGATCGCTGGATCTCCGCGGTTGATCAATCCATTGGTTTTCACACCCAGAGTTTGATGGCTGTCCCATTAATCCTCGAAGACCGTGTGTTGGGAGTGATGGAGGTTGTAAATTCTCGATCAGAGGACCTCTTCAATGATAAAGATCTGGAGCTGCTGCAGCTAGTCGCCCGATTGGCTTCATATGTTTTCGGATCTACAGAAGATGATTCCGAGAGTGATCAAAACCAATGAAGCGGGAGTAGCTTTAACTGAAAGAACAATTACGGCAGGTCTTGACAGAACTGATTTTTTATTCATAATAAGAGGGTAATTAACAACGACAATCAAATAAGAAAAATCGTCGACGGAGAAAAGTACGCTGGTTGCCACTGACAGGGAATACGGGGCAGAGACTGAGATCCCGTACCAGATCGTCATCCAGGGGAAGTTCACTCCAGAGAGCTCAAGGGAAAGGTAATCCGAGTAGTTTGAGCCGCAGCCCCAACGTTACCAGGGGAACCAATCGCAAAGTTGTAATTTCTGCTGTTGGGATCAAGTGAGTCGAGAACCGGCTAAATTGGGTGGTACCACGGGTAATTCCCGTCCCTATGTGGGGCGGGTTTTTTGTTTCCAGGACCTGGCACTACTATACCAATTGGGAATACTGAGCAGTTCAGGAGGACCTATGCAAGAAAAATTGGATTCAATAAAGAAAGAAGCCCTGGATGCGCTGGATGATGTCAATGAAATCAGCGCACTGGAAGCCTGGCAGGTGAAATACCTGGGACGCAGTTCCGCTGTAATGGAGGTTTTTAAAAGTTTGGGAACTTTGTCGAAAGAGGAAAAACCAGCTGTTGGCAAAGCAGCCAATATTGTAAAGATCGCCCTGGAAAAAGCTTCCGGGGAAAAAGAAAGCCAACTCAATCAACAGCGAATTGAACAGTCCCTGGCTGGAGAGAAGATTGATGTCACTCTTCCGGGCAGGCGGACTGTCAGCGGTGGACTCCATCCTACTACCCAGACCTTGAGGGAGATCTATCGTGTGTTTGGCGATATGGGTTTTCAAATTTATCGCTCACAGGAAGTTGAAACCGATCAATATAATTTCCAACATTTGAACTTTCCACCCTACCATCCTGCCCGAGATATGCAGGATACCTTCTTTGTGAAAAGCGCAGAAGAGAGGGGAAATGACCCACTAATGCTGAGAACGCATACCTCACCGGGACAGATCCATGCTATGTTGGAACATACCGGCAAGTATCCTGAAGATCCTCCACCAATCCGGATCATTCTACCTGGAATGTGTTATCGATATGAGCAGATCACAGCTCGCTCAGAAATACAATTCAACCAGGTGGAAGGCCTGGCGGTAGGAAAAGGGATCACGTTTGGTGACCTAAAGGGCACTTTGAGCAATTTTGCTCGAAGGATGTTCGGACAGGATGCAAAAACGCGTTTCCGGGCTTCCCACTTTCCGTTCACGGAACCCAGTGCGGAAATGGATGTGGGCTGTTTTCTGTGCGATGGTGATGGTTGCTCAGTGTGCAAGGGAGCAGGCTGGTTGGAGATCCTTGGTTGCGGTATGGTCCATCCCACTGTGCTGAAAAATGGCGGTTTTGATCCTGAAGTTTACTCCGGTTTTGCATTTGGAATGGGACCGGAACGAATAACGATGATGCGCCATCATATCGAAGATATAAGAAATTTTTGGGCAAATGACCTGCGATTCCTAAACCAGTTCTAGACCAGGCCGGGAAGCTATTGCCGCGAGATTATTGAAAGGAATGAAATATGAAAGTACCTATATCATGGTTGAAGGAATATGTTGAGATTTCCATGCCAATTGAAGAATTAGCTTATAAGTTGACTGTGGCCGGACTTGAAGTTGAGGAGATCCGTTACGTTGGTCTGCCTCTGCCTGAAGGAAAGGGGCAAGAAACCAAGATCACTGGTATATCCTGGGGTCCTGAAGAGATCGTTGTCGGTGAAGTGAGTGAAGTAATGCCTCATCCTGATGCAGACAGATTGGTCCTGTGCCAATTGGACGACGGAAAACAACAGCATACTGTCCTGACAGGCGCGCCGAATTTATTTCCCTACAAAGGCAAAGGTCCTCTGGATCCTCCTCTAAAAGTTGTTTATGCCAGGGAAGGAGCCACGATCATTGACGCATATCATGAAACTGACCCCATGGCAACCACAACCTTAAAAAGGAAAAAGATCCGCGGTGTGGAATCTTATTCCATGGCCTGTTCAGAAAAGGAATTGGGCATATCGGATGAACATGAAGGCATCATCCTGCTGGATCAAGATGCTCCAACGGGAATGTCAATGGTGGAATACCTGGGTGACGCTGTTCTGGATATTGCCATCACACCTAATATCGCCAGAGCGGCAAACATACTGGGTGTAGCCAGGGAAGTTGCTGCTATCACCGGGGTCGAGTTAAAATACCCTGAATTTGAACCTGTCATGGAAGGGGATTCCATCCAGGGGAAAGTGTCGATCGATATCAAGAACCCGGAAGACAATCCAAGATTTGTGCTGGGGTTGATAGAAAACGTGGAGATCAAACCCAGCCCATATTGGGCCCAGCTGCGGTTAAAATTAGCTGGTGTACGCCCCATTGATGCACTGGTTGACGCCACAAATTACACAATGCTGGAGATTGGTGAACCCCTGCATGCCTTTGATTATGATGTTCTGGTTGATCGAGCCAAAGGAAAACCTCCTGTGATCATCACCCGCAGGGCGAAACAAGGTGAACTTTTGACCACCCTGGATGATGTAGAAAGGAAACTGGACGATTTTACTGTCCTTGTGACAGATACAGCCGGTCCCCTTTCCCTGGCAGGAGTTATGGGTGGTGCAGAAACAGAAGTACGGGCCGAAACGAAAAATGTACTCCTGGAGGGCGCCTCCTGGAATTATGTTAATACACGCAGAACAGTATCTGCCCACGGCCTACCTTCTGAGGCAGCTTATCGATTTGAACGAGGCGTGCATCCGGAGATCGCCCCCATTGGTGTAAGTCGCTGTTTGGAGTGGATGAGAAAATGGACAGGGGGTACGGTTGCTAAAGGCCTGGTTGACGAATATCCCCTGCCGCAGGTGGATACCAGAGTGACCCTGGCCCCGGTTGATGTCGAACGCTGGTTGGGCATTTCTCTGTCCGCTGAAGAGATCGAGAAACTTCTTATAAAACTTGAATTCTCTGTCACGATCAAGGATGATCTACTGGATGTTAAAACACCACCGCATCGCCTGGACATTGGGGAAGGCATGATCGGAAAAGCGGACCTGATGGAAGAGATCGCCCGGGTCTATGGGTATGACAAGATCCCGGAAACGAATCTTGCTGATGAACTGCCCTTGCAGGCAGGGAACCGCGATCTGGAACTTGAAGAAAAGGTCCGGGATAAACTGGCTGGCCTTGGTTTGCAGGAAATCGTTACCTACAGGATCACATCCCCCGAAGCAGATCTAAAAGCCTTGCCCCCTGGGGCAGATGATGGGCGGGAATACCTGGAATTGGCCAATCCCATCAGCGCTGATAAAACCGTTATGCGCCAGGAAATACTGGCAAGTATGCTGGAAGTTGTGGAAAAGAATTTCCGCAGCAGGGACCGTGTTGCTTTGTTCGAAATTGGTCCTGTATTCCTTCCCGAGGACGCAGAGCTCAATATCCCTGAAATCCCCAAGCTGGCCCTGTGTTTATTTGGATCCCGCTCACATCCCTCCTGGCAGGGATCTGAGAAAGAGATGATGGATTACTATGATCTTAAAGGGATCGTTGAGGAATTACTTGCTGACCTGCATATCGAGGGAGTGAAATATCTGCCGGAACCCGCCCCGTATTTCCATCCCGGGAAATCCGCCCGGATCGATGTGGATGGCACTCTTCTTGGTTACCTGGGAGAAGTACACCCACAGGTAAAGGGTAACTACAAATTACCGGATCGGCCGCTTCCGGCTGCGATCCTGGAAATCAATGCTCTTCTGGAGCGGGTAGATGACCTTTATGATGTAGAACCTGTCCCGGCCCAGCCACCTGTTTTAGAGGACTTGGCACTGGTTGTGGACGATGATGTGCCAGCTCAGGATGTGCAGACATTGATCCAGCAGACTGGTGGTCAGACATTGAGAGATGTGCGTTTATTTGATGTTTATCGCGGTGAACAGCTCGGAGAAGGAAAAAAGAGTCTGGCCTACAGCCTGGTTTACCAGCATCCAGAAAAGACGCTAACAGATAAAGAAGTTCTGGCGATTCGGAATAAGATCGTCAAGCGCCTTGAAAAAGAACTGGGTGCCCAGCTGAGAAGCTGGTAATTTGAAAAGGATAGGGTCTTGTTAAGGGATTGAGTCCTTCCGAAGGACTCAATCCCTTTTGTTTATCTAATTAACTTCTAAAATCGTATATCCCATCCACGACTGGATAGGTTTTACTGCACGAAGGGCAAACCAGTTTGTCAGCTCCTGGATCTTCCTTGGGAATGGGGTTTTGACACGCCGGGCATTGGAAAAATCCATCATAAGGTTGTTCGAAGGATTTCTT
>Ga0180435_10002609_pt1 | contig 18299 bp, 20 predicted proteins | sample SS_ome_3_FD_132467 | JGI IMG/M metagenome (GOLD analysis project Ga0180435, IMG submission 132467) | Hypersaline lake sediment archaeal communities from the Salton Sea, California, USA - SS_3_S_1 metaG | ecosystem: Environmental > Aquatic > Non-marine Saline and Alkaline > Hypersaline >...
CCATCACTTCTGCCTCAGGCCTGAAAAGGCCTGAACGGTTACCAGCCAGGTTGCTTCTGGAACCTACCGCCATTTCGAACTTTGGCCGGGTAATTGATTAGTAGACGAGCATCGTCTTTCTCAAAGAACCCGCCAGACAGCACGCCGGTCGCCAAGCGAAGGCCGTTGTGGGTACATCCGCAAGGAGCCCGCAATGCCCGACATACTGAACGACCCGCCCGAAATGACCCCACCGCAGCGCCGCCGCGAGATTGCGACCATCCTCGCCCGAGGCGTGCTTCGCCTACGCCAATGCAATGACATCCCGCCCGGTTCGGCCCCATCTCACACTGTCGAAAAGCTTCGGAATCCGGCCAGGATTGCCTTGATGAGGGGGCGAAAACGAGCCCTCATGTCCCCGCTGGTTAACGACCGCGAGAACGTGAAGGAGCTCGAATCATGACGATGAACGTAGGCAGACAGATCGCCCAACTGAGGCGAATGACGGTGACGCAGCTTCGCCAGAAGCACCTTGAAGCCTTCGGCGAACCGACCCGCTCGGGCCACAAGGACTACTTGGTCAAACGCATCGCCTGGCGGCTGCAGGCCCAGGGCGAGGGCGACCTGTCGGAGCGTGCCCGCAGGCGGGCCGAGCAACTGGCCAACGATGCCGATCTGCGAACCACCGCCCCCAAGGTCAAGCCCGATGACGGCCATTCGAGCACCACCACGACAGCGGCGGTCGCCTTCGACCACGACCCGCGCGTGCCGCTACCCGGCTCGATCCTGACCCGCCGGTACAAGGACCGCGACATCGTGGTGAAGGTGCGACCGAAGGGCTTTGAGTTCGAGGGTGAGGTCTACCGCAGCCTCTCAGGCGTCGCCAAGGCCATCACCGGCACGCACTGGAACGGTTTTCACTTCTTCAGCCTGAGGCAGAACGGAGTCCCCGATGAGTAAACGCAACGACAGCCCGCCCACCCTCCGGTGCGCGATCTATACCCGCAAGAGCACTGAAGACGGCCTTGAGCAAGAGTACAACTCTTTGGACGCCCAACGCGACGCGGGTGAGGCGTACATCGCCAGCCAGAAGTCCGAAGGTTGGATCTGCCTGCCTGACCGCTACGATGATGGCGGTTTCACCGGTGGCAATATGGACCGCCCGGCGATAAAACGTCTGCTGGCCGACATTGAGGACGGCAAGGTCGATTGCATCGTGGTCTATAAGGTGGACCGGCTCAGCCGCAGCCTGATCGACTTCTCGAAGATCATGGACGTACTGGAACAACGCAGCGTTTCGTTTGTGTCGGTCACTCAGCAATTCAATACCAGCAGTTCCATGGGCCGGTTGATGCTCAACGTGCTGCTGAGCTTCGCCCAGTTCGAACGGGAGATGATCTCCGAACGCACCCGCGACAAGATCGCGGCCACCCGCCGCAAAGGTAAATGGTCCGGCGGCATGCCCATGCTGGGCTACGATGTGGACGCGAGTGGCGGTCGGCTGAATGTCAACGATGAGGAGGCCGCTCGCGTGCGAAGCATCTTCGAGCTTTACCTGGAGCGATTGTCGCTGATCGAGACGGCCAAGGAACTGGACGCTCGCGGCTGGCGGACAAAGCGATGGATCACAAGGAAGGGCCACGAACGCGGCGGTAAGCCGTTCAATAAAAACAGTCTGTTCAAGCTGCTGACCAACCGCATCTACCTAGGTAAGATCACCTACAAGGATGAAGTCCACGAGGGCGAACATTCCGCCATTGTGGACGAGGATATCTTCGGACGAACGCAACGCATGCTCAAACGCAACGGCCGCAGCGGCGGCAAGCACGTGCGGAACCGGTTCGGGGCGTTGCTCAAGGGCCTGGTCCGATGTGTATCCTGCGAGTGCGGCATGGTGCCCACGCATGCAACGAAGAACGGCAACAAGCGGTATCGCTATTACGTCTGCGCCGCCGCCCAGAGTCGGGGCTGGCACACATGCCCATCGCCATCGGTGCCAGCACCCGAGTTGGAACGGTTCGTCGTCGAGCAGGTCAAGGGCATCGGCCAGGACACCGACCTGCTGACCGAAACACTTGAAGAATGCCTTCGCCAACGCGAAGAAACCATCGGCAAGCTGGAGGTCGAGAAACGCACGCTGGAACGCGAGCTTCATCGCCACAATACCGAACTGCGTGAGCTAGCCGCACAAGGCCGAAGCAACGGCGTAACCACCGATCGCATGGCCGACGTGCAGGATCGCATCCGAACGACCGAACAGCGAACCACTGAAGTGCACGGGCAGATCGTCACCTTGTCGCGCGAGTTGGTGGACGCACGCGAGGTCGGCGAGGCATGCTCGCTTTTCAATCCGCTGTGGGACACGCTGACCTCCCGCGAGCAGGCCCGCATCCTGCACCTGCTGATCAAGCGGGTGGATTACGACGGGGTGAATGGCACGGTGTCGATCACCTTCCACCCCACGGGCATCAAGACGCTGGCTGATGAATTGGGGCAGCAGGAGGTTACCGCATGAAAGGACTGACAATTCAGCGGCAGGTGCATTTCGGGCGAGGTCGCAACAGCCGCAAAGTCATTCATGAAGGCCCGCCGCCGGAAGCGCCACCGACGCCTGCGGGGCGTGTACCACGTATCTCGAAGCTGATGGCCTTGGCGCTACGTTTCGACCGGCTGATCAAGGACGGCGAGATCACCAACCAGGCGGAACTCGCCCGGCTTGGCCATGTCAGCCGCGCTCGCGTGACGCAGATTATGAATCTGCTGCTGTTGGCCCCGGACATTCAGGAGGAGATTCTGTTCCTGCCGCGCACGCAGGGCGGTCGCGACCCGATCCGCGAGATCATGGTCCGGCCCATCGCTGCCGTGCTCGACTGGCGTAAGCAGCGGAGAATGTGGAGTAAGCTTCGGGCCGATCGCCAAGTCGAGGTCGCCTCCTATGGCTGATGAGGCCGTCACCTGCTTCACCTGCCATTGCACCTCCGCCAACATTCCCTCCAGATCCTTCCCATCCGGCACCTTCTCGGCCGCTTGGTAGCGATTGCGGGCTTCCCGAATCAGAGCGTGCAATCTGGGTTGAGTGGCAACCCTATCGGCAGGCAACGGTTTTGGGTTTGCCTCTTCCGTAACGTCGCGAAGGGAAAACATGCCAGCCCTGGTCAAGCCCGGGTGAAGACACTCGACCCAGTCTCTTTTCGCGTGCCAACGTGAGGGTGTGCGGGAGGCAACCAATGCGCACCCGTCCCGGGCCGGTGTCAAGGCCCGGGTATCGTCGCCCCAAGTGAAGCGTCTTGCTTTTCCTGAGTTTTCCGATTACACGGCGTCAGGGGTGCCGTCTTGGTCGTCCTGTAAGAACGTCGCCGGTCACTTGGTAACTACCTTTTCCGTAAACATCGGTGACGTTGAAAAGCCAAAAAACACGGCACAGGAAGGGACTAGTTCTTGTTGGGGTTACTTGCGTTGTGGCGGCGTCTGAGCCACTCACCGGTGAGACGCTACGCCACTCTACTGACCGACCTGCCGGGCAGACGGATCAGAAGATCGCACAGAGACTCGAACAGGCTCAGCTGATGTCGTTTAGCGGACTACTTAGGGTTGCGCAGATTAATGAGCTGAGGTAGGTTGTGGCCCGTGAGAGCATGGAGTATAATTTGCTCTCACTGCACAGCTTGCTCGGGCCCGTAAACCAGGGCTGTTGGCAGCCATTTGCGGTCAGGGCCAAGGTAGGGATCTGCCTTGTCCATGACAAGCACGATAAGCGGAAAAGCCTTCCAGAGGCTGGTCCACCAGACAAGGATATGTCATGACTATGGGAGATATTCTCTATTTGACGGTGATTTTCTTCTTGCTGCTGGTTATCTTGACAGGAGTGGCGGTTTGGCCGCGCCTGCTGAGAAGGCAGGTTGCTAAGCAAACGGCACAGCTGGAAAAGGAACTGGCCCAGCGAAAGCGCGACTTTGCCAGCGCGGACTGGAAGATCGAGAAGATGGCTTCGTTCTTTGACGAAAGCCCCAATCCCTTCCTTCGCATTTTTTTTGACGGCACCATTATTTACCACAATAAGGCAAGCTCCGCTTTGCCTGGTGTCACGCGGGCGCGTGCACAGGTATCCCAGTCGGGGCCCTGGTCCAATTACATAGCGCAAGCCCTTCACTCCGGACGGCCCCAGCATGGCGAGATAAGATCGGGGAACCAGATTTTCTCCCTCACGTTTGCGCCCCTCGTGCATGCCGGTTACGTTGACGTGCACGGCTTAGACATCACAGAACATGAACGAATTGCGGAGCAAAGCCAAAGGCAAAGTGCTCAGTTAAGAGCGATCAATGAGGTATTTCAGAAGGCGTTATCTTGTGAGAGTGAGAAGGACGTGGCGCAAACGTGCCTGGCCGTGGCCGAGAAATTAACGCATAGTAAGTTTGGGTATATCGGCGAGTTGAACGAGGCAGGCATGTTCGACACCCTTGCCATCAGCAACCCCGGATGGGATGCCTGCCATGTACCGAATTCAGAAGCCACTAAGTCGATAAAGAACATGCCGCTACGAGGGCTCGACCGTTCCACAGTTAGAGAGGGACAATCTCGGATAGTCAACAACCCCGCTTCACACCCCGATCGAGTCGGCACACCCAACGGCCATCCGCCCATCACCTGCTTTTTGGGCGTTCCCCTGAAACAGGCGGGCACGACCATGGGCATGATCGCGTTAGCCAACAGAGAATCAGGCTATGAGCAAGCCGACCAAGAAGCCATAGAGGCCCTATCAGTCGCCTTGGTGGAAGCGTTAATGCGCAAGCGGGCGGAGAAAAAGGCTCAGGCTCGTTACGGGCAACCGCGTTGAACCCCGTTTTTCAGTCCACGGTTTATGAGAGTGCGGTTTAGCCCTTTCTTACGCGGCGAGAAGGGCATGCGAAACCGGCTTGCATTAATTCTGGCCGCTTTCCCGAAGGTGTCATGGGGATATCTGGACGACTTGGCTTTTCCGTTGACCAAATGGCCGGCTGACCTGGCCGTTGGGACCTTCACACATGAATGGATGAACAAGAATGACGGCTTCGTCGCCTGGTTAGGCCACAGCAGCGATACGAACGCATGTATGATGCGATTACGTGACCAACGATTTGGCACATTGCTCATGGCCGCAATGCACTTTCAGGGTTGCCATAACTACGAGATGGACAGGTCCCGACACTATGTGATGGTCTACGTAGCGTCGAGCGGTAGGTTTTACCCCTTCTGTACGTGGAACAGCGATCCGCGCCACCGCTACGAGGTGGAACAAGATTCCTCGCCACCCTTGGCCCGTTGATGACGACTGACCGCGCGCCACGGCAAGCTTAGCCGCAGCCTGTACCTATTGGCACGCCCTCCGGGGAGATGACCGGCTGGCCCGAGCTGCCAGAGCGCCACACGCTCTCGCTTTTTTGGCTTCATGACCCTCAATCAATATTCGTCGCTTATCGCTCTTTGTTGATCTAGGATAAGTCCTCTGGCGTAGAAACGGCTACCCATCCTCGTGGTAGCTGGGTCTACCAAGATCCCGGAGCGAGAACTTAGAGAAAATATGGTGGCCATCATAATCCATCACTCTCAGGTCGTCCTCTTGCTTAAGATCATGCAAAACAACCTCGTAGTGATTCCCGTATTTCTGCTTGACCATCTCAAGGGGGATCTCATACGCGATAAATTTCTGGATCCCCTTGGTCTGGAGTTTGTCGACCAGCTTGGGCTCCGTCACTGACTCATACGAGGTCAGTATCAAGATGGGGCCCGAGCCAGTGAAATAGATCCCTGCTTTCATGGCTACATTTCCTTTCTCGCTTTGCGCGATGGGTTTTCCAGCGACGGGCTTGACCGATCGATCTTCAGTGCACCCGGCGCCGCCCGACGCGCTAGGAATCGCGTGAGCACTGGTTCGCCACACGCTATTTTATCCTCAAGCCAATGCGATGGGTGGGACAAGATCTCGCCTACATTCCGGAGACTACAGGCCTACGCTTGCTGGAGAACACAGACGCCAAGCCGCCTGGTTGGTCTTGAATACTGGCGGCCCACACATCCACGCATTCAATAAGCAAGTCCGTAGTTTCGCCCTTCTTTTGGGCCCAATGGTATCCTTGTTCTATCTCTTGTGCTGCTAACCTCCGATGAGTGACACTTCCTCAGTGTAAGCGACCTCATTCGAATGGGCTGTTGTTGGCATCTGTGCCAGTGACGTTTCCCTATGAAATGTCTTGTCTCACACATTTGCGACATGTCCTCCGGTTCTGGATACCTCGGCCCTTAGGGTTCCGGCCCGGTGTGTAGATCATCGTTGCCTTCACGTTTCTTTACAGACCCGAAGCATCCGAACCGTCCATTAAGGGCAAGTATAGACCTGCCTGTCATGAAAGCAACAAGCTTTTTGGGAGTTTTTTTTCGGCCGTCTGCGGCAATCAATCCCCTTGCCCGCGTTCTAATTGGCGAGTCACTGGCGATATCCTGCTGCCGGGATCCGAGGAGACCGGTGCCTCGCTCATTACGTTGCCCAGCCCTAACCGGAGGCGTGGACCTACCAGCATATCGATTCCCTGGCAGAGAATCCTGTTTAGGCATGCCCAGGCAGTCTAGGACGTAATGGCCGCCCTCGCTCAGGTCCTCATATGGGCCAGCTACTTTCCGCTCCATGTCGGCAACCCTGGTGAAATGTCTTGCAAAAGTACGGATTATCCGTATATTGTTGGTGGTTTTTGCCACTCTAGCCACGACTGGAGCACGGCTGCCAGCCCGGCCGGCTTGCTAAAATGTCCCATAAAGCCTTTAAGAGCAATATGTTATGGTCGCGTGCGGCGTGCGGCGTTGGCTGATTTGTTGTTGCCGCTGAGAGGTTGGCCCGTGGCCCCTGGGTCGGGATCAGGACAGGGAGTTGCACGGCAGGCCACCATGTTTGGAACAGACATGACCCGGTAGCGGCGCACGGTCGCGCCGTGCCGATGAATTTGGGGACGTAATTAGCCTACCGTGGACCAGATCGTGCTACTGCGGGGCGATGCCACGGGACACAAGGTAGTCTTGTGGACCGGCACGAACTGGTGTCAAACGCCAATTATTCATGTCCTAGCAACGGCCTTGGCGGCCATGATAGGGAACCGATGAAGGACGAAAAGGCTAGAGCCGAAACATTCGATAGACTCTATCAGCTTCTGGAGGAACTGCTGGAGACGCAGGCAGGATCTGTCAGCCAGAGAGCCTGCCAAGAGATGCGGCAGTCTTTGGAGCAGCTACAGGTTGAGCAAAGGGAGCTGGCAGACAGGGCCGAAGTACTCGAGCGGGGACAGGGGGCCCTGGAGGCGGCCCGCGACAAATATCGTGACCTGTACGAGCTGGCCCCGGTGGCTTACTTCACCTTGGACCCTCGCGGGTTGATTTTGGAGGCAAATCGTACCGGCGCGGGCCTACTGGGTGCGGACCGATGCGACCTATCAGGCACGGATTTTTCTGCTTATGTTGCTCCGGACTCGCGTGCGGGGTTCTCTTCGTATTGCCAGCGTGCCTTTGCCAACCGGACCCATCAAGCATGCGAACTGAAGCTCCAGTCAAAGGATGGTCGTTTCTTTCCTGCCCACCTGGAGAGCATTGCTACCGCGGAGAATGGGGGGGATTTCCGCCAATTACACCTCGCGGTTAGCGATGTCACCGGCCATAGGGAGGTGGAGTCTTCATGGTCGGAATGTGAGCAGCGATTCAAGTCGCTTTTTGATCATGCAAGCGATGGAATCCTCTTGGCGGACATCGAAAGTAAACAGCTCTATAGCGGTAATCCGGCGGCTTGCCAGATGCTAGGGTATGCTCGGGAAGTGATTCCCAGCCTACGGGTGCCGGACATCCACCCTCGGGAGGCCCTGGCCTCTGTGCTGGAACTGTTCGAAAAGCAGAGCCGGGGAGAGTTGACACTGGCCCAGGATATTCCCCTCAAGAGAAGCGACGACACCATCTTCTATGCGGATATTAACGCCTTCCCCATCAGCTGGGACGGCAAGCGCTGCCTAGCAGGTATTTTTCGCGACGTCACCGAACGCAAGCGAGCGGAGGAGCAGCGCCAGCAGCTACAATCGCAATGGGAAACCGAACATGCGCGGTTTCAGGCGGTCCTGCAGTATATGCCGGCGGGGGTCGTCATCGCCGAAGCTCCTTCGGGCGAGATCCTCCTCAGCAACGACCAGGTGGCCAAGATCTGGGGGCACCCGATCCTGCCAGCGAAAAACGCGGGGCAATACGATCACTTTGCGGGTTTTCACCCAGACGGCCGTCCCTACCAACCCGAGGAATGTCCACTGGCCCGGGCGATCCAGCAGGGAGAGGTGGTGATAGATGAAGAGATCGATATTCGGCGCAGCGACGGTAGTTCCGGGACAATACTCGCCAGCGCCATGCCTATCCGAGATCGCGACTGGCACATCTATGCCGGGGTAATGATCTTTGGAGATATCACCGACCGCAAGCGGGCAGCGCTGGCCTTGCAGACGAGTGAAGAGAAATACCACCAGCTTTTCCGGACCGTCTCCGATGCGATCATGGTGTTCGACGCCAAGACAAAACAGTTCGTGGAGGTCAATGAAGCCGCCCTGCGGCTCTACGGCTACGCTCGGGAAGAATTTCTGCAGTTAAACCACGCGGCCATCACCGCCGAACCTGAGCAAACGGCAGCTTCTTTCCGGCAGACTCTGGCCGGCGAACTGACCCACATTCCTCTGCGTTATCACAGAAAGAAGGACGGCACCGTCTTTCCGGTGGAGATCTCGGCCAGCATGTTTACGCTGGGCCATCGCCAGCTGTTCTGTGGCATCATTCGCGATATCACCCGGCGACTGACCACGGAGAAGACGCTGCGCGAATCGGAGGAGAAATTCCGAACCCTGGCCGAAGAATCGCCCAACATGATCTTTATTAACTGCCAGGGCCGGGTCGTCTATGCCAACAGGAAATGTGAAGTGATGATGGGATACTCGAGAGAGGAATTTTACGCCGCCGATTTTGACTTCTTGTCCCTGCACGCCCCCGAATCGAGAGCATTGGTCCAACGACAATTCGCCCGACATAGAAGGGGCGAACAGGTCGAGCCCTGTGAATATACTCTTTTGACCAGGGACGGCCGAAGAATCGAGGTCATTCTCACCAGTACGTTGATCCATTATGATGGGGATCAAGCCATCCTGGGGATCCTGACCGATATCACCGAGCACAAGCGGCTAGAAAAGGAAGTTCTGGAAATCAGCGCCCAGGAGCAAAGCCGCATCGGTCAGGATCTGCATGACGACCTAGGCCAGATGCTCACCGGTATATGCTTTTTGACGGAGACGTTGGAGCAGCGTCTGGCCCAAAAACCCCCGGGGGACGTTTCCCCGGCGGTAGCGCAGATTTCCCAGCTGGTCAACCAGGCCTTGGCCAAGACGCGCTCCTTGACCAAGGTGCTGTGTCCCGTGCAATTGGAGACCGATGGTCTAAGCAGTGCGCTGAAGACACTGGCCGCCAATACGGAAGAGTTTTTTGGCGTTTCCTGTCGGTTTCACGGACAAGAGCCGTGCGTCTTGGTCGCGGACCGCACCGTGGCTGGCCACCTCTATCGGATAGCACAAGAGGCGGTCACCAACGCCGTCAAGCACGGTCAGGCCAGCCGTATTGCTATCAGCTTGCAATCGGTGGGTAGCGACAGTATCCTGCTGACCATAGAAGATGACGGCGTGGGACTGCCGGCGGATTTTGAGCAAGCGAAAGGAATGGGTTTGCGGATTATGGGCTATCGCGCCGGCATGATCGCAGGCACCTTGAATATCAAACGGGCTGGCTCGAGCGGCACGCGGGTACGATTGCAGCTTCCTAATCCCACAGCGATACCGTGAAGAAAGGCTTGTTTATGGCACCAAAAGGGGCAAAGGCTGGATCCCAGAATAGAACCAAGGTACTCCTGGTCGACGATCACCCCGTGGTGCGCAACGGCCTGGCCCAGCTGATCAATCTGCAATCCGACCTGGCAGTATGCGGAGAAGCGGAAGATGTGGCGGGGGCCTTAAAGGCGCTGGACCAGCTCCAGCCGGAGGTGGCGGTCATCGATCTGACGCTGGGCAAGGATATCGAGGGGCTCGAACTAATCAAGGACATCAAAGTGCGCTTTCCCCAAGTTGCCATTTTGGTGCTGTCCATGCATGATGAAGCGATCTATGCCGAGCGGGCCCTGCGGGCCGGAGCCCGGGCCTATGTGATGAAGAGCGCGGCCATGAAGACCATGCTGACGGCGATCCGGCAGGTGTTGAAGGGGGAGGTCTACGTAAGCCAAAGGATGGCGAAGAGAATCCTGACCCGCCTATCGGGCCATCACCCAGAAGAGGCCAAATACCCCATAGATCGGCTCAGCGACCGAGAGTTGGAGCTTCTGCACCTCATTGGTCGGGGCCTGGGAGTTCGGCAAGCGGCCGAGATTCTGCACCTGAGTGTGAAAACCATCGAATCGCACCAGACCAGTATCAGGAAGAAATTGAAATTGGCCGACACTTCAGCCCTGCGCGAATATGCGGTGCAGTGGGTCCAATCCGAAAACCAGTGTCGGTAAGAATACGCTGCCGGGCAACCGCCCTCTGACTATTACCGGGGCACGGGGCTAATCCCTCCGACCCTTATGGGTCTACCATGTCTCGGGGACAACGATTTTTCCGTTCAACAGCTCACCCTTGTGCTGGTACGTTTACCGGCTCGTTGTCATTAAGGGAATTCCCTTATGCAGCGAAAGCCTTTTCCCTGCGTGAGAAATAGGTGTCACCCCAATTGAAAAGAATGGTTGTCGGTTTTATAATCACGTAACGCTTCAAAGCTGTGCGGCGGCTGTGCCAGATAGTAACGGCCCCAGCAATCTGCAGGAAATACCTAATCGCCAGGGATGGCATTATCCGTATCAGGGAGAGTCTCTACCCTGTCAACCCCGAGTCCGAGCGCGCGTGAGGAGGAGGAGCGATGGTATGCGCACCACTGAAAAACAGTATTGAACAGATGGCCGACGCGTTGGTTAGGGTGTTGACATCTGACCGGGAGACTCTGGCGGAGTTTCACACCTGGCTGCAAGCAGAAAGCGTAAGGGCTGCACGGGGCCCGCGGCAGCAGCAGGAAGTCCTCTTGGCCCGGGCAGCCAAGGAACTAGCAGAAGAAGCGATGCTTGATGGTAGAAAACTGAGAGGACACCAATCGCTGACGGAGATGCGAGTCCTGCTGGAGAAGATGTTAAAGCGAAACGCGCCGGCCAGCACGGTTGATGTGTCGGGCACAGCACGTGAGGCAGCCGCCCCTTAGCTGGCAACCGCAGAGAATGGACAAGCAGGCCACGATGAGTTTTGTGCCGCCGCTCCGAATGGGCGGCCCTTGAGTAGAGGAGTCTGGTAAAGTGAATTCTTCGCACAACAAGGCGATAAGGCACACCGCTTCGCAGTTTACCGATGAGTCCTGCCCGGAATGCGGTAGCCCGTTGCAGATCGAACACTGTACGCGGGAAGGCGGATCCGTGTTCATCTGGTTTGCCTGTACCCGCCCAGACTGCAATGGCCAGCTACTACGAAAATTTTCCTCCGGCTCGCGTACGCCGTATGATCTGACGGCTGGCCCATTGGGTGCGGAAAAAGAAGGAGCGGCAAGAGTAAGCCAAGAACCGGATGAGCGGGGAGTTATGCGGAGAGCCGCGATGGGCTAGCGAGAGAGGCCTTGAGCCCCCGCCCCGCGAGCGGAGATATGCTTAACGAGGAAGCGACATGAAAATGCTGGTCAGAATGGAGAAAGCACACCAAGACGACTACCACGCATGGTGCCCCTCCCTGCCGGGCTGTGCGGTGCACGCTGGCTCTAAAGAACAGACCTGTCAGGCCATGCTGGAAGCCGTGCGATGCTATCTCTATAGCCTGGATGTCTCGATTCCCGATGACCTGACGCTGGACGTCCGGTGGGTCGAGGATCGGCAGGACGTAGGGCCTACGGTGAATTAGCAGGAGATGATTTATGTATGAAACAGGAAAGAAAAAAGGAACCATCCGGTTTCAATGGGATGCCCTGAATGGCACGCACACGGTCTCCGTGGCCGGGGATTTCAATCAGTGGCAACCGGTGTCCCTCCGTCGACAGCGTGGCCGTTTCGTGGCGGTCCTGCCGGTGCCGGGCGAGGGCCGGTATGAGTACAAATTCCTCGTCAACGGCCAGTGGCGGCTTGATCCGGACAACGTCAGCCAGACAGCAAACCCGTATGGCACCCTGAATTCAGTGGCGGTTCTCAGATAAAGGCTGAGCGACTACAAATGCGATCATAAATCGCTAACCGAAAAGTGACGCTTGTGAGAAGATGTGCAATGGCGTGGTTTTATATACATGGAGTCTTTTCGAGTCGGAGGTTAGACACCCAAGGATGATTACCAAAGAAGAAATAAGACAGCGAGCCTTCATGATGGGCATAACCACGGGGGAAATGCCGAGCGTGGATCTCATATGGGAGATACAACAGGATGAGAATCATCACACATGCTTCGGCCAGGGCCACGGTTGCCCCAAGCGGGATTGCCGCTGGCGGCGACATTGTCTGGCCCTGGATTCTTTTGCCGATGTCCCCTTACCCTCAGCCAGACGTGTAGAAAAAACGGAAGACAAGGAAAACAGGAAGACCAAAAGCGTCGAAATCACTTCCGCCCCAAAAGAGCCTGCGGGTGTGTAGGCACGTTGGCCTCACGTCCGGCACGTCCGCATATTCATCACTGAGGAAAGACGATTGCCCCCCCCAATCAGGCAAGCGCTACTACGCGAAAGGAGACGGCCGTGAACGACCTTTCATCGGAGCGAGATCAGGCAATCTATCGGCAGTGGTTGTTAGAAGCTATGGAAGGCGAGGCGGAGGCATATCATTTCTATATGGATATGGCCCATCGCTGGCACGATCCGGCCACCCGAAAGGTATTTCAGCGGATGGCCGAAGAGGAGATAGACCCTTGTGCCCTCCTGGCCTACTATCAGGCCGATCCTTCCCTACCGGCGAGGTTCACCGATGCGCCGCTCGCGCCCAGACAAAAAGATGAGAGGGCGCTGTCGCTGTACGAATCGCAGTCTCCCTTAGATTTACTGACCTTGGCCCTAAAGAAATCCTGTCAGGCTGGGGAGCTTTACCAGAACATGGCCCACGCCTGTCTCGATGGGGAGTTCCAGGATTTTTGCCTGCAGCTGGCCTTGATGAAAACAGGGCATACAAGGATACTACAAGATCTGTTGCGGCCACACTCATCTTGCCAGGCCCCTTTGCCACCCCTGCTCGAAGTGGGATAGGATCGGTCAGGCGATGACCGGTCGGGCTGACGTGTGCACTCGTAAGCACGGCCGATAGGTCGAGCGGACCTTTACCATGGCCCAGTCGGTTAGGAAGGCCGAGTTGGTGGGATCCCTGAGAGCCAGACATGCGAGTAATGATAATTGCAATGCAAGCGAATGAGTGCAGACAGAATATGCTCGGAAGAGTGAAACTCGCCGTGGATGGGGCCACCCCTTTCTGGGGTGGACCCCCGAACTAGTCCCTGAGAAAGGCACATAGCATGAAAGCGAGAGAGATCCCTGCTATCGCCGATCGGCTCTCTGCCGTGCTGGTCCACGCGGTCGCTCTTGACCAGTCCGTCCAAGCGGACCTGGCCGCATGGTTCGAAGAGATCGGTTGGTTAAAGAGCAAGAGCGGTCAAGCGGAAGTGGCCCTCGTGGCCCTGGCGGCGGCGCGGCTCCTGAAAAAAAGGATCCCCAGCGATGAGATGGGGACGGTCTTTTTCCGTTACCCACTACTGCCCCCTGGCTTGGCAGGGCTGGGTGGCCCCGACGGCAAACAAGAACATGATCAGGGATCTTCTAGTACGGGCATAGCAGCAAACACTGAAGGAAACGGCGGAGAGAATCGCCCTCTCGGTTAGGCCAGGTGCCTTCGTGGGCCGAGTACACCAGGGTAACATATTGATGCCAGATGAGGCGTTCTTCGATTGTGCTAGGGTATGGGGACACAAGTCTTCTTACCCTTAACGTATTAACCTTGGCGGCCCGATGCCGCCCTAAGGGGCTTGTACTATGAGAATTGCAGCAGCTACAACGGAGCCGTGCTTAGATGCGGAAATAGCCGTACGTTTTGGCCGTGGCCCGTTCATCCTTTTGGTCGATTCTGATACTCTACGTTTCCAAGTGATTGAGAACCCTGATCTCAATGTTCGCGGAGGCGTCTCTCACGAACTGGCACAGTGGTTGGCGGCGAAACGCGTCCAGTTAGCACTGGCGGCCTATTGGTCGCCCCTAGATCAACAAACCTTGTTGAGCGCCGGTATCCAGGTCCGGACTGTCTGTGACGGCAGCCTCAGAAATACCCGCGGCCAGGCCAGATCATCCTTGATGAGGCCACCGGAAGAAGCGAGCGGCATAGGGAACCTGGCTCAGGCAAAAAAGCCGCAAACGACCGTTCCGAGAAATGATCTCCGCCCATAAAACCGTCCTTTCAGGGCAGGCAAATAACGTCATGGAATTCAGTGTACACAAAACAGGTTGCCGGAAAACGAAAAAAAGGATCGACCCATGGAATCTCTCGCCCGACCAGATACGCGATCTGGAGCGGATACTGGCCACCCCGGTCGATTATGTCGGGACCGCGTATTTTCGTCGGCAGTCCTTCATGTCGAGGATTATGCACCAGCATATCGTGGTCATGCCGGCTTGCACGCTTAAGCGACAAGAGGAACAGATCCTATTCCAGCAGTTAAATTACGCACGGTATAGAATGAACAGTCTGCGCCACAAGTTATTGAGTCGCACCCGCGGGCGCACAGGGGATATTACAGACTTGTTGTCTTGGCATCAAACAGAGCTGCAAGCGCGCAACAAAATCGCCACCGGGAACATGAAGCTGGTCTTTGCCCTGGCCAGGCGCAGGATTAACTCGGACACGGAGGTGGCTGACCTGGTGAGCGAAGGCAGCATGGCCATGCTACGGGCCATCGACCACTTCGATTGGACCCGGGGTTACAAATTCAGTACCTACGCTTGGCGCGCCATTGAGCGCAGCTTCGGACGTGCAAGCCGGCAATACTATCGCTATCGCCGCCTTTTTCCCGTGCAATTGGACACTGCTTTGGAAAAAGACGACGACCTTCAACGGCGGCGAGAGGAGCATTATGATGACCAAGTCAGCGCGGTACGTACCCTAATGCAGGCCAACCTCGCGGACCTGTCGAAAAGGGAATTGTCAGTGGTACACCTGCGGTTTGGCCTCCACCAGGAACCTCCCAGACCCCTGACGCTCAGGCAAATAGGTGAAGCACTGGGCCTGTCCAAGGAAAGGGTCCGGCAGATTCAGAACGGCGCGCTGGCCAAACTCCGCAACGCCCTTGAATTGCCCCGGGCAGACGGCCCAGTGGCTCTTTGCGATAACCGTCCCGTGGCTTCTGGATGGTCGCCGCGTCAGAGGGCGATTACTGTTTCGGAGTGCCTGGCTTAAGAAAACAAGGCACCGAACCCAAGCAGGAAAATACTTATGACGACATACATTATTCTGAGCAGATTGTCTCCCGGGGCCGTGCAAGATCCTTCTGAGCTACCCAAGTTGGCTCATGAGGTAGCGGCAAGGCTCAAGGAGCAGTGTCCGCAGGTGAAATGGAAAGAGGGCACGCCACCTTGGGCCGCTTTGATGTGGTGGACATTGTGGAGGCTCCCAGCATAACGGACGTCGAGAAGGCCGCCATGATCATTCGCTGCTACGGCCACGCCACTACGCAGACCATGCCGGCCACTCCCTGGAAAGAGTTTCTGGAATCGCTACAAGGATAGGTCCAACCTAGACGTTTCCGCTGGCAGCTCAGGCAGGATAGCCGTTCCATGCGTGGGGTGTAAAACGCCGGTCCAAAAGTGTAGCACCGGGCGAGACAGGACAAACACGGTGGCGCTTCCAGAGATCCCCTACGATAGAGTCATCATCCCGGCACCACCAGCGTCAGGCCTGTCACCGTTGCGGGCCGCCCCCCAATCACTATTCCTGCCGACCCAACAAATCTCTAGTCTCCACATTTGCCTTTTCGCCATTAGCGTGTATATTCATAATAGTCTGACGGTTGCTCTTGACGGGCTTGGCCTAAAATTGTCTACCTTGTCAAAAACGACAACAGTAAACTCAAAAATCAAGTGTAGGAACGATTAGCCAAGCTCGTATCACATAGGGCCGGGTGGAAACGATCCGCCCGGTCTTTTCTTCGCGTGTCAAGGTTGGGATGGCCTACTAATCACTGTTACTGCCGGTTGGACAAAGTCCTACACCCACATTTGCTTTTTTGCAGCCAGGGTGTATAGTTGAAATAGAGGTGAGGACTCATTGTGGTGGGCTTGGCGCCAAGTAATTAAGGAGTAAGGCAAGCAGGGCGGAAAGTAAGAGGACGCCAAGTCTACATACGGCCGGGCGGAAAGCATCCGCCCGGTTTTCTTTCGCGTGCCAAGGCCAGGGTTGTGCTGTGGGTGTCGCCGGCATTCAAGTTGCGGCTACCCCGGCACCACCAGGGTCAACCCCGTCACCGCCGTCGGCCCCTGAGCATCGGCGGTGGCTGAAGCTTCGGGCGCATCGACCAACCGCTCGTAGTCTGTCGCTCCAATGGTCTTGTACGTCCGCACCTGCCACTCGGTCGCCGTGCCGTGGGCGAAGGTCCCGCTAGTCCAGGTCTGTTTGCTAACGTCCGGGCCGTACCGCAAGCGGTTCTCCGCCAAAGCTACAAAGGCTTTCAACGTCCATACGCCACCTTCGAAACGGTAAACCTTAAAGCCCGTCGGGGTGGCCGGCTCGTCGCTGCGGTCGTATTCCCAGTCCAGCTTGATCGTTCCGCCAGCCAGTGGCGTGGCCGTCAGGTTCGACGCGTTGTTACCCACGGGTCCGACGATATTGCCAGCAGCGTCGACTTCCAAAGCCAATGCGTCTGACATTTCGTCAATCGTACCGCCCGGCGAGACACCGGCCTGCTTGAATTGTGTTACCGCTTCGGTGGGCAGACTGATAGGAATGGTGACAGCACCACCCGCCGCCGTCGCCAGGGCGCAGGGTAGCATATCATTGAAGTTACCCGCCGCATCGTCGGCGTAGACGAGCCGTATTTCTTCGCCGATCATTGTCCAGCCCGCACCGCCGATGATGGCCTGGCAACAGAGAAACCCCGACCCGAACAGTCCCCCCGTCATAATGGTTGCTGGTTGTGGATTCATTATGGTGTCGCTATCGCCTCATAGACCCATGCCGCTACCCCGTTGCTCTGCGTCTTGGTGTACTCGACGGCGTCGCCGGCGGCGTTATAGATGGAGATGACGCCCGTTGATTTGTCCTGCGATGTCTTGTGGGCCAGCATCTTGGCGGCCTTCTCCAGCGCCGCAGCAGCGTCAGAATCCCCATCGATGGATGCTATGTCGACCCCGCCGCTCAATGCATCGCTGACCTCGCTTTGTACCTGTGCGTTCCAGATCGGATTCCACGGGACGGCAGATAAGCCCGCCCCGGCGATGCCGATCTGCGTTAACAGGTTCAGTGTATTCGTTTCGATGGTGTCTAATTGTGTATCCAGGTTGGCCGAGGCCAGGCCCACGGCGGCTCGCACGCCCGCCGCGTCCAGCGTGGAGAACCCGGTCGCGGTCAGACACTGAGGCAGACTGTGGGTGTCCTTGGCAAAGCCTGTGCCTTTGATATCCGTCAGGTGTGTGCTGATCGCCGCCAGTTGCGCGTCAATGTCGCTGTCATCGGCAGGATCAGCGGGCAGATTGTCCGTCTTGGCCTTGATGCCGTCGATCAGCAGATCCAACCGGCCGCCATCGGTCAGATCCGTTTGTAGCTCATTCGTATCTTCTACAATAGCAGCTAACTGCGTGCTGTTAGAATCCATTTCCTCCACGGCCCAATAGTCCACATCGCCGTTTGTCGACAGCCCGTTTAGGGCGATCTTACCAACCTTCACAACGCCGTCGCCCTCCTGCTTAACGCCGTAGCAGATGACGTCCATGCGATATTCATCGCCGACCTCAATATCATAGGTGAAAGCGTCCGCTGCATCAAAGCGAACCTCTCCATCCGCATCCACGTAATCGTCCACCCACGCCGTCTCACCCGCGTTATTGCCTGTCAGCCAGGTCAGCAACCAGCCGTTGTAGTCATCATCAGAACTGAAAGGCGTTATCACACTGTCCTGAAATCTGTACTTTTCCGCCCCCACCACCTGAGCCGACACAGAATTGGCCATGTACGTTTGCAGCATCACATCAGGCAATTCGCCCTTCATTGTGATCTTATCTGC
>Ga0180435_10002610_pt1 | contig 18296 bp, 17 predicted proteins | sample SS_ome_3_FD_132467 | JGI IMG/M metagenome (GOLD analysis project Ga0180435, IMG submission 132467) | Hypersaline lake sediment archaeal communities from the Salton Sea, California, USA - SS_3_S_1 metaG | ecosystem: Environmental > Aquatic > Non-marine Saline and Alkaline > Hypersaline >...
ATGGTTTATTAATAATTTGCGGCAGTTCGGAAAAGTACTTGACATAATATATATTATATAGAAATATATTATATATATTATTAAGTCCTTCATGGAATTGCCATTTTACCTATACCCCATATTAAGGAGGTTATTATGGAAAAACTGGAGAGATTGGTTGCAATGTTTACGGGGGACCAAATCAGCCGGCGGGAGTTTATTACCCGGGCATCTGCTTTGGGAGCCGCAGCAATGGTGCCCTCAGTGCTAAAGGTTAAGGCAGCGCAGGCAGCGCCCAAAAAGGGCGGTCGTTTTCGTATGGGCATCGGCGGGGGATCCACTACAGACTCGCTGGAACCCTCCACGATTACGGATGCCATGTGCCAAAACCTGACCTGGCAACTCCGAAACAACCTGGTTGAAGTCGATTACAAAGGCAATATCTTGCCGGAACTGGCCGAAAGCTTTGACTCCACGCCGGATGCGGCCCAGTGGACGTTTAAACTGCGTAAAGGCATCGAATTCCATAACGGCAAGTCTTTAGAGGCCGAGGACGTGGTCGATTCTATCAATCTACACCGGGGTGAAGACTCCAAGTCGGCGGCCAAATCCTTGCTGGAACCGGTAACAGATATCAAGGCTGATGGGAAACATGCGGTTGTCTTTACACTCAATAACGGCAACGCTGACTTCCCCTACGTACTGGCTGCTTACCATCTGACCATCCAACCCGCCGGAACCCGGGGTGAGATGTTCGCCAAAGGTATCGGCACCGGTCCCTATTCGCTGGTGACCTATGAACCGGGTGTCCGGGCCCTGGTCAAAAAGAATCCGAATTACTGGAAAGCGGGGCGTGGTCATTTTGACGAGGTGGAAACCCTGGGTATCGCCGATTATGCCGCCCGCACCAATGCCCTGAAAACCGGCCAACTGGATGTCATCAACCGCTGCGACCTGAAGACCGTACACTTGCTGAAAAGATCGAAGGATCTTCAAATCATTCAGACCACGGGTACGCGTCATTACACCCTGCCCATGATCTGCACCATGAAACCGTATGACAACAACGATGTGCGTCTGGCCCTGAAATATGCCGTGGATCGCGAGCAGATGGTGAAGATGATTTTGCGCGGATATGGCAGTGTGGCCAATGACCACCCCATCGGCCCCTCGCAACGATTTTATGCATCCGAAATACCGCAGCGCAAATATGACCCGGATAAGGCCAAATATCATATGAAGAAGTCCGGTATTGGCGATTATGTGTTTAAGCTGCACACGGCCGATGCGGCCTTTGGCGGAGCCGTGGATGCGGCTGTGCTCTTAAAGGAAAGTGCAGCCAGAGCCGGTATCAAAATCGAAGTGGTCCAGGAGCCCAATGACGGCTATTGGAGCAATGTCTGGATGAAAAAACCTTTTTCAACCTGCTTCTGGTCCGGACGGCCCACATCCGACTGGATGTTTGCCACGGCCTACGCGTCCGATGCCGCCTGGAATGATTCTTTTTGGCAGCATGACAGGTTTAACAAACTGCTCAAGGAAGCCCGGGCCATATTGGATACGAAAAAGCGGCGCGAAATGTATGTGGAAATGCAGCAGATCGTCCGTGATGAGGGTGGCGTGATTGTTCCCATGTATGCCGACTACCTGGCAGCTGCCACCACGAAGGTCAAATTTGAAAACGCGGCCGGGAATTGGCCTCTGGATGGTCATAAAAATACCGAAAGATGGTGGTTTGCATAATCATTAACGCGTATAGGGTATGACCTAATATGTTAAGCTCTGAAAACGGGTGTCGATAAAGCTCACTTATCGGCACCCGTAATACTTCCAGGCAGTCTTCCCAACAAAGGAGTACTTAAATGAGCCGTGTTCCTTTTCTAGATGTAATCGATAGAACATTTGAAGGCAAATTCTACTCACAGGAAGATTTTGATATGAAAGTCTTCGTCCCGGAGCTGCGCAAGGTGGTCGAAAAGTACAAGATCAAATACGATCCCAACGTACTGATACCGGACGATGACGAACTGGCCGATCGGATCTTCCAGGCAGGTCTGGAATTTTACCAGAAAGTCGGTACCTACTGCGTGAATACGGAGCGCGTCATTTATTTTTCGGAAGATGAAATCCGCCACGCCTTACGGGCGGCGCCCAATAAGGTCTCTTTTGGCGAAGGACGCGATTTGCGTTGGCTTAAAAATCGTAAGCCCGACAGTGACGAAGCACCATTTTGTTTTTTAGGGGCCGTGGGTGTTTCGGTATCGAGTGATGATATTTTTGTGAAGCTGATTGAGGCCTTCAGTGAGTGCGAATTGACCGATACCATCACCATGCCCTCCCTTACCCGGATCAATGGCAGAGCCGTGCGTCCAAACAGTCCTTTTGAGGTCCTGGCGGCTATCCGGTCGGCGCGTTTATTTCATGAGGGAACCGCCAGGGCCGGGAGGCCGGGCATTGCAGCCATGAACGCCATCGCCTGTGCTTCGTCGGATGTAGCCAAGATCGCCGGCAGCCATTATTTGCGGCCCTCAGACGGATGGATGATCGGCTCCACCGCAGAATTGAAAGTCGAAACAGCGCGCTTTAATGAAATCGCTTACGTTCGGGATATTGGTGGCAGAATACTGGCAGAAACAACGCCCCTATTTGGTGGCTTCTGTGGTGGTCCCGAAGGCGTTGCCGTAGCCAGCGTGGCCTATCATCTGCATGGACTCTTGGTACTCCGTGGTGACTGCCAGTTACATTGTCCCCTCCATCTCAAGTTCGTGTGTGCAACCGCACCGCCAGTGCTTTGGGCATTGAGCGCCGGGACCCAGGCCATCACCCGCAACAGCCATAGCCCGGTTATGATCAGCCCCTTTTTGGCTGCCGGGGCCATGGAGGAGATGTGCTTTTTAGAGGCGGCCGCGGCTGTCACCGCCATCATCGTCAGCGGTAGCAATCTGGAGGCCCAGGTCTCCTATGGCGGAGCTACCACGGATCTCACCGGTCCCCTCACACCACAGTTTTCGGCCGAAGTCGGGCATGCCGTGGCGGGTATGACCCGCACGGAAGCCAATGGCATTGTCTCAACTTTGGTGGATCTGTTCAAAGCCGATCTGGGTAAAGCGCCCAAAGGCAAGCTTTATCAGGAAGCGTATGATTTAAAAACAGGCAAACCCCTTCCGGAAACCATGGCAATGTATACGAAGATGAAAGCTAAAATCGGCCAGATGGGGATACCGTTTAAAAAATAAGTGCCTAAAGTGAGCTAAAGTGAACTAAAGTTGATACCTGGCTCTTAGCTCTTTGCTCTTAGCTGTTAGCAGCCAAGAGCAGAGAGCTAAGAGCCACGAAGTCAGGAGGACCTATGGGAGAACAGGATTTACTGAACAGAATGTCGCAGGCTATTGTGGCATTGGATAAAGATGCTGCCGTGGCCGCTGCTCAGGAGGCGGTGTCCAGCGGTATGTCGCCCATAAAAGCCATCGAAGAGGGACTACAGCCCGGGATTCAAACCGTGGGCGATCGATTTGAAAGCTTTGAGATGTTTTTACCGGAGCTCATCGGTTCGGCCGATACCTTCAAGGCCGCCATGAGTGTTCTTGAGCCGGTTATTGCTGAGATGAGTGGCGAACAGCAATCCAGCGGTACCGTGGTTATGGGCACGGTGAAAGGTGATATCCATAAAATCGGTAAAGATATTGTCGTGCTGTTGTTGAAAACCAGAGGCTTTAAGGTCATCGATTTGGGCGAGGATATTCAGGCCAGTGAATTTCTGAAATCGGCCCAACAGCACAAGGCCGATATCATCGGTCTTTCAGCCCTGCTGAATACAACCATGCCGGCCCAGCAGGATGTGATCAACCTGTTCAAGGAGCAAGGCATACGCGACGACTACACAATCTTGATTGGCGGCGCACCCATCAGTCAGGCGTGGGCCGATGAGATCGGTGCCGATGGCTATGCTAAAACAGCCGAGGAAGCGGTTAAAATGGCGCTGAACTTTATGAAGCAAAGAAAGGCTTAAGTAAATTGATTCCGGCAAGCCAAAACTGGTCCTCGGAGCATTTTGCCGAAACAATAAGATTAAAATTCGAAGCACGAATCTCGAAATCCTAAACAATATTTAAGGACTTAAATTCAAATGATCAAAATAAACAAGTCGACATTTCGTTGAAGATGCGTGTTTGAAGCTTTTGCACATTTGAATTTTAGATTTGTTTCGAATTTCGATATTGGTATTTAGGATTTCATATCCGTCTAAACAAAAAACCCTTTTAGGGGAGATTCGGTGCCGGGCCCTCTGGTTCTACACATTTAATTAAAGGAGTATATGAAATGATTGGATGGCGAGCACGTTTGGGGATTCTGGTGCCTTCGGCCAATATCGTCATGGAACCGGACATCTATCGTATGATGCCGGAAGGCGTTACCGCTCATTTTACACGGATTTCACAAAAGGAGGATACGCCAGAAGAACTGGAAAAAATGATCGATTACGTTCCCAGGGCTAGTCAAGAGCTTTCACACGCGCTGTTAGATGTCTATGGATTCGGCTGCACATCCGGCAGTTTGCTGAAAGGCCTGGGTTATGACGAAACCATCATTGCCAAAATCGAAAAAGAAACCGGAAAGCCGGCAACAACCACGGCCACAGCCTGTATTCAGGCCTTTCAAGCCTATGACATCCAGAAAATCAGTCTGGCCACACCCTATGAAAAATGGCTCAATGAGAAGGAGCGCTTGTTTTTTGAAGGCAATGGCATTCAGGTGGTGGCCCTGGACGGTTTGGAACAGCCGGAAGCCGAAGCCATCGCATCTGTTGACCCCGGACAGATTTATCGAATGGTCAAGGCGATTGATCGCCCTGAAGCCCAGGCCATATTCATCAGCTGTACCGATTTCAGAGGTGCCGAGGTTATTCACATACTTGAAGAAGATCTGGGTAAACCTGTGTTCAGCAGCAACCAGGTAACCCTTTGGGCGATGCTCAAGCTAGCCGGGGTTAGAGCACGTATAAAAGGGTATGGCCAATTGCTTGAAGGGAATTGATTAAAACTTTTGTTTGGAGGGCATGATGTTTTATCAGTCAAGAGATCAGGGAATCGAATCCATTAAAGCAAGAGAAGGTAAAGCCTGTTACGGTATGGGCCTGGGGGTTATGCTGCTGGATGAGATATTCCCCGGGTTCCCCGGTGATGTGCGCAACGCCAGTGCTTATCCTTTTCCGATCCAATTCGAAGTCATCGAAAACGTGGATATGCCCCTTTTAATCTATGCCGAGGATAAGAGCCCCTGCCTGGAACCGATCAAAAAGGCCGCTGAAAAGCTGGAACAAATGGGCTGTCGGGCGATTACAGCCGAATGCGGCTACTTTGCTTACTTTCAAAAAGAGATTGCCGCTCATGTGAATATCCCCGTATTTTTATCAGCGCTGCTGCAGGTTCCCTGGGCGCAGCAAGTGATCGGTCCGGATAAAGTAGTCGGTATCATCAGCCATGCAGAGTTGGATACCCTGACCGCCAAACATTTTGAAAGTGTCGGCATTCAATCCAATAGTAACTATGTAACCTATGCCTGCCGCCAAATCGAAGGCGCCTGCGAAGAGTTCGAGCATCTATGGACGCCGGGGAAGAAAACCGATCCGCCCTCGGCGGATTATCAAAAAACCGAAAGGGAATTTGTCCAAGCCGCTTCCGATTTTTATGGGCGGACGCCGCAAATGGGTGCCATGGTACTAGAATGCACGGGCATGCAGCCCTTTGCCAGGGCATTGCAGCGCGAAATCGAAATCCCCATATTTTCATGGGGGACGCTGCTGGACTATGCTTACAGCGTCGTTGTTCATCGGGACTATTATGGCCACGTCTAAACCTCAACGTTGAGGTTGAAGTTAGCAAAGGACTGAATATTTAAAGTTCATTCAATTCAGCGCTAAGGTATAAGCAGAGAACGGGTTGTGGGTTGCGGGAGTCGAGTTGCGTGTTGCCGCATTCCAGCATCAAGCATCCTAGCATCCAAGCTGTTTAGGGTCGTCATCCCCGAGGAAGAAAGGATCCAGGAATAACCTTTAAACCGAAAGATCAAAAAATAACAGGGATTCCAAGTGAGAAATACGCGTTTAGCTGATGCCATAATGAAATTAGAAGCTTCGGCTACGGAAGCTGTAGATGGCGCCGTTAAGGAAATGCGCAGCCAGGGAATTGATGACATCATTTCTCTGGGAGTGGGTGAGCCCAGTTTTGACACGCCGGCATATATCAAAGAGGCGGCCATTCAAGCCCTGAGGGATGGTGAAACCAAATATCAGCCCACCACGGGCATTCCGGCCTTGCGACAGGCTATTTGTAAAAAACTGGCAGAGGAAAACAAAATCAACGCGGATCCCGATCAAATCGTGGTCACAGCCGGGGGCAAGTTTTCCATATACCTTGCATTTACGGCCATGCTCCAAAAGGGCGATCGGGCGGTACTGTTGGATCCGGCCTGGGTGAGTTACGAAGCGGCAGCCCAAATGAATGGCGCCGAAGTCATCCGGGTCTCATCATTGGCTGCCGATGGATTCTTACCGGATCTTAACAAGGTTGAAAGCGTTATGGATGATTCGGTTAAGATCATCGTGGTGAATTCTCCCTGCAACCCCAGTGGGGCTGTTTTTCCAATGGATACCCTGCGCCAATTGGCGCAAATTGCAGAGAAGCACGGTGCCATCCTGCTGTCCGATGAGGTTTACGAATATCAAATCTACGACCAGGAACACTATTCGCCGGCCGCGGATTTTGACAATGTTATCACCGTCAATGCTTTTTCAAAGAGTTTTGCCATGACCGGCTGGCGTTTGGGATACGCGGTGGCGCCCCCGGATATTGTTGAGGGCATGACCAAAATCTATACCCACTCCACCAGCAGCGTCACGTCTTTTGCCCAATGGGGCGCGATTGCGGCCTTGGAGCGTGAGGAGAGTCCCAGCGCCGTTCACGAAATGCAAGCGGAATATGCACGCAATCGCTCCTTGATGATCGAATTGATCAATCAATCCGATTACCTGGACTTGGATTATGAGCCCCAGGGCGCTTTTTACTGTTTTCCATCCTACCGTTCCAACATGGATTCGGTTGAGCTGGCCACGCGCCTGCTGCAGGAATGTCATGTTGCCACCATACCGGGGATTGCCTTTGGACAATGTGGTGAAGGATTTTTGAGGCTCTCCTATGCCACCGACAGCCAATCAATTCGAGCCGGCATGCAGCGGATGGAATCGTTTTTTAAAGAACTGGAACAAGATCATTCGATCTGAGAAAGAGGTTACACGTGTCCACAGATGCTTACGTCAAAACCGGCACCCACTTCATGTTGGGAAATCATGCCGTGGTGGAAGGTGCGCTGGCGGCCGGCTGTAATTTTTTTGCAGGCTATCCCATCACCCCGGCCAATGAGATATCTCAGTATATGTCTCAAAGAATGCCCAAAACCGGGGGTGTTTTCTTCCAGGGTGAAGATGAGCTCTGTTCGATATTTGCCCTGAGCGGGGCATCGCTGGCGGGCGCCAAGGCCATGACGGCCACGGCCAGTGCCGGCTTCAACTACATGCAGGAAGGCATTGGTTATGCGGTGGCCTCGGAAATTCCCATGGTCATTGTAAATGTCATGCGATGTCGGGGAGAAAACTTTGCCACCCAAGCGGATGTCATGCAGATGCGCTGGGGTGCCAGCGGCGATCATGAACATATCGTCCTGGCGCCGGCTTCGGTTCAGGAATTGTTTGATTACACCGTGCGTGCTTTCAATTTGGCTGAAAAATATCGTACACCGGTCATGGTGATGTCCGAGACAACCATCGCCCTGATGCGTGAAAAACTGGTTATACCTGAGAGGAAAGCGATAACGGTGGTCAACCGCAAAAGGCCTGACATTCCACCTGAAAAATTTATCCCTTTTCGAGCACCTGAGGACCAGGCACCGCCGCTTCCCCGTTTTGGTGACGGGTATCGCATCCTGCATTCGCTCAATCCCCACGACGAACATGGTGGGATTGCCTGGGATCCGGATGTGTTTGAAAGACTCTATCATCGAATTACCAATAAAATCAGGTCCAATTATGACGACATTGTTCGGGTGGAAGACTTTTATCTCGATGATGCCAAAGTTGCCCTGGTTACCTATGGCAGTGAATCCCGCCCGGCCCGACAGGCGGTACGACTGGCCAGACAAGACGGCATCAAGGCCGGGGTACTCAAACTCAACACCATCTGGCCGGTGCCGGATCGGCATTTGGAGCAACTTGCCAAGCGGGTGGACAAGATGCTGATACTGGAAATGAATATCGGCAAATATGCCCATGAGGTCGAACGGGTATGCGCAAAACATTGTCAGGTCGACAGCGTTATTAAAAACAGAGGTGAAATTCATTCCGCCACGGAAGTATTGGCCGCTATTGAGGAGGCATTGAAATGAGCACCCATCCTTTGTGGAAATACTTAAGGCCCAATGCCTTGCCGCATTTTTTTTGTCCAGGTTGCGGCGCGGCCCAGGTGTTGAATTTCTTCCTTAGAGCGGCGGATGAAGTTCAATTGGATTTTGATAAGTTTGTGGGCATTGGTGGCGTAGGGTGCGCCGCCCGTATTCCGGTGTATCTGCATGCCGAATGCCTGCACGGCGTTCATGGACGCACCATACCCTGGGCGACGGGGATCAAGCTGCACAATCCGGAACTAAACGTCGTCATATTTGCAGGCGATGGCGATGCCAGTGCCATTGGTGGGGGGCATCTGATTCATGCCTGCCGACGTAACCTGGACGTGGTGATGGTCGTAGTCAACAATCTGACCTTCGGTATGACCGGTGGCCAAATGGCACCGACCACGCCCAGAAACGTGAAGTCAGCCACAACGCCCTATGGAAATGTCGAGGATCCGTTTGACATCTGCAAGCTGGCGGAGACAGCCGGTGCCACCTACGTAGCCCGCTGGACAACGGCCAAACCGAAAAATGCCAAGAATGCCATCAAGGAAGCGCTCGATCATAAAGGATTTGCACTGGTGGAGATTCTGACCCAGTGTCCCACCAATTTCGGTCGGCGAGCGCTTTCAAGCGGTCGTGCGATTGATTCGCTACAGTGGCTTAAGGATCATTCGGTTTCCCAGAAGAAAGCAACCGGGATGCGTCCGGAAGACCTTGAATCCAAGTTTGTGCTGGGAACTTTTGTAAAGAAGACTAGGCCATTATTTATGGGCAGCTCTGTCTACCCTAAAGTTCCATAAACAACATGATAAACTTGAGATAATGATTTGTACTTATATAAATTATCGTGGCGATGCCGTCATTCCTCGGCTATCCTTAAAAGTGAGCACTAAGGATGATGTCTATTCAACCATGTTGTTTACCCTGCGGGAAAGCCGGAGGACTCCAGATTCTGCGTTGCTTAGGGTTCGAAGTAAAGAACTACGACTTCACCCTCAGACGCCTTGACTCTGAAGCCCTCCGGCTTTTGGAACGTTAGGGTTTTATAAGGAGACTCTAAGATCATGTCTAATACCGATATCAATATTCGATTCTGCGGATTCGGCGGTCAAGGCATTGTTTTATCCGCAATCATATTCGGGACCACAGCCGTCACCAAGGCCGGACTCAATGCCGTTCAAATGCAGTCATACGGTTCCGAAGCCAGGGGCGGGGAATGTCAAGCCGAGGTAATCGTCTCAGAAAATCCGATTGAATCCCCTTTGGCTGACGATATGGATGTTTTGGTGGCCATGTCTCAACCCGCCTTGAATAAATTCCTGGCGAAACTGAGAAAAGGTGGGCAGTTGATTATCGATCCGGAATTTGTTCAAGCCCCACAAAGGGAAGATATCGTCATCCATTCGGTTCCCTCAACGCAGATGGCAACATCATGTGGCACAAAATTGGCTGCCAACATGGTCATGCTGGGGTTTATCCAGGAACAATTGAAGATTTTCAATCATGCGGATTTGCTGGAAGTTATTGCTGCCAACGTTCCCAAGGGTTTTATCGACGTGAATGTTCAAGCGGCTCAGGAAGGCATGCAGTTTGCCAAACTTACATGAAACTACTCGAATTTCAAGCTAAAAAGTTGTTGTCGCAAAACGGTGTTCGGATTCCGGAAGGTTTCCTGATGGAAAGCACGGAAGCCTGTGAGCGTCTGCGTTTCCCGGCCGTTGTAAAGGCCCAGATTCCGATAGGCGGCCGCGGTAAGCTCGGTGCGGTGCGTCGCGTTAAGGATAAAGCCGAGGCACTCGCGGTAGCCGGCCACCTTATCGGAACAACAAAAAAGGGGTATACAATCAATTCCCTTTTGGTGGAAGAGGCCGTAGACGTAAAAAAAGAGATGTATATCAGTTGCCTCAACGACAGAGAAAAGAATCGCCCCATGTTCATGACGTGTGCTTTCGGGGGAATTGAGATTGAAAATTTGGCACAAGAGAAGCCAGAACAGATCGGCCGTCTTGGCATCGATCCCTTCATCGGCATCATGCCCTACGACATTCGCCGGATTGCATCTGAATTGGAACTGAGCGATGACAAAGCATTCGCTCCGATTGTAAAGGGACTATGGCACATTGTGCGAAGCCATGATGCAACGCTTGTGGAGATTAATCCCTTAGCTGTCACTGACAAGGGGTTGGTGGCCCTTGATGCCAAAATTATTCTGGATGACAACGCCCGATTTCGGCATGACCTGGAATTTCGTGAGATTGAATTGAATCAAGAAAACTATATCCGTAAAAACCAGACCGAACCGGAGGTATTGGCCCAAAAGTACGACATTGCCTATGTGGGCCTGGAAGGAGATATCGGCATTATTGCCGATGGAGCCGGAACCGGTATGTTGACCCTCGACATGGTGCGCGATATGGGGGGCAAGCCTGCCAACTTCTGCGAGATGGGCGGCAAGGCAGCTGCCGATGCTGCCGAGCAGGCCATGGAAATCGTACTGGCTAACCCCAAGGTAAAGACACTCTTAATCAGTCTCATTGGCGGCATGACCCGTATGGACCAGGTTGCCCAAGGAATTGACCGCTACCTCCGGGAAAATGAGTGCCGGGTGCCTTTGTTTGTCCGTATGTGTGGAACCAAAACCCCTGAAGGCAGCTTAATCCTGGCCCAACATGGTATCCAAACCCAAGAAGATCTTCAGAAGACGGTTCAGTTAGCAGTTGAAAATATCGGGATGTAATATGGCGATCTATATCAATCAAGATACCCATATCCTGGTTCAAGGCATCACCGGCAACGTCGGTGCCTTTCAGACCGCTCTCATGCAGGCCTATGGCAGTAAAATTGTTGCCGGCGTTACCCCGGGCAAAGGTGGCCAAAATATCAATGGTATACCTGTTTACGATCTGGTGCAGGAAGCCAAAAATAATCACCACCTGGATGCTGCTATCAGTTTTGTGCCGGCACCGTTTGCCAAAACAGCTGCTTTTGAGATTTTAAATGCCGGAATTCCCTTGTTGGTTTTAACCACAGAGGGCATACCCGAAAACGACATTATCGATATTGTTCGCTATGCCGAACTTATAAACAGTTGTGTTATCGGCCCGGATACACCGGGCTTGATTTCGCCGGGAAAATGTAAGTTGGGTGTTCATCCCCAGCAGATGTTTCAGGAAGGTTTGGTGGGTGTGGTATCCAAAAGCGGATCGCTTTCTTATGAAGTGTGCCGTTTGCTCACAGAGGCCGGCATGGGCCAATCAACAGTTGTGGGCATCGGTGGCGGGCCGATATGGGGCACCACCCATGAGGCGGTTCTGCGCCAATTCGAATATGACCCCCAAACCAAAGCCATCGTTCTTTTGGGCGAGGTGGGCGGCAAATTGGAGCATCGAGCAGCGGAGTTTATTAAATTCGGGATGAACAAGCCGGTCATCGCCATGATTGTAGGTCGATCCGCGCCGGCAGGCGCCCGGATGGGACACGCCGGGGCTATCGTCGAAGGTGAGGAAGGTTCGGCGGCCAGTAAGATGGCGGTTTTGAAATCTGCCGGTGCTTACATCGCGAAGAGCTCTCGGGAGATCCTGGAAATTCTACAAAAGGTTGGCATCTAATATGAGTGTTTGTATTGAAATTGAGGTTTGTAAAGGTTGTGGCATATGTGTCGCCGCATGTCCCAAGAAAATACTGAAGATGTCTATCCACCGCAATGCAAAGGGAGCCGAGACGGTGGAGCAAATCGATCCGGAAAAATGCGTCAAGTGCGGCACGTGCCAGGATATTTGTCCGGATTTGGCCATATGGGTGTGTGAGACAGAAGACAGGGTACAGTAGTCAGAAGACCGAGTCAGAATACAGGAGACAGAAGCCAGAAGTCGGAAGACAGAAGACAGGAATCAGCGGTCAGCGTTAAGGTATAAGCCACAGCTGCTTAGGGCTGAAAGCTATGCCTGGGTTCCCGCTTCTGCTGGCACGACGGTAAGGTTAAGGGGCACGTGTTACAATATTCTGAATTCTCTTATGAAACTTCATGAGTTTCATTCTCGATCAAACAGGTCGTTTTTTGGGTCGGCGGCTGGGCTGACTCCTGACTCCTGGCTCCTGAAATCTGGCTCCTCATTCGATGTTGGACGTTGGATGTTCGATGTTCAATCAATTATTAGCTTAGAGCGGAGGAAACCATGGGCAATATACTCGATGTGTGTGAAAAGGCTTTACATGGCCCCATCATGAAGGAACAGGATTTTGACCGCAAATTCATGTTGGCGGCCATGAAGCTGGTCAAGGAGGCGGACGTGAAATATGATCCGGATAATCCGGTGCCCAGTGATGACCAGGCTACCGATCGCATATTCGAAGTTGCTAAAAAACTGGTGGCGGAAGTGGGCGTTTACTGCCTGGATACGGCTCGGGTTATGGAATTTAGTTCCCAGGAGATTGATGCGGCCATTCGCAATGCACCGGGGCGGGTCAAGGCCGGACTGGGCGTCGATCGCAAATATTTTGGCATGCGCCTGCCGGATGAGAAAAAAAGGCCCTGGTTCCAGGTTGGATCAGGGATTGTATCTTCAACGCCGGAATATGCTGCCAACATCGTGGAAGGCTATGCCTCCATACCCGAAGTCAACTCCATTCAGATTCCGAGTTTGTCCAGTATACGCGGCATACCGATTTCTGCAGGGGCACCCACCGAATTTTACGCCGGCATCCTGGGTTTGAGAACTGCACTGGATGCCTTACAACGCGCCGGTCGGCCGGGCATTCCTATCTTTAACTTGCATCCCACTACGGCAGTGGCCGTCACCAATATTGCCGCCAGTGCACCCCAATTCGGAAGCCGACTGACAGATGCCTGGCTCTGTGGCAGCATTGCCGAAATGAAGATTAATTACGACACCCTGAATAAGGTGGCCTATTTGCACGCCTCCGGTGCCAATGTAGCGGCCGAGTCCGGGCCCATGCTGGGCGGCTTTTCAGGCGGCCCCGAAGGCTTTGCCATTTTATGCTCGGCCTACCCGATCATGGGGCAGCTGGTCCATAAGGCCCATTTGCAACTGAACTTTCCGATACATTTCATGCATGCCTGCTCCAGCACCCGGGATGTCCTCTGGGGGGTCTCCACCGCAATACAGGCTTCCAGCCGAAACATCAAGGTGCCGGTGCTCTGGGGACCCTATTGCGGGGCGGGACCCAATACCAAAATGTACATGTATGAGGCTGCGGCCATCTATTTAGCCTGGGTAACCTCCGGAGCACCCTGCGTCAACCAGCCCCATCCGGCCAAGGCGGTCAAGAAGGACGGTATTACACCACTGGAGGCCAAATTCTGCGTGGAAATGGGAAAAGCGGCCTCTCAATTGGATCGCGGCCAAGCCAACGAACTCGTGAAACAACTACTCCCAAAGTATGAATCGGAGATCAACAATCCACCCGAGGGTGATTGTTATTATGAGTGTTTTGATAGCGAGACCGGGAAACCCAACGATGCTTACATTAAATTGGTAGACGAGGTCATGGCAGAATTAACGGCCATGGGCATACCGTTGGCGTAATTGCCATATTGGCGGTACATCAGCAGCATTTAGGCAAACTAGATTTTACATATTGAGAAAAAGGAAAAAGCATGTCTGCTTTGGGAAACATCAAGGTTAGGACCTTGAGAGATGTGGCCTACGAGAGCATCAAAGAATCGATTTTAAGACATGAACTGATGCCCGGGGAGTCCCTCACCATCACCAAGCTTTCCGAAAAACTGGGCATCAGCCCAACCCCGATTCGGGAAGCTGTGGTACGCCTTTCAAATGAGGGTATCCTGGATTATGAGGCCAATAAGCGCATCAGGGTCAGTCAAATCAATCGCAATGATGTGGCGGAGATTTACGAAGCCAGACGGGTGCTGGAAATATATATTTCTCGGAAGATCGTCCAACGTCTTCAGCTTAACCAGCCCCTGAGTAAAAAGTTAGAAACTCTCAAAAAAGAAACCGGTGAACTGCTCGACACCCAAAAGGATCCGGAACACTATGCCAGCATTGATTTAAAACTGCATGAATTGTTTCTGGACATGATGGACAATGAGATTCTAAAAGAGCTTTTCTACATTCTCGGGAACAAGTCCTTAAGAATCCGGACATTTGTAGAAGCACTCAATCAGGATATAAGCGAGTCCGGGACTGCCATGCAGAACAGTGCCCGCGAGCATTTAGCCATCATCGAGGCACTGCTGGGCGGCAATGAAGATCGGGTGGTCGCGGCCGTGGAGACCCATTTGCTCAACAGCGAAAGGCGGACACTAGAATATTTAGAGGATTATTTTAAAACACTTTGAATTCAAATTCAGGATTAGGGAGAAAATCGATGGAAAAAAATGAGATGCTGGAGCACCTATGTCAGCTGGTCCTCAAAGGTGATTTTGACGGGATAAAAAATATGAGCCGCCAGGCATTGGATGCCGGCATTGCGCCGCTGGAGATATTGGACAACGGAATTTCCAAAGGAATGGAACTCGTTGGCAAAAGATTTGAAACCGGTGCGGCCTATTTGCCTGAACTGCTCATGGCCGCGGATGCTTTTTCGAATGCCATGGAAGTGGTTACGCCTGCGCTGGAGGCCAGCCAGGGGGATTTAAAAAAGATCGGAAAGGTTTTGCTGGCAACCGTAAAGGGCGATGTGCACAACTTAGGAAAAAACATCCTGGGCAAGGTGCTCGAGACCAATGGCTTTGATGTCGTGGACATGGGTGTGGATCAGGATACCTTATCCATCATTGATGCCGCCACAGATAGCCGAGCAGATGTTATCGGACTGTCGGCGGTCATGACCACGACCATGCCCTACCAAAAGGAATTGATCGACACTTTGGATGAACTGAAGCTACGGGATCGATTCATTGTTTTGGTCGGCGGCGGTCCGGTAAACCAGGCCTGGGCCGACCAGATCGGAGCCGACGGCTACGGTCAAACAGCCATGGATGCGGTATCTATTGCCTCCCGTATTATCGAAGCAAAAGCAGCAACGGTCTAAAACTCATTTCGTGTCACCGCCAAACGAGAGTCGAATGTTGTGTTAAATGAACCTGGTAAAAACAAGATTGTTGTAGAAAAATCGATCGGGATTGTCGGCGGAGTCGGGCCCTATGCGGGGTTGGATTTAAATCGGAAAATATTCGATCATACCTTGGCGGCCACCGATCAAGACCATTTATCGGTTGTCATGATATCCGTATCATCAGAAATCGCCGACCGGACACGATACATCCTAGCGCATGATGTTGAGAATCCAGCCAAAAACATTTTCAAAATCATCAAGATGCTGGATGAACTCGGGGTAACCGCGGCGGGGATACCGTGCAACACCGCCCATGCTGAATCCATTTTTTCTGTACTAACGCGGCTGATCTCTGAGGGGCGCTTGAGAATCAAGCTGCTGAACATGATAGCTGAAGTCGTGACGGAGTTGAAGGCCGAGGACAACAGCTTTCACGTGGGTGTATTAAGCACGCTTGGCACCTATCAAACCGGTCTGTATGCAGCCCATATGAACCAGGCCGGCATACCGATTGTACCCTCGGATGAGCGCTTAATAAAGTCGGTCCATACAGCCATTTATCACCCGACATATGGTATAAAGGCCCAGAGTAATCCCGTGTCCCAGAAAGCCACAGAAATAATCAGAACGGCAGTACGCGCACTTGCAAATCAGGGGGCGGATACGGTTATCCTGGGTTGTACCGAGTTACCGCTCGCGCTTCCCAATGATTTTCTGGACGGCATCCGGCTCATCGATCCGACAACAATTCTGGCGCGCGCATTGATTCGCACTGTCGATCCGCAAAAACTGCGACCGGGAAAGAACCCAGATGTCGCTGACAAGGTTCACGTAAGATGATCAATGAATTTTCCATCTGGGATCACGAAACACCCAAGCTGATCCACCGTGAAACGTGCAAGGTTTTGAGCAATGTGGGCATTCATGTGGGAGATGATATGGCGCTTGACTTGTTGTCTTCGAGCGGCGCCCTGATTACCAAAGACAAAAACGGCGGGATTGTCCGATTCCCCGAAAACCTGGTGGAAGATTGCCTGGCATGGGCACCTAAATCCATCGTTTACTATGCAAGAGATCCAGCCCATGACCTATATACGGGTTCTGGTACGGTACGGTTTTCAACTTACGGGGAATGCATTCAGATTATCGACCCCTATGATCGCAGACTCCGGCCGACAACCAAGCAGGACTGCGGTTTTACCGGCAAGATTGTCGATTATTATTCCGAATGTGGGGTGATGGAACGCGCCGTGTGCTCGACCGATAAGCCTGCGGCAACCCAACCGTTGCACAATCTGGAGGCCTTATTAAACAACACCACGAAGCATATCATTATTGGTGCGAATGCCCGCGAGAATGTAAAACCCATGATCGCAATGGCCAGTTTGGCTGTGGGGGGGCGTGAAGTTTTTAACAAAAGGCCGATCATTTCTCTGTCGGTATGTTCATCCAGCCCGCTTACACTGACCAAGCCGACCTGCGAGATTATCATGACCGGCGCCCAGGCAGGGATCGGCCTGTGGTTGATTTCAATGGTGCTGGCCGGCGGCACCGGCCCCATGACCCTGGCTGGTTCCATTGTTCAGCATAATGCCGAAATTTTGAGCGGTTTGATATTGGCGCAGGTTGCCAGGAAAGGAACACCTTGTACCTATTGCAGTAGCACCAGTATCATGTATATGAAAAACGCGGCTTCAATTTTGGGCGCACCGGAATTCGGTTTGATGGGCCGGGCCATTGCCCAAATGGCAAGGTTTTACGGTCTTCCCAGCGCCATCGCCAGTGGTGTTTCCGACAGTAAAAGTACCGATGTCCAAGCTGCGTACGAGACAGCCATCAATTTGACCCAAGTGGCACTATCGCAACCACAGATTATCTATGGCCTGGGCGGCATTGAAGGCGGACTAACATTCGATCTGGCAAAACTGGTTCTGGACTGCGAGCATGTCCGCCACCTTTTAAGGGCCATTGAGGGTATTCCAGTGGATGAATACCAATTAGCCTATGATGAAATTCAGGCCGTCGGGCCTGGCGGTAATTATCTGATTCAGAAGCGGACGCTTGAACACATGAGAGCCCAAAGTACAGTAAGCGTATTTGATCGAAACCCGCGTGAAATCTGGGAGAACATGGGGGCACCCAATGCACTCGAATCCGCTTGCCAAAAGGTGATCCATATCATCGACTCGCACCAGACCAAGCCACTGCCGATCGGTGCGGATAAGGGGCTATCAAACATTATCACTGATTTTGAGGCCGACTTGCTCCAAAAGGTCGGATGCTGAAAGCAATGGGGAACAGGAAAAATGAAGAAAGTTGATATCAATTGTGACATGGGCGAAAGCTTTGGCAGCCATAAACTGGGAATGGATGAAGAGGTTATCCGCTATATCAGTTCCGCCAATGTCGGCTGCGGCTTTCACGGGGGTGACCCGCATGTGATGCGTAAGACCGTGATGATGGCAAAAGAAAACGGTGTCGGTGTCGGCGCGCACCCCGGATTACCGGACTTGTTGGGATTTGGTCGTCGTCATATGGACGTGACCCCCCAGGAGCTTGAAGATTTTTTTGTTTACCAAATTGGAGCGCTAAAGGGATTTTGCGATGCCGCCAGCATTCGACTGCAACACGTCAAGGCCCATGGTGTTCTCAGTGGTTTGGCGGAAAAAGATTTGCGCATGGCAGAAGCCATTTGCCGGGCGATCAGTGTGATTGACAAGGACATCCTTTGGTTGACATATTTCGGCACCAAAACGCGTGAGATTGCGGAATCCATGGGATTGGGCGTGATGGCAGAGTTTTATGCGGATCGGGCTTATAACGCCGAGCGGTTG
>Ga0180435_10002611_pt1 | contig 18295 bp, 12 predicted proteins | sample SS_ome_3_FD_132467 | JGI IMG/M metagenome (GOLD analysis project Ga0180435, IMG submission 132467) | Hypersaline lake sediment archaeal communities from the Salton Sea, California, USA - SS_3_S_1 metaG | ecosystem: Environmental > Aquatic > Non-marine Saline and Alkaline > Hypersaline >...
AACTCCACCGCGACATTAACGGCATCCTGACCGGTCATCGCGTCCAGAACCAATAAAATTTCATCCGGAGGATACTTTTCTTTGATAACCGTAAGTTCCTCCATCAGTTTTTCATCTATATGTAGCCGCCCGGCGGTATCAACAATTACGCAGCTTACATTTGATGATTTTGCATACTTTATAGCATCGCCGATAATTTTCAAGGGGGATTTTCCTTTTCCCTGGAATGTTTCCACTCCAATCCGGGTTCCCAGAACTTCAAGCTGGGCCACCGCCGCCGGGCGCTGAAGGTCGGCGGCGACTAAAAGTGATGATATTTGCCGTTTTTCCCTCAGCCAGAGCGCCAGTTTCGCCGCCGCGGTGGTCTTGCCGGCTCCCTGCAGACCGGCGAGAAGAATCAAAGCCGGAGTTCGGGAAAGATTCAATCCCGATTCGGGATCCGTCATAAACTCGACTAACCGATCATGGAAAACTTTAATAAACTGCTGGCCGGGACGTAAACTCCCAAGAACTTTTTCCCCCAGAACATCCTCCCGGGTCCGAGCTATAATATCTTTAACCACCCGATAGTTCACATCAGCATCCAGCAGAGCTAACTTCACATCACGGAGCGCCTGCGAGATATTCTTTTCGCTAAGCCTCCCCTGGCCCCGGAGCTGCTTGAAGATGGTCTGAAATTTTGATGATATTCTGTCGAACATAATATATAAAACTTAGCGCCTTCGGCGCTAACGTTGAAAAATAAAGACGTTGAAAATAAAAAACGTTAAAGGTCGTTGAAGACCGTTAGACTCCTCGGAAGAAACGTTCAAGAACCTTTTTATATGCATTTATTATCCCGATATTTAATATTGAACAGATTGGTATCGCGTTGCCGGAGGCAAGGCTTGCTGTTGTGCAAGCGAAGCGATACTACAATTACTACAAAGAATGCCGGAGGTATTCTGATCCTCCAAGTCCCGCAATTAGCGGGACGATACTACTGTATCAGTCTTCTTCAACCCGTTTTATCTTTGCCCCCAGAGCGGTTAGTTTTTCTACCATCCGCTCATATCCCCGGTCCAGGTGATAGACCCGGCGGACGGTGGTCTTTCCGTCCGCCACCAGGCCGGCCAGAATAAGAGCGGCTGAAGCCCGCAGATCGGAAGCCATCACCGGAGCACCGGAGAGCCTGTGGCCTCCCCGGATCAGAGCCGCGGCTCCTTCCAGAGATATCCGGGCCCCCAGACGGTTGAGCTCCGGAACATGCATAAATCGTTCCGGATATACTTTTTCTATAATTACACTGATCCCCGGGATGGTAGAAAGCAGTGCCATCATCTGAGCCTGAAGATCGGTCGGAAAACCTGGATATGGTAGCGTGGCGATATCAACGGGCTGGAGATCTCCGACAGCCTGAACCATGATCAGTTCCCCCTCCCGGGAAATATTAATCCCTACATCCCGCAGTACTTCGACCAGAGAATCCAGATGGTCGGGCCGGGCTCCGCGGAGGGTTATTAATCCGCCGGTCAGAGCGCCGGCCAGCATATAGGTTCCCGCTTCAATCCGGTCCGGAATGATCGTATATTCAACCGGATACAGCTCATCCACTCCTTCCACGGTAATCCGGGGACTTCCCATCCCCGTCACTTTCGCCCCCATCCGATTTAGAAATTCGCTCAGATCCACAACCTCCGGTTCACAGGCCGCCCCAATAATAGTAGTAGTCCCGCGGGCCGTCGCGGAAGCCAGTATCAAATTAATAGTAGCTCCCACACTCGAGCCATAGCGGCCGCCTAAATATATTTCACCGCCGACCAGGGGTGATCCGGTGGCGTTAACATATCCATGTTCGATATCCACCCGGGCCGACAGCCCTTGAAGTCCTTTTAAATGAAGGTCAATAGGACGGGGGCCGATAACACATCCCCCGGGAATTGATACTCTAACTTTACCCATCCGGCTTAATAACGGTCCCAGCACTAGAACGGACGCTCTCATCTTCCTGACGAGATCATACGGGGCCGAACAGGCTGAAATAGTCGTGGCATCAATCTCCAGAGTATCTTCATCGATAAATTCACCCCGGACACCCAGATGGTTGAAAATCCGGAGCATCGTATGGATATCCCGGAGGCGCGGAATCCGATGAAGGACAGTGACACCCCGGGCCAGCAAGGCGGCGGCCATAATCGGCAGAGCGGCATTCTTGGCTCCGCTGATTATTACTTCCCCGTCCAGTCGTTCTCCACCTATTATCTCTATGCTATCCATTGTAACTCAGCTTCCTGACTTATTTAACCGCGGATTAAACGGATTATGCGGATTAGAGAAAAACAATCCGTCAGATCCGCTTAATCCGCGGTTTATTATCCCGATACTTATTATTAAACAAATCGGGATCCCGATGGTTATCGGGGCAATTACAAATCAATAACTCTATACGCGGAGACAACCCGATCGCGACCGGAATAATCCCTGGTTATCCCGGAGAATTCCAATTCCTGATTCGCATCCACGATCGCCCGGACTGCTTCACCCTGAGCCGCTCCGATCTCAAAGATTAACCGGCCGCCGGGCTTGAGATAATCCGCGCTCTCCCGTACCAGACGCCTGATAATTGACAATCCATCCGGGCCGCCATTCAGCGCCAGAATGGGTTCATTCTGAATAACCTCGGGGGGCGCGAGCGTCAATTCCCGCTCACTGAGATAGGGCGGATTGCAAAGAACAAAGTCAAACCCGGTCTCCCGATAATCCTTCCAGGGGTAAAAGAAATTACCATGCCGGAAGTTGATCCTGTCGGCCACTTTCAGATCTTCAGCGTTCTCGCGGGCCAGATACAGGGCTTCAGTTGAAATATCCGATGCCAGAATATTCACCCCGGAATGCTCTACGGCCAGAGCCAGAGCGATGTTTCCCGATCCGCACCCCAGATCAACCACATCGGGTTGGAGAATCGGATAGCGATTCAATTCCACCAATGTCCGATCAACCAATATCTCAGTCTCCGGACGTGGGATTAACCCCCTTTTATCGGTTTTCAAAATCAGATTGTAAAATCCAGCCCATCCCCGAATGTAGGCCAGCGGGCGATGATCCAACCGCTCCCCGATTAAACGACGAAATTCCGCTTCCTGATTAGAAGTGATGGGACGATCTTCTTCAATATATAATCTCCAACTGGCTATATTAAGGCAAGAGGAGAGAATCTGCTCCGCTTCATGACGAAAATTCTCTATCTGAGAGTTCTCAAGTTCAGATACCGCCCAAGCAAGCAAACTTCTAACCGGATTGGGTTCTGTATAAGTTTCGTTGATTACTGCTGAAGTCATGCTGATTCTAGGATTGGTTCTCTGGAATTAGAATTGAAAGACATTAATATTAATCCTGTCTTCCTGCACCTGAAATAAAGGAATGAAGTTTTACCGGATATCCCTCATTCTGAATCTGAGTTAAGACGCTGCTCCCGGTCCCACTCATGCAGCTTATCCACTAACTCATCCAGATCACCGTCCATGACGGATTCCAGTCTATGAAGAGAAAGACCGATCCTATGATCGGTCACCCGGTTCTGGGGGAAATTATAGGTACGAATCTTATCACTACGGTCGCCGCTCTTAATCTGTTCTTTACGCTGGCGCGAGAGTTCCGCGTCCTGCTCCGCCTGCATCATCTGATATAGACGGGCTCGCAGAACCTTCAATGCGCTGGCCTTATTCTTATGCTGGGACTTCTCATCCTGACAGCTAACCACAATTCCACTCGGGATATGAGTTATCCGAATCGCGGAATATGTAGTATTAACGCTCTGCCCACCCGGCCCTGATGAACAGAACCGGTCAATTCTAAGATCATTGGGATCAATTTTAACATCGACTTCTTCTACTTCCGGGAGTACCGCAACAGTCGCGGCGGAAGTATGAATCCTTCCCTGTGACTCAGTTTCCGGAACCCGCTGAACCCGGTGAACACCGCTTTCATGTTTAAAAGCGCGGTAAGCCCCATCTCCCACTATTCCAAATACAATTTCTTTCAAACCGCCGTGGGCCGCCGGGTTGGTATTCAGGCTCTCAATCTTCAGGCCTTTATTCTCCGCATACTTACTGTACATCCGGAAAAGATCCAGAGCAAAGAGAGCAGCCTCCTCCCCTCCGGTCCCGGCACGGATCTCGATAATGATATCACTCTCATCCCGTTCATCCGGGGGTATTAATGCTTCTTCCAGATTATGCTGAACATCCTCAAGTTCTCCGCTAAGTTTTTCTATTTCAGCGTGGATCAGTTCCTGAAACTCCGGATCTTCCTCTCCGCTATCAAGCATCCTCTGGTTATCTCCGAGTTCGGATTGAATTACCAGGTAACGGTCATAGAGGGAAACCACCTTATCAAGACGGGAGTAGTCTCGTCCCAGCTGGCCAAAGCGGCGGGGATTCCTGGCTGTCTCGGGATCAGCCAGAAGTGATTCAAGATTTTTCAGCTCTTCTCGGGCGGCCTCCAATCGAGCGAAGAACTTATCCGGGGACTCCTTGATTTCAGGGGGAATATCAGATGATTGCGACATAAGGACGTTAGAGGACGTTAAAGACCGTTGAAGAATATGACCGTTGAAGAAAACAGACGTTGAAGGTCGGCAAAAGCCGGTGGGCGGATGATTTCGCTTCTTCCGCTAAATGGACAACAAGCGATGATCGAATACCAGTCATCAAGATACAAACGCCGACAGTAAGGGAATCATGCGCTATTGACCGATGGCCTATTACCTTTTTCTTTACTTCAGTCCGTATTTCCGCTTGAAGCGTTCAACCCGGCCTTCCGTATCCAGATACTTCTGTTTCCCGGTAAAGAACGGGTGGCATTGAGAACAGACTCCAATCCTCATATTCTGCCTGGTCGAACGGGTCTGAATAACCGCGCCGCATGCGCAGGCAATAGTGGTTTCACTGTATTCAGGGTGTATATCTTTCTTCATTGTTTCTCTCCGAAATAAAATTTTTCTCAGCAGGAATAATTTATCGGTTATTTATTCTGCGTAACATTTTTTAAATTTCCCGTAAACTACTCCGATATTCAATATTTTTCAACTACTTTTCTTGGTTCTCAGTCATTTTGTGTGGGTAGAAATTTAATATTAAAACAATATTTATTAGTTCATGCTGTACGGTTATTGGAGTAGTGGAGTGTTGGAGTAATGTCGAATATCCCGTCACCGGCGTGAGCAATGATAGATTGTTGGGCCGCAATCGCAGTTAGTACGGGTCCGGCCTCCGTCGCCAGAGTTGCTTTATCCTGCCTTTGCAGCCTGAGACTGCCTGGGAGAGTGCGGGTGGTTAATTCTATTAGTTATTAAGACCTGAATAAACCAATTGTCCGGTATGGGTAAAAAACCCAATACTCCAGTACTCCAATATTCCATTACTTCTATAGTATTTGACCGATGAGCAACGCAGCAGACCGGGATGCATCGGCGATCGAATGCCACCGTATTTATGTGATGGAGTACTAAGCATTGAGGGACATCAGGAATTCGGCGTTGGTCTTGGCCTTCTTAAGCTTAGCTATCAGCAATTCCATACCCTCAATCGGATTCATCGCGCTTAAGGCCTTGCGCAGAAGCCAGATCCGGGAAAGTTCATCGGGATGAAGAAGGAGTTCTTCCTTCCTGGTCCCTGACTTCTCAATATTAATAGAGGGGAATATTCTCTTCTCCGTCAGTTTCCGATCAAGATTGATCTCCATATTGCCGGTTCCCTTGAACTCTTCGAAGATAACGCCGTCCATCTTGCTTCCGGTCTCAATCAAGGCAGTGGCCAGGATGGTGAGGCTTCCGCCTCCCTCTACATTCCTGGCGGCACCAAAGAACTTCTTCGGCTTAAGAAGAGCGCTCGACTCTATACCGCCTGAGAGGACTTTGCCGCTATGCGGCTGTAGAGTGTTATAGGCACGGGCAAGACGGGTTATGCTATCAAGCAGAATTACCACATCCATCCCCTGTTCAACCAACCTCTTTGCTTTCTCAATAACAATCTCAGCCACCCGGATATGACGCTCCGGGATCTCATCAAAGGTAGAAGCTATTACTTCAGCGTTATGTACGCTTCTCTGGAAGTCAGTCACTTCTTCCGGACGTTCGTCTATCAGGAGTACAATTAATTTTGCCTCGGGATGATTGGCGGTAATCGCGTTGGCGATCCCTTTCAGAATCATTGTCTTTCCGGTCCGGGGAGCCGCAACAATCAGTCCTCGCTGTCCTTTTCCAACCGGAGTCAGCAGATCCATTATCCGCATTGAGACATCACCTTCTTTACTCTCCAGTATAAATCGCTCATCAGGATAAAGCGGAGTAAGATTGTCAAAATGAATATTCTTGGAAGCATTCGGGGATTTATAGTTGATCGCTTCCACCCTCAAAAGAGCAAAAAATCTTTCCCGGGCCTTGGGAGATCTAATCTGTCCGGAGACTGTATCCCCGTTGCGCAGATCGAACTTGCGGATCTGGGAGGGAGAAATATAAATATCCTCGGGGCAGGCCAGATAATTATAATTGGGTGAACGGAGAAATCCAAAACCGTCCGGAAGGATCTCCAGCACTCCTTCACCGAACATGAGACCATTCTGCTCGGCCTGAGTCTTCAGAATCTCAAAGATCAACTCAGGTTTTTTCATGGAACGGGCGGAATGAACATTCATTTTTCCGGCCATCTCCATTAAATCCGGCATGGTCATAGATTGAAGTTTACCCATATTCAGCGCTTCTTTTCCGCCGGTTTTCGGGCCGTTTGTTTTATTATTCGGTATCGACCGATTGTTCTTCTTCTCTACCAACGGTTTCTCCGGTTTTTTCTCTGTTTCTGGCATTATTCTTCTCCTTCTTACTAATTATTCTTTTAGATTGCCTGTAATTTTTCCCCAGATTAATTTAACCTGGTCCCGCGTCTCTTCCACAGATCCATTGTTATCTATTATAAAATCCGCCTGCTTCGCTTTCTCCTCCAACGGGAGTTGAGCCTTCCGGCGAAGATCGATCCCGGCTTCACTCATACCTCTTGCCGTAGCGACTCTTCGAACCATGATCTCCTTATCCGCTGTCACAACAATCAAATAGTCAAAACCGGGAGCCAATCCCGCCTCAAAAAGAAGTGGGATCACCGCGACCCGGATCGGAGATCGGGATGATTCCAGTCTTTCTTCAATCTCTTTAATAACACCGGGATGAATGATCTGATTCAACTTAAATAGTTTATCCGTGTCCTTAAAAACTTCGTCCGCCAGGGCTTTTCTATCTATCCGCTCTTCCCTATCCAGAATCTCTTCTCCAAAGACAGAGACCACCTCCTGATATTCTTTTCTCCCCCTTTTGAGGTGATCCCGTGCTAATTCATCGGCATCCACCACATAAGCTCCCAACTCCCGGAATATATCCGCGACCGTTGACTTTCCGGTCCCGAATCCCCCGGTCAGACCAATCCGGATATGTTTTAAATTTTCATCCTGCAATTCCATTATTTAACACCTGACGGGGCCTATTTTTAGCCGCAAAAATACATAAAAATCGTAACAGCACCCCCTACCACGGCCCCTTTTTTAGCCGCAAAAAGGCGCAAAAATCGCAAAAGCTCCCCCTACCTCAGCCCTTTCTTAAAACCGCTAATTTCGCAAATCTTCGCGAATAAAACTACAACCAACTGCCCACTCCCCACTGCCTATTCGAACCACAGATTTCACGGATCTTCATGAAGTTGAACGTTGGAAGTTGAGCGTTGAATGTTCGGTTTTTCAGTATATTTTTGAAAACCACTGCCAATTCCCTATCCCCCATTCCCTATTACCCATTATTCGATCTTCAACGTCTGTTCTTTTCAACGTCTCTTCTCTTCAACGACCTTTAACGATCTTTAACGTCAGTATTCCCTTCCATATCCCCCCAATTCTCACCTACTTTAATATCAACCCGGAGAGGAACCGACAGGGCAGCTACGCCCTCCATTGCGGAACGGACCATCTTCGATAGCCGGGGAAGTTCTTCCTCCGGACACTCGAATAACAGATCATCATGAACCTGTAGGAGCAGCCGGGAATCAAAATCGTCTCCCTGAAGTTTACTGGAGACCTCAATCATAGCCAGTTTGATAATATCCGATGAAGTCCCCTGGATTGGAGTATTTACCGCGGTACGCTCTCCAAACCGACGGACATTTTCCTGGTCACTACTTAACTCCGGAAGGTACCTGCGGCGATTAAATAATGTAGTTACATATCCCCGCTCTTTTGCTTCATGAATTGTCCGGGATATATAGTCGGCGACACCGGCGTATTTCTCGAAATATGCCTTGATAAAGGCATCCGCTTCCTGGAAAGAGATCTTGAGATCACGGGATAGACCGAAAGCACCCATTCCATAAATAATTCCGAAATTGACGGTTTTGGCTCTTCTTCTCATCTCGGTGGTTATCTTATCCGGAGAAAGGTTAAAGATCAGAGAAGCGGTAAAGGTATGAATATCTTCATTATTCCGAAATGCTTCCAGCAGAAGTGGATCTTGTGACAGGTGAGCCATAACCCGCAGATCTATCTGCGAATAATCGGCCGCTAGAAACCGCCACCCGGGTTGACCGGGGATAAAGGCTCTCCGCACTTCCCGCCCCAGTTCTCCGCGGATAGGAATATTCTGAAGGTTTGGAGCTATGGAACTAAGGCGGCCGGTGGCCGTTACTGCCTGCTGGAAGGTGGTATGTATCCGCCCGGTGGACGCGTTAATCATGAATGGTAGCGGATCGAGATAAGTTGATTTCAATTTAAAGAGACCGCGGTACTTCAAAATCAAATCCGGGAGTTCATGATCTTCCGATAGCTGGCTGAGAACCGCCACGTCAGTTGAGTATCCGGTCTTTGTCTTCTTCTTCGGGGGAAGGCGAAGTTTCTCAAACAGTATCCGCCCCAGCTGTTTGGGGGAGTTGATATTAAATTCTTCCCCGGCCAGTTCATATATCTTGCCGATAAGAGAAGAAAGTTCCTCGTCTATTGTGAGAGAGAGTTGACTGAATTGGTCGCGGTCCAGTCGAAGACCATTGCTCTCCATCTCTGCCAGAATAGAAGTCAAAGGTAACTCCATATTCCGGAGAAGATCCAGCAATTCTCCCTCTTTCAATTTTTTCTCCAGAATTGATTTCAATGCGAAGTCGGCGGCGGCTTCTTCACAGAGTACACTCTCAGTTTCTCCTGTATCAAACAAATCCCTCTCTTTTTCCTCCAAGGGGACAATCGCGTGGTTCAGAAACTCCCAGGCCAGCATTCCCAGATCATGATCAGGTCGGGATGGATGGATCAGATACGATGCCAGGAGGTTATCCCAGCAGATCCCTTTTATACTGATCCCGACATTTGATAATAGGTGGGTCAAGAACTTCGCGTCATAGGCAATCTTTCCTATCTCCTCATTCTCCAGAACCGGACGAAAGGCGGTCATAATCTTTTCGCGGAATTCTTCATCAGTTAGATCGATATATACAGCTTCGCCTTTCTTAAATGATACTGCTAGCGCGATAGGCTTAGCCTCCATGAACCCGAACCCATCCGACCTAAGCTGTAGCGCAAACACTCCCGCTCCGGTGATATCCTCGACCAGTGCCTGGAAAGAGACCATATCCTCCACCCGCCGAATAACGACCCGGGGACTGTCATGCGGCAGTACTTCCCTGAGCAGATTCTTAAATTCAAATTCTCCGAATAATTCCCGTAACTGTTCAAGATCCGGTTCCCTGGCCCGGAGATCTTCCCACTTACACTCCAGGGGAAGTTCGGTCTTCAATTCAACCAGACGACGGGAAAATCGGGCTTGATCAGCGTAGGTTGCCAAATTTTCCCGGACCCGGCTATTCTTAACCTCGCCGGCATGTTCCAGCACTCCTTCCAGGGTATGATACTCCCTGAGAAGTTTAACAGCGGTCTTGGGCCCTACACCGGGGACACCGGGAACATTATCACTGCTGTCCCCCATCAGAGCGAGAAGATCTCCGACCTTCGTCGGAGGAACTCCATAATGTGCTTCAACTGCCGCGGCATCATAAATCTTACTGTCTTTATGGGGACTGATAACATGAATCAGTTCTCCAACCAGCTGCATCATATCTTTGTCACCGGTCAGGATGTAGGTCTTAATTTCGCGGTCGCGAGCCTGAATTGCCAGCCATGCCAATATATCATCGGCCTCGTAACCCGGCAGCTCAAGCCAGGGGATTAGATACCCTCCCACCACCCTTTTGATCAGAGGAATCTGAATCGCCAGATCGGGGTCCATCGGTTTTCGCTGAACCTTGTATTCTTTATATAGCTTATGACGAAATGTCGGTCCCTTCGCATCCCCCGCGACGGCAACATAATGCGGCTGATACTCCGCCAATACTTTGCGCAGAATCTGTATAAAACCGTATACCGCGTTGGTCGGGAGTCCCCGGGATGTCGTCAACCCCCGAATGGCATAGAAAGCACGATAGGCGCTTGACATACCGTCTATAAGTAACAATTTTTTCATCTCAAACTATATCCGGGAAGCATGGAGGAAGAAGATTCAATAATTATAGTGAATAGAATATTTAGAGTAGAGGTGACTCCCTGATGGGAGAGACGGAACAAAGTCCCGATTTCAAAATAGGAGGTAGAATGAGAATAACAGGATACCGGATCTTACATCCTTACGATCCCGCGCATTCAGCACGAATGGTTCAGTTAAATAACTCTGCTAGCGCCTTCGGCGCTAACGTTGAAAAATAAGGACGTTGAAAACAAAAAACGTCAAAGATCGTTGAAGGCCGTTGAGAGGCAAAGCCGTTAAAAGAACTCAGCCCACACTGAGTTTTCACTGTGGAAAGCGGATATAGCCGCGCTCGATTTAGGTATTACCAGAGCATGGTGGATTTTATAGAATAATGAGGGAATAACAAGGTGACTTCCTGAGAGATTCAAATCACCGCTTAATCAATGGTGGCATCCTATCAATGGCCGATCAGGAAGTCAACTAAAAAGAATCATAAACATTGAAATACTTTATTATGATAATCAATCCTTATCCCCCGATTCATCCTCATCTTCCAATAAGCGGAGAAGATAACCGACCAGGGATAGCGTGGATATAACCCCTACTACTTTCTTTCCTCTCAGGACAGGAACCCGGTGGATATGATTTTCAACCATCAATCGACAGATTTCCTCTATCGGGGTATCTTCGGTAACCGAGATTACCTTTTTGGTCATTATCTCTTCCACCCAGGTCTTATATTCATATGGAAGACGAAATGACAGATCGGTTATATCCTCCTCCTCCGCTCGGATATCATATAAGGAGAGGAGGTGTTTTTCGGAGATGATCCCCACGATCTCGTCATTTTCGTCCACAACTGGCATACCGGTAATCTTCTTCTTCTTCAGCAACTCTTCCGCGTCATGGAGGTTGGTATCGTGCCGGACCGATATTACTGGAGTAGCCATTATCTCCTCGGCCTTAATGCGTTTTTGATCTTTCATCTCCACCCCGATTTTATCTTATGATTTATTATTCTTATTTTCTATCTCTCCGGCTTTACCCAGAGCAAACCGGGCAGCCAATGGACCGATTAATTCATTCAGAGCTACCGCCGCCAGAATACAGTTGGTGACAATAGCCGGGAGGGATTGACCGGAGATATAGACACCTCCCAGGTAGGAATTCTCCTGAACCATTATGACCAGGCCAATCGCGACCCCCGCCTGGGGAAGTAACCCCATCCCCAGATATCTTCGTACTGTCGGCGGGGCTTTGAGCATACGAGATCCCAGATACGCCCCGCCTATCTTCCCCATAACCCGGGCCGAGAAATAGAGGAGCCCGAGAACGCCGATCGATGCCAGTAGTTTAAGATCAAGATGAATTCCAGCGATAGTAAAGAACGCAACAAAGAGTGGAGGTTCTATACTTTGAAGAGAACTCAGGATTGGACCGCTCCGGGACTTGAGATTGATAATCATACAGCCGAAAGCCATATTCGTCAGCAATGGTGAAATATGGTATTTAGTTGCCAATCCGCAGAGGAGAAGAACAAATGATAGAATAACAACCATTTGACCGCTCTTTCCCCGGACAGACCGCAAGATCAGTGCAACTACCCCTCCTGCCAAAGCCCCCAGAGCCAGAGAAAATATAATCTCTCGCAATGGCATCAGGATTACTCCGGAGAAAGAAATTTCCGTACCCGCACCGGTCAGGGCGACCGCGACCGGAAAAATCACTCCGAAGATCATTATACAGAAAACATCATCGATCGCCACGGTAGCGATCAAAGCATCCGAGAGAGGGCCCCGGGCACGGTATTCGTTGATCACGGCTAAAATGGCAGCGGGAGCGGTGGCGGACGCGATTGCACCCAGAATAAGGGCCAGTGGAATCAAAGCGCGCATATCCACCGCGGGGAAGAGAATCCGCGGGAATATCCAGGCGGCCAGAATAATAATACCGGCCACAACAATCGTGGCGCCTACCGCGGCCAGGAGCGCGATCGGTAATATGCTTCTTCCCATACGCCGGAGTTTAGCGAAGCGGAGTTCCGCTCCGATACTGAATGCGATCAATCCCAGGGCGGCAATAGAAATATTGTCCAGAATCAGAGCGGTGGAGCTCTCCGGTTCCCCTACAATCCACCCCAGAAGCGACTTGCCGACAATAACTCCGGCAAAGATATATCCGGTTACTGAAGGGAGTTTTAACAGGCGGGCCAATCGGCTGCCGATAAATCCGAATATCAGAACCAGGCCGACCGTGGCAAGAATAGGGAGCTGATGGAAGAAGGAAGACATGGGATTAGATTTTTACTCCGTGCATTTAATGCCGGGAGACAAATATTAACGCAAAGAACCCTGGAACTCCCGGCATGGAGTAATGGAGTGTTGGAGTAATGGGGCGTTGGGGGCGCCCGGGAACCCGGCGGCTATCCGCCACTCCATCACTCCATCATTCCATCACTCCGGTTTTTCTTCAAACCTGCCCGAGTTCAGCGTAGGCAATATTGGTAGCATACGAGTTGACCCTTCGGAGACCACCCATCACTCCCATGTGAAGAGCGCTGGTACCGGCCGACTCGACCATGCCTTTGCTCAGCCGTTCGAAATGTTCTTTAGTCAACTCCTTCTCCAGCCGGACCAGGGCAGGTTTCCGCTGGGTTACCTCCTCGGCCAGTTTGGTATCATTCTCGGCAAAGGCCCGGGCTGCATCCCGGACATCCTCGGCAACACTGGAATGAAACTCCTGGAGCTGCGCCCAGCCTTCAGGAGAGAAGAAGAGATTATCCTGGATAAAAGTCTCAGTGAGCGGAAGAATGTCATTGGCGATGGTATTACCCATCTCCCGATACTCGTTGGAGATATTGAGGAGCATTATCGCGTAACGGGAGTTGTCTTCATTAATTTTCTTGCTGCCGATCTCCGCCAGATAGGGCCGAATTGCCGCTTCCAGAATTACAATCTTTCCATTCTCCGCGATCAAATGGTCCACAAAATCCGAATCTTTCCGCTTAAAGGCTTCAATTATATTATCACTCAGCCCGACCGCGATCTCACCCATTCGGACAATCTCTTTCTTGGTCTGATCAAGCGCTATACCGGGCGTGCTGGTCAGATCGGAGGCCAGGTACTTGGGCTTAAACGCCTCTTCTCTCTCCGCTTTTTCCGGGAGGATTTTCATGACCAGAGCCCCGAAGAACTTGGTAAAGGGGAGAAAGAGCAGCGCCATTACCACATTAAAGACGGTGTGAGCATTGGCAATCTGGCGGGTAATGCTCCCACCCAGTTTAATAACTACGTTGTTAAGGGGACCTATTAGGAACATGAAGATAATCACCCCTGCCACTTTGAACATGGTATGGGCCACCGCTACGCGTTTTGCATCCCGGGTCGTACCGATCGCGGCCAGGGCCGCCGTGATCGTAGTTCCGATATTGGCGCCATATATAATCGGAATCGCGGCAGCCAGAGTCAGAATTGGTTTTCCGTCCGGTCCTACCTGCATCGCCAATCCCAGCGCGATCGCGATGGTAGCGGCCGAACTCTGGATTATCCCGGTTAGAATTGTAGATACAAGTAACCCTGTAAATGGATTCGCGGTTGATCTCTGCAGTATATCGATAAAGGGAGTATACTTTGAGAGAGGCTTCATAGAGCCGCCCATTACCTTGAGACCATAGAAGAGGAGTCCAAAACCAATCAGGATACGGCCCACATAATTAATACTGGGATTCTTGGTGAAGAAGATACAGACAAAGCCTACAAAAACAAATGCCAGCGCAAACTGGCCAACGTCAAAAGCAATCAACTGGACGGTAAGGGTAGTCCCGATATCGGCCCCCAGGATCACCCCGATCGTCTGGGCCAGGGTCATCAAACCTGAGTTGACAAATCCGACCAGAAGAACCGTGCAGGCGCTGGAACTCTGCAGGACAAATGTAATAATGATACCGGAGATCAATGCCACCACTCTATTCCTGGTAAAAAAGCTGAGGATGGATCGCATCTTCTCCCCAGCCCATTCCTGGAGAGAGTCCCCCATCAAGTTCATACCGAAGATAAACATCCCCAAGCCGCCCAGGAGCGATATGATCAGGATCGGCAACTGACCGGACTCAATCGTAAAAAGCGCCGGCTTGCCGACCAATCCTTCCACTGAAGCTTGAATCAGATAGGTGCCCTTCTTACTCCCCAGTCGGTAGGGAATAGTAGCGATCCCGGACTGGTCAGTCATAGTCTCGCATTTTTTAATCCCCACCTCGGGAATCACGATGCCGGGAATTAAGAAAGTGCTGGGAGTGGTCGCTTCCTTCTTCATCTTCTTCGGTTTGGCCGGATCCGAAACTATCCAGAAAAGCACCTTCTCCCCGGGGGCTGGTTTCCCATCCCTGGTTACCAGCGCTTCCAGCTGGACCTCTCCCCCGACTAACTCGAACATCCCGCTTCCCGACTCTACTTGAATCGAGGGGCCGGAAGCTCCATAAGCCGGAAAGAAAAAAGCCGTGCCCGCCAAAGCCAGCACGACTGAAAATATACCAATAGTGAAATAAATTAACCGTTGTCTCATCCCTTTCCTCCTTTTTAAAATGACTGAGGTTATTGTCTTCTTAAATTCTGATGAGGAACTAAATTATATTGTCGATGGAATAATACCAGAACTTGAGAATTATGAAATATATTTTTTTATTTCCTCGTTTTTTTAAAGCAGTCTAAATAGAGTAACTCCATCTGCCGGCACATCTTTCCGGCACTGAATTCTTCTGATACTCTCTTCCGGGCCTCCTCGCCCAGAATCGAGATTAATTCGGGTCTGTCCATTAGTTCGCGTAAACTTATAACCAGGTCATCAGGTTCCCCCGGTTTTACCAGGAATCCCTCTTTCCCATCATTAATCAGGGCCTGATTGCCGCCAACCGTGGTGGCGATCACAGCCAGACCATTGGCCATCGCCTCCAGCAGTGCATTGGAGAATCCTTCCGATAGGGATGGGAGAACAAATATATGGAGTTCCTTCAAGAATGACTCAGGGTCTTCCACCTCCCCCCGGAAAAATATCCGATCTTCCAGATGATTATCCCGGATCATAATTTTCAACTTATTGTGATATTTCCTGTCCAGGACCCGGCCTGCGATATGGACCTCGAAGGAATATTCGGCGCCCAACCGACTGATTGCCGTCAAAAGATATTCATACCCTTTGACTGGACGAATATTTCCCAGCATCCCGATTATGAATCTTCCTCGGGCGTCGGGAATCTCCATGCCATCGCGGGAAGGAGGAAGATCCAATCCATTATGAATCAATGCGATCTTTTTTTCCTTCACCCTTTCCCGCTCCCTCAGGTATCGGATCACTTCCCCGGAATTGGCGGTTATCCGGCCGGTTATACTGTTAACAACCCAGTGGGCCAGGAGATGCTGTCTCTTCTTCCAGAAACCGGCATCCCGGCGGCTGGTGATTACGGGAACTCCGGAAAGTAAACCGGCGGGGGGAGATACAATATTAGAGGAAAAGAGATAGGAATGAACCAGGTCGATCCGGCGATGGCGGATAATGCCTCTAAGACCGCGGATCGAACGGAATAAATTTAACCCCATAATATTTTCAAGCTGGAGCGATTCCACATGATAACCATCGTCTTCCAGCTCTTTCGCCAGGGGGCCTTTATGAAGCAGGCAGCAGAGAAGAGGCTTAAATCGACTGGGATCCAGCCCGGTGATAACCTGCCGAAGATGATTCTGAGCTCCCGCCCGGACCATCTTGTCGATTACATATAAGACTCTGATTTTGTCTTCTGGCATATCTATAAATTAGCTCACTTCGTTCGCAAATTTATGTAGTATCGTCCTTCACTCCGTTTCGGACTTGTAAAAATTGTTGGAAATGTTGTATCGTCCCGCAAGTATGCGGGACTTGTTAAAAGAAAATAACCAAAGCGCAGCGATCCCACAATTACTGCAAAGAATGCCACAGGCATTCTGATCCTACAAGTCCCGCGCATAAGGTTTATGTGCGGGGCGATACCACGGAATTTTCCCGAAGTATTTCGGGGAAATTCCGAAGAATCATTCCCGGCATAATTTGACCGTGTTATCCTGAATGCCGTACTTCCTTCCGCATCTGGAACAGGTCGCCCGCGGCCCTTCGAAATTGAGTTTCACCCCGCAGGCGCAGACCCAGCCACGGATTTCAGCGGGATTGCCGTAGACCATGGCAAAATCAGGGACATCCCTGGTGACTACGGATCCAGCGCCTATAAAAGCGGAGCGGCCGATGGTATTGCCGCAGACAATCGTGGCGTTAGCCCCGATGCTGGCTGATCTTTTAACCAGGGTTTTATTATAGAATTCGCTCCCCCGCTGAGGAAACTCGCTCCTGGGATTCATAACATTGGTAAAGACCATAGACGGACCGCAGAATACATAATCCTCCAGTTCCACCCCTTCATAGACCGAAACATTATTCTGAATCTTGACATAATTCCCGATCCGGACGTTGTTGGCTATATTGACGTTCTGACCGATCGAGCAGCCTTTCCCAATCCTGGATCCTTTCTGAATATGGCTAAAATGCCAGACCTTAGTCCCCTCCCCGATCTCCACTCCATCGTCCACGTAACTGGAAGGGTGGACAAAGTAATCAACACTTTTGTTTAAATCGGCATTATCTTTTTTATTCATTGAATTCTTCCTCCAACAGTACAAATACCAAATAAATCCCAATGACCGAAATTCAAAATTCCAAACAGCCGTGCCTCGCTGGCAGCCGGTATTACCTTTGACGGTTTTGTTTGGAATTTAGGTCATTGTAATTTGGTGTTTATTTGTTATTTGATACTTGGGATTTGTTATTTAATTCATACTGAAAAATTCCATTGCATTTAGTCACACATTGCAATAAATACATTTATAATTCGACCGTTACTCCACCTTCATCAAGAGATTTCTGGGCTGCTTCCAGAACTTTCACAACAGTTAGACCGTTCTGACCATCGGTAAGCGGAGTTTTTCTATCTCTAACACACTCTATGAAGTGTCCGGTCTCCATTTTTAACGGCTCTCCGGCTTTAACCCAGGGAATCTGAACATCACCATAACGGAGATGGAGGTACTCCCCGTAAGTATCATATTCAATCGCCTCTGGAACACCTTTATCGTAAATCTTGATCGGTTCGCTGCTCTCCATATCATCAAATACCATCATCTTCTTACTCCCCACGATCGTCACCCGTCTGACCTTATGAGGATCGAGCCAGCTGACATGAATATGCGCCAGAACTTTTCCCGGAAAGGTTATCGTGGCAAAGACAACATCGGCGACACCCTCCTGGATATATGATTCCCCGCGGGCGTTAACCGAGATTGGCTCCAGGCCAATCAGATACAGAGCCACCGAGATATCATGTGGGGCAAAGGTCCAGAGGGAGTTCTCACTCCGCCGGATCTTGCCTAAATTCAACCTCTGGCTGTAAAGATAATATAGATCACCGATGGTACCGGCCTGAAGTTCATTTTTCAGCTTGATAACTCCGGGATGGTAGAGGAGAAGGTGGCCGACCATCAGAATCAAATCCTTCTCAGCGGCCAGCTGGCAGAGATCCTGACAATCCCGGCCGGTCAGGGCCATCGGTTTCTCGACGAAAACATCCTTTCCCGCCAGCAGACAGTCGCGAACAATCTTAAAATGAGTTCCTCCCGGGGTAGCTACTACTACCGCCTGGATGGATGGATCCCGGAGAATCTCCCCGTAATCATCGGTTCCCATCATATCGGGATATTTATCCCG
>Ga0180435_10002612_pt1 | contig 18293 bp, 19 predicted proteins | sample SS_ome_3_FD_132467 | JGI IMG/M metagenome (GOLD analysis project Ga0180435, IMG submission 132467) | Hypersaline lake sediment archaeal communities from the Salton Sea, California, USA - SS_3_S_1 metaG | ecosystem: Environmental > Aquatic > Non-marine Saline and Alkaline > Hypersaline >...
CGCAATACTACGGATAACTGTGTCTCAGTAGATCGCCCTGGCCATGGCAGATGGGGCATTTAGCAAGTCAGTATGTTGCTGTTTCGTCCACTCACCACAGTTCTGCTTTTGCTGGTGTCTTCAGCATACGCGGAGAGCCCGCCGCCGTTCCCGACCACCTGTCAGAACGTCAAGGTCGCCAGTGGTACCTTCCGACTCTGGGAAACATCTCGTGTGCTGCCGGACGAGCCCTTCCACAATGCCAGGGAGCAGCGCATCTATCCCTCCGCGTTCCGCGGCCGCCCCCTGCGGCTGCATTTCTGGGGGACCTGGTATCCGCCCTGTCTGCTTGAGATGCCCGCGTTGGCGCGTCTGCAGGACGAGGAACTCGTTGGTGATCTGCTCGTTCTGCCGCTCAGCCGCGACAGCGGAGGTGCAGCGCAGGTCGCCGAGTATTTTCTCGACAACGACATCCTGGGTTTGGCTGTCGTGACCGACCGGTGAGGGAAGCTTTCCCACGCCGTTGATGCCAACAAGGTGCCGGAAACCCTGCATGTGGACCGGGAAGGTAGGGAGATCGGTCGACTCACCGGAATGTTCGATTGGGATCATCCCAATGTGCGCCAACACCTGGTGGATTGCCTCAAACTGTGAGATTCAATGTCAGCGCTTCTGTCGATACCCGGCAATGTGGAATTGGCGGGCCAGGAGGCCTTCGGCGATGCCAGTGAGCTCTTTACCGACAGGGAACAGGGCGTGCTCTCCGCCACCAAGGTCGTGCCTGTGCCGGAGTACCTGGGAGACGCGGGCGAGGATCCGGGTACACGGATCAGCTGGCGTGCGGCAAGGATCAGCGGTTGGGTGGGAAAAGATGCCCTGGCATCAGAGATGGAGCCGGCCCGGGATTTTGCCAAAGCTGCGTATGAGAACGAGTGTGCACGCTGTCGTACGGTCTTTGCGCCTTCGAATTTCAAAGCCGTTGACTGGGAGCATTCGATCAAGAATATGCGTCGGTTCACCGGGCTCTCGAACAAGGACCTCGACCTGGTGCTGGGCTATCTGCAACGCAATGGGAAAGGACTGGCCGAGTTCTGAAGCAGTGACCGGATTCCCGACCTCTATCCGGAAGCCTGCGTAGGGTTGGAGAAAGGGTGGCCGGCCATTCGTCAAAATCGCCTGATGCTCATCCGTCTATTGGATCGTCCGCCGCCGGAGAGTGCCTCCAATCCTGACCATCCCGGGGGTGGCGAATCGGAACTGAGGCTCAGGAAAACAGCTTGTCGTAGTCTTCGGGCTTGAATCCGACTTGAATATGGTCGCTGTGAATCAGCACAGGGCGCTTGATGATGCTGGGCGTCTCCAGCATCAGCCGGATCGCGCTGGCTTCGTCGATCGAGTCCTTGACTTCCTGTGGCAGCTTGCGCCACATCATGCCGCGTCGATTGAGCAGGAGTTCCCAGCCGACCTGGTCGATCCAGCCTCGCAGAGTGGCCTCGTCGATACCGGCCTTCTTGTAATCGTGAAAAACATACTCGACATCATGCTCGGCCAGCCAGGCGCGGGCCTTCTTCATCGTGTCGCAGTTTGGGATTCCGTAGAGCGTTATCATTTTCCGTAACTGGATGCTGCAATTTCAGGGGCTTCGTAGGAGCGGCCTTGGCCGCGAAAGGAGTGCGAAGCACTCGGGCAAGTTCGCGAGCATGCCCGCTCCTACAGCTCAGTTGTACGTCATGTATGGATCAGATATCGCGCAGCAGTTCGTTGATACCGACCTTGGAGAGGGTTTTTTCGTCGACGCGCTTGACGATGACCGCGCAGTAGAGGCTGTACTTGCCGTCTTTCGATGGCAGGTTGCCGGAGACGACAACAGAGCCGGCCGGGACGCGGCCGTAGAGTATCTCGTCATTCTCGCGGTCGTAGATGCGGGTGGACTGGCCGATGTAGACACCCATGGAGATCACCGAGCCTTCCTCCACGATGACACCTTCCACCACCTCGGAACGGGCGCCGATGAAGCAGTTGTCTTCGATGATCGTCGGCGCCGCCTGCAATGGCTCGAGTACGCCACCGATCCCAACGCCGCCCGAGAGATGCACGTTCTTTCCGATCTGAGCACAGGATCCAACGGTGGCCCAGGTGTCCACCATGGTGCCGGAATCGACGTAGGCGCCGATGTTGACGTAAGAGGGCATAAGCACCGTACTTGGTGCGATGTAGGAGCCCCGGCGCGCGGTGGCTGGCGGTACCACCCGCACCCCTGACTCGCGGAAATCGCGCGAGTTGAAATCGGCATACTTGGAAGTGACCTTGTCGTAGTAGTTGGTGAAGCCGCCCTTGATGAATTCGTTGTCATTGATGCGGAAGGACAGCAGCACGGCCTTCTTCACCCATTCGTTGACGACCCAGTCCCCGTCGCGTTTCTCGGCAACGCGGATCTCGCCACGATCGAGCTGATCGATCGTTTCGTTCACGGCGTCACGGACGAGGGTGTCGACACTGCGTGGCGTGATGTCGGCACGATGTTCAAAGGCTTCGTTGATAGTGGTCTGGATGTCACTCATGGGTGGCTCCTGGGTTGAGTTTGCAATGCGGATTGCCTGCCTCTATTTGGACTCCGGCCAGCGGATAAGGACAGGATTCATAAAGATTCCATGTGAGTGCGAATACGCTTCGCTGCCTGAATGCATTCCTCGGGCGTCGCGACCAATGCCATGCGTACGTGTCCGGCACCCGGGTTCAGGCCGTCTATCTCACGCGACAGGTAGCTGCCAGGCAGAACCGTGACGTGCTGTTGCTCGAACAGGTCGCGCGCGAATTGCTCATCGTCGTACGGGGTTTTTGCCCACAGGTAAAAACCGGCATCCGGGCGGGATACCGACATCACCGGCTGCAGAATAGCGAGCACGGCATCGAATTTTTCCCGGTACAGATCGCGGTTGGCGCGCACGTGCGTCTCGTCGTTCCAGGCTGCCACGCTGGCGTACTGGTGTTGCAGCGGCATCGCGCACCCATGGTAGGTGCGGTAGTGCAGAAATTTCCTCAGGATCCTGGCATCACCGGCGACGAAGCCGGATCGCAGGCCCGGGGCATTGGAGCGTTTCGACAGGCTGTGGAAGACCACGCAACGCCGGTATTCGGTATGTCCCATGGCGGCCGCGGCCTGGAGCAGGCCCACCGGTGGGTTGGATTCGTCGAAGTACAGCTCGGAGTAGCATTCGTCCGAGGCAACGATGAAATCATGCTTTTCCGCCAGCCCAATCAACTTCTGCAGTTCGCTTTGCGGAACGACAGCCCCGGTCGGATTGCCGGGGGAACACAGATAAACAAGTTGGCAGCGATCCCAGGTGGCAGGAGAGACCGCATCCAGGTCCGGGAGATAGCCGTTCTCGGCGGTGCAGGGCAGGAAGACAGGTTCGGCTCCTGCCAGCAACGCGGCGCCCTCGTAGATTTGGTAGAAGGGGTTGGGTGCCAGTACCTGGGGGTCACTGGAACGGTCGATTACTGCCTGGGCGAAGGCGAACAAACCTTCACGGGTACCGTTGACGGGCAGTACCTGTGATTCCGGGTCGATACCCCCATCAGGCAGGTTGAACCGGCGAACCAGCCAGTCGGCGATTGCCTGACGAAGCTTCGGCAGGCCAAGGGTGTGGGGGTAGTTGCTGAGTGCTCCCAGGTTGGCGTGCACACTATCGCCGATAAAGGCGGGTGTGGCATGCTTCGGCTCCCCGATCGACAGCGCAATGGGCGCAAGCTCGACCGGACTCGTCCCGGCAAGCAGCGTGCGCAGCTTCTCGAAGGGGTAGGGCTGAAGTTTTTCCAGATCGGGGTTCATTGAAGCGGTACGGCGTAAAAAGGCAGCGATTATATATGATCGATCGGGGACGCGGGCTGCTTCCACTGGGGGCCCTGCTTTACGCAGCCAGCTTCTGGGGATTCGTCTGGTATCCGGTGAGGATGCTCGAGGAACTCGGCATGTCGGGCCTGTGGCAGACGCTCGTCGCCTACAGTGCCGCGCTGCTGGTCCTCTCGCTGGTGCGTGGATTCTCGCTCACTACCCTTGCGGGGCATGGCCAGCATGCTGCCTGGCTGACGCTCTCTTCCGGTTGGACCAATGTGGCGTTCCTGCTGGCCGTGATCGATGGCGAGGTCGTGCGGGTCCTTATTCTTTTCTATCTGTCGCCTTTGTGGGCGGTGCTACTGAGTCGCTGGTTGCTTGCCGAACCGATACGCCCGCACACCGGCTTGATGCTGGGCCTGGGTTTGGCGGGTGCTGCCGTCATGCTGTGGCAGCCGAACGCGCTGGATTCACCCGCCAACACTGCCGACTGGCTGGCGCTCAGTGCGGGGTTCGCGTTTGCACTGACGAACGTGATGACAAGACGCATGCGCGTCGTGAGTGATCAACTCAAGACCCATTGGCCTGGCTGGGGGTGGTGTTGATCTCCGTCGTCTGGCTTCTCGCGGCGCCGAGGCCGTTTCCGGAGGTGGCCCTGGGGGGGTGGTTGGGCACGCTGCTGCTGGGGCTTCTTGGCTTCATGTTTTCGACTCTCGCAGTGGTGTATGCGGTCAGTCGCATGCCTGTGCAGCGCTCCTCGGTGATTATGCTGTTCGAGATTCTGGTCGGAGCGGTGAGTGCCTGGTTGATTGCGGGCGAGTCGATGCAGTGGCGGGAATGGCTGGGCGGTGCCATGATTGTCGGTGCTGGTCTGATCGCGGTGTTTTACGGGGAGAAAGATGGAAATTGAATTACATCATGTGAGTCTGCTCGTTGCCGATACACAGCGTGCCCTGCGGTTCTATAACGGCATACTGGGCCTGCCGCTGGATGAAGAACGTCCTGATCTCGGGTTTCCCGGCGCCTGGCTGCGCATCGGGGGGCAACAGATCCATATGCTGGAACTGCCGAGCCCGGATCCGGCAACCGGTCGCCCGGAGCATGGCGGACGCGATCGCCATGTGGCCTTCAAGGTAAGCGATCTGGCAGCCTTCCAGGCGCGCCTGGATGCAGCCGGTATCGGCTATACGCGCAGCCGGAGTGGGCGCAAGGCCCTTTTCTGTCGGGACCCGGATGGCAACGCCTGTGAATTGATCGAAAGGAGTGAAACATGAGTCAGGATAAGCCCTTTGTAGACCTTGCCGGACTGCTTGATGCGGACCGCAAAAGGGATGAGATCCGATCGACCTATGCACAGGTGGCCCGGGCCGATAGCAGCGGCGAGTGCTGCGGCGAGGCGAGCAGTTGTTGCGGAGTATCCGACGATGTGGCGATCAACCAACTCATTTCCACACGCCTGGGTTACAGCGAGCAGGAACAGGCGAGTGTGCCCGAGGGGGCCGATATGGGACTCGGGTGCGGCAACCCGAAGGCTATCGCGGCGCTTCAGCAGGGTGAGACCGTGGTTGACCTGGGTTCCGGGGGCGGTTTCGATTGTTTCCTCGCGGCGGCCGAGGTTGGCGGGACGGGGCACGTGATCGGTATCGACATGACCCCGGATATGGTTTCAAAGGCCCGTGACAATGCCTCGCGCGGGGGCTTCACCCAGGTCGAATTCAGACTGGGCGAGATTGAGCATCTGCCGGTAGCGGATGCCTCGGTCGACGTCATCCTTTCCAACTGCGTGATCAACCTCTCGCCGGACAAGCCCCAGGTGTTTCGCGAGGCCTTCCGTGTTCTCCGGCCGGGCGGTCGCCTGGCCATTTCCGACGTGGTTGCCGGTATCGAGTTGCCCGAGGCAATGCGCCAGGATGCCTTCCTGGTGTCTGCCTGTATTGGAAATGCTGCACTGGTGGATGACCTGGAGCGCTGGATGGAGCAGGCCGGTTTCGAGAGGATCCGTATTCAGCCGAAGGACGAGTCGCGTGAATTCATCAGCGACTGGGCGCCTGGGCGCGGGGTGGAGGAATATGTCCTGTCGGCAACGATCGAAGCGATCAAACCGTTTCCGGAGTGACCGAGCCCGCATAGAACAGCGTGTTAATACAAGCCGGGCACGCGAAGTTTGGTACCACTCTGAAAAACAGAACCTTTTGCCGATGTCCCGGTTCGACCGGTGATCGCTGCGGGCTAGTCCGGGGATGTCCTGAGCGCGTCGCTCAGGGTCTGTTGCAGTTCGTCGAGTTCCTCGGGATCGAGGATCGGGCGATTGTGCAGGTCGCTCAGGGTAAAGCGGTCGCGCGCCAGGGCGCCCTCGGTCACCACGCGTGCACTGTGCAGGCGTAAACGTCTGTCGGCCAGGGTCCAGCCGACCAAAGAGAGCAGTCCAGGGCGGTCCTGGGTCGTAAGTACCATTTCTGTGAGGTCATGCGTCCGGTCCTGCTCGAAGTTGATTTCGGTCGGGCAACTGAAGGCGCGCAGGCGGCGAGGCAGCTTTGCTGTCGTGTGTTCCTTGCCGGAAGTATCCTCCAGCACGCGCATAACCAGTTCCTTAGCCTCCTGCTGGCGCTCGGGAGAGAGACGGCTACCGTCAGCTTCCAGAATGAAGTAACTGTTGATCGATACTCCCTGGGACGATTTGTCGATGCGGGCGCCGAGGATGTTGATTCCCAACTGGTCGAGTATGGCCGTTGTATTTGCAAACAGCCCGTCCCTGTCCGGGCCGAAGGTGAACAACTCGTTGCATCCGCGCTGTCGGTCCTCGCGCAAATGAACACGTGGACCCTCAATCCGGTCCTTGTGTTCCATCAGTAGCTGCGTGTGCCAGGCAATCGCGTCCGGAGGGGTCTGTAAAAAATAATCGGTACTGAGGTTGATCCAGCAAAGGTTAATCGCTTCCTCAGGGACATGGTCTGATATCAACAGGAGGCGTGCCGCCTCCTGGATTTCCTGTATGCGGGTGTCTTCGTCTTCCGGGCGGTCGAGACCGCGTTCAAGAACCTGTCGGGTGCGCTGGTAAAGGGTGGCGAGCAGTGCTCCCTTCCAGCTGTTCCAAAGTCCCGGGTTGGTTCCACGCATGTCTGCCACGGTGAGGAGGTAGAGGTGCTTCAGGCGTTCCGTGGTTCCCACCTGGGAAGCAAAAAGGTTGATGACCTCCGGGTCATCGATGTCCTTGCGTTGTGCCGTGCTCGACATGCGCAGGTGTTGTTCCACCAGCCAGGCCACCAGCTCCGTGTCGTAGTTCGAAAGGTCATGGTTGCGGCAGAAGGCGCGCGCGTCTTCTGCCCCCAGGGTCGCGTGGTCGCCGCCGCGCCCCTTGGCAATGTCGTGGAAAAGGCCAGCCAGGTAGAGCAGTTCCGGCTTGGCTATCTGACGCACCAGTTCGTGGCACAGGCCGCACTCCTGGGCATGGTCCGGGAGTGTGAAGCGGCGCAGGTTACGCACCACCATCAGGGTGTGTTCGTCCACTGTGTAGGCGTGAAAGAGATCGAACTGCATCAGTCCGGTGATCTTCCGGAAGGCAGGCAGGTAACGGGCCAGTATCCCGTAGCGATGCATGCGTCGCAGTTCGTGGGTTATGCCGGTCGGCTGGCGCAGAATTTCCATGAACAGGCTGCGCGCGCGAATATCCTTGCGCAGGCGTTCATCCACCAGGTGGCGGTGAGCGCGAATGGCGCGGATAGTGCTGGCGCGCACACCCTTTAGCTCCGGGTGCTGCTGCATCAGCAGAAAAATCTCGAGCAGTGCGAGAGGTGAGCGCGCATAGATCGCGGGGTTGACGATCTCTATGTAGCCGCCGCGTTGCTGATAGCGGCGGTTCAGCGGCTGTGGTTCGCCCAGCTGGTTATTCTGAACGATGGCCTCCTGGAAGAGCTGCAAAAGCATTTCGCAAAGCCGCTGCAACTCGATGGCCACGCGGTAGTAACGTTGCATGAACGCTTCCACCGCAGCATTGCCTTCACCGTAGTCAAAAAGCTTCGCCAGGGTCCGCTGGTGCTCGAATTGCAGCCGGTCTTCGCGGCGCCCCGCAACCAGGTGCAGTGCAAAGCGGATCTGCCATAAGAAGTGTTCGCTTTCTTTCAGGGCCTTGTATTCGCTTTCGGTGAGAAAGCCGTGTTCCTTGAGATGCGACAGGCGGGTGGCCCCGAAATGTCGTTTTGCCACCCAGCCGATCATCTGGATGTCTCTCAGCCCGCCCGGGTTGTTCTTGATGTTTGGTTCGAGGTCCTGGCTGCTGTCGTTTGCCTTTTTATGACGTTGCTGCTGTTCCGCCACCTTGGCGGCGAAAAACTTGTCGCTGGGCCAGATCCGGGATGGATCCGTGAGGATCCCGAGCTCGTCGAACAGCTGTTGCCTGCCAGCGAGGTGACGCGTCTCCATCAGGTTGGTGGCGATGGTCAGATCCTCACGCGCTTCCTCGACGCAATGCGCGAGGCTGCGAACGCTGTGCCCGATCTCCAGGCCGATGTCCCACAGGAACATCACCAGAGGTTCGAGGTGAGATGCCAGGGCCTCGGGTTCTCCCCCGGTCAATATCAGGACATCGACATCGGAGGCGGGGTGCAGTTCGCCGCGCCCATAGCCACCTACCGCGACCAGTGCGGCATCCGTATCTGCGGGAATGTGCGCCACCCATGCGCGTTGCAGGACCGCGTCCACGAAAAATGCCCTGGCGTGTACCAGTTCCACCACGTCCATGCCGGCGTGGAAAGATTCTGCCAGGAGTTCCGAGGCGCTCTTGAGCGCTTCCCTGAAGGGAAGGTGTGGAGGTGGGTTGACACCGGTCTGTCCATCGAGGTGCAGCAGCAGCTTCCCAAAATGTTCTTCGATCACCGTTCTTCCTGCCGCAGGGTGAGAACCTCGTAACCGTCCGCGGTACACAGGATCGTGTGTTCCCATTGGGCAGAAAGCTTGCGATCCTTGGTGACCACAGTCCATCCGTCTGGCAGGACCTTGACCTGCCGTTTGCCGGCATTGACCATGGGTTCGATGGTGAAGGTCATTCCTTCGGTGAGCGCCATCCCGGTACCCGGAGTCCCGTAGTGCAGTACCTGGGGGTCTTCGTGAAAGCGGCGCCCGATGCCGTGTCCGCAATATTCGCGGACCACGCTGAAATGCTCGCCCTCGACGAACTGCTGAATGGCATGCCCGATATCGCCCAGGGCGGTCCCGGGCCGCACCATTTCTATACCCTTCCACATGGCCTCGTAGGTGATTGTGGACAGCCGTTGGGCAAATGGGGTGATTTCGCCGACCGCGAACATCTTGCTCGTGTCGCCATGGAACTCGTCCTTGATGACCGTGATGTCGATATTGACCAGGTCGCCCTTCTTAAGCTTCTTGTCGCCAGGGATTCCGTGGCAAACCTGCTGGTTCACAGAGGTACAGATGGATTTCGGAAATCCGTGGTAGTTGAGCGGAGCAGGAATTGCATTCTGCTCATCTACGATGTATTCGTGGCAAATCCGGTCCAGCTCGGCGGTGGTGACGCCCGGTTTGACGTAAGGCTCGATCATCTCCAGCACCTCCGCTGCGAGACGACCCGCAATCCGCATTTTTTCGATTTCTTCCGGGGTCTTGATGCTGACAGACATTTGATCCTCAGGATGCATGGCTGGGAAGGATTGTGCTTGGTCCGGCTGTTACCCCGGTGCCAAAAAATCCGAATTGAGGCGAAGTGGCCAGTCATGGTATAAAACGCGCCGCTTCGCGGCAACGGCCGCGAAGTTAAACCTTAGAAAACACACACGTATCGCAACCGTTCGGCCTGGGTGCCTCTCTGGAGGTGGGTTGGCGGGGTATGTGGAGGCGTAACCCGAATTCGGAGAATTTTTATGAGCAACGTCACGATGCGCCAGATGCTTGAAGCCGGCGTACATTTTGGTCACCAGACCCGCTACTGGAACCCGCAGATGGCACCTTACATCTTCGGGCACCGCAACAAGATTCACATCGTCAATCTTGAAAAGACCCTGCCGATGTTCAACGAAGCCATGAATTTCATTGGCAAGTTGGCGTCGAATGGCGGCAAGATCCTGTTTGTCGGAACCAAGCGTTCCGCGCGAAATGTCATTGCTGAAGAGGCGCAGCGCTGCAGTATGCCTTACGTCAATCATCGTTGGCTCGGTGGCATGCTGACCAACTTCAAGACGATCAAGCAGTCGATCAAGCGTCTGAAAGACCTCGAAGCGATGGAGGCCGATGGCTCCATGGAGGCCCGTTTCAACAAGAAGGAGCAATTGACGCTTCGCCGTGAGATGGAAAAACTCGAGCGCAGTCTGGGTGGTATCAAGGATATGCAGGGCCTGCCGGATGCGTTGTTCATTATTGACAACGGGCACGAGGATATTTCCGTTGCGGAAGCCAGGAAGCTGGGTATCCCCGTGGTTGCGGTTGTAGATACCAATAACTCACCCAAGGATGTCGACTACATTATCCCGGGTAATGACGACGCGATCCGCGCCGTCCAGCTCTACGTGCAGGGCGCATCTGCTGCTGTGCTCGAGGGACGCACCGCTGCCGCCCGGGCCGTTGCCGGCGGAGAGGAAGAAGTCGCGGCCGAGGGTTGAGTCACACCCGAATCGTTGACGACGCTTCGTGTCGGTTGAGGCCGGTGCGGGCGTCGTTCTCATATGGCGAGAAGAGTCAATTAAATTAAGGTGAAAGAACCATGGCAATTACAGCTGCACTGGTAAAGGAATTGCGCGAGCGCACCGGCGCCGGAATGATGGAATGTAAGAAAGCCCTCGTCGAGACCGATGGGGACATTGAGACCGCAATCGAAAACATGCGCAAGTCGGGCCAGGCCAAGGCGGCCAAAAAGGCCGGTCGTACCGCTGCCGACGGCGTGATCGTGATCATGATGAGCCCGGACAGCAAATCTGCTGCGATCGTTGAGGTCAACTGCGAAACCGATTTCGTGGCCAAGGATGACAACTTCAAGTCCTTTGCCGAGGCGGTCGGCGAGCGCGTGCTCAACAGTGATGCGGCGGACGTCGAGGCCCTGATGGCAATTCCCCTGCACGAAGGTGAGGACACCACTATCGAAGAGGCCCGTCAGGCCCTGGTGGCCAAGATTGGCGAGAACATGAATGTTCGTCGCTTCCAGCGCGTCAGCACCGACGGTGTTTTCGCCAGCTATCAGCATGGCGTGCGGATTGGCGTGCTGGTGGAGATGGATGGTGATGCCGAACTTGGTCGTGATATCGCCATGCACGTGGCGGCCAGTAACCCCGTCTGCGTGGACGAGGGTGGCGTGCCTTCGGAAATGCTGGCCAAGGAACGCGAGATTGTTGAAACCCAGGCCAAGGAAAGCGGTAAGCCCGACAACATCGTGGAAAAGATGGTCGAGGGTCGCATGCGCAAGTATCTGGGCGAAATCACGCTCAAGGGGCAGCCTTTCGTCAAGGACCCTGATACCACCGTTGGCAAGTTGCTTGACGGCAAGGGCGCCACAGTGAACCGTTTCGTCCGCTTCGAGGTGGGTGAAGGGATCGAGAAAAAGGTCGAGGACTTCCGCGAGGAGGTTATGGCCCAGGCGGCGGCCGCACGCGGCGAGTAAGCTTTACACCGGCCCGCACCTTGTGCGGGTCTTTTTTCTCTACCTGCGCACGGAGTAACCTGGCACTCATGGCAACATCATCTACGACCCGCCGTCTGTTGTTGAAACTCAGCGGAGAGGCCCTGATGGGTCAGGGTGACTTCGGCATCGACCCCGACGTCCTGGGTCGGGTTGCGACGGATGTCGCAGAGCTTGCAGGTATGGAGGTCCAGGTTGCAGTCGTTATCGGCGGAGGGAATATCTTCCGCGGGGCCGGTCTCGCCGGAGGTGGATTCGATCGTGTCCGTGGCGATCATATCGGGATGCTGGCGACAGTGATGAACTCCCTGGCCATGCAGGACCATCTGCTGCGCCTGGGGGTGGATGCGCGTACCCTTTCGGCATTCCGAATCGATCAGGTTTGCGAACACTACAGCCGGGACAATGCGGTGCGTCACCTGGAAGCGGGCAGGGTCGTGATTCTCTCGGCAGGCACGGGAAATCCATTTTTCACGACCGATTCTGCCGCCAGTCTGCGGGCAATTGAAATCGGTGCCGATTTGATGATCAAGGCAACCAAGGTGGATGGTGTCTATTCGGCAGACCCGGTCACTCATACAGACGCGGTGTTCTATGATGCCCTGAGCTACGACCGCGTCCTTGCTGAGGGACTGGGCGTAATGGATGCTACTGCGGTGGTATTGTGCCGGGAAAATGATATGCCGCTGCGGGTGATGAACATAAACGAACCCGGAGCCTTGCGCCGGGTGGTGCAGGGTGAAGATGTGGGTACCCTGGTAACTGGAGACGATTCATGATCGACGATATCAAACAGGATGCGGCCAGCCGTATGGCCAAGAGTGTGGAAGCCCTGGTGGAGAACCTTGCCAAGGTGCGTACCGGCCGCGCCCATCCCAGCATGCTGGATCATGTATCAGTCAGCTACTACGGTGCTGACACCCCGCTGCGGCAGGTGGCGAACGTTGGTGTCGAGGATGCGCGGACCCTGACTGTGCAGCCATACGAACAGTCGATGATCAGTGCGGTGGAAAAAGCGATTCTCGAATCCAACCTCGGGGTCACACCCAACACGGCGGGTACCCTGATCCGTTTGCCGATACCCCCGCTGACCGAGGAGCGGCGCAAGGACATGACCCGCATCGTCCGCCAGGAAGCCGAACAGGCCAGGGTGGCGGTACGCAATATCCGGCGTGATGCCAACAGCGGGCTCAAGGAGTTGGTCAAGGAGAAGCTGATCTCGGAGGATGACGAACGTCGCGGACAGGAGATCATCCAGAAGCTCACCGACCAGCACGTCAAGGAAATCGACGAGTTGATGGCGAAGAAAGAAGCTGACCTGATGTCGGTCTGATTCGAGACTCGTGTGGCAGGAAGCGACCTAACAGAGGCGGCCCCGGCGCGGGTCCCACAGCATGTCGCCATCATAATGGATGGCAATGGGCGCTGGGCACAGCAACAGAATAAGCCGCGGCATGCAGGGCACCGGGCCGGCGTGGAATCGGTGCGTTCGAGCATCGAGGCCTGTGTTGAGCGGGGTATCGGGGTCCTGACCCTGTTCGCTTTCAGCAGCGAAAACTGGCGTCGCCCGCAGAAGGAAGTGGATCTGCTGATGGAGCTTTTCGTCAGTGCGCTGTCCCGTGAGATAAAGAAACTGGAAAAAAACAGGATTCGCCTGCGCGTAATCGGGGATACGACGGCATTTCCTCCCAAACTGCAAAAACGCATCGCTGAAGCGGAACAGCGCACCGTCGGCAACGACCGTCTGATTCTCCAGATTGCAGCAAACTATGGGGGGCGCTGGGATATTGTGCAGGCTGCACGCCGACTGGCCGCCGAGGCGGCCTCCGGTACGCTCTCGCCCGAGGAAATCGATGAGCGACGGTTTGCTGCTGCAACGTCGTTCAGCGACATACCGGATCCCGATCTGTTCATCCGTACCGGTGGGGAGCAGCGCATCAGTAACTTCCTCCTGTGGCATTGCGCCTACACGGAGCTGTACTTCACTCCGGTGTTATGGCCCGACTTTGACAAGGCCGAGTTCGCCAATGCGATTGATGACTACGCCCAGCGCGAGCGTCGCTTCGGCCGGACCGGTGACCAAGTGAAGCCGCCCGTCTGATGCTTCGAAACCGCATCCTGACCGCGTTTGTACTCATCCCCCTGGTGGTAGCGGGCGTGCTGATGGCCCCTACCGACATGCTGAGGGTGGTCTTTGGCGCGATCACACTGCTGGGTGCGCGCGAGATGGCTCGCCTTGCAGGGCTGGAGCGGCTTGGTTTGCAATGGCTGTATGCATTGGGAGTCGGGTTGCTGTTGTTTGCCGCTTACCATCTTCTTGTACCGCCATTTGAGCGGTGGCTTCAGGTTCTGGCGGTGGTGTTCTGGGTAGTGGTCACACTGCGACTGCTTTATTGGCACAGGCATCTGACGCCCGAGGGCCACCTCCGTCCGGGGCTGATGCTGCTTGGTGCGCTGCAACTGGTAGTGGCCTGGTTGTCGGTTGTCGCTCTGCATGGCTCGGGCCCCAACGGGCCGGCCCTGTTGTTGTTCATGCTGGTACTTGTCTGGACGGCGGATTCTGCGGCCTATTTCGCCGGTCGTGCCTGGGGGAGGCACAAGCTGTCACCGGTCGTGAGTCCTGGAAAGACCTGGGAGGGTGCTCTTGGAGGTTTGTTCGGAGCCGGTGTGGCCGCACTGGTGCTGTGGCAGCTGAACCTGACATCGCTCGGGCCGGTTGCCTTGATGGTGCTTTGCGTGGCGACTGCCTTCATCTCGATTGGCGGTGATCTGTGGGAGAGTCTTCTCAAACGCCAGGTGGGACTCAAGGACAGCGGTGCGCTTCTCCCGGGCCATGGCGGCGTGCTTGATCGTATCGATAGCCTGATTGCGGCAGCGCCGCTCTTTACCTTTGGCCTCCACTTTCTGGGGAACGGCTTGTGATCGGTATCTCGGTTCTCGGATCAACCGGTTCCATTGGTGTCAGCACGCTGGACGTGGTGGCGAGGCACCCGGAACGTTACCGGGTGGTCGCCCTCACGGCGAATACCGATGTGGAAGGCCTGGCGAGCCAGTGCCTGAACTTCCGTCCGCGCCTGGCTGCCATGGCGGACGAGGAAAGTGCCGCCAGGCTTGTACAAAGGCTGCGGGACACGGCGCCAGAGATCGAAGTGCTCGCTGGCGATGCCGGATTGGTGGCAGCCGCCGAACATCTCGAGGCCGAGCAGGTGATGGCCGCCATCGTTGGTGCCGCGGGCCTGTTGCCCACGCTTGCGGCGGTAAGGAAAGGCAAGCGTATTCTGCTGGCGAACAAGGAGGCCCTGGTGGTTTCAGGGGCCTTGTTCATGCGTGAGGCGCTTGAGCACGGGGCTGAAGTCCTGCCTATCGACAGCGAACACAACGCGGTCTTTCAGTGCATGCCGGGAAATTTCCGCGATGGCCTGGAGCGTGTCGGGGTCACCCGCATATTGTTGACGGCATCGGGTGGGCCTTTCCGGGAGCGGGACCCCGCAACTCTCACAGAGGTTACGCCGGAGGAAGCGTGCGCCCATCCCAATTGGGAAATGGGACGCAAGATTTCGGTTGATTCGGCAACCATGATGAACAAGGGCCTGGAGGTCATCGAGGCGCGTTGGCTGTTCGATGCCGACCCATCCCGGATACAGGTGGTGGTTCACCCGCAGAGCGTTATCCATTCCCTGGTCGAGTACGCTGATGGCTCTGTCCTGGCTCAACTCGGTAACCCCGATATGCGTACCCCGATCGCGCATGCCATGGCCTGGCCGGAACGACACGCCTCGGGCGTGGCGCCATTGGATCTGTTCGATGTGGCCCGCCTGGAGTTCGAACGACCCGACTTTGAACGTTTTCCGTGTCTGAGGCTGGCTTTTGAGGCGGTTGCCGCCGGGGGGGCGGCCCCGGCGATACTGAATGCTGCGAATGAGGTGGCGGTACAACACTTTCTCGACCACCGGCTCGGATTCACTGCCATACCCCAGGTTATCGAGCAGACCCTCGCATCGCTTGAGGGTGCTGATGCGGGTTCATTGGAAGGGTTGTTGCAAGTCGACAGGGAAGCGCGGGGTGTGGCGGAACGATTGGTCGCGGCGCGGGTCTAGTCGCGGTATGGAGTCCGTTCTTTTCAAACTGCTCGCCTTCATTGTGGCCATTGGCATACTGGTCAGTGTGCATGAGTTCGGCCATTTCTGGGTGGCGCGCCGCCTTGGTATCAGGGTGTTGCGTTTCTCAATAGGCTTTGGCCGACCGCTTTGGCGTCGCCAGACCAGTCCTGAAGATCCCGAGTACGTGCTGGCCGCCATCCCCCTTGGTGGCTATGTGAAGATGCTCGACGAGCGCGAGGGTCCGGTTGATCCCGCAGAACAGGACCGTGCTTTCAACCGCCAGTCACTGCCTGTACGTTCTGCCGTGGTGGTTGCCGGTCCGCTGGCCAATCTGCTGTTTGCGATCGTTGCCTTCTGGCTGGTGTCGTTGATCGGTGAGACGGGGGTGCGTCCCCTGATTGGTGAGGTAGAGCAGGGGTCGCCTGCGGCGGAAGCGCGTTTTCAAGCCGGTGATGAGATTCTTTCGATCAACGCCGTGCCAACCCCGACCTGGAATCATGCATTGCAGGCCTTTGCCACGGCTTCCTTCTCTGATCATCCTGTCCGGGTGGAAGGTCGCACGGAGCAGGGAATTCCCTTCGAGCGACACCTGCCGGTCGGGTCCATCGGTGATATGGCAGAGGATGCGGATGTATTGAAACGTCTCGGGATCGAGCCGGAGCGTCCCCGGGTCCCGCCGGTATTTGGCGAGGTGCTGCCAAGTGAACCGGCCGCCCAGGCGGGTTTGCAGGCGGGCGATCGCATCCTGCAGGCCGATCAGGTCGACATACCCGACTGGAACACCTGGGTGGAGTACGTCAGGGAGCGCCCGGGCAAGCCGATCCGGCTGCTGATCGAGCGTCAACAGGAGCGGCAGCAAATCGAGCTCATTCCAGCCTCCCGGGAGATCGGAGAAGAGACGGTGGGGCGTATCGGAGCGATCAACCAGCCGCTTTCGGAAGCGGAGCTCGCCCGTTATCGTGTCGAGTACCGCCTGGGGCCATGGGATGCCCTTGTCAGTGCCTCGCAACGCACGTTGGAGTACTCCTGGCTGACACTGAAGGTGATTGGCCGGATTCTTTTCGGTCAGGCGTCAATTCAGAATCTGAGTGGGCCGATCTCTATTGCCGATGCGGCTGGAAAGACCGCCAGCTACGGTCTGGTCTATTTTCTGAAGTTCCTTGCGATAGTCAGCATCAGCCTTGGTGTGCTCAACCTCCTGCCTATCCCGGTCCTCGATGGCGGGCACCTGGTTTTCTTCCTCATCGAGGCGGTACGTGGCGGACCCCTGCCTGAGCATTGGCTGGAACAGGGCCAGCGCGTCGGCCTGGCCATTCTGGCGGCCTTGATGTTCCTTGCATTCTATGTGGATATCGCCCGCTTTTTCGGGTAGGTCTTCGACGATGGTGGCCTTGATGCCTCGCGCCTCTTTATAATAGCCAGCTGCTGCGGCCCCGGTGGATCGCGATACCAAGAACACAAGCCCCTGGGGCGGTTAAGGAAGAGACGATGAGAAGTCTGGTGAGGCCCGTTGTTGTGCTTTTATTCCTGCTGTGTAGCCAGACCGGTCTCACCGCGGGTTTCAAGATCGCGGATATACGGGTGGAGGGCCTGCAGCGTATCACCGCTGGTACCGTCTTCAATTATCTACCTGTGCAGCCTGGAGATGTCATCTCCGATACACGTACCGCGGAACTCATCAGGGCACTTTTCGAGACGGGCTTCTTCAAGGATGTGCGTCTGGAGCGGGATGGCGACGTTCTGGTGATCGTGGTCAGTGAACGCCCCGCGATCGCGGAAATCAACTTCAGTGGCAACAAATCGATCGAGGAGGATGCGCTCAAGGAAGGTCTGAAAGATGCTGGTCTGTCAGAAGGGCGCACCTTCAACCGTTCGGTGCTGGATGGAATTGAGCGTGAACTTGAGCGCCAGTACTTCAACGAGGGAAAGTACGGGGTCAAGCTCGAGTCCATCGTTACCCCGCTGGAGCGGAATCGGGTGGCGATCGACATCGACATCATCGAAGGGCAGACGGCACGGATCAAACAGATCAACATCGTCGGAAACGAAGTGATCGAGGAAGATGATCTGCTCGATGAGTTTTCACTGTCTACCGGTGGATGGCTATCGTCTTTCACCAAGGACAATCAGTATTCGCGCCAGAAACTGGCAGGGGACCTGGAGAAGCTGCGCTCCTACTATCTCGATCGTGGCCACGTGAATTTCAAGATCGATTCGACCCAGGTGGCAATTACCCCGGATAAGCAGGACATATTTATTACGATCAACATCTCCGAAGGGGCGGTGTTCACGGTCTCCGATATACAGCTCGCCGGGGATTATGTCGGGGACGCGGAGACTTATTTCCCTCTGATACATCTGCGTCGAGGGGAGCCATTCAATCGCAAGCAGGTGGTCGAGAGCAGTGACCGGATTTCAGCCAGGCTCTCGGACGATGGCTATGCCTTTGCCAATGTGAATGCGGTACCCGAGATCGACAACGACAACAAAACGGTGGTGATCACCTATTTTGTCGACCCTGGCAAAAAGGTTTACGTACGACGTCTCAATATCCAGGGAAATTCACGTACCCGGGATGAGGTTGTCCGACGCGAGTTCCGCCAGATGGAGGCAGCCTGGTTCTCCGGTGAAAAACTCAAACTTTCGCGTGAAAGGGCGCAGCGCACGGGTTATTTCGACAAAGTGAGTGTCGAGACACCGGCCGTGCCGGGGACCACCGACCAAGTGGATATCAATGTCGCTGTGGAGGAGAAACCTTCCG
>Ga0180435_10002613_pt1 | contig 18288 bp, 18 predicted proteins | sample SS_ome_3_FD_132467 | JGI IMG/M metagenome (GOLD analysis project Ga0180435, IMG submission 132467) | Hypersaline lake sediment archaeal communities from the Salton Sea, California, USA - SS_3_S_1 metaG | ecosystem: Environmental > Aquatic > Non-marine Saline and Alkaline > Hypersaline >...
CGCGGACTGTTCGGCTGGCCCTGAACGACACGTTTGAAAACCCACCACCCGTCCACGAACCCAATCTGGCGGCGGCACCCTAGTGCCTTGCTCACGGCAGCGCAAACCGGCCAGTAACAGCAATCGCCATTTTTTCATTTTGTCTCTCCGGTAAGCGGTGATCGTAACGGACTGTGATGACGTCTTGCGGTGGGCAGGTCCAACGTTTCGGAAGCATCAATGCCAAGCACAAAAACCGTCCAGATAAAACCGATACAAAACCGGCAAAAAGACATAACATTATTTACGCTATATTTACATTTATATTGACATTATGCTGGTTAGCTTCTAAGGGTGGGGAAAACAGGGTTCATACCCCGGGAGCTGCCATGCGACAGGATTTTACCGCCAAACAACAGCATCTACTGGATTATCTGGAACAGCAGATCCGACAACATGGGCGCCCACCGAGCCTGCGTGAGGCCGCTGCCGATCTCGGCGTCAGTCACGCGGCGGTGGCCCAGACCCTCAAGGCGTTGGAGCAGAAAGGGGCGGTACGGCGCGAGGGCCGTTACAGCCGTAATCTGTTCTTGTTGAACCGGGCTCGGCAAACGGCCGGTGGCCAGCGCTGGCGGGAGGTGCCGCTGATCGGTCGCATTACGGCCGGTCGGCCCATGTACGCCCAGGAGGAGTGGGACGGCAGTGTAGTGATCGATGCGGCACTGTTCCCGGGGCACGATCTGTTTGCCCTGCGGGTGAAAGGAGAATCCATGCGGGATGCCGGCATTCTGGACGGGGACCTGGTCATATGTGAACCACGCCAGTACGCCCGCAACGGTGAAATTGTGGTGGCCCTGATCGGGCGGGAAGAAGCGACGGTCAAGCGCTTTTTCCTGCGCGAAGACCGCATTGAACTGCGGCCGGAAAACGATGCTTATCCGGTCCAGCGATATGCTTTTGGCGAGGTGCTGGTGCAGGGCAAGGTCATCGGGCTGCAACGGGGGCCCGCCACCGTTCAATGATCGTTTGCCGGGGCGGGGCCACCGGGACGCCCCGGTCTGGCACAAGGTGATGATCTGAGGATGAACAGGGCGACCGCTCCATCACAGAAACCGAAGGATGCCTGCCGTATGCGGGTGGGTACCAGCGGCTATTCCTACCCGGAGTGGGTGGATGCCGGCTTCTATCCGGCCGGAACCCGTCCGGGGGGCATGCTGGCGCTTTACGCCCAGCGGTTTGCCGTGGCCGAGTTGAATTACACCTGGTACCAGATGCCCAAAGCAGCGGCCATCGACCGCATGCGGCGCCGGGTGCCGGCGGGTTTCCGGTTTGCGGTCAAACTGACGCGGACCATGACCCACGAGGTGGACGCCGACCAGTGGCGCGGACAGGTGGTCCGCTACCGCGACGGTGTGGCGCCCCTGGTTCTGGCCGACCAGCTGGCCGCGGTGTTGCTCCAGCTGCCGGCGTCCTTCGAACGGACCCGCCACCGTCGCTACTATCTGGCGGCGCTGCTGGATGAACTGGCCGGGCTGCCCCTGGCGGTGGAGTTCCGCCATGTCTCCTGGGCCACGGACCGGGTGTTCGCAGAACTGGAAAAACGTCGGGTGACCCTTGTGGCGGTGGATGCGCCGCCGCTGCCCCATCTTTTTCCGCCGCTGGACGTGGTCACCAACCCGGCTTTGTTTTATGTGCGGTTTCACGGCCGCAACGCATCCGGCTGGCGTTCGGGCAACATGCAGACGCAGTTCGACTACCGCTACGGCCGGGGTGAGCTCCAGGAGTGGGCGGAAACGCGCATCGCGGCCATGGCCGGACGATCCCGCTACGGGGTGGTCTTTTTCAACAATCACGTCCGGGCCCAGGCACCGGCCAACGCCCGACAGCTCATGACCCTTCTGGCCGATCAGGGGCTGATGGAAGCGCCTTCATGGACCGACACATCATCCATATAAACGTGGCCGATTTTGCCGTGGCGGTGGAACGTGCGGTCGATCGGCGTCTGCGGGACCGTCCGGTGATCGTGGCGCCCGAGGGGGCTGCCCGGGCCGTCGTGTACGACATGAGCGAAGAGGCCTATCAGGCCGGGGTGCGCAAGGGTATGGCCCTGCGCCGGGCGATGCGCTTGTGTGCGGACGTGCGGGTGCTGCCCCCCCACCCGGCCCGTTACGAACAGGTGATGCAGGCCCTGATCCGTCAGGCGCGGCCCTATTCTCCCCTGGTCGAGCCGGGCGAGGCGGATGGGCATTTGTTCGTGGACGTCACCGGTACCAGTCGTCTTTTCGGGCCGCCTGCGGACGTGGCCTGGCGGTTGCGCCGTCAGGCCCGGGCCGAGTTGCGTCTGGAGCCGGTCTGGGCCGTGGCACCCAACAAACGGGTGGCCAAGGTCGCCACCCGCCTGGTGAAACCCGCTGGCGAATTCGTGGTTGCGGCCGGTGACGAAGCCATGTTCCTGGCACCGGTTGCCCTGCACCTGGTGCCGGGCATCGAACGCCAGGATCTGATGCGCCTGGGGGATTTCAATTTCAAGCAGGCGGGACAGGTGGCCGCTCTGGGGCTGGAGGCGCTGCAGGTACCTTTTGGTTGCCGCGCCGTCGACCTGTATGAAGCGGTGCGCGGCATTGACCGATCGCCGGTTCGCCCGCTAAGCCGCAACCCGCCGCGGGTGGTCGGGGATCACGCCTTTGACGAAGACGCCCAGGCTGTGGCCGTTGTCGAGGGGGCCCTGTACGCGCTGGTCGAAACCGTCGGGCGCGCGTTACGCCAGCGGTGCCTGGCAGCCCGGCGCGCGGCCGTTGTGCTGGATTTTTCGGACGGTCGGCGCAGCATCCGCCAGCGGGCGCTACGGCCGGCCACCGCCAATGACATGGGGCTGTTCGCGGCGGCCCGGTCGGCCCTTGATCTGGCCTGGCGCCGCCGGGTGCGGATCCGTCATCTGCGCCTGATCTGCGACCGCCTGACCTTCCCGCCGGCCCAGAGGGAATTGTTTCCGGCCGAATCCACGGTGGTACGCCGGCAGGCCCGGCTGGTATCGGCGCTGGACGGTATTCGGGAGCGTTTTGGCCGGGAGGCGGTAAAGGTCGGCCGCACGCTATCCGCCTGACGGTTTCGTAAAATGGCCAATTCCCCTGGGTGACTAAAGACCGGCGTTGCGCGGCGCTCTTCGTCGTTGCGGCGTACCTGGTGTACGCCTCGCTTCTCAGAGCTTGTGCGCCTTGGTCTTGGCCATTTTACGAAACCGTCTGAATCCCTCGCTGGAAACGCATGGGATAATACGATTTTGAAAACCCATTTTTATTTGCTTTTGGAAAGGCATTCCTACCGATATGGTGCCGTTGACCGTCCGATCCCATTACTCCCTCATGTGGGGTACGTCTTCCGTCCGACGGTTGTGCCGGGAGGCGCGGCGCATGGGTTATACCCGTCTGGCGCTCACGGATACCGACAACCTGTACGGGTTATGGCCGTTTTTGCGGGCTTGTCGGCACGAGGGCCTCGTGCCGATCGTCGGCGCCGAGGTGACGGATCCTGTCCGGCGCGGCCGGGCGGTCTGTCTGGTGGCCGACGATGACGGTTACCGCAACCTCTGTCGTTTGCTGACCGCCCGGCACATGGATCGGGCCTTTTCGTTGAAGGCGGCCCTTCCGACCCGTTCCACCGGTCTGGTGGTGCTGACCCGGGAACCGGATCTGCTGACCGCCTGGCAGGCGGCCGGCGTTCGGGTGGCGGCGGCCATGCCCCGACGACCGCTGTCGTCGACACACCCGTTGAGGCAGGCGGCCCGGCGTTACCACCTGCCGGTGGTGGCGACGCCGGGGAGTTTTTTTCTGGATCCGGCCGAGCATACGGTCCATCGTCTTGTGCGGGCGATCGACCGGAAAACATCCCTGAGCCGCCTGCCGGCCGAACAGGTCGCCCCGGTCGACGCCTGGCTGGCCCCGCCCGATCGTTACCGCCAACGGTTTGCCACCTGTCCCGCGGCGGTGGCGGCAACCGAGGCCCTGGCGGAAGATCTGGTCTTCCGCGGTCCGGCGTTCGGCCTGGTTATGCCCCCCTGGCCGGTGGGCGGCAATGGCAACGGCGATCCGGCCGAGGCCCTGCGTCGATCGTCCTACCGCGGCGCCCGACGCCGCTATGGTGCGGAATTACCCGAACCGGTGGTGGAACGGCTGGAACATGAACTCCGGGTGATCGCCCGCATGGGGTTCTCGGCGTATTTTCTGGTGGTGCGTGACATCGTGCGTCCCAGTTCGCGGATCTGCGGCCGGGGTTCCGGCGCCGCTTCATTGGTGGCGTACTGCCTGAACATCACCAACGTCTGTCCGATTAAACACAATCTTTATTTTGAACGCTTTTTGAATCCCGGCCGCACTGATCCGCCGGACATTGACGTGGACTTTGCCTGGGATGAACGCGATGCCGTCCAGCAAACGGTTCTGAGGACTTACGGAGATCACGCCGCCATGGTGTGCAATCATATCCGGTTTCAACCGCGTATGGCGGTGCGGGAAACGGCCCGGGTCTACGGATTGACCGAGGGCGAGATCGGTCGTGTGACCCGCCGCCTGCCCTGGTACTGGCGTATGGAGAGCCCCTCTGAAGAACTGCTTGCGGCTGTGCGCCGGCGCCCGGAAGCGCGCGCGCTGGGATTTCCGGAACCCTGGCCGGAAATCCTGTCCCTGGCGGAACGGATCGTGGGCCTGCCGCGTCATTTGTCGGTTCATTCCGGCGGGGTGGTGATTACGCCGGACCCGGTCGACCATTACGTCCCGGTCCAGCGGGCGGCCAAAGGGGTGCCGATCATCCAGTGGGAAAAGGATGCCACTGAAGACGCCGGTCTGGTCAAAATCGATCTGCTGGGCAACCGCAGCCTGGGGGTGATCCGGGACGCTCTGGCCCAGGTCCGGTCGGGCGGCGAACGGTTCGACGAGCAGCGCTGGGCGCCGGAAGATGATTTTGCCACCCAGGAGGCCGTGGCCCAAGGAAAGACCATGGGCTGTTTTTATATCGAAAGCCCGGCCATGCGTCTTCTCCAGAAAAAAGTCGGTGTCGGGGATTTCGATCACCTCGTGATCCACAGCAGCATTATCCGCCCGGCGGCCAACGCGTTCATTCAGGAGTATATCCGGCGGCTCCACGGCGGCGCCTGGGATCCAATTCATCCGCTGCTGACCGATGTGCTGGCGGAAACCTTCGGCATCATGGTCTACCAGGAGGACGTTTCCCGGACGGCCGTCGCTTTGGCCGGTTTCTCGCATGCCGAGGCGGACGGCTTGCGCAAAGTGATGTCCAAAAAGGACCGCGAACACCGCCTGAAGGATTTCCAGAACCGGTTTTTCGCGGGCGCCCGGTCCCGGGGTCTTCCCGATCCTACGATCGCGGCGGTGTGGGATATGATGATGAGCTTTAGCGGGTATTCGTTCTGCAAACCCCACAGCGCGTCCTATGCCCGGGTGTCGTTCCAGGCCGCCTATCTCAAGGTGCACCATCCGGCGGAATTCATGGCGGCGGTGATCAGCAACCAGGGCGGGTATTATGCCACCTTTGCCTACGTTTCCGAAGCACGCCGGATGGGGGTTGCCATTCGGCCGCCGGATGTGACCTGCAGCCGCCGGCGCTGGGTCGGCCGGGAGCAAACGATGCGGGTCGGCCTGCAGGCCGTCAAGGGGCTGGGCACCGCTACCATCGACCGCATCGTTGCTGCCCGTCAGGAGCGCGCTTTCCGGGATGCCGGGGACTTTTTAAGCCGCGTGCGACCGGACGAGGCCGAAGCGCAGGCCCTGATTCGTTGCGGCGCCCTGGATGCGCTGGCATCACAAAGCGGGCGAACAGGTCTGATGTGGGCGCTGGCATGCTGGCAGCGCCGTCGGGACCGGCATTCCCTAAACGATCCGCTGTTTGCCCGCCGGCGGGAAGACCGGCTGCCGTGTCTGCCGCCGGAAGACCCCCTGGAAGGTCTGCGGCGTGAGTTTGCTGTTCTGGGTTTTTTATGCGATCGCCATCCGATGACCCTCTATGCCGACCTGCTGCGGTCGCGAAAAACGGTCAAAGCGGTGGATCTGGGCCGCTGGCAGGGACGCCGCGTACAGTTCGGGGGGTGGTTTGTCGCCGGGAAGGTGGTGCACACCAAACAGGGGGACCCCATGGAGTTTTTAACATTTGAAGACGAAACCGATATCATCGAGACGACGTTTTTCCCGGCGGTCTATCGTCGGTTTTGTCACATGCTGGATTGGGGACGCCCCTATCTGCTGACCGGTCGCGTGGAAAAGGACTGGGGGGCGCTTACCCTGACGGTGGATCAGGTCGCCCCCCTGCCACCGGTCCGTTCAATGGACGCCATAGCGGACAAAGGGTTGCACAAGGCATTGGAAAGGCCTAAGCTGGTTGGCCAGGCGGGTGGCACAATGCTTGCCGGGACGGGGCGGCCAGCCCAGCCCTGTTCTTGAGGGCGCAAAGGAGGGGTCTCGATGTCAGGACAAAAGCGCAAAGGCCGATGGATGGTATCGATGGTGCTGCTGGTGCTGCTGGGCGCCTGTGCCACACCGATCACCCATCCGGTGCCGATGGACTATGCCGGCGGTGCGCAACCGGCGACGGGAGGGCCGGTGTCCATCGGCATCCAACCGTTTGTCGATCAGCGCACCGGCGGGGATCCTTATCTGATCGGTTATCGCCAGGTGCGGCGCGGGGAGCAGGAGCGCTATGTATCCAGTCCGGACGATGTGGCCCGGTCGATCACCCGCATGACCGGTGCGCTCGTCCGGCAGAAAGGCGGCGATCCGGGGGTTCTGACGGGTTGGGATTTTTCGCCGGACCAGATGCTGGCCCTGTCCGACGCCTTCGATGTGTTTATCGGGGGCGAAGTCCGGAGGCTGCAATGCGATGCCGAAAGACGGTTCATGCATACCCGCATGGTTCTGGAACTGGACATGGTATTTTATGTGGGCAAGGTCCGGGAAGGGGTCGTCCACCGGCGCCCGATTCAAATGAAAACGGAACGCGTGACGCCGGCTTTCGGGCCCCGTGAGCTGGGGCGATTTTTAAATGACATGCTTTCCCAGGCCCTGGAAAAAGGCTGCCGGGATATTTTCTAGGCTGCGACCGGTGGCGCCGGGGCGTCAAAACGATTTTTCCAGGCAGCGGTTGACCTGGGTAAATAGCGCGGTCGGCAATGCCAGCAGGTGGATGTCAGCCGTTTGCCCCTCCAGGTATTCGGCGATCGGGAACTTGGTGCCGTCCATGCGCATGAAATGGCCACCGGCCGCTTCCATGATGACCCTCACAGCGGCCAGGTCCTGGTAGGACTCGTTGGCGATGAGGGCGGCTTCGGCACATCCCATGGCCACATAGCAGATATGGGCGGAAGTGCATCCAAGGTTGAGCTGCTTTCCGGGAAACCCATTTTGGTAGTGCTGGTGAAAGCGTGAAAAGGTAAGCAGAACGCTCTCATCACTGATGCTTTCCTGGGAAGAGACACGGATGGCCTGGGTCCCGCGGAAGGCTTGTCGACCCGCCACGGCATGAAACAGGTCACCTGTGGCGGGCATGTAAAAAGCGCCCAGAACAGGCCATTTGTTTTCCAGCAAAGCGATGGACATGCCCCAGACCGGGATCCCGGCCATAAAATTGGACATGCCGTCCAGGGGATCGAAAATCCAGACATAGCGCTTGGCATCATGGGTATAGGCCTCTTCCGGACTGCGACCGTCGAAACAGTGGTGCGCGGGAAACCTTGCCAGCAAGGCTTTTTGAAACAGCTGGTTCAATTGCAGTTCGGCCTTGGTAATAAGCGTTTCGTCGAATTTGACCTGAGGGGCTCCGCGACCATAGAATTCCAGCGCCTCTTCTCCGGCTTTCTGGATGAACTCCAGGGCGAACGACTTCAGATCTTCAATGGGCACATGATCTTTATCCAAGCTTTCCTCCTCTTTTAATGGTCCGCAGGCCACGCGCGATGTATCCACCATATTATATTGCCCATCGGTGATCAAGACAGGGGTCCGGGGTTTTGATTGCCACCGGCGAATATTGTTTGACATCCGCGATTTCAGCTTTAATTTGACCCTTCGTATAAACTGAATGACAGGAGCGGATTTTTCGAATCGAGTGACATTGAACGGGAGGTTTTACGGATGGCTTTTGAGACCCGCGACCAAGTGCTTGAGCGCGTGATAAAAATGGATAAACCCCGCTGTCCCCACTGCAACGTGGAGATGAATCTGTGGGAGGTACCGCCCATCAATTTCGGCGATGGCTTGGGGTGGGGCGAACCCTTCCTGTTTGTCTGTTTCAACGAGGAATGCCCGGCCTATGTCCAGGGCTGGGATCACATGGCGGAAACCTACGCCCATCGTGCTTCCTATCGCTGCATGAATTACCCGGGCACCGAGGTGTTTGAGTTCATGCCGGTTTTCAGCCCGCATGGCGCCACCGGGCAGATGATTGACGACCAGGTGGTCGCCCAGGAAGAAGCGCTCAAGGCGGCCACCAAAAAAGGGTTTAACATTCTGGCGTCGTGCTATGTGGACAAGGATGGCCCAACGATTTTGCGCATCCTGCTGGATCCGGCCGAACCGGGTCGTGTTCGTCTCAAAGCCGCTGAAATGCTGGGCGATATTGCTGAGCTGGAAGTTATCGAGCCCCTGCGCAGCTTCAAGGCGGGCAATGAGTTGATCCAGCAACAAGTCGAAGCGAGTATCGCCACGATCCATGAACGTTTCTACACCCGGGAATGCCCCTTCTGTGCCGAAATCATCAAGCAGCGGGCCAAAATCTGTAAGCATTGCGGCAAAGAGGTGGCCGGAGAGTAACGATTGCCCGTTGCGGCGCGTGTAAATGCTGATTTGAATGCCATCGGCCGATACGGAAAACAGTTGTTTCCGCATCGGCCTTTTTGTTGGTGGGATTCGGTTTACCCCCCCGCCCGGAGAATGTTGATGTTGTCCTGATCGTATGTCCTGAAGATCAGTTTTTCGCGTTCCAGCCGTTCCTGCGGGTAGGCTGCCGGTGTCCATTCGGCCAGCCGGCGGATGGCTTCAGAGGGTGTCGGGATGCCATCGAGGCCCTGGGCGCGGGTGCGGCCCGTAAGCGTATCCAGCACAATCGCATCCTTGCCATTCGAGACCACCGCCAGCGGTATCGGGGTCTTGCCAAAAATCCGGGCGGCCGCCAGAATTTCCCTTTCGCGCGAACCCAGCGAACCGGCACAGCACTTAAAGGCCATGTAATTGATTGCCGGGCTTCCGGCGCTGACGATCAAATCGATTTTCGCCTGATAGGGCGTGCCCCCAATGACGGTCCGGATGGGGGCATCCACCCACAAGGCCTCCCGGGGATAGCCTTTGACCTCTACCAGGTATTGCAGCAGGTTTTGCCGGTGGCTTTCCGCACCCACATCCGGGATCAGGTCGCCGGTGAGATAGTCCTTCAGGGTTGGTGGCGGGGTGGGCATGGGGCTATTCCTTTGATCGGGCGCCGGGCTATCCTTCTGTATCGTCAATGGCGACCTGCCGACGGTTCCATTCATCGAGGGCCGGCGTTGTGAGACGGGGCGCATCGGCCCAGAGACCTTCCAGGTCATAAAAGCTGCGGACAGGGCCATAGAAAACATGGACAACCACGCTGCCGTAGTCCATTAAAACCCAATGACCTTCTTTCAAGCCCTCGACACTGAGGGGTTTGATTCCCTGCTTTTTCAAATCGCTTCTGATGTACTCGGCGATGGCCGTGACCTGACGGTTGGATCGTCCGCTGCAGATGATGAAGGTGTCGGCCAGCGACGTCAGGCCCTCAACGTCCAGCATCACGACATCGATAGCTTTTTTGCCCAGAACGGCGTTGATGAAGGGATCCTGTTGCGGATCGTTGGCGCTGCTCATCGGTAAAGTCCTTTGGTATCGATGTAATGACGGACCGATTCGGGTACCAGAAAGTCGATGGAACGGTTTTGACGGATCAGGTCCCGAATGATGGTCGATGAGATTTCCATGGCCGTCACGTTAAACGTAAAGATGGGCTGTTTTTCACAGTGGGTGAAACAGGGTGTATCCAGGGAACATTCATAACCCGTCAAAGTGCTTTGCCCCAGCAGGGTCGACACGGCATTATTGACCGAAGCCTGAAGACGTCCCTGGTGGTCGGGACGGTTGATAACGATCACGGGAACCAGATGCAGCAGGTCCTCGTAAGATTTCCACGTTTCGATTTCCAGGAAGGCGTCCAGGCCCATGATCAGATAAAGCCAGGCATCTTCGGGGAGATGTTTGTGAAAGGCACATACCGTATCGATGGTAAAGGATGGCCCGCTGCGCATAAGCTCGATGTCCGAGGCGCGCAAACCGGCATGCCCCTTGATGGATTGCCGCACCATTTCCATCCGGTCGGCAGCGGGTGCCAGATTGATATGGCCCTTGTGAGGGGGGGATGCCGAAGGGATCAGGTAAACAGCGTCCAGTCCGAACCCTTCCCGGAGTTCAACCGCTGCTCGCAGGTGGCCGAGGTGAATGGGGTTAAACGTTCCCCCGAATATGCCAATCTTATTTGCCATGGCGGAGTGCTTTTGCGGAACGATTCAGTTGTGAAATGCGTTGCCTGAGCGTGTTGAGGCCTCCAGGATCATTCAGCCCGTGGTGTCTTTGGTAAGCACCAGATTATCACGGTGTATGACTTCGTCATAGGGTTTTTCCCCAAGAAAATCGGCAATCTGACCGGTTTTCAATCCTTTGATTTTGCGAATGTCACTGGCGGCGTAATTGACCAGCCCGTTGCCCAGAATCGTTCCCGCGGCGTTGATAAACTGAACGGGATCGCCCACGCTGAACTCCCCGATGACGCGCACGATGCCACTGGGCAGCAGGCTTTTGCCCCTTTTCATGATGGCGCGTGACGCCCCGTCGTCAATCACGACGGCGCCCTTGGGCTTAAGAGAGAAGGCCAGCCAGCACTTACGGCTTGAAAGCCGCTGCCGGCGGGGAATGAAAAAAGTGCCCACCTCGGAATGGCTGAACACGCGATGCAGAATATCGGGCTGGGTGCCGTTGGCGATAATCATCGGAATGCCGGCCGACGTGACCTTGCGGGCCGCTTTGATTTTGGTGAGCATCCCCCCGGTACCGAGTGCCCCGGGAATGTCGCTGGCGTAGCGCTCGATGTTTTTCCCGATGGTGTTGATTTCCGGCAGGCGCATGGCATCGGCGTGGACTCTGGGGTCCTTGTCGTAGAGACCATCAATGTCGGTCAGGTTGATCAGCAGATCCGAATCCATGAGCAGGGCAATCACGGCGGCCAGATTGTCGTTGTCGCCAAACTTGATCTCGTCCACCATCACGGTGTCATTCTCGTTGATAATGGGTACGACCCCCCATTCCAAAAGGGTGTTGAGGGTATTGCGGGCATTTAAATACCGTTTGCGGCTGGTCATATCCTCTGCGGTGAGCAGAATTTGGGCCACTTGCAGGCTGTCCCGGGCAAAGGCCTCTTCGTAGGCCAGGATCAACCCGGCCTGGCCGACCGCGGCAACCGCCTGTCGGGCGGGAATGGCTTCCGGGCGCTTGGCCAGCCCAAGCTTGCGCATGCCGGCCGCCATGGCGCCGGACGAAACCAGGATGACCTCCAGGCCGGACGCGATCAGACGGCCGATCTCGTGGCTGATGGAGGTGATGATCGGAAGATTGAGGCCTTGATCCAGGGTAAGGACATTGCTTCCGATTTTCACCACGACACGACGAACTTGCCTAAAGCGACGACAGGTGTTCACGGTTTTAGTTACCATCCAGAAGTTGCGTGATTTTGGATTTGAGCTGCTGGAGCCCGTCTGTATTCCGTGCCGAAATCGATAAAACGTCTGTCTCCGGTAAAGCCTTGCGAAAGCATTCGGCCTTGGACTTGGCGCCGGCCAGATCCAGCTTGTTGAGGACGATAATTTGCGGTTTGGCGCGCAACGACTTTTTAAACAGGGCCAATTCTCGATTGACGGTGTCGCGTGCGGCCAGCGGATGTTCGGGGTCGATCCCATCGGCGTCGATCAGATGGACGAGAATGCGGGTGCGCTCGATGTGTTTCAAAAAGCGATGACCCAGGCCAGCGCCCTGATGGGCCCCGTCTATCAAACCGGGTATATCGGCAACCACGAACGGCTCCGCCCAGTCGGTCTGGACAACGCCCAGGTAGGGGGTCAGGGTGGTAAAGGGATAATCAGCCGTTTTAGGCCGGGCGGCGGATATCGCTCTAACGAGAGTGGATTTGCCGGCATTGGGCAGCCCGATGATACCGACATCGGCCAGCAGCTTGAGTTCCAGCTTGATGTTCAGGCATGTTCCGGGCTCACCCGGCTGGGCATGGCGCGGCGCTCGATTGGTGGAAGATTTGAAGCGTGTGTTGCCAAGGCCGCCGCGTCCTCCCCGGGCAATGACGAAACGTTCATCCGCCACGGCCATGTCTTTGATCATTAAGTCGCTGTCGGCATCTGTTATGAGGGTGCCCGGTGGGATTTCGATGATGAGATCGGCGCCATTGCGCCCGGTTTTCTGGGCGCCCTGGCCATGACCGCCATTGGCCGCCTTGAACTGGCGTTTGAATCGAAATTGCTGCAGGGTGCGTTTGCGGTGCGTCGTTACCAGGACGACATCACCACCTTTGCCGCCGTCACCACCGTCCGGTCCGCCGCGGGGAACGAATTTTTCGCGCCGGAAGCTCATGCACCCGCGCCCACCGTCCCCGGATTGGATGGTAATGGTTGCTTCGTCAATGAATTTCACGCGTCATAAACGCTGACTTTTTTCCTGGCGCGTCCCAGACGTTCATAGGCCACGGTACCGTCAATTTTGGCAAAAAGGGTATAGTCTTTGCCCATGCCGACATTGTCACCGGGATGTATGCGGGTGCCCAACTGGCGAACGAGAATATTGCCGGCCCGGACTTTTTCACCGCCATAGCGCTTGATACCACGCCGCTGGGCATTGCTGTCGCGGCCGTTCTTGGAACTACCACCTGCTTTTTTGTGTGCCATGCCTGCTACTCCTTGCGCCGGATTCGATACGCTGCTGTTTTATTTGGACGTGATGCTGTCGACTTTAACCGCCGTATACTGCTGGCGATGTCCCTGTTTGCGGCGATACCGTTTGCGGCGTTTGTATTTGAAAACGATAATTTTTTTGGCTTGTCCCTGCTCGACGACCGTGCCTTTGACCGTGACATTGTCGAGATTCGGGGTGCCGACCTGCACTTTTTCGCCATCGGAAAACATCAATACATCGTCGAAAGCGATTTCGGCGCCAACTTCCCCGGGGATTTTTTCCACGCGAAAGGTTTCGCCTTCCTGGACTTTATATTGTTTTCCGCCTGATTTGACCACAGCGTACATGCTACGCCTCCTTTAACGATGTGAGCCCATACAGGCTCATCCTCATGCCAGACTCCCTGCCATACAGTGCTTTCGGCAACGATATCTTTCGGCTATCTCAAAATCAGGGAATATTACTTTATTCGCGGATCTTGTCAAGCAAAAAGTGAGATATGGCGGCCTGAACGGCCACGGCACCGGATGAGCAAGGCACCCTGTCGCCTTCATTGACAACGATTGGCCAAACGGCCTAAAACCACTGACCATTGCAGCCGGTTTAGATCAAAGATGCCCTGCCTCGTGAAAAGGAATGTCTCATGAGTCGTTATGCTGCCTCCAAGGTGTTGGCGTGGTCTGCCGCGGCGCGGTCTGTCGAATACGCAACAATGCATATGATTGGCGAGGAGCCCCTGTCCATTCGGGTCCAAGGCCGACCCTACGTGGTCGTCATGCGTACGCCCGGAGACGAGCGGGCCCATGCCGCCGGACTCTGCCTGGGTGAGGGAATTGTCCAGGCCCCGACGGATATTGCCCAGCTGGCCTTCTGCGACGGGGCCGATACCAACACTGTAACGGTCACCCTGACCGATGCCTGTGCCCGCCGCCGCGATCGCCAGGCGGATCGGCGGGCCTATATCAGTCAGACGGGTTGCGGTCTGTGCGGCAAGGAACTGATCCAGGATCTGAATACCGAGATTCGGCCGATCAGCGCGCCTGTCGCCGTTCCCATCGCCTTGGCGGAAAAGGCGCTGCACGATCTCGATCGCCGGCAACCCCTGCGGGACAAGACCCGGGCAGCCCACGCTGCCGTCATCCACGATGACAGCGGAAACCATCTGGCTGCGGCTGAGGATGTCGGCCGCCATAATGCCCTGGATAAAGCGATCGGTCGCTTGTTTCTGGATCACCGGCTGCCGGAAGCGGCCATGATCGTTCTTTCGTCGCGCATCAGCTACGAGTTGGTCCAGAAAGCGGCCTGCGCCCGCATCCCCATCATCGTGGCCATATCAAGACCGACGGCCCTGGCGGTGGCCCTGGCGGAAAGCCTGAACATGGCCCTGGCGTCACGCAAGCCCGGCGGTGGGCTATGGGTGTACACCGCAGCCCGGCGGTTGCAGGTGGATTGAGGCGGGCCAGTTTTTGGATCAGGTCGTGTCCATCGGTCCGTGCGAGGCCATAAAAAACGGGCGTCATTCCGTTGCGGAATAACGCCCGTTTGGGGTTGTCGATGATTTGTGGCGCCGATCAGGCCCGGACTTCCTCCTTAACGCCGATGGTGATTTTGTAGAGGATGGTCAGGACCAGGGCACCAATGGCGTAGACGCCAATGGTGATCATCACCTCCGGGAAAGTCGGCAGATACTCATTGACTTCGTGCAGTGGGTTGGGCACGAAGCCGGCCGAGATCAGGCCGAGCCCCTTGTCGATCCACGCACCGATGAACAGCATGATGCAGGCCACCGCCAGAACGCTTTCGTTTTGACGGGTTATCGGCGGAATCAGCAGGATGAGGGCCAGCACCATCAATGCCATGGACGACCACATCCAGGGCACCAGGACCCCGTGACCATGCATACCGACAAACAGGTATTTGATGTGATCCATGTGTCCGGGAATGTTGCTGTAGAAGGCCACGAACAGCTCACAACCAAAGAAGAACAGATTGGCAATGAGGGCATAGGTAATGATTTTGGCCAGGGTTTGGATCTGCTCCCGGCCGGGGTCGAAATCGGACACTTTCCGGATAATGAGGGCCAGGATGACCAGCAGCGCCGGTCCCGCAGCAAAGGCCGAGGCCAGGAAGCGGGGCGCCAGGATGGCGGTCAGCCAGAAGTGGCGCCCGGGCAGGCCGCAATACAGAAACGCTGTCACCGTATGGATGCTGATGGCAAATGGTATGGAAAGGTAAATCAACGGTTTTACCCACATGGGGTAATGGGTGCCATTCCGCTCGGCCTGCAGCACGTTCCATCCGACGATGAGATTGAGCAGCAGGTAGCCGTTGAGAACGAGCATGTCGTAGAACAGCATCGAGTGGGGTGAGGGATGCAGGATGACATTCAAAACCCGCATGGGCTGCCCCAGGTCAACGACGACACTCAACATGCAGACGATCAAGGCGGCGATCGCCAAGAACTCACCCAGAACCGTTATCCGCCCGAAGGCCTTGTAGTCATGCAGGTAACAGGGCAGCACCACCATCACGCCACCGGCGGCCACACCCACCATGTAGGTCAGCTGGGCAATGTAGAAGCCCCAGGAAACGTCCCGGCTTAGCCCGGTGATGCCGAGACCGAATTTCAGCTGCCACAGATAAAACCCGAAACCCACCCCGATCAGGCCGAGCAGGACGGCGATCCATCCGTAGTATTTCTTGTCTCCTTTTATCGCATATTCAAGCATAGCCACCTCATATGATGTAGTAGACCGCAGGGCCGGTCCCGAGGGTAACCTTGCGGCGAATGGTGTAATGTTCTCTCAACACTTCCCGGATTTCCGAGTTGGGGTCTTCCAGGTCACCGAATACAATGGCGCCTTCGGAGGCTTCCACACAGGCAGGGGCCTGGCCGACAGCCAGGCGCTCCGCACAGAAATTGCATTTTTCGACGACGCCCTTCGAGCGGGTAGGGAAGGCCAGGTTGGTCTCTTCGATGAACGGCCGGGGATCACGGAAGTTGAAGCTACGCGATCCATAGGGGCAGGCCGCCATGCAGAAACGACACCCGATACAGCGGTGAAAGTCCATGATGACGATGCCATCGGGCCGTTTGAAAGTCGCTTCCGTGGGGCAGGCCTGCGTACAGGGCGGCTCTTCGCAGTGGTTGCAAAGCACCAGAAAAGGCCGTTCTTCCACGTCCTCGCTCATGTAATTGGAGTGTTTGTCGGTGAACGCATGGTGGTAATGGGTTTCCCAGATCCACTTGATCTCGTGCGCAATGGCGGTTTTTTCACCGACTTTATCGGCGGTGATGGCGGGCACATTATGGGTTTTGTGGCAGGCCTCGACAATGTGCTCGACCAGTTCGTGGTTCATTTTGGTGGTGTCGATGACCAGGCCCCATTGCGTGGCGGAGAGGGCATCATCACCTTTGCGGGTATGGGGTTGCGGGCCATGGCCGCCGGAAGCGGCAACGGCTTTGACCACCGGTACCGTGCCCATTCCCAGGGCGGCGACGCCGGCGATTTTCAAAAATTGTCTTCTGCTGTCTTCCATCAGTTGTTCTCCTTCGGATTATTGATGTGGCAGTCCCAGCAGTGAGGTTCGATCGATGCATACTGGTGGCAGCGCTCGCAGAACTCGGTATAGTTCGAGTGACAGTCCAGACAGGTCTTGGTCAGGCTCATAGTGAATTCTTTGCCCTCGGCATTGACGTAAATCCGCTCGGCTTTACGTACCACCGTATCGCGCCATTCGTCCAAAAGCTGCATGTGGTTGGCCTTCATGTATTTGGTGTCCCGCACGCATTTTTCGGCCGCCTGGGCTTTAGCGGTCAGCACCACCTTGGGGGGCGGTGTCTTTTCCATGAACATGTTGTACCAGAACGGCGATGTTACCATGGCGAAAAATATAATGATTCCCGCAATGATTTTACCTTTATCATTCATCAGCCTCTTCCTCCATTCCCGGCAGGGGCTCCCCGCGCAGATCGGTCTCTCGTTTCTTCTCGCCCGGCAGAATCAGTGCGTTACCCACCAGTTCATGAACGCCGGTGACATCGGCGCCGGTTTCCCAGTAGTTCATCAGGTCAGGCAGGGCCGCACGGTCGATGGCGCACACGCAGGCCAGCATGTTGACGTCGAATTTGTCGGCCATGTATTTGACGGCGTTGGCGCGCGGCAGGCCGCCGCACATCCGCAGCTCCATGTCCTCACCGGCATTGAGCCCGGAGCCGCTGCCGCAGCAGAAGGTGTTTTCGCGGATGGTATTGGCCGGCATGTCGTAGAAATGCTTGGCCACGTTTTGAATGACGTAACGCGGCTCGTCCAGCAGTCCCATTCCCCGGGAGGGGTTGCAGGAATCGTGGAAGGTGATTTTATGGTTGTCATTGCGGCTGGGGTCCAGTTCCAGCTTGCCGTGCTTGATCAGGTCGGCGGTAAATTCGGTGATATGGACCATTTTGGTGGAGGCCGCATTCTCGAACTTGGTTCCCGTAATCGGATTGACCGGTGCTTCCAGGTGGTCGGCCGGGCCGTTCATGGTGTCCATATATTGGTGGATCACCCGCCACATGTGACCGCACTCACCGCCGATGATCCACTTGACACCCAGGCGTTTGGCCTCGGCGTACATTTTGGCGTTCAGGCGCTTCATGGTTTCATGGGAGGTGAAAAAACCGAAGTTGCCACCTTCCGAGGCGTAGGTGCTCCAGGTGACATCCAGGCCGTATTTGTCCTTGAGATACTGAAACAGGATCAGGTAGCCCATGCAGGTGTAAGTTCCGGGATCGGCAAACACGTCTCCCGAGGGGGTGATGAAGAGGATATCCGCCCCCTTTTTATTGAAATTGGGCATGCAGTTGACGCCAGTGATTTCCTCGATGTCCTCCACGAAGAATTCCAGCATGTCCTTGAAGGCATGGGGTTGAATCCCGAGATGGTTGCCGGTCTGGTAGCAGTTGGAAACCGGGGTGGCAATCCAGTCGATGTTGAGACCGAGCAGGTTGAGCAGCTCGCGTCCCATGATGGTGATTTCGGCCGTGTCGATGCCGTAGGGGCAGAAAACCGAGCAGCGCCGGCATTCCGAACACTGAAAAAAGTAGTACCACCACTCCTTGAGCACATCCAGTGTCATGGGGCGGGCGCCCGCCAGGCGTCCCAGGATCTTACCGGCTTTGGTAAAGTCGTTGCGGTAGACCGAGCGCAGCAGCTCGGCACGCAGGACGGGCATGTTCTTGGGGTCGCCCGTGCCGATGAAAAAGTGGCACTTGTCGGCGCAGGCGCCGCAGCGCACACAGATGTCCATGAAG
>Ga0180435_10002616_pt1 | contig 18281 bp, 16 predicted proteins | sample SS_ome_3_FD_132467 | JGI IMG/M metagenome (GOLD analysis project Ga0180435, IMG submission 132467) | Hypersaline lake sediment archaeal communities from the Salton Sea, California, USA - SS_3_S_1 metaG | ecosystem: Environmental > Aquatic > Non-marine Saline and Alkaline > Hypersaline >...
CCCCCACGCTCGACCCGCAGCTCACCTTCAACGGCTTCTCCTTCCACGTCACCAACCAGGTCTACGAGACGCTGGTGCGCGTCACGCCGGAGGGCGACGTCGTGCCCGGGCTGGCGACCGCCTGGAGTTACCCCGAGCCGACCACGCTGCGCCTCACGCTGCGTGAGGGCGTCGCCTTCCACGACGGCTCGCCGTTCGACGCCGACGCCGTCGTGGCCTCGCTCGAGCGCATCCTCGACCCCGCGACCGCCGCGCCCGGCCGCTTCGTGCTGTCGGCGATCCAGGAGGTGCGCGCCGTCGACGCGACCACCGTCGAGATCGTCACCGATCCCCCCTTCGCGCCGCTGCTGTCGCACCTCGCGCACCCGGTCGCCGCCATCGTGCCCGCCTCGCTCGCCGACACGCTCGGCCGCGAGCCCGTGGGCACCGGCCCCTTCACCTTCGTCCGCTGGGTCGACGGCAGCGAGGTCGTGCTGGCCGCCAACGCCGACTACTGGGCCGGCGCGCCGGCGATCGCAGAGGTCGTGGTCCGCATCATCCCCTAGGTCAGCACCCAGATCGTGGAGCTCCGCTCGGGCGGCGTCGACATGATCTTCAACGTCCCGCCCGACAACTTCCTCACGCTGCAGGCCGACCCGGCGATCACCACCGGCGCGATCGACGGCTGGAGCAGCACGCACCTCATCCTCAACGTCGCCAACCCCAAGCTCGCCGACCTGAGGGTGCGGCAGGCGCTGGCGCACGCGATCGACAAGGCGCTGATCGCGGAGGAGATGCTCCGCGGCCTGGCGAAGCCCGGCGTCGCCCCCATCCCGCCCACGGTGCGCTACGCCGTTTCGCTCGAGGAGCCGTACCCCTACGACGCCGCGGCGGCCCGCGCGCTGCTGGCCGAGGCCGGCGTCGCCGACCTCCAGCTGCGCCTCGACCTCTACCAGAACCCCGACCTCGAGGCCGTGGCCCAGGTGCTGCAGTTCGCCTTCGACGAGATCGGCGTCGAGCTCGAGATCCGCGTCCAGGACTTCTCCGCCTACACGCAGGCCGTGCAGTCCGACGACATGGAACTGGCCATGACCGGCTGGGGCACCGTCACCCTCGACGCCGACTACACCCTCTATGCGTTCTTCCACTCCGGCGAGATCCCGGGCAACAACCGCTCGCGCTGGGCCGATCCGGAGATCGACGCGCTGCTGCAGCGCGGTCGCGACGTGCCGGAAGACGGCGTGCGCGCGGAGGTGTACGCGCAGGTGCAGGCCGCGGCCGTGGCGGCCGTGCCGATGGTCACGCTGTACTACCCGCGCTTCACCTACGCCAAGCGCCCCACGGTCCAGGGTGAGTCGATCGCCTTCTCCTGGATCCTGCTCGACCTGCGCGGCGCCACGCTGGCCGACTGAGCCTTGCTCCGCTACGCGCTGGGCCGGCTCATCGGCACGGTGCCGGTGCTGTTCGGGGTGACCCTGCTCGTCTTCCTGATGGCCTGGGTCACCCCGGGCGACCCCGTGGTCGCCATGCTCGGCGAGGCCTCGCAGGGCATCTCCCGGCAGGCGCTCGAGGACCTGCGGCGCGAGCTGGGCCTCGACCGGCCGCTGCCCGTCCAGTACCTCGACTACGTCGCCGGCCTGCTGCGCGGCGACCTCGGCGACTCGGTGCGCTCGCGGCGGCCCGTGCTCTCCGAGATCCGTGACCGCCTGCCCGCGACGATCGAGCTCGCCCTCGCCGCGCTCGCGATCGCCGTCGCGCTCGGCGTCGCCCTCGGGGTGCTGGCCGCCGTGCGCAAGCGCACCTGGGTCGACGGCGCCGCCATCGCGGTGGCCCTCCTCGGCGTGTCGGTCCCGGTCTTCTGGTCGGGCTTCCTGCTCATGATCGTGTTCGCCCTCGAGCTCGGTTGGCTGCCGGCCAGCGGCCGCGGCACCTGGCGCCACCTGGTGCTGCCGGCGGTCACCGTCGGCGTCTCCTCGGCGGCGTTCATCGCCCGCATCACGCGGGGCGCGGTGCTCGAGGCGCTGGCGCAGGACTACGTGCGCACCGCGCGCGCCAAGGGCCTCGCCCCGCGCCGGGTGGTGCTGCGGCACGCCCTGCGCAACGCGCTGCTGCCGATCGTCACGGTCGTCGGCCTGCAGCTCGGCGGCCTGCTCGGGGGCGCGGTGCTCACCGAGACCGTCTTCGCCTGGCCCGGCGTGGGGCGGCTGCTGGTCGACGCGATCGTCGCCCGCGACCTGCCGCTCGTGCAGGGCAGCGTGCTGGTCGTCTCGCTGCTCTTCATCCTCGTCAACCTGACGGTCGACCTGTCGTACGCGGCGATCAACCCCAAGGTGCGCTATGGCTGAGCGGCGGCCGGCCGCCGGCTGGCGGCGCGCTTGGTCGTCGCCGGCGATGCGCCGCTTCCGGCGCCACCCGGGCGCCTGGATCGGCTCGGCGATCGTCCTCGCGCTCGTCCTGGTGGCGGCCTTCGCGCCGCTGCTCGCCGACCGGCCGCCGACGCAGCAGGACCTGCGCGCGCGCCTGCGCCCCCCGTCGACCGAGCAGCCGTTCGGCACCGACGAGTTCGGTCGCAGCGTGCTCTCGCGCGTGCTGCACGGCGCGCGCCTGTCGCTGCTGACGGGCCTGCTGCCGGTGGCGACGGCGCTCGTGGTCGGCTCGACCCTCGGCCTCCTGGCCGGCTTCTTCCGCGGGCGCCTCGACGCCGTGCTCATGCGCGCGATGGACGTCCTGCTGGCGTTCCCGTCGCTGCTGCTGGCGCTGGCCGTGGTCGGCACGCTGGGGCCAGGCATCGTCAACGCGGTCATCGCCATCGCCATCGTCGACGTGCCGCAGTACGCCCGCCTCGTGCGCAGCGTGGTCCTCGGCGCGCGAGAGGAGGAGTACGTGCAGGCGGCGCGCGCCCTGGGCGCGCGCGACGGCCGCCTCATGTGGCGCCACGTGGCACCCAACGCGGTCGGTCCGATCGTGGTGCAGGCGACGCTCGGCATCGGCTTCGCCATCCTGGCCATCGCCGGGCTGTCGTTCCTGGGCCTCGGGGTGCAGCCGCCGGTCTCCGATTGGGGCGAGATGCTCGCGCGCGGGCGTCGCTACCTGCCGGACGCGACCTGGCTGATGATCTTCCCGGGACTGGCCGTGTCGCTGACCGTGCTCGGCTTCAACCTCTTGGGCGACGCCCTGCGCGACGCCCTCGACCCGAGGGCGTGACGGGCGGCGCCGGCTCGCGCCCGTCGCACCAGGTCCACAGGCGTCCTGCGGGCAGCGGCTCGGTGAACAGGAAGCCCTGCGCCTGTTCGCAGCCGCGCTCCAGCAGCGCCCGCCGCTGCTCGTCGGTCTCGACGCCCTCGGCGACCACCTCCAGCCCGAGACCGTGCGCCAACGCGAGGATGGCATCGACGACCGCCCCATCGCGCTCGAGGCGGCCGAGGCCGGCGACGAACGAGCGGTCGATCTTCAGCGTGTCGACCGGCAGCACCGCCAGCCGGTGCAGCGACGAGTAGCCGGTTCCGAAGTCGTCCATCGCCACCCGCACGCCCGCGCGGCGCAGCCGCTGCAGCGGCTCGAGCACCTGCGGGCGCTCGTCGAGCATGGCGCTCTCGGTGACCTCCAGGTCGAGCGCGGAGGCCGACAGCCGGTGCCGCGCGAGGGTGTCGTGCACCACCTCGTCGAAGCCGCCGGCCCGCAGTTGGTGCGGCGAGACGTTGACGGCCAGCCGCCAGTCGCCCGCGCGGCCCTCGCGCCGCCACGCCGCGAGCGCCCCACAGGCGAGGTCGAGGACGTGGGCGCCGAGCTGGTGCGCCAGCCCCGCCTCCTCCGCGAGGGGGACGAACTCCGCCGGCGGCACCGGTCCGCGCTGCGGGTGGTCCCAGCGGGCGAGCGCCTCCACCCCGACGGGATGGGCGTCGGTGAGCCGCACGCGCGGCTGGAACACCAGTTGCAGGCCACCGGCCTGCAGGGCGGCGCGCAGGTCCTCGGTCAGCGTCGCGCGGGCCCGCAGGCGGGCGTCGAGATCGGCCGTGAAGAACGCGATCGCGCCCCGGCCCTCGTTCTTGACGCGGTACATGGCGAGGTCGGCGTTCTTGAGCAGGGTGCCGGCGTCGGCACCGTCCTGCGGCGCGACGGCGACGCCGATGGAGCCCCCGACGCGCACCTCGCGGCCGGCGACGGCGTAGCCATCCGAGACCACCGCCGCGACCTTGCGCGCGACCGCGCCCGCCGCGGCGGGTTCTTGCAGCCCCGAGGCGACCACCGCGAACTCGTCGCCGCCGAGCCGCGCCACGGTGTCCTCGTCGCGCAGCGCCTCGCGCAGGCGGGCGCCGACGGCGGCCAGCAGCTGGTCGCCGGCGGCGTGTCCGAAGGTGTCGTTGACGGTCTTGAAGCCGTCGAGGTCGACGACCAGCAGGGCGGTCCCCAGGCGCGCGCGGCGGTCGCGGGCCAGCGCGTGCTCGAGCCGGTCGCTGAGCAGCACGCGGTTCGGCAGCCCCGTCAGGTGGTCGTGGTGGGCCATGTGGTCGAGCTTCGAGCGCTCCAGGCGCAGCTTCGACTCGAGCGACAGCCGCTGCAGCAACGCGCCGAGCAGCCCACCGAGCAGCGTGCCGGAGGCGATCGCGTCGTCGTCGAAGGCGTCGGGTCGCTCGAACGAGTCGAGGTGGAGGTAGGCGACGGTGTCGCCGTGGACCACCACCGGCACGGACAGGGTGGCGCGGATCTCGCCCAGGCGGCCCGCGGTCTCGAGGACGGCGCGGGTGTCCGCCGGCAGGCGGTCGTGCTCGCCGCCACCGGGCAGCACCTCCACCCGCGGCGGCTGCCGGCCCGCCATGCCGTCGGGCTCGAAGGCGATCCCGCGCAGGCCGTCGAGGTCGAAGCCCGCGGCGGCCTCGAAGCGGAAGCGACCGTCGGCGCCCCGCACGATGACGCTGCCCGCGTCGGCGCCGGGCACGTGGTCGACGGCCAGCTCCAGGACGCTGCGGTAGAGGTCGTCCGCCACGTCGCGGGCGAGCAGGTCGTGGGTCAGCGTCAGCAGCGAGCGGCGGAACGCCGCGCCGCGCTCGATCGCCTGCTGCGCCGCCAGACGCTCGCTGACGTCGTGCAGCACGCCGTGGAAGACGATGGCGCCGTCGGCCCGCAGCGAGGGCTCGGCGCGGCCGTGGATGACCAGCACCCGCCCGTTCCCGTCGCGGACCCGGAAGACGTGGTCCCAGCGTTCCAACCGGCGCGCGGAACGCCGCAGGGCCTCCTCGAACCCCGCCCGGTCCTCCTCCAGGACACGGTCCAGCGCGGGCCGGCCGTCCTCGACCAGGCCCCGGGGGTCGGTACCCAGCAGCTCGCCGAAACGCTGGCTGGTGTAGGCGAAGCGGCGCACGCCATCGGGGAGCAGCTCGAACTGGAACAGCGCGCCCGGCAGCTGGTTGGCGAGCTGCGCCAGCCGGCGGTCCGCCTCGTCGCGCTCGCTGGCCGCGGCGGCGCGTTCGAGCGTGCCGCCGATGAGGTGGGCGGCCACCTGCAGCGCGTGCACCTCGGGGTCGCTCCAGGCGCGCTCTGCGCGCACGGCGTCGAAGCCGACGAAGCCGATCGTGCGGCCGTGCCGCCGCATCGGGACCGCGAGCACCGAACGGATGGCGAGCGTCGTGAGGATCTCGGCCTCCGGGCGAGTGGCCGGGTCGAGCCCGGCCACGCTGGGGATCACGATCGGCGCGTCGGCCTCGAAGCGCCGCCACCAGCCGGCGACGGCCTCGAGCGGCACCGCCTGCAGCTCGGCGCGCTGCGGGGCGATGCCCGGCGCGCACCACTCGTGGTCGTTGCGCATGATCCCGTTCGGCTCGTCGAGCAGGAAGGTGTAGGCGCGGTCGGCGGCGACCGCGGCGCCCAGCTCACCCAGCGCGGTGGTCACACCGGCGTCGCGGTCCGCCTCCGGCAGGTCGGCGACGTGCGCCGCGACGCGCAGGACCAGCGCGGCGAACGCCGTGGCGTCGGTCGCCAGATCGGCCCGCCTGCCCGAGCTGCCCACCCCATGAGGTTACGCGGCGGAGCCGGTGCAGTACCTGTACGAACGTTCACATTCGACGCCCCCCGGCGCCGTCGGTCCGCCGCGGTCGCCCGCGGCGGGCGCCATGGCGCCCGCGGAGCGACGCGGGGTCGCGGGGCGGGGTAGGCTCCGGCGATGGACGACCCCCTCGGGCGACGCTTCGTGGGCCTGCAGGCCGCGCTCTTCGTGGCGGTCGGCGGCGCGCCCTGGCTGCCGCGGGCCGTCGACGCCGCCGCCCCAGCGCCGCTGGCGTGGCTCGGTCCCGCGCTGATGCTCGTCGGCCTGCTGCTGGGCTTGACCGCCGGTCTTCGCCTGGGACGCAACCTCACGCCCTTCCCGCGGCCGCGGCCGGGGGGCGAGTTGGTGACCGCGGGCGTGTACGCCCACGCCAGGCACCCGATCTACGGCGGCGTCCTGCTCATCGCGATCGGCTGGTCGCTCGCGCACGCGTCGCTCGCGACGCTGACCGCCGCGGCCCTGCTGTGGCTGCTGTTCGAGGCCAAGTCGCGCTACGAGGAGCGGGTGCTGGCCGCGGCCTACCCCGCGTACCCGGCCTACGCCGCCGCCACCCGCCGCTTCGTGCCCTTCGTCTACTGAGGCCCCGGTGCTGCGCCTGCCCATCCGCGAGGCGCTCGAGCGGGCCGGCCTGCCGTTCGCGTCGCTCGAGCCCGTGCGGCCGGGCGGCTCGCTGTGGCGGGCGGTGGGCCCCGAGGGCGCCTGGTCGGTCCGTTGGGTCCCGCGCTCCGAGGCGGCGGCCCTGGCGGCGACCGCGCTGTGGCTCGAGCGCTTGGAGGGCGCGGGCGTCGTCGCGCCCCGTCCGTGGCGACCCAGCGGGGCGGCCGGCCACCTGCTCGCGGTCGGCGACGGCGTCGCGTTGGTGACGCGCTGGCGCCGCGGGACCGCGGTGCTGGAGCTCGGCTGGGACGCCGCGCGCGCCGAGGCCCTGGGCGGCCTGATGGCGCGCACGCACCTGGCGGGCGGCGACCCGCCGCCCGGTGCCCGCCGCTACGACGGCGGCTGGGCGCGCGACGCCTGGCGCCGGTTGGCGATCGGGCGGGCGGTGCCGGCGGCGACGGCGGACGAGTGCGCGACGGTCCGCTCCGGCCTCGAACGGGCCGCCGAGGTCCTGACCGCCGCCTGGCACGGCGGCGCCGGCGGCCCGGTGGTCATGGCGCACGCCGACGTCCACGCCGGCAACGTGCTCGAGGTCGCCCGCGTGGGCGAGCGCGTGGAGCTGGCGCTCATCGACGTCGACCGCGCCGGCCTGGCGCCGGTGGCCCTGGACCTGGCGTTTGCCCTGCTCGAGCACGAGGACGCGAACGCCTGGGCGTTGCTGCGCGGCTACCGCCGCTGGCGGCCCCTCGGGCACGACTTCGAGCGCACGTCCGGGGCCTTCCGGGCGCTGGCGATGGCCGACAACCTCGCGTTCCTGGGCGCCTTCGAGCACGAGCACCCGTACGTGGCCGCGGTCTGGCCGGGCCTCGTGGCCGCCTGCGCGGCGCTCGCGGCGGGCGGAGCGGCGGCGGCCGGCTGAGGCGCCGCCGCGGCCGCGATCAGCCGCGCAGCTTGCGGCGCAGGCGCGTCAGGCTCGGCGCCCCGATGCCGTGCCGCAGCAGGTAGGCCTCGGCGCCCCCGTGGCGCTCGTCGAGGTGCGCAAGCGCGGGCTCGATCAGGTCCGGCGTCGCGCCCAGCAGCCGCACGAAGTCGCGGCGCGCGATGCCGCGGCCCTCGGCCTCGAGCAGCAGGCGCTCGCGGATCGGCCCGATGCGCGGCTCCGTGAGCGCGAAGTCCTCGATCACGGCCGCCCGCGTCACGCCCACGGCCTCCAGGATCAGCAGCGCCAAGAGCCCCGTGCGGTCCTTCCCGACGGTGCAGTGGAACAGCGCCGCGCCCTCGGCGTCGGCCAGCAGCCGGGTGGCCGTGGCGAAGGCGGGCCCGGCGTGGTCGAGCGCCGCCAGGTAGAAGCCCGTGATGTCCCAAGGGTCGGTCGGCTCGACGCCCGAGGCGTTGATCAGCGACCACACCTCGACGTGTTCGACGGCGATGCCGTCGTGGCCCGAGAGGCCGCTCGGCTCGCGGGCCAGCTCGTGGGCCTCACGCAGGTCCACCACGGTCGTCAGGCCGAAGTGGGCCAGGTGTTCGAGGTCCTCGGGCCCGAGGGCCAGCGGGGCGTCCGAGCGCAGCAGGTGCCCGGGCCGCGTCAGGCCACCGCCCACCAGCGGCAGGCCGCCCAGGTCGCGGGCGTTGAGCAGGCCCGTGAGGGGGAGGAAACGGCTGGCGTGGTCGGCGTCGTCGGGCGGCGTGCGGTCCACGCCGCGAGCCTAACCCGCTCGTGGGGCGGCGTCACGAGAGGGGCGCGCCCCCCGTCGTAACCTGGGCCCGATGCCTCCCCGCGGGTACGACCTCATCGTGGCGGGCGCGGGTCCCTCGGGGCTGGCGCTGCTCGACGCGCTGGCGCGCGTCGGCCTCGGCGACCTGCGCGTGCTGCTCGTCGATCGCGAGCGACGGCGCGGCGACGACCGCACCTGGTGCTACTGGGAGACCCAGGCAGGCCCGTTCGAGCACCTCGTCGCGCACCGCTGGCCCGCGCTCGACGTGCACGGGCCCGAAGCGGACGCGCCCGGGCGGCGCCTCCAGCTCGCCCCCTACACCTACAAGATGATCCGTGGCGGCGACTTCTTCGCGGCCACCGACGCCTGGCTCGCGCGACGCCCACAGGTCGAGCGGCGGGTAGGGGAGGTGCGGCAGCTGCGCAGCGAGGGCGACCGGGCGGTCGCCGTCATCGACGGCCAAGAGGTCGAGGCCGACTGGGCCTTCGACGCCACGCGCGTCCCGCTGGAGCCCGTCGAGGGCTACCACCTGCTGCTGCAGCACTTCCTGGGGTGGGAGATCACCACGCCGGACGATCGCTTCGACCCCGGCGTCGCGACCTTCATGGACTTCCGCGTCCCGCAACGGGACGGCACCTGCTTCGTGTACGTCCTGCCCACCTCGCCGCGCGAGGCGCTGGTGGAGTACACCGTCTTCTCCCCGAGCGTGTGGTCGAGGGAGGCCTACGAGGCCGAGCTGCGCGCCTACCTCGTCGGCGTGCGCGGCATCGACGCCTACCGGGTCGGGCGCGTCGAGACCGGCGTGATCCCGATGACCGACCGACCCTTCCCGGCGCGCCGCGGCGACCGGGTGATCACGATCGGCACCGCCGGCGGCCAGACCAAGGCCAGCACCGGCTACACCTTCGTGCGGGTCCTGCGCCACGCGCGGGCGCTGGCCGAGGCGCTGGCGCGCAGCGGCCGCCCGCACCTGCCCGCCCGCTGGCGCCGCCACGACTGGATGGACGGCGTGCTGCTGCGCGCCCTGGCGACGGGGCGGCAGGACGGCGCCGCGTTCTTCAGCCGGCTGCTGGAGCGCAACCCGCCCGCGCGGGTGCTGGCCTTCCTCGACGAGGACACCTCGCTGGCCCAGGAGGTCGCCCTCATGGCCAAGGTCGACGTCCCGCTCTTCTGGCGCATCGGTGCCGAGGTCGCCTGGCGGCGGTGGCGGTCCGCGCGCGCGGCGCGCGCGCCACGGCGCTAGGATGCGCCCATGAACCGCCCACCGTCCGCCGCCCCGCAGGTGAAGGAGTCGACCCTCCCGGGCGTCGGCAAGAAGTACGTCATGCCGCTGGACGAGGGCGGGCACGTCGCCGTCATCGTCAAGCCCGACGGGGAGCGGCAGCTCTACCACTTCCTCGAGGGCGAGGACAGGCCGTGCGACGTCCTCACCCTGGCCGGCGCAGAGGCGCAGCAGGTGGCGCAGCTGCTCGGGCCGACGCTGGTCGCGCCGCCCGACCACGAGGACCTGCAGATCGCGCTCGGGCAGCTCGACCTGGAGTGGATCGAGCTCGCCGCGGACTCGCCGCTGGTCGGACGGACGCTGCTCGAGAGCGACCTGCGCAGGCGCACGGGCGCCTCGGTGATCGCCGTCCTGCGCGGCGGCGAGGCGATCCCCAACCCGGCCGTCGAGCTGCGCTTCGAGGTCGGCGACACGCTGGTGATCATCGGGACGCCCGCGCAGTGCGACGCCGCCCGCGCGCGCATCGAGGGTGACGGGGCGTGAGCCGCCGGCCGGCCAGGGCGTGAGCCGCCGGCCGCCGGCGCGTCGCAGGCACCGCCGCGGGTGGCGCGCGCCATGAACCCCGTGCTCGAGCTGGGCACCGTGGCCCTCGGCCTCTACCTGGCCGGCTGGCTGGCCCAGCGGTTGGGCCTGGCGAGCATCGTCGGCTACATCGCGCTCGGACTCGCCTTCGGTCCCGGCGGCCCGCTGCCCGTCTACGCGCCCAGCGCCACCATCGGGCTCTTCGGCGACCTGGGCCTCCTCATGCTGCTGTTCTTCATGGGCCTCGAGTTCTCGCCGGCGCGCTTCGCCGAGGGCGGGCGGGCGATCGTCGTCGCGGGCACGATCGACCTCGCCAACTTCGCGGTCGGCTTCGCGGCCGGCCTGCTCCTCGGCTTCGGCTGGCTCGCCGGCCTGTTCCTCGGCGGGATCACCTACATCTCCTCGTCGGGCGTCATCGCCAAGCTGCTGACAGAGCGGCGCCTGCTGGCCTACCCGGAGGCCGAGCGGACGCTCGGCGTGCTCGTCTACGAGGACCTCGCGATGATCGCCATCCTCGGCGGCCTCGGCCTGCTCACCGCCGGCGGGGGCTGGCAGGACTTCCTCGGCGTCGCGCTCGTGCTCCTGGCGTTCGGGGCCCTGCTGCGCTGGGGGCGCCGCCCGCTCGAGCGCCTCCTCTCCAGGGAGGGCGAGGCCTTCGTCCTGCTGGCCATCGCGCTCATCGCCCTCGGCGCGATGGGCGCCCATCGGCTCGGCTTCCCGGAGGCCGTCGCGGCCTTCCTGCTGGGCATGATGCTCGCCGAGTCGCGCCACAAGGAGCGCCTCGAGGCGACCCTGGTGCCGTGGCGCGACGTCGCCGCGGCGGTCTTCTTCCTCGACTTCGCGCTGTCCGTCGACCTGGCGGCCGCGTTCGCCGTGGCCCCGGTCGCGCTCGCGCTGGCGTCGGCCACGGCCCTCGTGAACCTGGGCTCCGGCTACCTGGCCGGGCGCGTCACCGGCCTGTCGCACCGCGCGGCCGTGGGGCACGGTCTCATGCTGGTCCCGCGCGGCGAGTTCTCGCTCGTCATCGTCGGCCTCGCGGCCGGCGTGACGCTCCTGCCCGCGGAGGTGCGGACGGCGCTCACGGGGATCACCTCCGTGTACGTCCTGACGCTGGTGGTCGCGGGCTCGTTCGTGTTCGTGGCCTACGACCGCGTCAACGAGCGGCTGGCGCGCTGGCTGCTGTCGCCCGCGGCCCGCCGCCGCCTGCGCGAGCGCGAGCGGCAGCTCGCCGCCACGCGCCTGGACGCCTGACGCCGGACGTGCGCGATGCCGGCGTGGGCCGCGGCCGCGGCGGTATCGTTCCGCGGGCGATCGTCGCCCGAGAAAGGGGTGCCCCGTGAACCGTTCCCTCGTCCGTCTCGTCGCGCTGGTCGCACTGGCCGCCGCCTCGGCCGCCCTCGCCCGACAGCCGCTCGCCAGCCCGGTCTACTACCTCGTCACCGCGCCCGAGCTCGTCGACGGCGAGCCGATCGACGGCGAGCTCACGACCGCGAGCGGCCGCAACTTCAAGGACGGCAGCTACCTCGACGTCCTCGTCCTGCGCAGCGCCGGCGGCGAGACGGTCGACGTCCGGGTCGAGAGCGACGACTTCGACGTCGTCCTCACGCTCGTGTCGCCCGCCGGCGAGATCCTCGACGTCAACGACTACGTGCAGCCCCTCGGCGACGCCTTCGACGCGGCGCGGGTGCGGGCCGACCTGGTCGACGCCGGCAGCTACCTCGTCGTCGTCAGCGGCTACGGCCCGAGCGACCTCGGGCGCTACACGGCGACGCGCACGCGCTACCTGGCCCCGCCCCAGGTGGTCGTCGACGTCGACCTGCCCGGTCGCCACCAGGGCTACCTCAACGAGGGCGCCGCCGACACGCTGCGGGTCACCCTGGAGGTCCCCGCCACGGTGCGGGCGACCCTGCGGTCGCCCGACTTCGACACCGTGCTCGAGGCCTACGACGCGCGCGGCGGCTTCCTCGACGCCAACGACGACTTCGACGGCACCGACTCGCAGCTGGTGCTCGATCTCGAAGCCGGACGCTACGAGTTCGTGGCCATGGGCTTCTGGGAGGAGGCGACCGGCGCCTACACGTTCGAGATCGAGCCCTACGAGCGACCGGAGCCGATCCTCGTCGAGGTGCGTGCGCCGGGGGCGTTCGACGGCGTCCTCGAGCCGCGGGCGGTCCACAGCTACCGGCTCGTCCTGGACGCCCCGGCGACCGTGACCGTCGATCTCGTCTCCAGCGACTTCGACACCCTGCTCGAGGCGTTCGAGGAGGCCGACGGGACGGCCTACTACCTCGATGGCAACGACGACGCCGGTGCCGGGACCGACTCGCGGCTGGTGCTGTCGCTGTCGCCGGGCGCCTACCTCTTCGACGCCCGCGGTCTGTGGGACGACGACGGCGGCGCGTACACGATCGCGTTCGACTGGTGAGGCGCGGGCGCGGACGCGCCCATCCGGCGGGGGGCCGCCGCCACGGCGACGGCGGCCCCCCGGGGCCCGTCGGCTACGCCCCGAGCAGGTCGACGATCCCCTCCGCGAGCAACTCGACCGCGAGCGGCAGCGCCGCCTCGTCGAGGTCGAAGCGGGGGTGGTGGTGTGGCCAGGCGCTCGCCTCGCCACCGCGGGACCCGACGAAGAAGTAGCAGCCCGGCGCCCGCTGCAGCCACAGCGCCATGTCGTCGCCGCCCATCATCTGCGCGCCCGTCACGACGCGGTCCGGGCCCACCACCCGGGCGGCCACGGACCGCAGCCGGGCGGTCGCCGCCGCGTCGTTGACGACGGCGGGCGAACCCTCGATCCACTCCGGGGTCACCGCGGCGCGGAAGGTCGTCGCCACGCCGTGGGCCACCTCGTGGATGCGGCGGCGCAACCTGGCGCGGGTCTCGCCGTCGAAGGTGCGCAGCGTGCCCTTGAGCTCGACCGCCTCGGGGACGATGTTGAACGCGGTGCCGCCGTGCACGCTGGTGACGCTGATCACGGCCTGGTCCACGGGATCGGTCTCGCGCGAGACCAGCGCCTGCAGGGCCAGCACGAGTTGCGACGCGGTCACGATCGGGTCGATCGTCTCGTTGGGCTTGGCGGCGTGGCCGCCGCGGCCGTGGAGGGTGAGGCGGAACGAGTCGGTGGCGGCCATCGACGGTCCCTCGCGCACGGCGACCACCCCGAGGGGGTGCATCGAGGAGAGGTGCAGCCCGATCGCGTGATCGGGTTCGATCCCGTCGAGCGCGCCGTCGGCCAGCATCGCCTCGGCGCCGCGCACGATCTCCTCGGCGGGCTGGAACACGAAGACGACCCGGCCGCGCAGCGCCTCGCCGCGCGCGAGCAGCACCTCCGCGACCGAGAGCAGCACGGCCGTGTGACCGTCGTGCCCGCAGGCGTGCATCTTGCCCTCGCTCAGCGAGCGGTAGGGCACGTCCTTCTCGTCGGGCACGGGCAGCGCGTCCATGTCGGCGCGCGCCAGCACCGTGGGGCCCGGCCGGCCGCTGTCCCACAGCGCGACGACGCCCGTCTTGCCGACACCGGTGCGGGGCGCGAGCCCGAGCGCACGCAGGCGCTCGGCGACCACGCCCATCGTGCGCACCTCCTCGAAGGCGATCTCAGGGTGCTGGTGCAGGTCGCGGCGCAGCGCGACGGTGCGCTCGGCCAGGACCTGGGCGTGCTCGTGGATGCTGGGCATGGGCTCCTCCAGTGGGCTGCAGTCGGTCCCACCAGGATGCCATGCCCGCGGCCGCCGGGCCACGCCGCGTTCCCGACCCGGGACACCCGCCCGACGTTACCGACCGGCAGGCCGGGGCGGCCACCCCCTCAGGCCAGCGCCCGACCGAACGCCAGCACGAACGGCAGCGTCACGAGGGCCAGCGCCGTGCCGGTCACGACCGCCTCGCCCACCTGTTCGGCCTCGCCCCCGAACTCCACCGCCAGCATGGCGGCGTTGATGGCCGTCGGCATGGCGCCCAGCACGACCAGCACCGCGAGATCGAGGCCCGCGAGGCCGACCGCGGCCCCGACGGCCGCGGCGACCAGCGGCCCGAGGAGCAGCTTGAGGCCGACCGCCGTCCAGGCCCGGCCGCTCGGCCGCCAGCGGACCGTGCGGGCCATGTGCAGCCCCAGCGACAGCAGCACCACGGGGACCGCCGCGTCGGCCAGCAGGTCGACGGCGCGGGCCGCCCCCACGGGCAGCGTCGCGCCCCGGGCGTTGATCACGAGCCCGGCGATCGCGGCCCACAGGACCGGGAAGCCGAGGGCCGTGCGCAGCGCCCGAAGCAGCCCCGTGGCGCGCCCCAGCAGCGCGGGCCCGAGGCCGAAGAGCGCGAGCGCCGTCACGACGTAGAGCACCAGCGCCCGATCGAGGCCCGCCTGCCCGAACGCGAACAGCGCCACCGGCAGGTTCAGGTTCGCCGCGTTCCCGAAGATGCTGGTGCCGACGAGGGTCCGCCGCTGCGCGGGCGGCCACCGGCGTCCGATGAGGCCGGCCGTGGCGCCCATGGCGAGCAGGAAGACGAGGTAGCCGCCCACGAGGTGCAGCGCCGGTCCCCAGGCCATCTCGATGCCCGCCATCGTGCGAAACGCCAGCGCCGGGACCGCGGCGTAGATGCCCACGCGGTTGACGGGGCCGACCTGCAGGTCGAAGCGGCGCCCGATCCAGGCGCCGACGGCGACCACGGCGAACACCGGCAGCACGACCTCGAGCAGGAGGGAGAACAGCGCCATCTACCGCCGCAGCCTACGTCACCCGGGGCGTCTCGGCCCGCGGCCCGCCGGCGGCGCGGTAGCCTGCGCCCATGCCACCGCCCGCGGCCCGCCGCTGGGACGTCGTCGTGTGGGGCGCCACGGGGTACACCGGCCGGCTCGTCGCCGAGGCGCTGGTCGCCGGCGCCCCGCCGGGGCTGCGCTGGGCGCTGGGCGGGCGCGACGCCGCCCGGCTCGAGCGCCTGCGCCGCGACCTCGGCGCCGACGCCGGGATCGCGGTGGCGGACGCCCACGACCCGGCGTCCCTGTCGGTCCTGGCGCGTGGGACGCGGGTCGTCGCCTCGACGGTGGGACCCTACGCGAGCCACGGCACGCCGCTGGTCGCGGCCTGCGTCGAGGCCGGCACCCACTACGCGGACCTGACGGGTGAGGTCGCCTGGATGCGGGCCACGGTCGACGCGTTCCACGAGGCCGCCCGCGCGCGCGGCGCCAGGATCGTCCATGCCTGCGGCTTCGACAGCGTGCCCTCGGACCTCGGGCTGTGGTGGCTGCAGCACCAGGCGGTGGCACGCCACGGCCGCCCGTGCCACCGGGTCGTCCACGGCTTCGGGCCGATGGTCGGCGGCTTCAGCGGGGGCACCGTGGCCTCCGCGCTCGCGCTACTCGAGGCCGCGGTCGCCGACCCGGCGACCCGCCGGGCGCTCGCCGACCCGGACGTGCTGGCGCCCGGCGCGGCGCCCTCGCCGCCCGCGCGGCCCCCGTGGTGGCCCCACTACGACGACGACCTGGGGGCCTGGACCGCGCCCTTCTTCATGGCGGGGGTCAACCGGCGGGTGGCGCGGCGCACGCGGGCGCTGCTGGGCGAGCCCTGGGGTGCGCGGTTCCGCTACCGCGAGTGCTGGCGGGCGCGGGGCTGGGTCGACGCCGCGGCCATGGCGCTCGCCCACGGGGCCGCGCCGGCCCTGCTCGCCGTCGGCCCCCTGCGCCGCTGGGCGCAGCGACGGCTCCTGCCGCGCCCGGGGGAGGGCCCGAGCGCCGCGGCGCGGGCGCGGGGCTTCTTCCGCACGCGGCTCGTGGGCCGCGTGGAAGGGGTCGACGCGCCGCTCGTCCTGCGGCTCGCCTGCGACCTCGACCCCGGCTACGGCGCCACCGCCCTCATGCTGCGCGAGGCCGCGCTCAGCCTCGCACTGGACGACCTGGACGCCGACGGCGGCGTGCTGACGCCCGCGGTCGCGTTCGGCGAGCGCCTGGTGACGCGCCTGCGGCGCGCCGGCATGCGCATCGACCTCGACGACGGCTGAGCGGGGGCGCGGGGGCGCGCCGCCAGCGGCGGCGGGATCGGCCGCGGCGCGGCGGCGGCGCGCGTCCCGAGCCGCCGGCGTCGCTACTCGTAGCGCAGCGCCTCGATCGGGCTCAGGGCGGCGGCGCGGCGGGCGGGCCAGACGCCGAAGACGAGGCCGGTGGCGACCGACACGCCGAGCGCCAGCGCGATGACCCAGGGGTTGAGCACGAAGACGTCGAGGAAGGGCACGATCCGCACCACCAGCCACAGGGAGGCGATCGACAGCAGCACCCCGACGGTGCCGCCGATCACCGTCAGGACGATGGCCTCGATGAGGAACTGCTGCAGGATCGTCCGCGGCTGTGCGCCCAGGGCCTTGCGCAGCCCGATCTCGCGGGTTCGTTCGGTGACGCTGACCAGCATGATGTTGAGGATCCCGATGCCGCCCACCACGAGGCTGATGCCGCCGATGCCGCCCAGCAGCGCCTGGAGGATCACGGTGACCGTGTTGAACAGCGACAGGGCCCCCTCGATCGACTGCAGCTGGTAGCTCTCCGGATCGCGGCGGCGGTCGAGGATCGCGCGCACCTGCTGCTCGATCGCGGTCGCGTCGCGGTCGAGGGCGATGGTGATCGGCAGGAAGTCGTAGCGGTCGCGCTCCAGGCCGGGGGCGTCGCGGTAGAGGCTCTCGAGCGGGACGTCCCCGGAGACGTCGTTGGCGAAGGCGCCCAGCGCCCCCGACACGCGCTTCTTGACGCCGATCACGGTGTAGAAGCTGCGGTTGCCGCCCGCGGTCTCGAGGATGACCTCGCGCCCGACGGGGTCCTCGACGCCCTCGAACAGGGTCTCGACCGCGTCGGTGGAGAGGACGATGACGGGGGAACCGTTGGCGGCGTCGCGCTCGTCGAAGAAGCGCCCGCGCGCCATCTCGATCGTGCGGTCGATCAGGGGCGCGTTGGGCGTCGTGCCGTTGACCGTCAGCCGCACGCGTTCCTCGCCGGCCACCGCCCACACGTTGGCGCTCCGCTGCCGCAGGATCTCGATCGGGAGCCGGCTCAGCGCCTCGATGTCGGCGTCCGTGAACGCCCGACCGTCGGGGTGGTCGAAGTCTCGGATGACGAACAGCGACTGCGCCCCGAAGGCCTGAATCTCGCCGGTGATGCCGGCGGTGGCGATCTGACCGAGGCTGATCGTGGTGGTGACGGCGAACACCCCGATGACGACGCCGGAGAGCGTGAGCAGCGACCGCAGGCGGTTGCCGAACAGCGCCTCGAGGGCGGTCTTGAGGTTCTCGAGCAGCACGTCACGACCCCGCGATCGGCGGCGCCGCCAGCGCCGCGGGCGTCGCGCCCGCCGCCGGCCGCCGGCGCCGCGCGATGGCTTCCGACGCCTCGACCAGGCCGTCGCGGATGCGGATGATGCGCTCGCAGTGCTCGGCCACCTCGTTCTCGTGCGTCACCATCAGGATCGTCCTCCCCTCGCCGTGGAGGGCGTCGAAGAGGGCGAGGATCTCCTGGCCGGTGGCGGAGTCGAGGTTGCCGGTGGGCTCGTCGGCGAGCAGGATGTCGGGCTCGGTCGAGAGCGCGCGGGCGATCGCCACCCGCTGCTTCTGCCCGCCCGAGAGTTCGTTGGGCCGGTGGTGGACGCGGTCCTCCAACCCCACGCGCTCGAGGGCACGAAGCGCCCGCTCCCGCCGCTCGCGCAGGGGCAGGCCGCGGTAGAGCAGCGGCAGGGCGACGTTGTCGAGCGCGGTGGCGCGCCCGAGCAGGTTGTAGGCCTGGAAGACGAAGCCGATGCGGCGGTTGCGGATGACCGAGAGGGCGTCCTCGTCGAGCGCCGCGACCTCCTCGCCGGCCAGCCGGTAGGAGCCGGACGTGGGGTTGTCGAGGCAGCCCAGGATCTGCAGCAGCGTGCTCTTGCCCGAACCCGACGGACCCATGATGGCGGCGTACTCGCCGTGTTGCACGTCGAGGTCGAGGCCGCGCAGGGCGTGCACCTCGACGTCGCCGCCGAGCACGTAGACCTTGCGCAGGTCGCGGGCCACGATGACCGGCCCGGGGGCGTCGCGCGAGGGCCCGCGGGGGCTGGCCGCCGGCTCAGTCGCCATCGTCGCTCACCGCGGGCGCCAACGCGGGGAACGTCACCGTCGCGCCGTCCGACAGCTCGTCGAGGCCGATCAC
>Ga0180435_10002617_pt1 | contig 18278 bp, 14 predicted proteins | sample SS_ome_3_FD_132467 | JGI IMG/M metagenome (GOLD analysis project Ga0180435, IMG submission 132467) | Hypersaline lake sediment archaeal communities from the Salton Sea, California, USA - SS_3_S_1 metaG | ecosystem: Environmental > Aquatic > Non-marine Saline and Alkaline > Hypersaline >...
AGCGATTCGTGAGGCCCTGCGCGAAGAAATGGAGCGGGATGCGCACGTGTTCCTGCTGGGTGAGGATATTGGGAAGCACGGTGGTGCCTTTGGTGTTACCCGGACACTGTACGATCAATTTGGCTCAGAGCGCGTGCGCAATACTCCGATCTGCGAAAACACAATCGCAGGTGCAGCGGCAGGCGCAGCCATGGTCGGTATGCGTCCTGTTGTGGAGTTGATGTTTGCTGACTTTTCTGGGTTGGCTATGGATCAGATCTGCAATCAAGCCGCCAAGCTGCGGTTCATGACGGGTGGGCAGTGCAAAATCCCAATGGTCGTCCGCATGCCGCAGGGCGGCGGAGCGGGTAAGAGCACGGCTGCCCAACATTCGCAAAGCCTTGAGGTGTGGTATGCGCATATTCCTGGCTTGAAAGTCGTCATGCCCTCAACTCCCTACGATGCCAAGGGCCTGCTCAAGGCAGCCATACGGGATGATAATCCAGTAATATTCTTTGAACAGAAGTTTTTGTATTCATTCCGTGGCCTTGTTCCCGACGATGACTATGTTCTTCCGTTGGGCAAGTGCGATGTGAAGCGGGAAGGCGCCGACGTGAGCGTTATTGCCTCTGGCTACATGGTATGGCACGCGCTGCAGGCCGCGCGAAAGCTGGCAGATGAGGGAATCAGTGTCGAGGTGGTGGATGTGCGTACCATCAGTCCGTTGGATGAAGAGACCATTGGCGAGTCCGTGCGCAAGACAGGACGTGCAGTTGTGATTGCTGAGGCCTGTCGCTCGTATGGGCCGACCAGCGAATGGGCCATGGTCGTGATGGAGCAAGCCTTCGACTATTTGAAAGCCCCGGTCGTGCGCCTGGCCGGCCGCAACTCGCCGATCCCATTTGCGAATAGCATTGAGGCCGGCGTCTGGCCTGATGCCGACGATGTGATCGATGCTGTGCACAAGGTGATGACATGGTAGGAGGATAGGTATGGTTGTTGAAGTCTACATGCCGAAGATGTCCGATCACATGGAGCTGGGCGAGATTCTCGGCTGGCTGGTTGGTGCAGGGGAACACGTCGATGAGGGCCAACCGCTTCTAGAGATTCAGACTGATAAGGTGGTGGCTGAGTTGGAGGCACCTGCCTCAGGGTTTGTGAAAGGCATTCGGGAAGGGGCGGTGTCGGGAGTTGAAGTCCCGGTAGGGGAGATATTGGCTTTTATCGTGACTGATGATACCGAACAAGTCCCGGTCTTGGCGCCGCTGTCGCTATCGGGTGAGTGCGTTCCTGCTGAGAGTGAGGAGACCCCCGCAACGGGTCGCCCGGGACTTCAGGTAGCAGCTGGTTCTGGCACGATCCGTGCCACGCCTGTTGCCCGCCGCTTGGCAAAGGAGCTGGGTATCGATCTTGCCGGTGTGCAGGGTAGCGGCCCAGGGGGGCGCATTCGGGAGGCGGATGTTCGCGCGGTGGCAGGGGCGAAGAGTCCCGCTGCGCAGGTCGTCGCTGCTGACGATTCATCCGCTGAATGGGTGGAGCTTACGGCGTATCAGCGGATCACGGCCCGCCAGATGACGGTCAGTGCGCAGACGATCCCGCAGTTTGTCCTGGATCGAGATGTGGACGTGAAGAACCTGCTGTGGCTGCGCACAGCGTTGACAGAGAAGTTCGAAAAAAACGATGGGCTGCGTCTGACTGTAACTGCTCTGCTAGTCAAGCTGGTCGGACTGTCTCTCCGTGACTATCCGCGCGCTAACGCGTCCTTTGAGAATGGCCGGGTGCGACAGTACGCTCGTGTAAATGTTGGGGTGGCTGTAGGAACGCCGGCGGGCGTGGTCGTACCGGTTATCCACGACGCGGATCTGTCGGAATTGGGGGATATCGTGAAGAAGCTCGCTCGTTACCGGGAGGCAGCTGCGGCGATGAAGTTCCGGGCGGACGAGCTTGCCCACGGCACGTTCACGATCTCAAATCTGGGGATGTATGGGGTTGATCGTTTCACGGCTATGGTCAACCCTCCGCAGGCGGCGATTCTTGCGGTCGGGCGTTTCGTTGACAGGCCGGTGCGTACTGCTGAGGGTGCCATCGCCCTATGCCCACAAGTCACGCTCTCGTTGACTATCGATCACCGTGTGATGGATGGTGTTCAGGGCGCACAATTCCTGGCCGATATCGCGCGCCGGATTGAAGAACCATGGGGACTTCTGTAATTCCCATGTCGTAACGTAGTACAAACCTTCACTGATAGGGAGTGGGTATGCCAGTATCGCGAGTTGGATCCGATGAGAGCCTGGTGGACCGGATTGTCATCCAGCTTCAGGAGATGATTGTCTCCGGTGAGCTTCAGCCCGGGGAACAGCTGCCGCCTGAGAGGAAGCTAACGGAGCAGCTTGGTGTCAGTCGCACCGTTACTCGTGAGGGGGTACGGATACTGGCTGCGAAGGGACTTGTGCAGACCAAGCGAGGGGTTGGCACGACTGTCTGCCAGATTACAAGAGACCAGATTGTGGAGCCGTTGAGCATGCTCCTTCAGACTCAGTGGGGAGCGATCACAGTCGAACAGCTGGACGGAGTACGTACCATGCTGGAGGTTGAAATAGCTGGACTGGCGGCCCTCCACGCATCGGACGATGACCTTGCGGAGTTGACCCAGGAGATGGAGGCCCTGGAACGCACCCAGGATAACCCGGATAGTTACGCTGAGGCTGATGCGCTGTTCCACCGGGCTCTGGCCTCGTCAACTCACAATCCTTTGTTGATCATCATATTTGATACGGTGGCCGACCTGATGCGCGATATCCGCCGTCTTGTCCACCGCCATCCAGACCTGGTGGCTCAGACGCTGGCGGACCACCGGAGGATATTTGAAACGGTGAAGTCTGGTGGCCAGGCAGAGGCGCGGAGTGCGATGCGTGATCACCTGGCGCATGCTCGATCATTCCAGCAGGCCACATTGCAGGGACATCCGTTCATCGCCGATCAGTCTTAGCGCTGCATCGGTTGGTCACGCAGAGGTGTTTGCCAGGTAGCAGACTCAAAAAAGGAGAATAGGTCATGATATTCGCTTCTGGTCTATCCGTTCCCGAGGGGCCCGTGCTGCTCGCCGATGGGCGCTGGCTGGTTGTTGAGATGGGGAGCGACCGGGGCTGTGTGACAGAAATCAGCCCTGATGGGTTGCGCAAACGCATCCTGGCGACGACGGGCCGGCCGAACGGGCTGGCTGTGGATGTGAATGGCAGTATCTGGGTGACCGAGTCTCAGACGCCAGCGCTGCTCCGGATGACGCTGGGTGGCGCGGTCGAGGTGTTTCTGACGGAGTGCGCCGGTGAGCCATTCCTCTTCCCCAATGACCTGGCTTTTGGGCCGGATGGGCGTCTCTACATGACTGACTCGGGTATTCTGGCCGCTGATTTCGCTCCGGACGGTCAGGTGCGCCCCGATTTTGATACCGTGCCGATGGATGGCCGGGTGTACCAGATTGATGTGCACACCCGGTCAATTCGCAAACTCGACACCGGCCTGCGTTTCACGAACGGGATCTGTTTTGGGCCGGATAACACCCTCTACGTGAACGAGTCGATCACGCATATGGTGTATCGTTACGCGTGGCATGACTCGGAGACGATTGGCGGCCGTGAGCCCGTGGGCAGTGCCGCTGATCCAGAAAGTGCTGCCAGGTTCAAGTTCCCCGATGGTATGAAGTTTGGTGCGGATGGCAATATCTACGTGGCGGTGTTTGGCCAGGGTGATGTAACCGTCTTGAGCACAGACGGCGCCGTGGTGCGGCGAATCAAGACTACGGGCAGCATGCCGACGAACCTGGCGTTTGGGCCGGCAGGTTCACACAGTATCACTGTGACAGAGGATGAACTTGGCCAGTTGGAGAGATTGGATGTCGGCGTCGATGGTCTGCCGCTGCACATGGGAGCTTGCTCCCGATGAACCGATTCCTGGGTATCTACGTGGACCCAGTCTATGTGAAGGTGGAAGGGCTGGGACGCGTCTTTGACAATGTTGAGAACGCGGGGGCAAACGGCGTTTGTTTCTCTCCGTGGTTGGCATACCCGGCATTGGGCGAGAACGGCACACGCTATCCAGATCTTCACGTGGACGGCTACCGGCGAGTTGTTGCTCGTCCCGTGTGGGGCGAGGTCGAGACCACCCTGGACTATTTCTACAGCCATCGGCCGGTGCCGGCGTTCTTCGAGAATAGCCCATACCACCCGCCCGAAAAACAGGCGCGGGATCCTGCAGACTACCAGATTCCCCACGACATGATCGCTGAGGCTCATCGGCGCGGGCTGGAGGTCAACGTAGAGATCCATCCACTCCTCCCCCCTGGGGTACGACCGGAGGATCAGATTGTCTACATTGATGGGAAACGACCGGAGCTGCCGCAAGTGGCGATCGGCCTGTGCCCCAATGGCCCGGCTGCCAGGGCCTACGCGGACGCACTTGTTCGTGACACGCTGGCGCAGTACGCCGGGGTGGACAATCTATCTCTGGACTGGACGGAATATGGCGCATACCGGTTGAAGGATGCTTTCACCTGTTTCTGCCCTCACTGCCAGGCGCGTGCGCAAGCGCAGGGTCTGGATTGGGCCTGCGTGCAGCGTGATGTGACCCGGTTGTGGGAGTGGTTTCATTCACTGACCGCCGAACATCTCGTGCGTGCTCGTCGTGCGTGGCACAGTCCATCGGCGCTGCTCGCACTCCTCGCCAGGTATCCGGGATGCCTGGACTTGCTTGCCTTCAAGGCATCGAGCATTGTCGCCACGTATCGCCGGCTGCGGGCCGTGATGGATGAATCGGGCGGGGCAGAAGTTGGTCTGATCGCCCGGGGATGGCCGCCGCCCTGGAATCGGCTGAGTGGGATGGCATACGGTGAGCTGGCGCACGTGTGCTCGGCTGTGGCACCCAAGTTATTCACATTCGACTATTCGGCTCTGCCTGCCTGGTATGGCCGTGAGGTGATGGCGTGGAATCCTCTCCTGCCAGAAAGTGACGTACTGGATACGCTGGTGGATTGGATGAATCTGCCGGATGATATCGTCCACAGGAGTCTGTCCGATTATCACATCCCTGCGCCCGACGAGCTGCATCCCGCCCGGATGGACGCCTACGTGGATCGGGTCGCGGAGGTCGTTGACCAGGTCGACGGAAGAACACGCGTGTACCCGATATCACATCCGTACCTTCCGGCTTCCCAGTGGCGTGAGATGGTGGCACTGGTGCGAGAGAGTCGTGCCGACGGCATGTGGGTGAATATGTATGGCTACCTGTCGGACGAGAAACTTGGGATCCTCTCAGAGGAGTGGCGTGACTGAGCGGCTGGTTGTTCGAACTCGATCGGATCGGTGTCGAGAATGTCAGGCGTGTGCGCTTGCCTGCTCACTCTACCATGATGGCGCATGTGGCCTCAGTGCTGCCCGTCTGGCAGTTACCAAGGATATGGCTCGTTTCACGTTCGATATCACAATCTGCCGGCATTGCCCGTCCCCAGTTTGTGTCGACGCCTGTCCTGTGGATGCGATCTCTGTAGATCTACACGGGGTAGTGCGGATTGATGAAGATGAGTGTGTCCGTTGTGGCGCCTGCGCGTCCGGCTGTCCGTTTGGGGCGATCTTCTACGATGCTCTTGGAGACCGGTATCTCACGTGTGATCTGTGCGCTGGACGTGATGGTGGACCGCTGTGTGTGGAAATATGCCCGGCATCCGCACTTGAACTGGTCTGTGTCGATGACGAATCTCAGGAGAGTGTGTAGTGACGATCGGCGGATGGGTTGGGCAGATTGCAGAGATCGATCTGACGACGGGGGAAGTTGCACTGCGGGACACGTTGCCGTATGTTCGGGAGTGTTTGGGTGGCAGGTGTCTGGCCAGTCAGCTCGCCTGGGAACGGATACCTGCCGGGATCGATGCCTTCGATTCACGCAACTGCATCATCATCTGCACCGGTCCGCTTACGGGTACATTGGCGCCAACGAGTGGCCGGACCATCATGTCTGCCGTCTCGCCGCGAACGTATCCTGCTCCCTGGTACACTCACTCAACACTGGGAGGTTGGTTCGGCCCTGAGCTCAAGTACGCCGGCTATGACGCTTTGGTTATCCACGGGTGTGCGCGATATCCGGTTATGATCGAGATTGTGAATGGGTGCATTCGTCTGGTGGACGCCACAGACATCTGGGGACAGGGAGCGAGGGACGTTCAGCTCAGGCTCAAGCGCGACCACGGTGCCCGCACTCAGGCACTGGTTATCGGGCCGGCCGGTGAGCATCTGATCTGGTTCGCAACCGTGCAGCACTCTGAGGATAACGCAGCCGGACACAGCGGTTTCGGGGCTGTGTGGGGGAGCAAGCGGCTTAAGGCGATTGCCGTGCGCGGCTCGGGCAGCGTGAAAGTCGCTCAGCCGGGCGATCTCCTGCATGAGGTGTTGGCCTCGGAAAAACATAGGACAACGCCGTATACTGGTGTCCTTGCCGGGGAGGGGCGGCATGAGCAGCATCACACGTGCTCACAGGCCTGTACCTTCAACTGTATGGTTGGCGGTTACTTCACAAGGTCAGATGGGCGCCGTGTTCCCTCGCAGTGTGTCGGGCACTACGCCTGGGATGCCGGAAATCATATGGAAGATACCCTCTATGAAGGTGGCGGAGTCCGCGTGCCACCGGGCAGGAATTTCACCGCTGCCCGGGAGGTGCGGCTTCTTGAGGACTGCAATAGCCTTGGCCTCGACGTCTGGTTCCGCCTCGTGATGCAGCCCTGGCTCATCCGGGCGTCTGAGCTTGGAGTTGGCGATATCCGAGGCCATCCCATCGACGCCACCGATGGTGATTGGTTTGAGGAGTTCATGTGGCAGCTCGCGTTCCGCGAGGGGCTGGGTGATATCTTCGCCGAGGACCTCCGGCGTGCTGTCGATGAGCTTGAAGATGAGTTGCCGGCTGAGCTCGTTACACTGGGCCGAGAACTGGAGTTCAATTTCGGTTTCCCGGCGCATCGGGAGGGGCGTTTTTGGGACGAGGAGCCATTGCCCTTCTGGGTCATTTCAGCCATGATGCACGTGGGGGCAACCCGCGACCCAACAATTGGCGCGCACCAGAGCGGGCTGATGCTGGCCCCCTTTTTGCTGGACGATCGAGACCGTGCGTTGCGCCAGTTCCGGCGACTGTCGCAGCAGGTATGGGGGAACCCCGATGCTCTGGATCCGACACTGAGTGGTAAGGCGCCTGTGGCGATGTGGCTTGAGCATCAGCACATGCTAATCGACTCGCTGCCGCTGTGCGACTTCGGATTTCCTCAACTAGTAAGGACATTCGATACTCCGGAGGAATTCTACACAGGCGCTGATCTGGTGGGGGATTTGGATATCGATCGTCGCCTCCTTGAGGCTGTGACCGGGCAGAGTTGGACCCGCGAGGAGTTGGATTACGTGGCTGAGCGAGCTTTCACGCTCGAACGTCTGATGTTAGCCCAGAGTGGACGTGGCAGGGGGTTGGAGATGGGGATGGCATCCCACTTCAGACTGCCGTGTCGTGCGGATGGCACCAGAATCGACGAGGCGGACTTCGCGGCGCTTGTGGCTGAGTACTATGCTGCAAGGGGTTGGGATATTGAGCACGGATGGCCTGCCCCTGATCTACTGAGCCGACTTGGACTGGCCTCGGCCATTCCTGTTGCTGAAGAGTTTCGACCGCTGGATCGACCGCAGGGATCAAGGGGAGGATTGGCATGAAAGCGCTTGTGTGGCATGACCGTCGGTGTGTCAAGATCGAAGATGTACCCGAGCCACCAGACCCCGGGCCCGGACAGGTGAAGATTGAGGTTGTCTGGTGCGGCATTTGTGGGACGGACCTCCACGAGTATCTGGGGGGCCCGCTGTATATCCCCGTTGACGAACCTCATCCCGTGACGGGAGTGCAAGCCCCGGTGATTCTCGGCCATGAAGTGTCGGGCAACGTGATAGCGACCGGGCCGGATGTCTCGCGGGTCAAGGTTGGGGACCGAGTTGCTTTGTGTCCCATAATTGGCTGCCTTGAGTGCAAGTGGTGTCTCTCGGGGCAGATGCATATCTGCCCCAATATCGCCTTCCTGGGCTCGTCGTGGTCCGGCGGTGGATTCGCCCAGTACCTCAATGTCCACGACTATATGTGCTACGTCTTGCCGGACGCGGTCTCATACGAGGTCGGTGCGCTGGTTGAGCCCTTTAGTGCTACGGTTCGTGCCGCTGACCAGGGCCAGATTGCGCCTGGCAAGACGGTTGCGGTTGTTGGAGCCGGTCCTATGGGGCTGATGACACTGCAGGCCTCACGCTTTGCCGGTGCTGAGGAGATCATTGTGCTGGAGATCGCCGCCAGGCGGCAGCAATTGGCCAGGGACTGTGGCGCGACACACATCGTCGATCCATCTCGCGAGGATGCGCTGGCAGCCGTTCGGAAATTGACCGGCGGCGACGGCGCAGATATCGTCTTTGAATGTGTAGGAGCTCCGGAGACCGGGATGCTTGCGGGAAGACTGGCAGCCCCCAGCGGCAGAATAGTCGTAGTGGGCGTGTTTGAGGAACCAGCTCTGTTTGACTACAAGGACCTCGTTTATGGAGGGAAGACCCTCGTCGGCACTATGGGAGGGTATGGTTTCTATGAACAGGCGATTCGGGTGATGGCGAGTGGGCAGTTCTATGGTGACGCGCTGATCAGCAGCAAGATATCGCTGGACAACATCATTTCCGACGGATTTGATGCGCTGATCAATCATAAGGCAGAGCACGTCAAGATTCTGGTGTCATCTGCATAGGTGGTGGCAAGGAGAGCGGCAGATCCCTCTCAAACCGAAGCTCGTTTTCCGTGATATTGAGATGGAGATACGTATGATGAAGACAGGACTGGTGGTGTGTGGCCCGGACGTGTCCTACGGCCCATTATCGTTGTTGACAGGCTCCTTCGAAGATAAGGCAACTAGAGCTGCTGAGTTGGGCTTCGACGGTGTCGAATTGATGGTCCGAGATCCCGCAGGGCTGGACTGGGGCAAGGTCAAGCGTACCCTGGATGATGTTGGTCTGGAAGTGTCGCAGGTCGTCACGGGAGAGCTATACGGGGCGGATGGTCTGTGTCTGGTGACGGCTGACGAGGGTTTGCACGGACGTGCTTTAGCTCGCACGAAAGCTGTCGTTGACCTTGCCGTCTATCTGGGCGCGATCGTCAACATCGGACGGCTGCGGGGCCAGCTGGCGTTTTTGGGTGATGTGCCCGATCCCTGGGGAATTGCCGTTGAACGGTTGGACGAAGTCGTTGGTTACGCCGAAGAGCGTGGTGTGCGAATCGCCATAGAGCCGATCAATCGCTACGAGACCGATTTTATCCACAGCACCGAGGATGGGCTGAGACTAATTGCGGACATCCGTCGCGAGAATCTCGGTCTGATGCTCGACCTGTTCCACATGAATATTGAGGATGCCAGTATTGAGAATGCTCTGCGGCAGGCTGGAAACCGGTTGTGGCACGTTCATATTGCCGACTCCAACCGCCTCTACCCCGGCGCTGGGCATATCGATTTTACCTCTGTGTTTGTTACACTGCGCGACATGGCCTACCGCGGGTATGTCTCTGCGGAACTGCTTCCACTGCCGGATCCGGATACTGCTGCGCGGCGCACGATCGACTACCTGCAGTCCTATGTGGACGTCGATTAGGAACTTCGACTGGTCGCAGTATAGTTGCCCGTCCTCAGCCTTATCGATAACGTCGGTGATGGGAGCATCTCAGTTTGGAGCGAGTTGTAGACGCTGCGCCAGACTTCGTCGAACCGATGGTTCATGAACGCCGCGGCGGGAATTCAAGTTGACACCCATTGGCGTCTATGATGTAACTTGTGTGGTATGAGATCAGACCGCAGCCTTGTTGGTCAGACCGAAGTTGGCTGAGAGCACAGACTGTGACGCAATTGTGTTCTAAGAAAAGGAGAGCATCACTTGAGACCTCCAAGTGACACAACCATCACCATGCTTGAGGAGAAGGCACACCAAATCCGCAGGCTCGCGCTGGAGATGATCACCTACGGCCAGGTCGGGCACCCAGGTGGTTCTCTGAGTGAAGCTGAGATTATGGCTTGCCACTAGTTTCTCTGAGCTGCAAGTGAACCCGCAGAACCCGCAGTGGCCGGATCGAGATCGCTTCGTGATTTCCAAGGCCCACGGTTGTCCCGGCCAGTACGCCGCTCTGGCACTTCTTGGTGTGATCCCCCGTGAGGAGATCTACACCTATGGGGCCATTGAAAGCCGCCTCCAGAGCCACACCGACATGCGTAAGACCCCGGGCGTCGAGATGTCGGGCGGGGCTCTGGGTCAGGGGCTTTCCACTGCCGTCGGCATGGCCATAGCGCTGCGCCACTTCAAGAAGTGGGCCGCTCGCGTGTACTGCCTGGTGGGCGATGGAGAGACCAACTGCGGTCAAATTTGGGAAGCAGCTATGGCAGCGTCACACTACGGTCTGGATAATCTCATCGCCATTACCGACTACAACAAGGTCCAGGCTAAGGGGTTCGTCCACGAAATGATGCATATCGAGCCGCTGGCTGATAAGTGGCGTGCGTTCGGCTGGGAGGTCGAAGAGGTCGACGGTCACGATGTCTGCGAACTCCTGGTGGCCCTGCACCGTGCCCGCCGGATCAATGTCCGGGGTCGACTCACTATGATCATCGCCCATACTGTGAAGGGCAAGGGTGTCCCGTGGATGGAATTCAACTCGCGCTGGCACACCCACGCTCCGCTGCCGGAGCAAGCCGACCAGGCGCTGCGCGAGATCAGTAGGTGCTACGGGCGGGCGGCCTCACACTCGCCGCAGCGGATGCACACCTGATCGTCGATCAATTCGACGCCGCGATCGTCCAGCTCGGTGGCGCCCGCTGGACATGCCCACCTGTAGTTTCCTCCAGCTCCCCAGAGATGATCTGTGTCAGTCAAGATCACCCTGCGACCGTCGCTTGGGGGATACGTATCGGAAGCCATGGTGCTCACCCACACCTGGCAATACATCTGATGAGCACCTGCTTCAAAATATCCATCATTCGATGTGGCTGGTTAGCACGCTTTTCGGTCAGGAGTCCCGGGAGCGGGCAGGTTCCTGGCTGCATCGTCCAGGACGAGCGCCCAATCACCATCGGCTGGCGGCCAGAACCGCTGCAAGCCGTCTGTCTTGAACTCACCTGAGAATTGGGCCTCGCCAGTGCGCGGATCGAACCACCATGTGCGAGCGCGGTCGCCCGATACCTGAACTAGATCTACCGTTATCGTACGCGCCGTGGGCATGTAGGCGATGATTGTGCCTCCGTCCGCGGTGCGCGCAGCAGATAAATAGGTCATGCCTCGAAACTCACCCAGGCCGTGTATTACCGTCGTGTGCTTTACGTCAGGCACCAGCTTGTACCAATCACGGGACTCGAAGAGCGCCTTCACGCGCACCATGTCGCGCGAGCCCTGTGCGTCCAACACGTCCTGCCAGCCAGGATCGAACATCCAGATCGGGCAATTGCCAAAGAACTGCCCACAACCACCGCAGAGGTTGGCCCAATACGCCTGGCGACGCAGCTGCGCCGGTGAGGCGTTGAGCATTCCCGATGGATAGCCAGGATGGTTCCCTTCATAGGTGGATTCGATCAGATAGAAGGGCATAGTTGGCGTACGACTGTAATCGGCGAGCAGCTTGGCGTGCACAATGCTGTAGGTATAGGTGGTGTTCACGTCCAGCCAGCCGCCGCGCGCGTATTCGATTGCCGGTGTATGCTCCGGCAAGGTATGCGCAGTGAAAAGGTGGTGATCGTCGCACTCCTTGATGCCCTCGGCGACAGCGTCCACGTGGTCGAGCGCCGCGCCCGGGTTCCGGTCACCCCCCATCAGCCACATCAGGTTGTCAAAGCGGCCGTAGCGCTTGCCGACGTAGCGTCCCCATTCCCGGCACGTGGCCACTCCGGCTGCCAGTGCCTCGTGATACCAGCCGTCATCGTCGTCGGAGTGGGGATAGCCCAGATAGATCGGCGCCAAGAGCACCTGGATACCCCGCTCGGCCGCCTGCTCCATACACCAGTCGGCATGGGCGAAATAGGCTTCGTTGGGAGTGGAAAAATCCCCTGTCACGCGGAAGGGGCCCTCACCATAGCGGTTTTCAGGGCCATTGAACTTGTGCTCGACCAAATTGACGATGATCGAATTGAAGCCCTTTTGCTGTCGATCGTCCAAGTACTGCTCAACCTCGTCACGCGTCAGCCCGGTGAATAGCGACCAGGCGGTGTCCCCGTGTATTAAGGTAGGGACATCGTTCTGATCGATCAGGTAGCGCCTGCTGGCGCTGACCTTGAGAGGGAAGCTGGCGCTCGCTGACGTGTTGGATGTTTGTACCTGGTCCATAGGGTATTCTCCTGGGTAAGACAATGTGAGCACGCGGAATGTATGAGGATGGAGCGGCTTGAGACAAAAGAGTTTCCGCTCATGGCCCTGAGGTATGATATCATACCGAAAACATCCTATCACGGGCTTCTACGTTTGTCAATAGCGCAGGAGGCGACAGCGGTGAAGCTATACGCTGTTTCCCGTTACGTTGCGAGATGTGGTATACTGAGTAAGTGGCCCCACGTTTGGAGTATTTCCCGTTCCTGCTGTACCTACAGCACGTTGTTGCCGGATTGCGCCACCCGTCTTGGTGCCGCATAGGAGGGACGAATGTCGGAAAGCAGAGCAATAGCGGCAGATGATCTATCCTATCTGCGCAAGGAGTTGGTGCGTGTGGTTCTGCTGTGTCTCATTGCTGGATTGTATCTCTGGTGCGTGGCGCTGTTTCAGATCCACATCCACTTTGGCCCGACGTGGGGTGGGGTGCTGATCCTTGGGGTTGGTCTGGCGTTTGCCCTCACTTTCCAAGGCCGTAGGACGTCAGCGGCGGCGTTTGCTATGCTGTTGGGCCTAGCTGGTGCGGTCATATACCACATGTGTGTAGTAGGTCTTGGCACCCCTTCCTACTTCATGGGAGTCGTGGTGGTCCTCGCGAGTCTGCTGTTCACGATGAAGTCCGTACTCCTGACGACCTTGCTATGCGATCTGTCTGTCATCGGCATTGGCCTTGTGCGCTTTGGTAATCCCATTTTGTCAAATGAGGTGGTATTCCCTGTGCTGCTGATCAGCGCAATTGGTGTGCTCTCATCGCTCGCCGTCCGCAGTCTGTATCTTACACTATACTGGGCATGGGACCGCGCGATGGTTGCACAACGCCGTGAAGAGGAATTACGAGATCATCAGGGAGAACTCGCCCGTGCGCTTAAGGCCCTGGACGAGGCATACCACCGGTTGGTGCATCTGAACTATGAACTGTCAGCGGCGCGTGAGGTGGCCGAGGAAGCGAGATCAGCCAAGCAGCGGTTCGTGACTAATGTAAGCCATGAACTGCGTACGCCTCTCAACGTAATTGTCGCGTTTAGCGAGATGATGTATCTTTCGCCAAAGAACTATGGCAGTGCTCCGTTGCCTGCCGAATATCGGGGCGATGTACGCGAGATCTACCGCAGTAGCAAGCATCTGCTGCGACTGATCGATGACGTGCTAGATCTGTCACGGATCCAAGTTAGCCAAATGAAGCTCTGCTTGGAACGTATTGATCTGGGCGACGTAGTAGCTGAGGCACTGGATATCATACGTCCTCTGGTGCAAGTAAAATCGCTGGAGCTTTGTAACCAGCTGCCCTCAGAAATGCCTATGGTTCTGATAGACCGTGTCCGGGTGCGTCAGGTCATGCTCAATCTCTTGAACAACGCCCGACGATTCACTGATGAGGGCAGTATTTCCGTACGGGCTACCCTTGAGGGAGACTATATCAGAGTCACTGTGGCTGATACAGGAATAGGTATCCGTCCTGGGGAGCAAGAGGCGGCATTCAAAGAATTCGAGCAGCTCGAGAGTTCCAGCAGTCGGCGCGAAGACGGGTCTGGACTGGGACTTGCAATTAGCAAGGCAATACTTGAGTTGCACGGTGGACGAATCTGGCTGGAAAGCGAGGGGATACCAGGTCTGGGAACGCAGTTTCATTTCACGCTACCAGTAGCAGAAGCTCAGTTTATTCAACTTAGTCCCTTGGAAGGAACTCGCAAGTACTGGAAACCTTCTTCGAACCGGAACAAGACGCTGCTTATGCTGGGAGCGGACTCTACAGTCGTGGACATGTTAGAGCGACATATGGAGGAGTATCACGTCGTGTCTGTTGACGGTATCTCGAGCGTGCCTCGATTGGTCACAGAGCTGCACGCCCGTGCCGTGTTACTGAATGAACTGGACGAAGATGGAACGGGGCAGCAGATGTGGCAACTGTGTCAGGAATTGGGTGAATTGCCTCTGCCTGTGATTGTCAGTCCCTTGCTGAGTGAGCGCCAGTTGAATCAGGGATGCGGAGTGGTGAAGCGCCTGACGAAGCCTGTTTCCCGCGGTGAAATCCTGGACTTGCTCGATCACTTAAGCGGCAACGCGCATCGCATTCTTGTCGTGGATGACGATCCCCAGATGGTCCATCTGCTTTGTCGTATGATCGAATCAGCTGAACGCGACTACGAGGTGCGGCGTGCTTACAATGGCCAGGAGGGACTGACCAGTCTCCGGTCTGAGCGTTTTGACCTTGTACTGCTCGACCTGGCGATGCCGGAAATGGATGGCTATGCTTTGATATCCAGTATGCAGGCAAGCACGGCGTTGCGCGACATACCGGTCGCCCTCATCACTGCTCACGAGCGTACACCCGATGAGGAGCGCAAGCTGGGGGGGAGGGCGTTATTCGTCCACAATTCGGCCGGGTTCACGAACGAGGAGTCCATTGCCTGTCTACAATGCATTTTGAACGTACTGGATATCCCAACAGTTTCAAGTGAATGGCCCTAGTTTGGGTGCGTCTATGTTTCTTGTTGCAGGATAGGGAGGCTCTCAAGAGCCGCGAGAAGATCGGTCTGAGTAATTGGCTTGCGCAGATAGCTGGCAGCCCCCAGTGAGTAGGCCAATTCTGGATCCTCCAATACAGAGCAGATGATTACTGGTATACCCAATGTGCTAGGATCGTTCTTAAGTATCTGAAGGATCTCCCAACCGTCTTTGGAAGGCATCATGACATCGAGGGTAATAGCTGCAGGACTGATTTCACGTGCGAACCGTAATGCCTCAGCACCGCTCGTGGCTCCTATGACCTGATAGTTGTAGCCAACTAGATAGCGATGGAAGGCACGGATAACAGCATCGTTGTCTTCCACCACAAGTAGGACTCTCTCGTTGATGGCACGGAGGCTAATGCAATATTTGGGGCCTTCCGCTCTGGCGGGACTCTCATTCCACTCTCCACCGGCCAGCCTTACCAGACGATGCAAGGATTCCAGGTTGACCCCTGTGCGATTCGCTTGCTCGGTAGGCACGTCGCCCTTGGTGGTAAGTTCAGCGATGACTCTGTCCCCCGTGTGGTTGAGACTAATGTCGATCTGCTTGGCGCCAGGCTGGATGACCAGACTGCTCAAGAGCTTTAGGAACACCTGGCGTAGCAGGGTGCGGCTGCCCTGAGTGAGTGGCAAAGGCTGACTGGGGTCGTGCTTCAGTGCTACCCCTTGTCTGTCTGCCAACGGCCCGATTGTTTCCATCACACCTTGGATGACTTCTCGCAGGTCTACCGATTCTTGCTCTGCGAGCACGCGCTCCGCCTCCGAAGCTAGTAGATCATCGGGGGTAGTAGGTGCAGATGTCTCTGGCGGGAGCTTCTCCCACAGGTAAACGGCTAGCATTGTAAGGGCCTTCTTCTGTTCACGGAAAATCTGACGACGGCTGCATCTCAATTCGCGCATGATGTCAGGTAGAGGCCATTCCTCCACATAACGACACACGAGCAGCGAGTAGGCGCGAGCACGCGGTGTATCTCTGCTGTGCTCTGTAGGCGGATGCAGCTCCTCGATGCCCTCAAGGAGAAGTCGATGTAGGAACTGCGCCCGGCTGCGTTCTTGCGTGATCTCGGGCCGATACCGCAGGGCGAGTGGATGGCTGTCAAGATAGGAGTAGTCGTACAGGTGGTTCAGACCATCTTTGACTAGCTGAAGAAACTCATCTTGGGCAGACATCTGACTTCGACCTTAGATAGTGATACGCTACCTCTACTTGAGAATTGCTGATCGGCTCTTCGCTTGCAGGCACATTATAGCACCAATTGGTATTATGCGGCAAGAGCTGTTTCGATACATAATTGGCACTGAATCGGCACTGGACGGGCACGATTCAGTGGAAATCGGCACGTCGTTGTGATATACTAGATCTATGTAGGACGTACTATGAAATCGCCCCAAGGTTGATGCCTCGCCTAGCTGTTATGTGTCACCACTGAACCCAGCATCACAACATACTTGATTTCTTCTTCAAGGCCGAAGTACTTGTCGATGGGGTTATTTAATCTGCTGAGACTTGAGTGCCTAATAAGGAGGTGTCAGGAGGATATTCCCAAAAGTTGATGCACTGGAAGGGTCTTGACCCGTTGCTGGAATAAGTAGGTGAGCATTGATAGGGAGGAATGTGATGGCGAAGAATGTTTTGAGCAGACGTAGTTTTCTGGGGTTGGCTGCTGGTGCAGTATCGGGAGCAGTTCTAGCTGGTTGCGCTACGCCGACGCCCGAGGTTATTCGAGAGACGATTATCGAAACTGTTGTCGTCGAGACTGGGGGCGAGGAGAAGATTGTAGAAGTCGAGGTCGAGGTGACTTCGGTCCCTGACCCAAGTCAGGAGCAGATCGAGCTTCTCTGGTGGTGCGGGTGGCCTGGCCCCTATATGCAGGCTATCGCCAAGTCGTTCGAAGACCAGCGTCCGAACATCAGGCTTGAGCTGGGTCTGTTCTACATTGAGGGCGGGCAGCTGCTGGCGGCTATCGCTGGCGGCAATGCTCCTGATCTGGTGGAGGACATTCCGTATTTGGAGACTATTGCCAGAGATGTGATTTTGCCCATTGATGACCTTGTTGCTGGCAGCGATCGGATTTCCTTCGACGATGGAGACATTGCAAAGGCAAGTTTCGAGGCCTTCTTCTGGCAGGGACAACATTACGGTGTTCCCAGCTGTGACATCGCTGGTCGCGAGGGCATGGGCTTCAATCTTGATGTCATCGACGCAGCTGGCCTCGATGTGGACAATCTTCCCACGACTTGGGAGGAAGTCTTCGACTGGCATCAACAGATTACCACGTACGATAGTGCTGGAAATCTTGACGTGTTGGGCATGGATCCAATGGCAGAAAGGACTGACGCGTGCAGCTTTGGAGACCCGTGGATGTGGCCACACATGTGGGGTTTCGAGTACATCAGCGATGATTTGGTGTACGACATTGACCGTCCAGAGACCGTCGAGTTCTTGAACGTCATCAAGATGTTTTCCGATGACGTTGGCGTTGAGAAGTTGGATGGTATGAGCACCGCCTATGCTGGTGTTTCCAGAGGCGCTTTTGGAGTGGGCAGGGTCGCTATGCGCATTACTTACCCCTCGGGGCCGGGTGATATATGGAACGTCAATCCGTCGGACACCTACAAGTTCACGTACGTGCCAGTGCCAGAGAGTCGCAAAGGGACAACGATCCAGACAGCCCAGGGGCATGCTGGGCTGATCACGAAGGACACTAAGTACGCAGAAGAGTCCTTCGACCTTGCAGTCTTTCTGACTGAGAAGGAGGCGTCCGATATCCTGTATGGCTACATAGGCTGGCTCGGACCGAGAAAGTCGTGGCGCGATGCCGCTGATCTCAGCAAGTACCCGGAGTATGTCCAGGAGAACATTCTGTACTTCATTGACTCACTGGACGAAGCAGACGAGACGTGGATATCAAGAGACCCCATCGAAGGGATCACTCAGACAGCGTGGCAGGATGCCTACCAGGCTGTGCAATATGGAGACCTCACGCCCGAGGAAGCTGCCAAGAAGATGCAGGACGATTTGACGAAGGAGTTGAATCAGTTCTTGGAAGAACGCGGGTAGGCTGGTGTTGGTAGTTCGGAACAGCAGCGCTGCGCGCTGCTGTTCCGGTGGCTTGCATGTGGATAGGTGCACAGTCAGGGGCAGGGCATATGGCAAAAAGACTCAGCGTGGATCGTCATGCCGTGAGGCAAACAGCGAAAGGGCTCCTGTTTGTTTCACCGTGGATCATAGGATTTCTTGCGTTCGTCGTCTATCCTATGGGGGCTTCTTTCTACTACAGCCTCACTCATTATGATGTGCTTCGACCACCTCGTTTTGTCGGGCTCGCTAACTACGTAGAAATGCTGACCA
>Ga0180435_10002618_pt1 | contig 18277 bp, 17 predicted proteins | sample SS_ome_3_FD_132467 | JGI IMG/M metagenome (GOLD analysis project Ga0180435, IMG submission 132467) | Hypersaline lake sediment archaeal communities from the Salton Sea, California, USA - SS_3_S_1 metaG | ecosystem: Environmental > Aquatic > Non-marine Saline and Alkaline > Hypersaline >...
CCAGAACAGCGCGCTGGTGGCCCGGCGCTACGGCGATCGACTGGACGCGCGGCGGGCGACGGGCGGGCTCGACGGAGTGACGTCGGTCGTCCAGGAGCTCGATGCCCTCGAGCTCGAGTCGGGTCGCTTCGACTCGGCCTTCCTCGTGCTCTTCTATCACGACACGGTCTGGATGGGGATCGACCGCGCGGAGATGAACCGACGGATCTTCGACGCACTCCGACCCGGCGGCACCTTCGTCGTGATCGATCACGCCGCCGCGGCCGGGGCCGGCACCTCGGTCGCCGAGTCGCTCCACCGGATCGCGCCCCGCGCCGTCGAGCGGGAGGTCACCGCCGCCGGCTTCGTGCTCGAGGACGTGTCGCCCCACCTGCGCAATCGCCAGGACGATCACACCCGGAGCGCCTTCGACGAATCGATCCGCGGCAGGACGGACCGGTTCTTCCATCTCTACCGCAAGCCCGGCGCGGATTAGCGCGCGGGCTCGAGTCGGTTTTCTTCTTCGATTCCGACGGCTTGGCCGGGGACGTCCGAACGCCTTCGATGTGGCAACATCGAACGCATGAGGAATCCCTACGACGGCGTCGCGATCGTCGGCGCGTACAACACGGTCCAGGCGAAGCAGCTGCCGAGCTGGACGGAGCAGGGCCTCGTCCTCGATGCGATCCGCGGTGCCCTGGGCGACGCGGGTCTCACCCCGGACGACGTCGACGGTGTGAACATCTCGAGCTGGGTCACGCGGATCGCCTCGCGGACGACCGCCCAGTGGTTCGGCGGGCGTCCGGCCTGGACGGGGAACGCTTCCCCGGGCGTCGAGGGCGTGCTCGAGGCCGCCGCGGCGATCCAGACCGGTCAGGCGGAGACGATCGTGATCGCGACCGCGCAGTGCGGCGAGTACACCGATCGCGAGTCGACGGTGTCGTGGACGCGGCCCGAGAACGAGTTCGTCGAGTGTTGGGGGCTCTACACGGCCGCAGAGTTCGCGCTGATGGCCCAGCGGCACATGCACCTCTACGGCACGCCGCGGGCGGCGCTCTCGGAGGTCGCCGCCTCGATCCGGAGCAACGGCGCCCTGAATCCCGATGCCGTCTTCTTCGGGCGCGAGTGCTCCCCCGCGGAGGTCGAGGCCTCGCGCATGGTCGCGGATCCCTTCCACCTGCTCGATTGCTGCATCGCGTCCGAGGGCGGCGCCGCGATGGTTCTCACGACCGCGGAGCGGGCGAAGGATCTCGACTGCGAGCCGATCTACATCCTCGGCGGCGGGATGGACCGGCAGGGCATGTCCTACGTGACGGCGCCGGTCTGGGAGCGCTACGGCTGGGTCGGACGTCGGGCGATGGAGATGACGTTCGAGCAGAGCGGTCTGTCCCACAAGGACATCGACTTCGCCGAGTTCTACGACCCCTTCTCCTTCGAGATCATCCGCCAGCTCGAAGCCTTCGGCTTCTGCAAGGAAGGCGAGGGCGCGGACTTCGTCCTCGAAGGGCGGATCCGGATCGACGGCGACCTGCCGGTCGCGACGAACGGCGGGATCATGTCCTACTCCCACGCCGGCGTGGCGCAGCTCCTCCAGAAGCCGATCGCCGCCGTCCACCAGCTCCGGGGGAAGATGCCGCCCGAGCTCCGACTGCACGAACCGAAGGTCGCACTCGCGACGAACGGTGGCTCGGGGGCGCTCTTCTGCGACGTGATGGCCCTCGGAAAGGAGCCCGTATGAGCGCCCCGCAGATTCCGCTTCCGCGCCCGACGCCGATCTCGAAGCCGTTCTGGGACGCCTGCAAGGAAGGGCGCCTCACGGTCCAGCAGTGCGGGGACTGCGGGGCGTACACGTTCATCCCCCAGCCCTGCTGTGGGGCGTGCACGAGCGAGAAGCTCGCGTGGGTCGAGTCGAGCGGCCGCGGGACGCTCTACAGCTACTCGACCGTCTACCGCCCCCAGCAGCCGGTCTTCGAGACACCCTATACGGTCGTCGTCGTCGAGATGGAAGAGGGGTACCACATGCTCTCGAACCTGATCGGCGTCGAGCCGGAGGACGTCGAGATCGGCACTCCCCTCGAAGTGTTCTTCGAGGAGAAGTCGGAAGAGATCACGCTGCCCTATTTTCGGGTTCGCGTTGAGGGCTAGCGCCCTCCTCGCGAACCCTGAGCTCAGGGCTGCTTCCGGGTTCGCGTTGAGGGCTAGCGCCGTTCTCACGAACCCTCGGCTCAGGGCTGTTTGCGGGGTCGCGTCGAGCGTTAGCGCCGTTCTGACGAACCCTCGGCGCAGGGCCGTTTGCGGGGTCGCGCTCCTGGGGATCGTCCTCGTCTCGGCGTGCGCGGCGCCCCCGCGAAGCACGGGGCAGGACCCCGCGCAGGACGCGGCCCTGTTCGCAGTCCTCGACCGCTACATGGACGGCCTCAACGCCCTCGACCTCGAGGCCCACGTCGCGACCTACCACTTCCCGCACTACCGCCACGCGAGCGGCCGGATCGTCGTGTGGGCGTCGGCGGAGGAAGCGCTGCCCGTCCTGCGGATGCCGAAGGAGGCGCGCCTTTCGAAGCTTCGCGAGATGCTCGAGCCGGACTGGGTTCGGAGCGAGTGGACCCGGCGGGACGTCGTCCAGAGGAGCCCCGACAAGGTCCACGTCGCGACCACCTTCGTCCGGCTGCGCGCCGACGGAAGCGCGATCAAGGCCTTCGAATCCCTCTACGTGCTGACGCGCGAGCGCGACGCCGCCGGCGAGCTCCGCTGGGGAATCAAGGGGCGCTCGAGCTTCGCTCCCTGATCGTCGCTTCGAGCGCGCGTCCGGGTCACAGCAAGCGCGTGTCGTGGCCCTGCCAGTACTCGTCCTTCAGGAGGCGCTTGTACAGCTTGCCCGTGGGATGGCGCGGAAGCTCTTCCCGGAAGTCGACGGAGCGCGGGCACTTCACGTCCGCGAGGTGCTCCTTGCAGTAGGCGATCAGCGTCCGCTCCATCTCCTCGCCCGCTTCCGCGTGGTCGACGAGCTGGACGACGGCCTTCACCTCTTCTCCGAAGTCCGCGTTCGGCACGCCGAAGACGGCGACGTCGGCGACCTTCGGGTGGACGGTCAGGACGTTCTCGGTCTCCTGCGGGTAGATGTTGACGCCGCCGCTGATGATCATGTTGGCCTTGCGGTCGGTCAGGTAGAGGAAGCCGTCCTCGTCGAGCTTGCCGATGTCGCCGAGGGTGCTCCAGCCGTTCTCGAGGAAGGCGTCCCGCGTCTTGTCGGGCGCGTTGTGGTACTCGAAGCGCTGCATGTCCGCCGAGCCGAAGTAGACGCCGCCCTCCTCGCCGACCGGGAGCTCGTTGCCTTCTTCGTCGACGATGTGGACCGCGCCGGTCAGCGCCTTGCCGACGGTCCCCTTGTGGGCGAGCCAGTCCTCGGGGGAGGCATAACAGAAGCCGTTGCCTTCGGTTCCGGCGTAGTACTCGTGGATGATCGGTCCCCACCAGTCGAGCATCTGCTCCTTGACCTTGATCGGGCAGGGCGCGGCCGCGTGGATCGCGAAGGTCAGGCTGCTCACGTCGTACTGGTTGCGGACCTCTTCTTCGAGCTTGAGCATCCGCACGAACATCGTCGGGACCCACTGGCTGTGGGTGCACTTGTACCGGTCGATCGCCGCCAGGGCGCCTTCGGCGTCGAAGCGCTCCATCACGACGACCGTCGACCCCATGCGCAGGAAGTTCTGGCAGTAGCGGAGCGGCGCGGCGTGGTAGAGCGGTGCCGGCGACAGGTAGACCGAGTCGCTGCTTCCCCCGAAGAGGAATTGCGTCATCATCGTCATTCCGTCCCCGGCGCCGAGCGGCGTCCCCGGGAACGCGGGCTTCACGCCCTTCGGACGCCCCGTCGTTCCGGACGAGTAGAGCATCGGCTGCGCTTCCATCCGATCGGGCAGCGGGGTCGGGTCGAACTTCGCGATCGCCGCCTCGAAGTCCTCGAAGCCGTCGAGCTCGCCGCCGACCACGAGCTTCGTCTCGATCTTCTCGAGGACGTCCCCGAGGCCCGCCACGTCCTTGGCCTTGTAGGGACTCGTGATGAAGGCGCGGCTGCCGCTGTCTTCGAGGATGTAGCCGAGCTCCTCCGTCGTCAGGCGGGAGCTGATCGCGGTGTAGTAGAGGCCGGCGTAGTGGGCGCCCCAGAGGATCGCGAGATAGTCGAGGCGATTCTCCATGCAGAAGGCCATGTGATCGCCCGGGCGGAGGCCCGCCGCATGGAAGAGCTGGGAGAGGCGGTTCGCCTTGTCCTCGAGCTCGGCGTAGGTCATCGACTCGCCGTTCGACGCCATGATCACGGCGGGCTTGTCGGGCGTGAGGGCGGCCCAGGTTCCGGGGTGGTTGGGGTTCTCGGGCAGGTCGGTCGAGGCGGTCATGGGAGGCTCCGGGCAATTCTCGGGAGCCGCCGAGAATAGGGCAATCAGCCAGGGACCGCGTCGGCCCGGCGTTCGTCGAGCTCCGCCCGGATCCGGGCGTGCTCGGCCTCCGTCAGGGTGAATCGGCTGAAGAGCGCGGCCCCGATCGCGTAGCAGACGAGCGGGAAGCCCCCCATGAGGACGACCATCGTCGTCTTCACGAACTCGGTCTGGGCGTCGGCCTGTCCGTCGAAGCCCGACCACTCGAGCGCCCATCCGACGAGCCCGATCGTGATCCCCGCGGCGAGCTTGTTGACGAAGCTCCAGCCCGCGAAGTAGGCGCCTTCTTTGCGCTCCCCCGTAGTGTATTCGTCCACGTCGACGATCTCGGACTTCAGCGTGTAGCCGAGGACGTTGGGGCAGCTCGAGGACAGACCGGCGATGAAGCCGGAGACGGCGATCACCCACCAGGCGCCCTCGGAGACGAGGATGATCGAGCCGTAGCCGATTCCGCTCCCCAGCATCGCGAAGAGGAGGAGGCGGCGCTTCTCGAAGCGGCGCCCCAGCCGGAGCCAGATGGGAATCCCGAGGAAGGTGGCGCCCATGTTGATGCCCAGCATGTAGCCGAGCAGATCGGAGCGCCCGACGACGTAGTCGAGGACGAAGGGCGTCAGTACGCCGATCCCGCCCGTGCCGATCGCGTCGATGAACATCACGACGAGCAGGAGGCGCGCGTGACGATTGGAGATCACGTCGCGCACCGACTTGAGCGGGTTCTCCCCGCCGCGCCCCTGGAACTCCATGCGTTCGGGCGGCAGGAGTCGCACGCCGGACGTCACGATCACCAGCGTCAGCGCGGCGACGACGAAGGCCATCACCCGGGTCGCGTCGCGGCCGCCTTCCTCGACGATCATCGAGCCCAGCACGCCGGTGATGAAGAGGGCGGCGGTCTTGAGCATCTGCCGCGTCGCGAAGATCCGGTTGCGCTCGGCGCCGTCGAAGGAGAGCTCCGCGCCCAGGGACATGTGGGGCACTTCGAAGACGGTGTACGCCGTGTAGAAGCCGAAGACCGCGACCGTGATCCAGGCGATCAGCGCGCTTCCTTCGAGGCCGGTGGGCGGCACCCAGAGCATCAGGCTGAAGCCTGCCAGGAGAGGCGCGCTCGAGTAGAGCCACGGACGGCGCCGACCCCACTTCGAGCGCGTCCGGTCACTGAGGTTGCCGACCGCCGGGTCGGTCACCGCGTCCCAGAGCTTCGCGGCGAGGAAGACCGTCCCCACCGCGGCCGGCGAGGCCCCGAGATCCTCCGCCGCATACTTCATGTACATGATCAGGATCAGCACGTAGCTGTACATGACGGGCATCGTCGCGACGCCGTAGCCGAAGAGCGCCGTGGAAGTGATCCGATCCTGGGTCTGCACGAAGTCTCCGAAGTCGCGCGACCGGACGGCGACGCGCAGACGCCCCAGCATAGGTGCCCCGGCGGGCGCTACGCTGCCCCATCCGGCGGAAATCGAACCGTCGGAGGGAGGTCCCGATGAGGATTCGCACGCTCGTTCCCGTCGCGTTGGGTTGGCTGCTGCTCGTGCCCGCGCCGTCCGCCCAGCAGGTGGAGAAGGACGTCGATGTCCGGGTCGACGATCTGCAATCGGTCGCGGCCGCCGCCGTCCCGATGAACGACTTCGTCTATCGGATCGAAGGGGAGGGGGCGTTCTTCCTGATCAACACGAGCGAAGGCTCGGTCCTCGTCGATACGGGGACCGACCTTCCGCAGAACGAGGAGCAGATGCGCCTCGTCGAGGAGCACGCGACGGGGCCGATCCGGAAGGTGATCGTGACCCATGCCCACGGCGACCACTCCGGTGGGCTGCCTCGATTCAAGGATGCGATCGAGGCGGGCGAGGTCGAGTTCGTCGCCCACCATCGCTACGGCTACATGTCGCGGCTGCAGGACGACTTCCTGCCCTACTTCAAGCGCCGCTATCACGTGCTCTATCCCACGCGGGTCGATCTCGGGCCCGAGAAGCCCCGCCCCTACTGGAACATGGAGCCCTCGCGTCCGGTCTTCCCCGGCTACGACTATTCGTTCGAGCTGGGGGGCGTGGAGTTCGTCGTGATCGCGCCGGAGAACGGCGGCGAGGGCGAAGACGGGATCCTCGTGTGGCTGCCGCAGTCTCGCATCCTTTTTACGGGCGATCTCTTCGGGACGCTCTATCCGATGTTCCCGAACCTCTATACGGTCCGCGGCGAGAAGTACCGCGACCCCCTCGACTACATCGATGCCCTCGATCTCGTGCTCGCGCTGAAGCCCGAGACGATCGCCCACTCCCACTTCCGGAACGCGGAAGGGGAGGCCTACATCCAGGCGAGCGTCACGAAGATGCGCGACGCCGTGCAGTACATGTGGGACGAGCTCAAGAAGGGCATGAACGGCGGCAAGACGGTGTGGGAGCTCATGCGGGACATCCAGCTTCCGCCGGAGCTCGAGCTGTCCCAGGGGCACGGCAGGGTGTCGTGGTCGGTGCGTGCCGCCTGGGAGATCGTCGCGGGCTGGTACTACTACGACACAATCGCGAACCTCTATCACGTGCCGGAGACGGCGATCCACGAGGATCTCGTCGACCTGGCGGGGGGGCCGGATCAGCTGGCCGATCGCGCGCGGCGATACCTGCGAGAGGGCAAGCCGCTGGAGGCGATCCGTCTGCTCGACGTCGCTGCGGGGAGCCCGAGTCGGCGCGTCCTCGAGACGCGGATCGAAGCGGTCGAGCGGCTGCTCGAAGGCGCGCGCACCGGCCTCGGGAATTACAGCGAGATCGGATTGCTGGAGGCGGACCTGCGGGCGTCCCGGGATCGGCTCGTGAGCCTGTCGAAGGGCGGGCCGGACTAGGCGAAGGAGGCAGCGGTCGGTTCGGGCCCGGCGAGTCGGCGGGCGGGTGCGGCGATCCTCGTGAAGCCGGCCCGAGGACCGATTTCATCGCCGCACCCACCCGTACCAATTGGCCATCATCGAATATGAGAGTCAAGCGACAACAGCGTTCAGTGTGTGACTTTTGGTCGTAGGCGGTCCGATCCCGCGGGCCGCGAGTCGAAGCCGACGCGCGGGGCGCCTGCGAGACGAGAAGACGCGCATCGGTTGCGTGAACCAGGTGGTTCACACGAATTCATGAGTAGAGTGCCGGCGCGCCGCTGGCGATCGGTGACGAGCGCCCCGCGCGCCGTGCCCAGGTGAAGAGGGAGAGGAGCCCGTCATGGAGAAGCTGATCTACGTCCTGTCCGGGGCGACGGACGAAGTCGAGGGTCGCGTCGACCGGATCGCGGCGGACGTCGTGCCGGCGGCCCGCGAGGTCGGAGCGGAGCGGATGGCGCTCCTCCTGCCCGACGAGTTCGAGACGATCGGGGACCGCGCGCCGGCCCGCCTGATGGGCGACTTCGGGCGGATCGCGGCGATCTTCGAGTGCTGGCTGCCGACGCTCGACGATCGGCCAGCGATCGAGTCCGCGCTCGCGAAGCATGCCGAGACGCTCTGGGGCTATCTCGTGACCGAGTCGACGATGGATCCCTGTCCGCACGATCTCGACGGCGGGGCGCGGGTGCCCGGGATCTCTCAGTGGACGATCAACGACAAGCCCGAGTCGGTCGCGCTCGACGACTTCTACCGCGAGTGGGCCGTCCACTCGGAGATCTCGTTCGACCTCCACCCGGAGCGCGAGTCCTACATCCGGAACGCGATCGTCCGTGCGCTGACCCCGGACGCGCCGCGTTATCTCGGGATCGTGATCGAGCGCTTCCCGTCGCTCGACGTCTTCGTCGACGACGCGCGCTACTTCGGGGACCCCGCGGTCACGAAGAAGATGATCGAGCACACCCCGACCTTCTACGAGTTCCAGGGCGCGATCAGCGGCGGGTTCAGCGAGTTCCGCTGGCGCTAGCTAGCCGGGCAGCCGACTCGACCCACCCGGTTGTAGCCATACCGACAGCGCGGCTCCGATCGTCATCACGAACATCGCGACCGTGAGTACGGCGTGAACCCGTCGATCCGACGAGTACCAACAGCCCAGGCAGATCGCACCCAGGAACATTTCCGGCAGGTTCGTGGGGAACGAGATCGGAATGTCGAGGAGGAGCCAGTCCCGCAGGAAGGAAACCGGGAGGACGAGGAAGAAGGGGGCGAAGAAGTAGCCGCGCGACTTGAAGTAGTGGTCTTCCCAGCTGACGGTCCGGGGGTCTTCGGCGTCCACGAGCGCGCTCGAGGCGAGGAAGTAGAGGCCCGGATTCACGAGCACGAGCAGGAAGGATCCGAGCGACCACGAAGCCACGCTGCGATAGGCCCAGAACTCCCACCAGAGAAGCGTTTGCGCGAACAGGGTGACGCCCATCCAGCTGAGGTGGACCCAATAGCGTCCCTCGGGTCGAAGGGCAGCGCGTAGCCCACCGAGCAGCTGGGCCGCGCTCAGGGATACGACGATCGAGAAGGCGACGGAGAGGTATTCGAAGAGGCTCAAGATGGGCAGGACCGCGACGGAGCGTCGGCTAGCCGACGCGGACGATCACGCGGCCGGTGGTGCCCCGATCCCGCATCCGGGTCATCGCCTCGGGCAGCGCGTCGAACTCCACGACCTCGCCGATCACGGGCTTCACGTCTCCCGAACGGACCTTGTCGACGATCCCCGCCGTGATCTCGGCGCCGAGCGAGTCGGGGGCGAAGTTCCAGCCCGTCGCCTGCTTCATGACACCCGCCATCACCGGATTCGCGTACGAGAGCAGCACCCCGCAGAGCCTGAAGTTGCCCGCGGAGATCTTGCGCGGGACGATGAACTTCTCGTCGACGTATCGCTTGTCCGAGGCGAAACCCATCATCAGGTAGCGGCCGTTGTACGCGGTGCAGGCCATCGAGTCGTCCATCACGGCCTCCCCGACGCCGTCGAAGACGACGTCGACGCCGCGATTCGCGGTCTTCTCGAGGACGATCGACTTGAAGTCCTCGCGCTCGTAGTCGATCACGACGTCCGCGCCGAGCCCTTCCACGAGCTTCACCTTCTCGGGGCCGCCGCAGGTCGCATAGACCGTCGCGCCGAGACTCTTCGCGAGCTGCACCGCGGCGGAGCCCGCGCCGCCCGCCGCCGCGTGGATGAGCACGCTCTCGCCGCCGGCGAGCCCGGCGCGATCGACCAGCCCGAGCCACGCCAGATGGAACGGGAAGTAGAGCGCCGCGGCCTCCGGAAAGGCGATGTCCTCGGGCATGTCGAACGCGGCGGTCGCCGGTCCACAGGCGTACTCCGCGAAGCCGCCCGTCGCCTGCCGGGTCGTCGCGACGACCCGGCGACCGAGCTGGTCCTCCGGGATGCCGTCGCCGCAGGCGGCGATCGTTCCCATCACCTCCATGCCGGGCGTACACGGCAGCTCGGGCCGCACCATCATGTTCTCGCCGTTGATGCGTTCGAGGTCGTTCAGGTTGAGGGCGATGCCTTCGACCCGGACCATCACCTCGCCGGGCTGCGGCTCGGGGAGCGGGACCGTGTCCAGCTGGAGGGCCTCGCTCGGGTTCTCACCCCATTCGTGCACCCGCCAGGCGCGCATGGTCTCGGGGAGCGGGTTCGATTCGGACATGGGTCTTCGGTCCTCAGGAGAGCGGGGGAATGCCGGTGAGATCGCATCCGGCGAGCAGGCCGCCGTCCACGGGGATCGCCTGCCCCGTGATGGCCGACGACTCGTCGCTCGCGAGAAAGAGCACCAGGTTCGCGACCTCCTCCGGGAGGATCGTGCGGCCCAGGGCGTGCATGTCCGCGATCGCCTCGCGGCTCTTGAGACCGATCCCGACGACCGCGTCGAGCATCGGCGTCTCGACCGCGCCCGGGCAGATGCAGTTCGCGCGGATGCCCTTCCGGCCGTACTCGAGCGCAGCGGTCCGGGTCAGGTTGATGAGGCCGGCCTTCGCGGTCGAGTACGGCGCGTTCCCGGCGTTCGAGACGAGGCCGTAGATCGAGCTCGTCGAGACGATCGAGCCGCCGCCCTGCTCGATCATGTAGGGGATCGCGGCCTTCATTCCGTACATGGCCGCCGTCAGCATGACGCGCAGGCTGTGGTCCCAGCCTTCGGGGTCGAGGTCCGCGACGTAGCCGCCGGTGCTGGTCGCCGCGTTGTTGAAGAGCACGTCGATCCGGCCGAACTCCGAGACCGCGAGGTCGACGCTCGCCTGGACCTCGTCGAGGCTGGAGACGTCGCAATGCGAGTAGACGGCCCGCCCCCCGGCGCTCTGCAGCTCCGCGACGAGCTTCTCGCCGCCCACGTCATCGATGTCCGAGCAGACCACCGCCGCGCCTTCCGCGACGAACCGTCGGAGGGTGGCCGAACCGATCCCTCCGCTGCCGCCGCTCACCCACGCCACCTTGCCTTCGAGGCTTCCCATCTTCTTCTCTCCCGCTTCGTTCCCTGGTCGACTGGCTCGCGAGGGTAGTCGGCCCGGGGTGGCCCGCTCAAGATGCGGATTCGAGCTCGGTCGCGGTCCGGGGAGGGCGCCCTCGCTCCGGTCGTGAGGTCCACCGCCCGCGGCTACGCCCGCGGCTACGCCTGCCGCATCGCCTCGAGGACGACCTCGGCGAGGGCCTCGGCGTGACCGAGCATCGGCGAGTGGTCCCAGTCGAGGGTAGCCGAGAGGGGCAGGCGCGCGGCGACGGCTTCCTGGTAGGCGGGCTGGACCGCGCGGTCGTCGCTACACGCGATGTACGTGACGGGCAGCTGCTCCTAGAAGGGCGGATCGGCGGGATTCGTGCCGTAGACGAAGGTCGGGCGGAGCTGGTCGAGCGCGGCCTCGGCCTCCGCGTCGGTGCATCGGTGGTAGAAGGCGTTGCGCGCGAAGTCCCGGGGCAGGATCGCGCGGCCGTCGTCCTGGGGCTGCAGGTTCTCGATGAATCCCGCGGCGATCATGTCCCGGTCGTTCGGCAGATCGGGATGGTTCGCGACGGGGCCCGCGAGGAGCATCGCCGTCGCGAGCGTCCCGGGATCGAGCGCGGCGACGGAGCAGCAGCCGAGCGAGTGGCCGATCGCGTGGACCCGCGCGCCCTCGGCGCGGAGCGCGTCGACCGCCGCCTGCAGCGCCTCGCGGTCCGCTTCGAGCCCGCCCCGGTTCAGGTCGACGGCGACGCAGCGCACGCCCTTCGCCTCGAGGTGCTCGATCGTCGGTCGCCAGCACCAGGGGCCGTGGAACGCACCGTGGGCGAGGACGAGGGCTTCGTTCATCGACTTCTCCGGGGCGCGGGGCGCGCCCGTTCAGACGTTGCGGTAGACGCCGCCGTTCACCGACAGGATCTGTCCCGTGACCCAGCTCGCCTCGTCGGAGGCGAGGTAGACCACGGCGGGGCCGACGTCCGCGGGCGCGCCATAGCGGCCGAGCGGGATTCCCTTCGGCGGGCCGGGATCCCAGTCGCCGGGGATCATGCCGAGGGAGACGGCGTTCACGGTCACCTGGTGCTTGCCGACTTCGCAGGCGAGGGAGCGCTGGAATCCCAGGGCGCCGGCCTTGCCGCCGCTGTAGATCGACATGCCCATGCCGATGCCCTGGCGTCCGGCGTCGGAGGAGATCGTGATGATGCGGCCGCCGCCGCGCTCGATCATGCCGGGCAGGACAGCGTGGATCCCGTTCAGGACCGCGTAGAAGTTGATGTCGACGTACGGATTCCAGTCCGCGGGATCCATGTCGACGAACTTCGTCGGCTGGGCCGGCTGCGCACCGGAGTTGCCGGCGTTCGAGACGAGGATGTCGACGGGGCCGAGTTCGCCCTCGATCGACGCGATCATCGCCTGGACGGATCCCCGATCCGTGGCGTCCGCCGGCGCGGCCATCGCCCGCCCGCCGGCCGAAACGATCGCGTCCGCCGCTTCCTGCGCGCGCGCCTCGACGATGTCGTTGATGGCCACGGCGGCCCCCTGGCTCGCGAGCGCCTCGGCGATCCCGCGGCCCACGTGTCGTCCCGCGCCCGTCACGAGCGCGACCTTGCCGGTCAAGTCGAACATCATCGCCTCTCCCTGGTTCAGCTGCGCATCAATCCTGGAGGTGCTTCACGTGGGGCCAGACCCGGTCCTCGAAGAGGCGCAGTCCGGCCCACGAGAGCGCGGGGTCGAGGCCACCGAGCAGCGGGGTGAGGATGAAGGTCCGGTCGCGGCCGAGCCCCTCGATCATCTCGATCGCTTCTTCCGGGCGAAGGCAGAGGTAGCTCCCGCTCGCCCGGAGATCGTCGGTGTCGACGCCGCCGGCGAAGGGACCCGCCGCACGCCCGTAGGCCTCGACGGTCCACTTCGAGTACGACTCGACGACGTGCTTGGCATGGGGCGCGATCTTCGCCCAGTCGCCGTCCGGGTCGTTCGTGACGTGGGTGTAGATCGGTCCCAGCGCCTTGAAGGACTCGCCCGGGTCGGGCTTGCCGAGCTCCAGGCAGGCCTCGCGGTAGATCCGCCAGTTCTCGCCCGCGGGCGGGTAGAAGCCATCGGCGATCTTCGCGGCGCGGCGCGCCACCGCCTTGTGGGTTCCGCCGAGTAGCAGGCGCGGCGGCGGGTCGGGGATCGGACGGACGCGGACCCGTCGCCCCTCGTAGTCGAACTCCTCTCCACTCCACGCCTTGCGGAGGACCTCGAAGGCGTTCATGTAGAGCGCCTTCCGATCCTCCCGCCGCTTGCCGAACATCTGGAACTCGAAGGGGACGTAGCCGGCGCCGATCACGACCTCGAGACGCCCGTCGCAGATGTACTGGAGGACGGCGAGGTCCTCGGCGAGCTTGACGGGCTCGTAGAGCGGGGCGAGGAGCACGTTGGGCCGGATCAGGATGCGCTTCGTCCGTCCGCCGATCGCCCCGGCCATCGGAATCGGCGACGGCAGGTAGCCGTCGTCCGACGCATGGTGCTCGCCGAGGCCGACCGCGTCGAAGCCGAGCGCGTCCGCCCACTCGCACTGATCGAGCGTCGCCGCGTAGATCTCCCGCGCCGGGGTCCCGAAGTCGGGCGCCCGAAGGTCGTAGCTGATGACGAATTCCATGGTCCGGGTCGCGCCTCCATCCGCCCTTCGACGGTAGCGACTCGAGACCGCCCGTGGGTTCGAGGCTCGCCCGGCCGCCAGAAGGGGTCGGACGGGCGAAGGCGGTCAGCCCGCTTCGCTCTGCGCTTCCGCCGCGGGCTCCGGCATGAACAGGCCGCCGCGGGCGTGCTCCGAGATCGCGACGATCGCGGGATGCTGCAGGCGCCGCTCGACGGAGACGCCGTAGAAGCGCTCGCGGACCTCTTCGGTCCGGCCGATCACTTCGACGTCGTACTGCTCGACGATCTCCTGCTCGATGACCGAGGGCGCGGTGAAGACGCCGAGCCCGGTGGCGCCGAAGACCTTCTTGAGAGCCGAGTCGTCGAAGGCCGCCACGCTCCGCGGGCGGATGCCGAGGTCCTGGAACCAGTGCTCGAGGGCCGTGCGGAGCGCGGCGATCGGGGTCGGGAAGAGCATCGGCGCCCCGTCGAGGCTTCTCGGGAAGCCGGGGCGGAGGCGATCGGCCAGGGCCTTCGTCGCGAAGAAGGTCACGCCGCAGTCGCCGAGCAGGTGGTCGAAGGCCCGGACCGCGACGTCGGCGCCGCGGGGCGCATCGGTCAGCACGAGGTCGATCGAGTGGGTCGCGAGCTTCGCGATCAGCTCCTCGGGAGCGCCTTCGATGCAGACCAGCTCGACCGGGGGCTCGCTCTCGAGCGCGGGCTCGAGCAGTCGATGGGCGATCAGCTTCGGGACGGACATCGAGAGGCCGACCGTGAAGCGGGAGGAGTGCGCGTCCTGCCCCGTGCGCACGGCCGTCTTCAGGTCCTCCCCGATCTCGAAGATGCCGTCGGCGTAGCGGAGGACGACGTGGCCCAGGTCGGTGAGGACCAGGCTGCGGCCGGTTCGAACGAAGAGCTGGCCGCCGATCTGCTCCTCGAGCTGCTTCAGCTGGGAGGACACGGTGGGCGGGCTCACGCTCAGCCGCTTGGCGGCGCGCACGACCCCGCCTTCACGGGCGACCGCGCGGAAGTACAGGAGGTGGTGGAAATTCAGCCAGTCGAGCGCCATGGAGCTTCCGTGGGTCGGTTCGGGATAATCTAATCTGTAGTCCCTAATTTCGTCAAACTCTCACGAATAGGAAATATTCGTACCAATCCAAAGAGTTACGCGGTATTCTGCAAATTATTAGGGATTAACGAACAGAAAGTTGTGAATTTTCATATTGTCTAATCCAGAATACGGACGATGGTTTCTATCAGGCTCGCGCGTTGAACGAGCAGGAGTGAGGTCGAATCGAATGGAGTCCATTCTCGAGGGAATCGAGCGTTTTCAGACCAAGGTGTTTCCGGACCGCCGCGAGGCGTTCGAGGCACTCGGGGGCGGGCAGCAGCCGAAAATCCTGCTGGTGACCTGCTCGGATTCCCGGATCGATCCGTCGATGGTGACCCAGACGGATCCCGGTGAAGTCTTCGTCGTCCGCAACGCCGGCAACCTCGTCGCGCCCCACAGCGCAGCGCCCTCCGCCGAAGCGGCGACGATCGAGTACGGCATCGAAGCGCTCGGCATCCCGGACATCGTCGTCTGCGGCCATACCCATTGCGGCGCGATGGCCGCGCTCGGTCAGCCGGGTTCCGCCGACGGCCTCCCGTCGGTCAAGGCGTGGATCGAGACCTCGACGGCGAGCCTCGACCGACGCGACTCGGTGAGCGGGTTCGATGACGACCTGACGAAGCTCGTCGCGGCGAACGTCTGTCAGCAGCTCGATCACCTGCGCGGACACCCGAGCGTCGCGAAGGGACTCGAAGCGGGCACGCTTCGCCTCCATGGCTGGGTCTACGACTTCGAGCGCGGCGACGTCTACGCGTGCGACGAGAACGGGAACTTCTCGAGGGTCTGAGCGCCGGACGACGAGCCTCCGCGCCACGACCGAGACCGAACAGAAAGAAGAGAGGCAGCCCATGTCCAACGAGTCCTCGGCGATCGACTTCCGAACCATCCTCCAGAGCGACCTGCTCGCCTCGGTGGTCGTCTTCCTGGTGGCGCTCCCGCTGTGTATGGGCATCGCGATCGCCTCCGGCGCGCCGCCGGCCGCCGGCCTCGTCACGGGCATCGTCGGCGGTCTCGTCGTTGGCTTCATCGCCGGCGCCCCGCTCCAGGTGAGCGGCCCCGCCGCCGGCCTCTCCGTCATCGTCTGGGAGCTGATCCAGACCCACGGCTACGGCGCCCTCGGCTGGGTCGTCCTCGTCGGCGGGGCGGTGCAGATCATCGCGGGGCTGATCGGGTTCGGCCGATGGTTCCGTGCCGTCTCGCCGGCCGTGATCCACGGCATGCTGGCGGGCATCGGCATCCTGATCTTCGCGAGCCAGTTCCACGTGATGGTCGACGACGCGCCCCGGGGTAGCGGTCTCGCCAATCTGCTCGCGATTCCCGAAGCGATCCTCAAGGGCTACACGCCGACGGAAGATTCCATCCATTTCCATGCCGCCATGATCGGGCTCTTCACCCTGGTGGTCCTGATCTCCTGGAAGTTCGTGGTTCCGGGCCGGCTGAAGTCGGTCCCCCCGCCGCTCGCCGCCGTGGTCTGCGGGACGGCTGTCGCTTCGTTCATGGACCTCGAGCTCCTTCGCGTCGACGTGCCTTCGAGCATGCTGGACGCGATCGCCGTTCCGCCCGTCGACGCACTGACGACGATGGGCTGGGGCGTCCTCGGTTCTGGCTTCGCGCTCGCGTTCATCGCGAGCGCCGAGACGCTGCTCTGCGCCTCCGCCGTCGACAAGATGCACACGGGTCCGCGGGCGAAGTTCGACAAGGAGCTCGCCGCTCAGGGCGTCGGCAACATGATCTGCGGTGCGCTCGGTGCGCTGCCGATGACCGGCGTCATCGTCCGGAGCTCCGCCAACGTCGAAGCCGGCGGCAAGACCCGGGCCTCCGCGATCCTGCACGGCGGCTGGCTCCTCCTCTTCTGCGTCGGCCTGCCCTTCGTGCTGCGCGAGATCCCGACTTCGGTGCTCGCCGCGGTGCTCGTGTTCACCGGCTACAAGCTCGTGAACATCGCGGCGCTCCACGGCATCGCCAAGCTGGGGCGCGCCGAGGTCGCGATCTACGCTGCGACCGTGCTCGGTATCGTCGCCGTCGATCTGCTGACAGGTGTCGTCGTGGGCATCGCGCTCTCGCTCGCCCGGATCCTCTACGACATGGCCAACCTCGAGGTCGTGATCGAAGAGGCCGGGGACGGCGTCCACCACCACATGATCCTGACGGGCTCGGCGACCGTCGTGTCGCTCCCCAAGCTGGCCGGCACCCTCGAAGAGCTCTCGGCCGACATGAAGCTCGTCGTCCATCTCGACGGCCTCGACTACATCGACCACGCTTGCCTGGATCTCCTGATCAGCTGGGAGAAGCAGCACGAGGCGATGGGCGGCAGTCTCTCGATCGACTGGGAGGGGCTGCAGGCGCGCTTCGGGAATCGAGAGATGCACCCGAAAGCACAGGCTCCGACCAAGGCCGCCTGACGGGCACTTCGGACGCCGGAGCTCCGAACGGAGCGAGCGTCAGACCTCGCTCTCGACACCGAAATACGACTGGAAGGGCCGGAAGGCCGCACGCGCCGCGGCGATCGTCTCGGCGTCGCCGAGCTCGTACTCGTGCTTCCCGAACTTGTCCTTCGGCTTGTTCTCCACGTAGTCGAGCATCGCCTGCTTCGACGCGGCCGGGAGCGGGAGCCCGAGCTCTCCGTAGAGCTTCTCGAGGGCGGCGTCCGGGTCCGCGAAGAACGCGGGGTAGTCGACCGGGAAGACCTGCGCCTTCGGGATCGTGCCGTCCTCCATCCAATCGATCATGTCCTGCAGGGTCTGATAGGTCTCCTTGCCGTCGATGGACCGGCCGAAGCCCTTGCCGAGGCTCGTGTCGTCGCTGCGCATGTAGAAGAGGACGCCCGAGACGTCGACGACGGATGCGGCGGACTTCACCGGATCGCGCAGCATCAGTGCGAGCTTTGCGTCGGGGTAGGTCTCGAAGAGCGAGGGAAGCACCGGGAGGTGGGTCGGCCCCTTGAGCAGCCAGTGGCCCGGTCGCCCGGTCGACTGGAGGAGCTGCAGGATCTTCTTGTGCCAGCCGAAGGCGGATCGGTGGTCGTTCTGCGCGACGTAGCGCGTGTAGTTCGGAACGTGGAACGAGGCCGAGAACGCGTAGGACACGAACGACGAGTAGGTCCACTCGATGCACTCGACCGGGAGCTCGGCGCCGACCTTGTGCATCGTCGCCCACTCCGGCGTGATGCGGTCCTGGAGGCCGACGAGATCCTGGGCACGGGCGATGCGCGGATCCGGCGCGGGGTCGCCCGGCGCGGGCGGGGGGACCGGGAACTTCGCTTCCCACATCCGGACGGTGCGCGCGTTCGGGTCCGCGCCGAGGATCTCCTGCATGATGGTCGTGCCCGAGCGAGGCAGGCCGACGATGAAGACCGGGGCCTCGATCACCTCCTCCTCGACTTCGGGGTGGCGCTTCAGCCAGTCGACCACGCGAAGCCGCCCTTCGAGATGAATCAGGAGATCCGAGCGCGTCATCACCCGACCGAAGAAGTGGAGCTTCGCCGTCTCCTCGAGGTCCGAGAGGAGCAGGCGAAAGGGCTCGATCCAGTCGTCGTCTCCGAAGTCGTCGAGGCCGGTGTTCGCGCACGCCGTTCGGAGCAGGGAGTCCTCGTCGAGGGGGACCACGCTCTTCGCGTCGATCTGCCGGCCGATGTCGATGAACTCACGGGCCCAGTCGGGACGGGGCTTCGGCTGATAGACGAGTGCGTCGCGTTCGAGCGGGGACATGCGGGGCCTCCGGGACGATGGGCCTTCCACGTTAGCCGAACGAGAGGGCGCGCCTCCGGCCTCGAATCGCTGTGATAGGATCGAAGACACCATGGTGGACGGATCCG